>Ga0306920_100011612_pt1 | contig 11914 bp, 9 predicted proteins | sample flu12Cox44000170_FD_204666 | JGI IMG/M metagenome (GOLD analysis project Ga0306920, IMG submission 204666) | Lab enrichment of tropical soil microbial communities from Luquillo Experimental Forest, Puerto Rico - flux4day.12C.oxic.44.000.170 (v2)... | ecosystem: Environmental > Terrestrial >...
TTGCCAGCCTGGCCGTTGTTCCGCTCCGTGCGGAAGACAACCTCAAGACCACCAACCTGCAGCGCTATTACATGCCCGTGCGGCTGTTCCTGCAGGGGGCCGCGGATGTGATGCCGGCGGAGAAATACAGCTTCAAGCTGGCTCCCGAGCAGATGGACTTCGGCCAGTGGATCAACCATTCGACCGAACGCAATTACCTGGATTGCTCGACGCTCAGGGGTGAGCCGAATCCGATGCCGAAGGCCAAAACCGATGCGATCAACGGCAAGGCCGACATCGTGAAGAACTTGAAGGAATCGTTCGACTACTGCGATGCGACGTTCGCCATGCTCGACGACCAAAAAATTCTCTCTTCGCCGCAGATGGTGTTCTCGTTCCTGCACACCTCCGTGCACAACAACGAGATCTACGGCAACATCGTCGGCTATTTGCGAGCGAACCACATAACCCCGCCATCGACGGAAATGGTCCAGGAGATGATCAAGTCCAAGAAGACGCCGGAGCAGATGATGAAGGAGATGATGGACAAGTACAACAAGAAGTAGGTCGCCTCTTGTCCGGGTGGCTCTGCCGCCCCGCGCTCAGGTCAGCGCCAGATAATCGTGCGCGAGGCGCACGACCATCGATCCCTCGCCCACGGCTGACGCCACACGGTTCATGCCGCCGGCGCGGACGTCGCCCGCGGCGAACACGCCTGGCACGCTGGTCTCGAGCGGCATGGGCTCGCGCGACTGCTTCCAAACGCGCTGGTAGGCGTCCGCCGCCATCAAATCACGACCGGTGAGGACGAACCCTTTCACGTCGCGCAGCACTTCGGGTGGGAGCCAGTCGGTTCTGGGTCGGGCGCCGATGAACACGAACACGGCGTCAGCCTCTTCCACCTGACGCGATCCATCGTCGAGCGACGTGAGCGCGACGCGTTCCACGTGACCGTCACCGTCGACGCTGTCGATTTCCGTGCGAGGCCGCAGCTGAATGTTGGGCGTCTTTTCGATCTGATCGATCAAGTACTGAGACATGGTGTCGCGAAGGGTCGTACGGCGCAGCACGATCTCGACTTCCTTCGCGTAGCGCGCCAGATACATAGCGCCCTGGCCAGCCGAGTTGCCGGCGCCGACGACGAGCACACGCCGGCCGGTAAACGCCGGTGCTTCGGTGGTCGCGGCGCCATAGTAAACTCCCGCGCCCCTGTGCTCGGCGACGCCGGGCGCCGGATGCTCGCGGTAAATCATCCCGGTCGCGGCCAGCAACGTTCGCGTGACGAGCTCGCGGCTGTCAGCGAATTTCAGATGCTTGTATCCGTCCTCGATCGAGATGCCAGTCACCTCGAGCGGCGCGAGAAACTCGGCGCCAAGCCGCTCTGCCTGCGCCAGGGCCCGCCGCGTCAGCTCGCTGCCGCTGACACCGGCCGGAAACCCGAGATAGTTCTCGATGCGAGAGCTGGTGCCCGCCTGTCCGCCGGCCCCGTGCCGGTCGAGCAGCAGGGTCCGCAGCCCCTCGGACGCTCCGTACACCGCGGCCGCGAGGCCGGCCGGCCCGGCACCGACGATCACCAGGTCGTACACGTCGAAGGCCGCCGAAAGCGGTCGGCCGAGACGCTCGGCGACCTGCCGCGGCTCGGGATCGCGCAAGACGGATCCGTCTTCCAGGAACAACGCCGGAAGCTCGCTTGCGCTGACGCCAGCGGCGTCCAGCAGAGCCTGAGCGTCCAGGTCGCGCGCGACGTCGAGCCATCGATACGGGACGAGGCTGCTGGCCAGGAAGTCCTTGATCGCGTGCGATCGAGGCGACCATTGGTGTCCCACCAGCCTCAATCCCTTCGTCTCGGGAAGATAGTCGACCTGCCACGCGTCGAGGAGATCGTCGATCACGGGATACAAATGCTCTTCCGGCGGATCCCACGGTTTCGACAGATAGTGATCGAGATGGGCTTCGTTGATGGCCTTGACGGCCGCTTCGATGTCCGAATACGCCGTAAGCAGAACGCGCCGCGCCAGCGGGTATATGTCGCGCGATTTCGCGAGCAGCTCATTTCCCAGCATGCTCGGCATGCGCTGATCGCTGATCAGCATGGCGAGCGCGTCGCCGCGGCTCTTCAACTCGCGGGCGGTCACGAGCGCCTCCCGTCCAGATCCTGCGCTCACCACCGTGTACTGCTCCCGATACCGGGAGCGCAGATCGCGGCGCACGGCCGCGAGGACCTGCGGATCGTCGTCGACGACGAGGATGACAGGCTTGTTCACGGCTCGACTCCGTCGCTCCCAAACTCGACCATGGGCAGGACGACGCGGAACTCCGTCCGGCCCGGGCGCGACTCGACCGTGATGTCGCCGTCGTTGTGGCGGACGAGGCGCCGGACGATGTCGAGACCGAGGCCTGTGCCGTGACCCACCGGTTTGGTGGTGAAGAACGGATCGAAGATGCGCTCGCGCATCTCGTCGGGGATGCCGGTCCCGTTGTCGACGATGTGGACCACCACTCGCTGATGGTCGCGGTTCGCCAGCACCTCGACGCGGCCGGAGTCCGGGATGGCGTCGAGCGCGTTGTCGATCAAGTTCGCCCAAATCTGGTTGAGCTCGCCGACGAAGCCGAGCACACGCGGGAGATCGGGTTCCAGGTTCACGATCACGGCGGCCGCCTTGCTCCGTGCCTTCGCCTTGAGCACGGCGACCGTGTTGCTCAGGCTCTGCGCGAGGTCTACAGGCTCGGCGACCGTTGCCTGATCCATGTGCGTGAAGCCCTTGATTGCCAGAACGAGGCCCGAGATGCGCGTTGCCGCTTCCTGAATCTCGGATGCAAGGCCGCGGACCGAACATCCGGCTGCGGCCCACCGCAGGACGGCGTTCAGCGCCGGTCCATCGACCGCCCTGGCGGTGCGGTCGAGCGCCTCGAAGGTTACGGCGGTTTCGGCAAATGCTTCGGCCAAGTCGGTGTCGAGGTCGTGATCGGCCAGCCAGCCGGCGATGGCCTCCTCGCGTTCGGCCTGCTCGATTGGCGAACGGACGCCGTGCACGGGCGTCGCAAAGCAGGACGCGCGAATGCCGTCTGCTGCCGCGAGCTGCGCTTCGGCCAGCCGAGACGCGGCGAGGGCACGCGTGGCCCGGTCGGCGTCTTCCAATCGCTTCTCGAGCAGCGACGCGCTGCGCTCGATCGCCGACGCCGGGTTGTTCAGCTCATGGGCCAGCCCGGCGGACAATTTCCCAAGAGAGATCATCTTCTCGTCGTGCAGGTCGCTCGACGTGAAGGCGCGAGCGCGATCGAGCATCGTATGCACCAGAATCGTCGTGACCTCATCGCATTCTCGGATCATCTCGCCCAGGTGGTCTCGCTGAATGGTAAGGAGCGTCGACGGCTCCTGGGCGACGGTATCGCCGGGTGGGCTGACCAGGCGCGAGTACGGCAACAGCCCAGTGACATCGCCCTCCCGCCACTCCATGATCTTGTGCAGCCCGGCGCCCCGATCGACGAAAATGGCGATGCGCCCCGACAGCACGACGAACAGGCCCTCTATCTGGACGCCCTTGGCGCTCAGGACTTCGCCGGTGTGCATGTGTCGAAGGGATCCGTGCGAGGCCAGCCACGTCAACTCCTCGCGGGGCGCGCGGCCCAGCGTCTTGTGCGCTGCGAGCCGATCCACGAGATCGGGTGCCGTCATCAGCATCTCACTCCTTGAGGACCGAAGCGTAACCAAGTGGCCGCGTCAGACCGGCGGCATAACCGGCACGCCCGGCGGGGCTGGCGTGGCGATCGCCTCGGGGAGCAGGTCGGCATAATGACGGCCATCGCGCATCACAACGTCGCCCACGCTGACGCTGACCGGCCGTTGGAAGATTGGGCCGTCGTACACGAATGTATGAAACTCCCCGTACTCGCCGCACGGATCGGTGCCCGCCGGCAGCGCCGCGAGTAAGGCCAGGTCGTACGGTCGACCGGCGAAGCCCGGCCCCACCTTGCCCTCGACGCACGAAAGATAGCTCTTGAATCCGAGCGCGATGACCTCACACGCCAGCTGGGCCGTGTCCCTTTTCCAAAGCGGAAACAACCCGCGCATAGCCGCCTTGGCCAGGTTCCGTTCACGATACGCCCGCAGATCCTCCAGGAACAGATCGCCGAATGCCACCGTCTCAATGCCCTGGGCCTTGTACCCGGCCATCACATCGCCCATGATCTGTTCGTACATCTCATTCGTACACGGATGACTGCCGCTCGAGGGGAGGTACACCTTGTGCAGCGGGATGCCGATCGCGTCTGCCTGGTCCTCGAGCAGGGCTTCCCGGACGCCGTGGTGGCTGATGCGCCGGTACTCTGCAGAGACCGAGGTCAAAAGCGCGACGATGGCGTAGGGTCCCGCCCGCAGCACCTCGTGCAGCGCCATCGCGCTGTCTTTTCCGCCGCTCCACGACATCACGACTGGGATGGTCATCCTGTCACTCCGTTCACCGGTACCGCCATCGTTGTTCGGTTGTCATTGCCGGCGCGATCGACCCGGCACGATGATTGGGCCGGCAGCCTGCACCTCGGCCCAAATCCGGCGTCCGACCCTGTCGGCTTCGGCGATGATGCGGTCTTCGTCCATCGTGAGAACTTTCCGGCTGCGCATGATGAACTGGCCATCGACCATGACGGACTCGATATCGGACGGTTGACCATTGTGGATCCAGGCGGACACGATGCGCCCGGCCGGTACCAGATGGGCCCGTCGGGTGTCCACGACGATGAGGTCCGCTTTTTTCCCAACGTCGAGCGAACCGAGGAGCCTTCCCTGCCGTACTGCGCGCGCCCCTCCTTGCGTTGCGTCTTCGAGTACGTCTTCCGGTTGAGGGCGGAGGCCGGGGATCGCATCGTTGCGCCGGATTCGTTCCGTCAGCAGGGCGACCCTCATCACCTCGAACATGTCATTGGTGTTGTTGTCGGTGCCGTTGGCGATGGGGCAGCCCGCCGCTCGCAGGGCGGGGATGGGTGGGATGACCCCGCGGTTCGCCGCCATGGCAGCCTGGTGCGAAACGAGCGTGCCCGAGCGGCCAAGCAGCGCGATTTCGGAATCGTCGACGTACCGGCAGTGGGCGGCGAACAGCCGCGGTCCCAGGAAGTCGTGCTTCTCGAGGAAGGCTGACGGACGAGCGCCATGATATCGCTGCATGAACTCCACCTCGGCGCGGCTCTGGGCCAGGTGGATCGTGTACCCTAGATCGTGCTTCTCGGCGAACGCGCGGACGGCGTGCAGAAGCTCGGGCGATGCGTCCTCGGCGAGAGCGGCCGCCGGAAATACGCTGATGCGCCCCTGGCTCGCCCCGTGCCAGGTCGTGAACAAGTCATCGATGCGCTGCAGACCCTCGTCTCGCAGCTTGGCTGAGAACCTGGGGGCTACGCTTCTGTCGAGCAGCTCCGGGGACATCGGGCCGGAACCGTTCTCGCGATCGCGAACCGACTCGGCGAAGACGCAGCGCAGGCCCGTCTGAGCCAACGCCCCCGCCGAGCGGGCAATCCCTGAGGAATTCTCCACAACCGTGGTGGTCCCTGTCCGTATACATTCCAACGCACCGATTGTGACCATCAGCGTGGCCTCCTCCCTGGAAAGGAGACTCGCTGGCTGAATCGCGAGGTGCGCGCTGTTGGGAAATCCAAAGTCCTCGTTGAAACCACGGGCGAGCGTCGCCGCGAGATGGGCGTGACAGTTGATGAGGCCGGGAAACAGGGCTTTGCCCCGTCCGTCATACACCTCGGCTCGCGGATACGTCTCGAGGATGGCGCTGGTGGGGCCGATGGCGGCGATCTTGTCCCCTTCGACCGCGAGCGCCACGTCATCATGAACCGCATCGAAGGCGACGACGGTTGTATGAGAGAAGACGATGCCACTCGATGTCGTCTGCGCCTGGAGCCGGCCCTGCTCGAGAAGCAGCGCTGCCGCGCCGGCGCCGGCTCCGGCGAGCAGCTGGCGCCGACTGAGCTTGACGCGGCCCGGAGAGCACGGCGAAGATGGCGATCGCTCCACAGTCGATCTTGGCATGGCTAATGGTGTCGACTCGGCCCGTACAGGTCAAGAAAATCAAGGAGTTCAGCGTCTTGTGGCGGATTCGATCTCCGCCATAGTATTGAGCGCCATGTGCCGCTCGCGTCTTCATTCATTGGGCGCAGGCCTCCTGGTCGCCGCGTCGCTTGGGGCCTGCCGCTCAAATCAGGAGACCGCCCGTCCAGAGACGGTCCTGACGTACACGAGCCCGATGTGGTACGAGGAGACTGCCCGTTACTTCGAGCTCGCACCTGATGGCACGCTGGCAATCTATGGGCCAGGGTCGCGCTCGCGCCTCTACAGCGTCACGACCGGCAAGGAAGACACCGCGGCCTGGCGCCGCGAAATGAGCGAGATTCGTCGCGGCGCCTTCGACTCCACAGGCGCACTTGCGCGGCTCGGCTCCGCGGATGGCGACCAGGGATGGTACATCGAGCGGAGCGGCCGGCTCACACGACTCGACATCCCGCCTGCGGCGCTTCCGCGATGGGCGCCGGGCGGCTCGCGACTCGCGTACTTCATTCCGGGGGAGCCGACCGTCGCCCTGACTGCTTCGAGTTCGCCGACGATCGTTCGGCTCGACGGCGCTGTGAGCGGTCTCAGTTGGGCGCCTGCGGGCGACACGCTGTACGCCGTGGTGCTGCACTCAACCGGTTTGTCGTCGCTCGTCAGAATCTCGAACGGCGGAGCAGTTGAGGTGATCCTTTCGCAGCTCGACGCCTCACCATTCTTCAACTCACTGGCCTTTTCCGCGGACGGCGGTACGGTGTTCCTCGCGCTGGCCGGCGACGGGGTGCCCGATCCCAAGTCTCGGCATGACCCCGAGGCTCCGCACCGCGATCTCGACATCTATGCGCTCGATCTTCGGCGCGGCCGGTTGCGCGCTGTCGTGGCGATGCCGGGCGATGATTGTTGCCCCTATGTAGCCGGCGATTCCCTGTATTGGACTCACAACGATCCGAAACCAGAGGTCGTCGTGTTTTCTCTGGCAGGTGGGGAGCCGCATGGCGTGGCCGATCATGGCTTCCTGCCGCGTTGGAGCCCCGATGGCCGGCGGATCGCGTTCACGCGCGCCTACTATCGTCTGTCCGACTACGGATTGGACATGGATGGCTGGGTGGTGGGCGTCGACTCCAACGGGGCGGTGACATCTCCGCCCAAATCGTGGATCGCGGGGTTCGGCGAAGACATGGGACCGGTCTGGTCACCCGACGGCCATTGGGTGGCCTATCATTCTCACCGTTCCGCGACCGCCGTTCCCCTCTACGAATCACCTGGACGCACCGACGACACGTGGCTCATGCCGGCCGAAGGAGGGCCCGAGATTCGCCTGACCGACTTCGGATACGAAGTTGGTCCTCCTGATTGGGCACCCGATAGCCGGCGCTTGATCTTCGATTCCTGGGACAAGGCTGGTGTGCCGCGTTTCGCCAAACCTTGGATCATCACGATCGATCCGGCCACGGGGCGGTCAACTGACGTGAAGCGCATGCCGCTCCCCGCGGGCGTGGCCGGGATTGCCGGCGAGGCGTGGTCGCCGCGAGGTGAAGACATTGCGTTCATCGAGCGAATCGATGATTCCAGGCGTGCGCTCTGGCTGTCACGTCCCGACGGAAGCGGGACGCGCAGGCTCGTCGAATTCTCGAGCTACACGCTGGGCGGCTTGGCGTGGACGCCGGACGCCAACGAGCTGCTCTATTCGGGGCTCGCAGGCGATCGGATGCAAATCTTCGGCGTCGCCCCGACGGGCGGGGTGCCCCGGCAGCTGACGCACGGAGACGTGAACCTGATGCATCCCACCGTGTCCCCCGACGGACGCCTGGTCGCCGTATCGCGGATTCCGTGGCGCAAGGAGCTTCGGCGGATGAAGCTGCCCTGACGGTCCACGAATTTATCCAAGCGGTTCCGACGGATCACGAGTGTTACGATGAGGCGTGGTTTGAGGGGCAAAAGACAACGGTGAACAGGCGGAACGTCCTCAAAACCGGCGGCATGGCCCTTGTCGGACTTGGATTGGGCGGCTGCCGGACTGCGTCCTCGACGGGCCTGGCGCGAACCGTCCGCCGCGCGCCAGTCGTCCTTGCGCCAGTCCTCGCTTCATGGGACCGGGTCATCCGAACGACGGTAGGACTGCGGCCGCATCGCCCGTCGGGCTTCGTGCTTCGCGCCGAACGCCTCGACGACAAAACGCTCATCCACAACTACGGGCACTCGGGGGCGGGCATGTCGCTCGGGTGGGGCTGCGGCGTCCTTGTCTCCGAGTTTGCGCTCGACACGGGCGCGCGTCGGGCCGCAGTCATCGGCTGCGGGTCCCCCGGCCTCACGGCGGCTCGCCAGCTCCAGCGCCGCGGCTTCGATGTCACGATCTACGCGATGAGCGTTCCACCCGACACCACGTCGAACATGTCCTTCGCGGGCTTCACGCCCACGACCGCGCTGGTCGACAAAGATCATCGGACGCCCGAATGGGATCGGCAGTTCCTCCGCGCCGCCGAGCTCTCGTATCGCGAGCTCCAGTTGATGGTGAGCCGCCACTACGGCGTCTATTGGATGGACAGCTACAACGGCACCGACAGCGCGGACGCGGCGGCCGGCCGCGGCGGGGAAGGGCGCGGCGGTGAAGGCCGCGGGGGCGGTGAAGGGCGGGGCGGCGGGCGCGGCAACTATGCGACGGATGCCGATCTACTGCCGGATTCCCTCCGGCCCAACCGCACGCGCGAGCTGCTCGGTCCCGGTGAGCATCCCTTCCCGACCAAGTACGCGACGCGCACCGTCGCGCTGTCGATCGAGCCAAACGTCTATCTCGATGCCCTGGTGCGCGATTTCCTGGCGTTCGGCGGCAGGATCGTCATCAGAACGTTCGACGCGCCGCGCGACCTGATGTCGCTCACCGAGCCGATCATCGTCAACTGCACCGGCCTCGGGTCGTTCACGCTCTTCAACGACAAGGAGCTGGTGCCCATCAAGGGCCAGCTCACAGCGATGGTGCCGCAGCATGAGGTGGACTACCGCGCCGGCTGGCGGTCGCCGAGCGGCGTCAACGCCACGATGAACGCGAGGAGCGACGGCGTCATCATCGGCAATCTCCAGGATCCCGGAAACTGGTCGCTCGAGCCTGATGAGGAAGTGCGCCAGCGCAACGTGAACGCGGCCATTGAGTTCTTCGCGGGCATGCGCGCGCCGTTGCCCGGTGAACGGCTGACGCGGTCGGAGCCGCCATCCGTTGCTCCGCGCGTCGAAGACTTTTTCGACGCCGAGTCGTGATCGGCTGATCCCTCAGCCCGAGTATGCATACGCGTAGCCACGCTCCTGGGCGTGGCCCACGGCGACGATGCCGGAGGGCACCATGTGGGAGTTGCCGATCAGATTGGATGTGAGCTCCTGATACGTCGTCTCGGCCTTGCCGCCCGAGTTGCCGGCGAGGGCTGCGGCGTAGCCGTGCGTGGATTGAGCGCAGACGGCGAAATGCACTCCTTGCTTGATCAATGCGTCGAAGGTGGTCGCGCCGTTGGCCAACACGCCCCTGTAGTCGGTTGAGTTGTACACGTTCACGAGCGCGGGGCCGTGGCTCTTCGGGTCGTTGAACTTCGCGCGCGCCGACAACGGCGCGCTGTACTTCGCCCACATCGCATCGTTGTACGCGAACGCGGTGGCGCCGTGGCGCAGGCAGATGACGACAGCGAGGTCGGCGCCATCGAGACCGTATCCGCTCTTGCTGGTCGTGAAGATGTTCGACGCGAAATGCAGGGCGTCGCCTACGCCCTGGGCCGAGACCGCATCGAGGATCATCCGGTGCTTGCCGGGGATCCTTTCCAGCCAGTCGTCCTCGTCATGCCGCGCGGGTTGCCACGGTCCTTCGGACGGCCCGTGTGCCATCACGGTGGACGTGTCGGCGCCCGCCGCGGCGCCGAACGCGGCGAGCGCAGCGCCGGCCCGCGAGAGAAACGAGCGTCGCGCAAAAGGGAACGGAACGTTGGAGCCCAGCATCTCAACCCTCACTTTTGGCGATCCCCAAGCCGGCCGCCATCGACATGGCAATGGTAGGCGCCGGCGCCCGTCGGGTCAACGAGGGCGGGGACGCTGCCCATCGGGGGTCTGCGCCAGGAGCGACTTTGTCCCACCCGATGTCTGACTAGCTGCGCGCGAGAACGACAATCTCAGCCTGTGTACAGCGGATCAGTTGGCGTGGTCGTTGCCTCGTTCTGATGGCGATTGGACCCTGTCGCTTTCCGCATCATCGCCCTGGAGCCCGAACCCGAGCGTGGCCGACGATTGGAGGCGTTGATCCGTGCGAGGGTGGATGCCGATGTGATCGATGTGATCGTTGTCCATGCGGAGGATGAAGCCCGGGCCGCGCTGTCGTCGCGTCTTCCCGACGTGATCCTGATATCTTCGCTGTCGCCGCCGGCGGACGAGGCCAAGCTGCTGCAGCATTTGCGGGAGCTGGACACCGACTGGGATCCGGCCATCTTGTTCGTTCCGCCTGTCGTCGACGAGCAGGGCTCGGCGGCGGACAGCGGCTGGCGGTTCTCCCTCGCGCCCTGGCGGAATCGTGCGCGAGCGCACTGGCCGCCGTACGATATTGACGCGATCGGTTCCAGGATTAATGAGGCCCTCAGGCAACCGCGGTGCGTGCGTAGTGACAGAATCCGCTTCCTAAACGACACCGGAGGAAGCGACAGGCCGGCCTCGAGGCCGGTCCTGACCGCAGAGGCTGCCCTTCCCGCGCAGACCCGCAGATCCCAGGTTCGCCGTGCATGGCGCTGGATGCCTGCCGAGTTGCCCTGGGTGTGCAGCATTCACACGCGGTGGGGCATCGACGCCAGCGTCGTGAACGTCTCGAGGAGCGGCGTTCTCATCGAATCACGGTCAAGGCTGGCACCTGACAGCTCGATCGAGCTGCACGTGCGGGGGCCCGCAACGACCTTGGACGTCCCTGCGCGGGTGATTCGCTCGGAGGTGTCGGCAACCGACATCAGGGGTGTGAAATACCGGTCGGCGGCCATCTTCGACGCCGCCCTTCAGCTCCTGTCAGACGAACCGGGATCAGTGCCGCATCCGTCCCAGAGGGTACCGTTTCCTGTACCTGCGTCGACGAGTCTGGCCGTGATCGACGGCAGCGCTTGGAACCCTCACAACATCTGGTAACACACGGCACCGGTCGGTCAAGCCTGACGAAGGAAAGGCACAGCCGAACTCGACCGAGGCTGAGAAACCGGATCAACTGTGCGCCTCGTAGTCGTTCCAGGTCCAGATGGCATACGCCTTCGGCATGTGATCGAGCAGAAACATCGGCGCCTGCAAGATGGCACCTTTCTCGATTGCCATGACGATGTCGAGCAGTGTCCTGGGAGGCCCAATCAGATCAGCAAAGAAATGCGGCACGTCCGGACCTCCGTCGGAGATGAGACCGACGGGATCGATGAACCGGCGCGGGTCGACGTGCCGGTACAGCCACGGGAGCAGCACCGGCGGCGGCACGTGGGTGACGACGTCATGGTCGTTCACGTACCGTGCGCATCGATTGACGAACTTCGTCGTGAACGCGCTCGCAAACGCAGGATCGCCGACACGAGGCGATCCGAACGTGCAGACGCCGCGCGTGTCGTTGTATTGGTCGGCAGCCAGCGTCGCCAGGGCTCCGCCGAGGCTATGCCCGCAGAACCATACGGTTCGATTTGCTTTGAGCCTGTCGAGCACCGCGGTGAGCTTCGGCCAGATCCTCTGGATGGCTTTGGCGAAGCCCGAATGGACTCGACGCTGGCCGGTTTGGCCATGCGGGCCCCAGGCAATCTGCGCGACTCCGGCGTCGGTGAGGATGTCCGGCCATTCATCGACCTGTGTTCCGCGAAACGCCACAATGACCGCGTCGGGTCGCCATGCGACGTAGCATTCCGCGCTCCG
>Ga0306920_100011613_pt1 | contig 11914 bp, 8 predicted proteins | sample flu12Cox44000170_FD_204666 | JGI IMG/M metagenome (GOLD analysis project Ga0306920, IMG submission 204666) | Lab enrichment of tropical soil microbial communities from Luquillo Experimental Forest, Puerto Rico - flux4day.12C.oxic.44.000.170 (v2)... | ecosystem: Environmental > Terrestrial >...
GGGCGATATGGAACAGCCCGCCGAGCAGATTTTCGAGCACCGCCCGATCGCCCGCGAATAGACGGCCGATCTGCCGGGCGTAGCTCTCGAACCCTGCTGTGCTCTTGCGGGCGAGATCGAAGACTAGCCGCACATGATCTTCCTCGCCTGCCGGGACTTGAAAGACCTCGCGAAAGGCGGCTACCTCGTCCCGGGTAACCGCACCGTCGGCCCGCGCCATCTTGGCGCCGAGCGCGATTACCGCAATCGTGAAAGCAATACGGCGATGCGGGTCTGCGCCCCGGTTCTCACCGTCACCTTGCCACATCGGAATGTGGCGTGCCGCACGATCCAGGAGGGCGCCGAGCGGCCCGCCAAAGGACAGGTCACGGGCACCGGCGATGATTCGGCCGACAACGCTCACCGCAGTCGAAGGCGGAGTGCCTGAGAGATCTGTTCCATTAGTTCCGAGCCTTTGGTCTGATCGGTTTCTCTTGCGCTATCGAATAGATGCTACTATTCCGCGACCAAAATCGCAAAACGATCCGAGGGAGGATTGAGGAGATGTCTTCGAGTTCAGCCTTCACCGCCGGCCAACCGGCGTCCACCCGAACCGTCCAGCTGGTGGCGGGCATCGTCTGCATGGTGATGATCGCCAACCTGCAATACGGCTGGACTTTGTTCGTCCTGCCGATAGACAACAAGTTTCACTGGGGCCGCCCGTCGATCCAGGTCGCCTTCAGCATCTTCGTCCTTTTCGAAACCTGGCTGGTCCCGATCGAAGGCTGGCTGGTCGACCGATTCGGGCCGAGGATCGTCGTGTTTGTCGGCGGTGTGCTCGTCGCCATTGCCTGGGCGCTCAATTCGGTCGCCGGTTCGCTCACGACGCTCTACGTCGCAGCGGCGATCGGCGGGATCGGTGCTGGCGCCGTCTATGGCACCTGCATCGGCAATGCGCTCAAATGGTTTCCCGATCATCGCGGCCTCGCCGCCGGGCTCACCGCCGCCGGCTTTGGAGCCGGCTCGGCGCTGACCATCATCCCGATCCAAGGGATGATTCAATCGCACGGCTACGAGGCGACCTTTTTGTGGTTTGGGCTCGGCCAGGGCATCGTCGTCGTGCTGCTGTCGGTGCTGCTACGTGCGCCGCGCGCTGGTGAAGCACCGGCTTCGACGCGGGTACGGCAGTCGGTGCGTGACTCCACGCCGATCGAGATGCTGGCCTCGCCGATCTTCTGGGTCATGTATGTGATGTTCATCCTGGTCGGCGCCGGCGGCCTGATGGCGACCGCCCAGCTGGCGCCGATCGCCAACGACTTCCAGATCGCCAAGGTGCCGGTGACGCTGTTGGGATTGACCCTGCCGGCACTGACCTTCGCGCTGTCAATCGACCGCGTGCTGAACGGGTTGACGCGGCCGTTCTTTGGCTGGGTCTCGGACCATATCGGGCGTGAAAACACGATGTTCATCGCCTTCGGCCTCGAAGCGGTGGGGATCTGGGCGCTGGGCGCCTTCGGCCACGACCCCGTGCGTTTCGTGATTTTGAGCGGCATCGTGTTCTTTGCCTGGGGCGAGATCTACAGCCTGTTCCCGTCGACCTGCACTGACGTCTACGGCAGCAGGTATGCCACGACCAACGCGGGGCTTCTCTACACGGCCAAGGGAACGGCATCGCTGCTGGTGCCGCTTGCTAACGTGCTGATGGCCGCGAGCGGCGGCTGGCATACGGTCTTTGTCGTCGCCGCCGTCATGAACGCGGCCGCCGCAATCATGGCGCTCGCCGTGCTGAAGCCGTTACGGGCGGTTCACGACCGGAGCGTCGACCGACTACACCCGACGCGCCTCCAAACTCCATGAGGCGGCGCCCGTGACTAAATGCAGCGCTACGATGCGATCGTAATCGGCGGCGGGCTGGTCGGCTCGGCGATCGCCTATGGGCTCGTCCGCGCGCGTCTGCGGGTGGCGCTCCTCGACGAGGGTGACGTAGCCTTCCGCGCCTCGCGCGGCAATTTCGGGCTCGTTTGGGTACAGAGCAAGGGTGACGGCGCGCCCCATTACCAGCGCTGGACACGGCACTCGGCGGACCAATGGCCCACGCTCGCCGCCGAGCTCGAAGCCGAGACCGGGATCCCGCTCGGCCACGAGCGGCCGGGTGGGCTGCATCTTTGTCTCGGCGAGGGTGAGCTCGAGGCGCGCCACGCGCTGATGGAGCGGATGCGGGCGCAATCCGGCAATTTCGGCTTCGACTACCGTATGGTCGATCGCCGCGAGCTGGTGGACATGCTTCCTGGCCTCGGGCCAGCGGTGAGCGGTGCGTCGTGGACGCCTTATGACGGCCATGCCAACCCGCTCAACCTCCTCCATGCGCTGCACAAGGGCTTTGTCGAAAACGGCGGACGCTACTTTCCTGACAACACGGTGACCGAAGCGATCGCCGCACCCGGCGACTTTCGGATCCGGCTCGCCGGCGGCGAGATTGGCGCGCCGAAGGTCGTGCTCGCCGCCGGGCTCGGCAATGCCGACCTGGCGCGACACTTCGGGCTCGCTGCTCCGGTCAAGCCGCTGAAAGGGCAGATCCTGGTCACCGAGCGCGCCCGGCACGTTCTGCCGATGCCGATCACGACAATCCGCCAAACGGTCGAGGGCAGCATCATGCTGGGCGACAGCCAGGAGGATGCGGGTTTCGACACCACCCAAAGGCCTGCCGTGATGCAGACGATTGCCCGCCGCGCTGTGCTAACCTTCCCGTGGCTGCGCGATCTGCAGATCGTGCGCGCCTGGGCGGCATTGCGGGTCATGCCACCCGACGGGCTGCCGATCTACGACCAATCGGAGCGCTTCTCTGGCGCCTTCACCGCAAATTGTCACAGCGGCGTCACCCTCGCCGGGGCGCATGCCAATCTCTTCGCGCCGATGGTCGCCGAGGGCGCGCTCGACCCTGCACTCGAGCTCTTTTCGGCCAAGCGGTTCGATGTTTCGGCCGCGGCCTGAAGACCCTCGGCCGACCGTTCCGGTCGTGGTCGAAGGCCGTACGGTGATGGTGCCTGCCGGCGCGTCCGCGGCCGCGGCAGTGCTCGCCGCCGGGTTCGCCAGCATCCGCAAGACGCCGGTCGAGGGGTGCGAGCGGGCGCCCTATTGCATGATGGGCGTTTGCTTCGATTGCCTTGCCGAAATCGACGGTGTGGCAAACCTTCAAAGCTGCATGATCGAGGTACGACCGGGAATGCGGATCAGCCCCCAGGGGGGGAGCGCGGGTGATCGATCGCCCCTTCCCATTCCCTCCCCCGCGGGCTAGGGAACAGCAGGTTAGGAATGGCCGAGCTCGCGATCATCGGTGCAGGTCCCGCCGGCATGGCCGCCGCCGTGCTGGCTGACGAGCTCGGGCTCGAAACCGTGCTGATCGACGAGCAGGCCTCCCCGGGCGGCCAGATCTATCGGGCGATCGAACGAGCTGAACCCGGTACCCCGCTCGGAGCGGATTATCTCGCCGGCCAACCGCTCGCGGCGGCGCTGCGCGCGAGCCATGTGGACTACCGACCGAGCACGACATTGTGGCATGTCGATCCCGAGGGCGTGCTGTTTCTCGAAACCGCCGGCCGCACCGAGACCCTGACCACACGGCGGATTCTGCTCGCAACGGGCGCCTTTGAGCGGCCGGTGCCGATCCCCGGCTGGACATTGCCCGGCGTCATGACGGCCGGCGCGGCGCTGCTGCTGCTGAAGTCCTCGGGTCTCGTGCCGGATGGCCGCCTCGTCTTGGCAGGACAGGGACCGCTCCTCTATCTGGTCGCCGCGCAGCTCGCACGCGCTGGTGCCGTGCCGGCGGCGCTCTTTGAGACCACGCCGCTCAAGAACTATCTCGAAGCCATGCGGCCTGTCGCAGGCCTATGGGCTGGGCGCCGGGGATTGATCAAGGGACTGGGGTTGATTTCAGCGGTCAGACGCGCCGGGGTACCGATCCGACGTGGCCTGCGGGGGCTCCGGGCGGTCGGGCGCCACCGCGTCGAGCGCGTCGCCTGGGCGGATGGCGAGCTTGCCGCCGATTACCTCCTGCTGCACGAGGGCGTCATCCCGAATGTCCAGGTCAGCCTGGCATTACAGCTGCGGCACGAGTGGGACGAGGCACAACTTTGCTGGCGGCCCTCGCTCGATGCCTGGGGGCAGACGAGCCTCGGCAACGTCGCCGTCGCCGGAGATTGCGGAGGGATCGCGGGTGCCGAGGCTGCCGTGCTGACCGGGCGGCTCGCTGCGCTCGATGCGGCGCTGTGGCTCGGCCACATCGGCACAACCGAGCGCGACCGTAGTGCCGCGCCGATCCGCGCCGCCCTCGACCGTGAACGGGCATTCCGGCCATTTCTCGACCGCCTTTATCGCCCTGCTCGCTCGGTCATGGTCCCGGCCGAAGACGAAGTCGTCGCCTGCCGTTGCGAGGAAGTATCGGTCGGGAAGATCCGCCGCGCGGCACGGCTCGGCGCTCAAGGCCCGAACCAGCTCAAAGCCTTCACCCGTTGCGGGATGGGCCCGTGCCAAGGCCGGATCTGCGGCCCGGTGGTCGCAGCGATCGCCGCCGATATGCTCGGCAAGTCGATCGCCGAAATCGGCACTTGGCGCCCGCGGGCCCCGTTCAAGCCGATCACTGTTGGTGCCCTCGCCGATCTGGCAGCCGCGGATTTCGCACCCGCGCCGGAGATCTGACTCACGCCGGATCCGGGAAATTTGCGATACCGCCTTCGAGGCCTTGATTTTTCTTCTTAAATAACGTAATATCAATAACTTAAGGCGTAGGCGCGAAGCGCACAGAACCGGGAAATCTTGCGGCCTGGCCGGGAAATTCTCGCGTGTCAAACCGGGAAAATCGCCGGTATCCGGGTATTAACCGGGAAATCGGCGTATCGAGCCCGGTCAACTCGGCACGACCTTGCGGTACAAGTGCCAGGTGGCATGCCCGAGCACGGGCATGACAATGATCAGACCGAGCAACAACGGTATCGACCCGACAACCAGCCCGCCCGCGACGATAAGCCCCCAAACGGCTATCGGGACCGGGTTGACGATCGCCGCGCGCACCGATGTCGACACCGCCACGCCGATCGCGACGTCTCGGTCGAGCAGCAACGGAAACGACACGACGCTGATCACCAAGACCAGCAAGGCAAAGAGGAAGCCAACGCCGACCCCGACGACGATCATTGTCCAACCAGCGCCGGTGGTGAATACGTCGCGAGCGAACGAGCCGATCGAGGCCGGAGGCTCGGGGCCAAGAGTAACTTCGTAGATCGCTTCGGCGGCGACCAGCCAGAAGAGAAAGATTGCCACCAGCAACAGGCCGAGCACAACGATCGCGCCGAACGAGCGCGAGCCGATGACGCCGAAGGCGTCGGGCCAGGCGACGTTACCGCCCCGCTCGCGCCGGCGGCTCATTTCGTAGAGACCCACTCCGGCGAATGGGCCGATCAGGGCAAAACCGGAGGCGAGCGGGAACAACAACGGCAGCATTCCGTAGCCGAATGCTAGCCGTCCAAGCACGAGGCCGACTACCGGATAGACGATGCAGAGGAAGATGACATCCGTCCGGTAAGCCGCGAAATCATCCAGGCCCCGGGCGAGAGCATCGCCCAAATCGGCTATACGAATTGAGCGGACCTCCGGGAGCCGGATGTCGACCGCCTCGGTCCCGACCCCGGCGCGACTCGCCGATCCGACCACCAAGCTCGCTAGCTTCAGCTGGTCGGTTGCCCACTCGATAGGGTTTCGGATGGTCATGTTCGGTCCTCCCGAACCACTGGTTCGAGGGCCGCGGGCCACCCGTGGCAGCACACCCGATCCGGCCTCTGGTCACGAGAGAGCCGCGACCCGCCTCGCCAGAGGATACGACAATCCTCGACCGATGTCGTTCCGTATCTCGGCGCTCGTCGCCTCAGGCACCCGACCGCCACCCCATCCCCAAAAAAGTCATGGCAATTTTGCATGGCTAAAATAGAGTGTACGCAATGCTCTCGAAAACGAGAGCGCCTGGGAGTTAGGGACAACGCGTCCTGACTTGCCAGGGCCTGAACAGGAGAAGGCTCACGTGCACGAGGGGTTGGACCCTTGCCGTGATCGAGGTGGAGGATCTGCTTCGGACGCCGACCTCCCTTCGCGCGAGCCGGGCCCCCTAGCCACCAACGGGCGGCGTCTGCGCATCGTAATCGTCTCCGAAGTGCGTTTCCGGCGCGAAATTCTAGCCGAGTTCCTTGAGCGCGATGCGGCGGTCTTGGTGGTTGGGCTGTGCGCCGATCTGGCGGAGGTGGCGGCGTCGAGCCCTCCGCTGCAGGCAGACGTGGTGCTGGTGGACGCAGAGCTCCGGGATGGTGCCGCCGCGGTCAGATGGACCCGCCAAATCAAACCGGACATTCGCCTCATCGCATACGCGGTGAGGGAGACGAAGGACGATGTCATCGCCTGGGCGGAGGCGGGCGTTATCGGCTATGTCCCCAATACCGCCGCTTCGGCCGATCTCGTGCGCCTCATCGTGGATATTCATGGTGGCCAGCAACCCTGCTCCGGCCGGGTGGCCGCCGAGCTGTTCCGCCGCATCGCCGTCACCGCGAGTCTCGTCGTCGGCCGCGACCCGCCATCTCCGGCGGTCCCGCTCACCAGGCGCGAACGGGAGACCGCCGAGTTGATCGCGATGGGGCTCAGCGATAAGGAGATCGCCCGACGGCTGAACATCAGTCTCGCGACAGCGAAGCTGCATGTCCACAACCTGCTCGGCAAGCTGAATGTTCAGCGCCGGGGTCAGGTGGTCGTCCGCTTGCACGAGCACGCCCAGCATCCCGGTCGAGTGAGACCCGACCCGACCGGCTCATCCTCAAGCTCGATCGCCAATCCGTAATTCAGTTCAGACGCGCTTCGCCGACGGCACGCGGCGAGCCTGGACGCGCGAATTGCCGGATTGAAGGCGACGGTCTCGCGCTCCTCCGCAATGCTCTTTTTTGCAACGGGTGACCGGGCTTTCGCACGACACCCGGCGTCTATCCGCGCCTGCCGCACCGGCCCGTTGACACGTCGCTGGAAGGTCTGATCGAGGCCATCCGAGCCCGCTGATCATGTTCACCTATCCGCATGATTTAAACCTGTGGCTACAGCCAATTCCCATCGAACGATGGATGGTTCCGGACCCACGCTTGTACCAGACTCTACCCTGAGTGGCATAAGTGCGTCTTAACGGAAGCTATTCGCTACAGGATCCAAGCGCCGGACGCCGCCTGAGGTAGGTGCCTGTGCACCCCTCGGCCCAGCGCAAGCGGGATGCAGGCGTCGTTGTCTGGGGGGAGAAAGACTTCAATTTATCAGGGGGGTCGCGATGACCAGAACAGTGGCTACTGGCGCCTTTGCGGTAATTGGCGGGCTCTCTGCAGCGCTCGCGTTGCTGACGGGTCCTCTTGCGGCCCGGGCCGACGAGCTGGCCGATTTGCGCGCCAATCAGGAGCTCCTCCAAAAGCGGATCGATCAGCTCTCCCAGGCGCCGCCGCAGGCAGCACCCTATGTGCCGGGGTTTGGCCCGGAGACGCATAAGGAGGTGTCCGGCGTACCGGCGGTCGGCGGCAGCTTCCCGCGGTCGTTTCTGATCCCCGGCACCGACACCTCGCTGCGCATCGGCGGCTTCGCCAACGGGCAGGCCCTCTGGTACATCAAAGGTGCCGCCCCCGGCGGCCAGCTCGACGGCCAAGGCACCCGAAGCTTCATCTTTACGGAGGGGCAGGGCGGCACCGGCAACTTGGGCAGCATCCCGCTCAACAACGCGATTGGGCGGGGCCGCAGCCAGGTGTTTGGTATCTCAGGGAGACAGACGCGTTTCCTGGTCGATGCGCGGACCCCGACCGCCTGGGGCCAAGCCAAGGCCTATCTCGAAATCGATTTTAGCTACAACAACACGAATGTTACCGTGGAGAATGCGCAGGGCGTGGCGAGCAGCTGGCTGCCACGGTTGCGCAAGGGTTACGCGACATTGGGCGGGCTGTTGGCGGGTCAGGATACCGGCATCATGCATGATCCCGACAGCGACCCCGAACTGGTCGACTTCGGCGGCGAGGCGACCAGCAACGGGCGGGCGCGCGCGCCGCAGGTCAAATACACCTATGCCGGGCCCTACGGCACCGTGTTCAACGCCGGGATCGAGAACCCGGTGCCGCGGCTCAACGGTCCCTTCGGGCAGGTCGATATCGACACCCAACAGATACCGACGATCGCCGCGTGCTCGGTGACCGGCAACACCGCCGCCAACCTTCCCGCCGACACAGCATGCCTCGGCAACGCGGCGTTTTTCAGCCCCTTGCAGTCGGTTTGGCCCGAGGCGATTGCGACCGCCCGGGTCAACCAGCCCTGGGGTCACCTGCAGATCGGCGGCGTGGTGCGCACCGATTACCTGAACGACGGCCAAGGCTTGGAGCGGAAATATGTCGGCTTTGCCGGCACGTTCAGCGGTGACGCCCACCCGTTCTCCGGCACCCCGGGTCCGCTGGGCAAGGACGACCTCGGCTATAAGTTTATGGCCGGCGTCGAGTCAGCCGGCCAGATCGCCAACGGGGTCGGGATCGTGACGAATTTTGGCGCGCCGATAAACGTGCCGGGCGTCGGGCTCGTCAACCCGCTCAGCGGCCCGTTCTCTGCGGCGTGGAACGCCCGCGACTCGACCCAATCGCTTCCCAACAGCGCCATCGTTAATGGCATCAACGTCAGACATGCCTATGACTTGCTCGTCAAGACCCAGTCGCCCAACACATTTAGCGGCGCGATCTGGTACCAGCACTGGTGGACCGAGAATATGCGCTCGACCCTGGAGATCAGCGGCATCTGGAATGCGCTCAACACCAGCATCCTCGGACCGGGCACCAACAACAACAAACAGTTGTCGATAGCCCACGCCAACATCTTCTGGAGCCCGGTAGCGTTTATCGACTTCGGCTTCGAATATGCCTGGGGCCACCGCGTCCAAGTTACCAACTTCAAGGGCGACGCATACACCCTCCAGGGCGAGATGCGCGTCAGATTTTAACGGCAACCCAAAATTTTGATCGTCGCGAGCCGCCTGCGGCGCTCCCTCCTGGCCTCGACATCACGGACGGCGGGTTTCTCAGCAACAATTTGGTCGGCAAGTTTCTTGTCAAGTTCTAATAGCCACAACATCCGACCTTGGAGACCGCCGGACGAGGCCGGGCTGATCTTGTGGGATGCTGTCGATGTGAAATGGAGGAGCAGCCCATGATTGAGATCATCAAAGGTCTTCCTAAAAATGTCGTGGGGATCGCCGTGGAAGGGCGGGTGACAAGAAAGGACTGCCACGACGTCCTAATGCCCGCAATTAGAAAATCACTCAAACGGCACGACAAGATTCGGCTCTACTACGAGCTCAATTCGCGATTTCCGGGTGCTGCGTGGGACGATCTCAACGTCGGAATCGAGCATGTTCCGCCGTACGAACGGGTGGCAATTGTAACCGATGTAGGTTGGATCCGGTACACCGTGAAAGCGCTTCGTTTTTTGATATCTGGCGAGATACGGGTGTTCCCGACAGTTCAGGCGTCTGAGGGCCGCGCCTGGATCACCGCGGCCCCCCGACCTCCTGTCAATGCCGAGGCTTTTTCGCCAGCTCGGAGACGCTTGCCTCGGTCTCGACGGCCGCGGTTGCGGACGGAAATGGGGTGGTCGAGACGGTGGCGTGGGACGGGCTGAACTGCGGCGTTACTAAGACGGCGTCATGTCCCCAAGGCCATAGTCGGCCTCCCGATAACTCGCCTGAGCCCGCGCCATCAGCATGGGGCGCTCGCGATCCGGCCTCCGGTCACGAGAGAGTCGCGACCCGCCATTAACTAAAGAATACAACAGTCGTTGCTCTGTGTCGCCTGGCATCGCCGGTTCCTCAGGGAAGCTCCGGTGCGCCGTCAGTCGTCGATAAACAAAATAGCAGAGACAACCTTGCATAGCTGAACTACATTGCATGCAAGGCTCTGACTAAGAGCATGTCTGGGAGAGGGGGCACTGCGGCGGGCGAGGAACGGCATCCTCGCCCCTGCTCAACGCCGACCGGTTGGACAGCGTCCTCCGGGCGCCCCTTGTGTGAAGGGAGGAAGGGATGAATGAGACAACTATAACACGACGAAGCGTCTTGCGTACGGCCGTCGCAACGTCCGTGGTTGCCTCGCCGTTCGTGCGTCACGCCTGGGCGGCCGGCGACGCGGCGGCGAACGGCAAGATGGTACTGGCCTGGCACACCAACATCGCGCCGCGCTGGCTCGACCCGCAGCAGCATGACGGCAGCGCGACACCCGACAATTTCTTGATGGTTGTTCAAGACGCCCTAATCAAAAACTACAAAGAGCAGCTTTACGACCATTTTGCGCTTGCCGACCAGTTCGATTTCGCCGAGGACGCGCGCAGCGCGACTTTTCGGCTGCGCGAGGACGTCAAATTCCATGACGGCTCTCCGGTCACCCCTGATGACGTCAAATGGAGCTACGAGAACTATCACGGCGCTTGGGCTCAGGTGCTGCATGACGAGACGGACCGCGTCAAAATCTCGGATAAACGCACGGTTCAATTCGATTTCAAAAGGCCGTTCCTCGACTTCCCCCGGCTGCTGGGGACCGCCAATGTTTGCGGCGCCGGCTGGGTTATTCCGGCGAATTACTATGAAAAGGTCGGGAAGGACGGATTTGCGGCAAAGCCGATCGGCGCCGGGCCCTACAAGTTCGTCTCGCAGGAGGCGGGGACGAAGATCGAGTTTGAGGCATTCGATCAATATTACGCGCCGGTGCACATCAAGAAGTTCACGATCGTCAGCGTGCCGGACGCCGCGACCCGTGTGGCCATGCTCGAGCGCGGCGAGGCAGACATCATTTACTTTATCCCAGGCGAATTGGTCGGGCGCGTGCAGAGCGACTTGAAGATCATGCTGGCGCCGGTGGTGTCGGGGAACTGGTGGATCGAATTTCCGGGCTTCCAGGACCCTAAGAACCCGTTTCACGACAAGCGGGTGCGGCAGGCGGTAAGCCTCGCCGTCGACCGCGATGCCATGAACAACGCCGAATGTGCCGGGCTTGGCCGGGTCGACGGTAACTGGATCAACGACGATGTCGAATATGCGATCGATTGGCCAAAATGGGAACACAACGTCGATAAAGCCCGGAAGTTGATGGCCGCGGCTGGCTTTCCCAACGGCTTCAGCTACGATTGGCTGACGCCTGCGCCGCCCTATTATTCGCGCGGCGAGCGCATTCTCGCGCAACTGCAGGCAATCGGCATCCGTGGCAAGCTGCAGACCCTGGAACGCGGCCTGTACAACAAACGTCGCCAGAGCGGGATGAAGGAGTGGCCGGGGATAAACATCGTACTCGCCGGCGCTCGCATCGGCGCTACCTGGGCCAATTGGTACGAGTCGCTGTTCAGATGTGGTGGTCGTCTTGGCGCCGACGCGATCTGCGTCAAGGATCTCGACGCGAAGTTTGATCGGTATGTCACGTCGGTCAAGGCGCCCGAGCGCAAACAGTTGGCTGAGGAAATCCAGCGGGAGATCCTGGAGGAATACTATTTCATTCCGGTTTTCCGTCACGCCTTCATGAACGGGATCGGGCCGCGCATCGCCGCGACGAAGTGGCAGGATGTGTTTCCGACCTTCAAGAGCACCGGCTATGCCTATCCCTGGGAGGAGATCCGGCTCAAAAGCTAGCGGTTGCCCGGGTTTGTAGCGGTTGTGGAGGAGGAATGAAGAAGACGGCGCTAACGCGGCGCAGGGTATTGCAGATGACGGCGGTGGCGACGGCCACCCTCGTAGCGCCGTCGGCGCGCAGCGCCGGCGCCGCCGGAAACGTTGTTCCGAGCGGCAAATTGGTGCTGGCCTGGCACACCAACATCGCCGCCCGGTGGCTCGACCCGCAGCAGCATGACGGCGGGGCGA
>Ga0306920_100011614_pt1 | contig 11914 bp, 4 predicted proteins | sample flu12Cox44000170_FD_204666 | JGI IMG/M metagenome (GOLD analysis project Ga0306920, IMG submission 204666) | Lab enrichment of tropical soil microbial communities from Luquillo Experimental Forest, Puerto Rico - flux4day.12C.oxic.44.000.170 (v2)... | ecosystem: Environmental > Terrestrial >...
GGCGCTCAGATGATCCAATTGTACCCAGCCACAAACGGAGTCAACCAAGCGACCCAGACCAACTTCGCGAACGTACCTGTTCGGAGACTCGACGAGAACTCGTTTGACGTTAGGCTGGATCATAATTTCTCAAGCAAGGACTCGGTCTTTGCACGCTTCAGCTACGATCAGGCAACATCCTTTGTGCCCGGCGGTTCGCCAGGATTCGCCGAGCAAAATCCCTTCGCCAGCACACAAGACATCACCAACCACGGCCGAAACATCGCCATTTCGGAGACGCATCTTTTCTCCGACCACACGATCAACCAGCTCAACGCTGGCTATAACCGAATCTTCAATCACATCAAATCGTTTGGCGACCGCAGTTGCGCAGGGGCCAAGATCGGGATTCAAGGAGCCAACCTCGATAGCAGCTGCCCGGGCGCGCCGGCCGGCATTTCACAGTCGACCAAGGACTGCATTAGTTGCGGCCTCAGTTCGACCCAGTTGGCGCAATACTGGTCGTTGGGTGATCGCGGATTTGCGCCGTTCCAGGGCGGCACCAACGTCTATTCGGCCAGCGACACGCTCGACATGATTCGCGGTAAGCACGATATCCGGGTTGGGTTCGGGTTCCGCGCCAATCAGATGAATGTGGAAACGAACGGTTTCCAGGACGGATTCTTCATTATCAATGGGCCTGGTCAAGGGTTTACGGCATCCCTTAGCAACGACAGTGCTGCCGATCTTCTACTCGGACAGATCAATGGCGCCATCCACGATCAGACGTTCTTTGGGGCGACCACGGGACGGCGCTGGAAGATGTTTCGGCCGTTTGTCCAGGATAATTGGCGGCTGACCAGCGACATTACGCTGGATCTCGGAGTGGCCTGGGCGCTCGTCACCCCGATCACCGAAGCACAGGGACGCCAGTCAAACTTCGATTTTGCAACTGGACAGTATCTGGTTGCGGGCCACGCTTCGATTGCCGGATGCACGACTTGCGTCCGGTCGAGCAACGTTGGCTTGGAGTTCGACAAGCGAGCCATCGAGCCTCGCATCGGATTTGCCTGGCGTCCGTTCGGCAGCCAAACCACAGCCATTCGTGGCGGATATTCGGTTTATCACGACTCCGCCTGGAGTCAGGGAGCGCAAGGCTTGTGGCAGAATCCGCCATACTACGCTGAAATCGACCAATTTGGCTTCGGTGTCGGTTTCCCGTGCCCGGCCTTCAACGCCACCTCAGCCACTCCCCTCAACTGCGGATTAAAGAACGGCTTTTTGCAGCAAGACCCAACCACGGGTGCGCTGTTCCCGATTACCTCCCCGCCGAACCCGCAAGCTTTCACGGGGACCATTCTTTCGCAGAACCGGAACTTCAAGCAGGGTACCGTGCAACAGTTTAGCTTCAACGTTGAGCGGCAAGTCCCTGGCGATGTCGTGGTCACCGCCGGATACGCAGGGTCGCGCAGCCATCACATCCTGGTGGATGGGTTGAACATGAACCTGAACTCGCCAAGCGCGTGCTTCCCGGATCAGCCCACCTTCAATCCAAACTATCACCTTGGCTGCGGCGGTCCGGAGAACGCCCGCTATGGGTTCTTTACGAACGTGAACAACGTAACCGACACGGGCGGCGCCAACTACGACTCGTTGCAGATAAAAGCCGAGACCAAGAGCGCCCGGCATGGTCTCTACGCTTTGGTTGGCTACACCTGGGCTCGCACTTTCGACTCCGGTTTTCCGGACGGCGCTGGCACGTTCCCGGGTGCAATGTACTGGCCCCTGCCCGGCGCACAAGGCCTGGATTGGGGGCTCTCTCAAATCAACCTGAACGACTCGTTCACCGCCAGCATCCTCTATGACCTGCCGTTTGGAAAAGGAAAGAAGTTCGGCGGCGAGTGGCATGGAGCGACCAACGCGATCCTTGGTAATTGGCAGGTCACCCTCATCGAGAAAATCACCTCGGGCTTCCCCTTGTTCACCATCGCCAGCGCGAATGCTTCCGGGGTTAACTTCCAATGGAATGGAAGCAGTCTGAATCGGCCCAACGAAGTTGGGGACCCCAACAAGCCCGGACCAGTCGCGGGAAACCCAGGCTGTCAGGCTCCAACGAAGGTGCACACTCTGCGGAACTGGTTCAACCCGTGCGCGTTCGCCGACGCCGCCCCAGGAACACTTGGCGACGCTCAGCGCGCGCCCATCTACGGTCCGCGCTTCGTCAACACGGACTTCTCGGCCATCAAGAATTTTCCAATCCGGGAGTCAATCCGCTTGCAATTCCGGGCGGAGTTCTTCAACCTCTTCAACCACGCCCAGTTCTACTTGCCGGGAGGGGCCACCCAAATGCAGGATATCGACTCGCAAAGCTCTTTTGGTGTGGTCAGCGGTACCGTCAATAATCCACGCCTAATCCAACTTGCCTTGAGGCTGGATTTCTAGGCGCAGCCAAGTCATCGGCTCCTTTTTCGCGACGTGAGTCAGTGGGGCGAACTTCGGTTCGCCTCACTTTCTTTTCGCACGCATTTTCGGACGAATACCTCATCGTTAATGCTCGACAACCCGCAGGGTGCCACCCCCTGTGGACAGTCGCCTGCATCCCGCACTACCCTAAATTGCCTGTGATTAAGAATCGCGACGCTGGCCCTGGACCCATCATGACTCGGAGATCCGTCTCAGCAACAGTTCTGCCAGCCGTCTTTTTGTTTTGCTCCCTGGTTCAAGTCACTTTCGCCGATGAGTGGAAGGCGCGGCACGACTTGGTGTCTCATACGGGCGTGATGAACCTGACAGAACCTCCGCCGCCCAGTGAAGTGTTCTTCTCCGGCCCGGCTTCACCCTTTGAGCAGCCCGCCTGGCTGGCCGGGCTCAAGGCATGGCGGAACGACCGGCGCACCCTGCTGCGCTATCGCGGGTCGGAGTTCGAACGGCCGGAGCTGGCGTGGACGCAGCATGTCTTCTCGCAGGTGCAGTTGCTCATTTGGGACCGCAGCCTGCATGACCCGGACAAGGGCGAGTACACCGTCGACCGCTTCTTGACCGAGACCGAAAGCCGCATTGGGCCCATCGATGCTGTGCTCATCTGGCATGTTTACCCCAACCTTGGCGTTGACGATCGCAACCAGTTCGATCTGCTGCGCGACTTGCCGGGCGGAATTGCTGGGCTGCGCAAAATGGTCGAGCAGTTTCACAGTCGGGGCGTACGCGTATTTTTCCCTTATCTCGCATGGGATACAGGGACGCGTGATGAAGGCGCGTCTGCATCGGTCACGATGGCGCAACTGTTAAAAGACATCGGCGCCGATGGCATCAACTTCGACACGCTCGAGAGCGTGCCTCCGCAGTTCCGGCAGGCTTCGGATGCGGTCGGGCATCCTCTCGCCCTTGAGCCGCAGTTTCAGCCGCGCGATGAGTCGCTGGCCTGGACGAACATCAGTTGGAATGATTGGGTGACGTGGGAAGGGAAAGCGTATCCGTTTGTGCCGATGGTCAGTAAGAACAAATGGATGGAGCCGCGCCACACCGTGAACGTTACGGACCGCTTCACCCGCGATAAGACCGACAGTCTGCAGCATGCCTTCTTCAACGGCCAAGGCTATGCCACGCTCGAAAACTTGTGGGGCTTCTGGTACGAGACCAATCCGTTTGACGCCGAGGCTCTGCTACGCTTCACAAAAATCGAGCGCGCCATGGCCGAGAACCTGCGCAGCGCGGAGTGGGAGCCGCATGTGCCGACCGTGCAGGCTGGTGTGTTTGCCAGCCACTTCCCCGGGCGTGCGGGAACGTTGTGGGCAATCGTCAATCGCAATGAATATCTAGTTAGCGGTGAACAGCTTGTTGTGCCGCAACATGCAGGCGTGCACTACTACGATCTTTGGCATGGACTTGAGCTGACTCCGGCTGCGCGGGGCAAGGATGGCGTACTGAGTTTCGACATTGATGGCCATGGATACGGGGCGGTGTTCGCCACAGAGACTGGTCCTTCGACCGACCTGCAGAGTTTATTGACATACATGGCAGAACGATCCAAGCGCACCCTGCGCAGCTACTCACGGGAGTGGAAGGCCGTGCCGCAGAGCTTGGTGGAGATTTCTGCTACCAAGCCGGCACCATCAGCTCCCGCTGGCATGGTGCGCATTCCGGAGGGAGACTTCGACTTTCGCGTCAGCGGCATCGAGATCGAGGGCGGAAACGATCCCGGAATCGACGTACAGTATCCGTGGGAAGACGCGCCACGGCGATTTCACCGGCACTCGATGCAAATACATGCGTTCTATATCGATCGGACGTTGGTGACGAATGCGGAATTTAAGAAGTTCATTGACGCAAACCATTACCGTCCCAAAGACGATCACAACTTTCTGCGCGGGTGGAAAGACGGAACGTATCCGGCGGGCTGGGAGAACAAGCCGGTAACCTGGGTTTCGATCGAAGACGCGCGCGCATACGCCGCGTGGAGCGGGAAGCGCCTGCCGCATGAGTGGGAGTGGCAATATGCTGCGCAGTCCGCCGATGGGCGCGCATATCCGTGGGGGAACGACTGGAATCCGCAGGCGGTGCCCGCTGTGGATCACGGGCCCGCGATGAGTCCGCTGGCGGATGTCGCGACGTTCGCTACCGGCGCAAGTCCCTTAGGCGTGACGGATATGATCGGCAATATTTCGCAGTGGACGGACGAATATCGCGACCCGCATACGCGGGCAGCGATAGTGCGCGGCGGGGCCGCGTACGAGCCGCGCGGCTCGGTATGGTATTTCCCGCAGACCTACCGGCTGGATGAACATCAGAAATACCTGCTCATGTCGCCCGGGCGCGACCGCGCCGGGACGATCGGCTTTCGTTGCGTGGTGGATGCGCCCTAGCGGGAACGGCCTAGGGCCGCACCGGCGGGGAGAGACGAACGACGAACTACCGAGCTGATTCTGCTCGAGAAGGCGCCTTCAACTCATACACGAATTGCTGGACCGCCTTGCGATCACGTGCTGCGGCTTCACTGGCGGAATTGGCGGCACGTTTGTAAGCCTCGAGTTCGCGTTGAGCCTTCGCATCGTCGCCGGTGCGGCGGTAAATCTGGCCTAATCGGTAGTGAGCCTCTTCCAGGTTCGGATCGAGCCTAATCGCTTGCTCAAGAGCAGAGGTCTCCTCTGGCAAATCCTTGCGGCTGTCGTACAAAATCCCAAGCTGCAGATAAGCGGTCGCCATTTTCGGATCGAGGGAGATCGCTTTCTTCAGAAGTTGCTCAACGCGCGCGCTGTTTCCGGGATCCGCCGTTTCGTGTTGCTGATTCCATAAAGCGACCGCGTAGTAGTAGTTGGCTTCGGCATTGTTCGGGTCGAGTTCGGCAAAGCGCGCCAATTTCGCCAGCGCATCGGGCGACCGCTTCACTTCGGCGTTCTGCATTCTGCCGAGGAAGATGTACGGGTTCGGATCGCGAGGATCAAGGTCGGAAGCCTCGCAGAGACGCACCACCGCCGAGTCATAGGAGCCGCGGGCGTACTCGGCAACCCCGAGCGCAGTCAGCATACGCGTCGACTGCGGATAGAGTCGAGTGCCTTTCGTGAACACTTCGGCGGCGGGCTCGGCGGTGCGATGCACGAGCAGTTCGACGCCCCAGTCGAAGAGGTTGCTTTCGCTAGGATCCATTTCAGCCGCACGCTGAAACGCCTGCAGGGCCTCGAACGAATGGCCCAATTCTTCTTCCGCGTGGCCGAGTCGGTTGTGAAGTTCGGCCTGATCGTTGCTCGCGATCTCTTTCCGCAGTCTCGGCGCGGTCGTTGCGGGATCGGTGACCGGGGATTCCTGCGCGAGATTCGACCCCTGTGCCAAGCTTGCGGTGGACTTCGCGAGTGAATCCGCGTTACGCATGGTCGTGGTCGAGCCGTGCACTCCGGCGCCCGAACTCTCCGAGACCCCCGCCACAGTGAAGGTTGGCTCTTCGTAGAATTCAGTGTTCTTGGTTGATGAAACGGGAGCGCTGAGCACAAGGTCGAGTTGCTTGGTCTCGCTATCTGCAAGCGTTATCTGCGAGGCGTTGGCAGTTGCGAGCGCGTAAGCTTCAGCGCGAAGTGAGTAGCTGCCTGCGGGCAGAGCAGCAAACTCAAACATGCCTTGCGCATCGGTGTGCGTTGTATGCGCGGTTTGCGATCCGAATTCCAGCGTGACCAGGGCAGCGGAAACCGGCTGCTGATGGGCGTCCCGCACGATGCCCTTGAGGGTTGCCGAGCCAGACGCGGCGTGCGTCTGAGCGGAGAGATTTGAGCCAGCCAGCAGGACCAGGATTGCCGCGATCCTTGGGATTGCGCGGCGAGAATGACTGCTAGGGCAGGAGACCATGGGAAAAACGCGTTTGCGAAGTTGGTGGTTGGTTCCCGATTCTAGTCGTGGGGCTGCCAATCCGCAATTCTGCGAAACTCCGCGCGGCTGATTCCATGGTGGTGCAAGCGCAAGCAACCGTTTACAATCCTGAGCTTTCGGAGAGCTGATGAAGACTGATCGGGTTCGCGGGTTTGCTGTCGTCGTGTTGTTGGCGTGCCTTGCCTGTCACGCACAAGAAAAGCGCAAGGTCATCATCGATCAGGACGCTGCCGGTCCAGCCGGCAGCGATCAGCAAGCGATGCTGGTGCTGATCCAGTCACCGCAAACTGAGGTGCTGGGGATCACGGTCGTGACCGGAGACGCGTGGCTGAAGGAAGAGGTCGCGCACACGTTGCGCATGCTTGAGCTCGTTGGCCGCACCGACATTCCGGTTGTGCCGGGCGCGGAGTATCCGCTGGTGCGACGGAAGGCCGAGACGGAGCTTCTGGAGCAGCTGTACGGCTCTTACGTGTGGCTGGGTGCTTGGACGCCGAAGTTTTACCATCCGCCCGACGATTTCGGATCGTTCCCGGAGGGCAAGCCGACCACCAAGCCGGCAGATGAAGATGCCGCGCACTTTCTAGCGCGCATGGTGCGGAAATATCCGAACCAGATCACGATTTACGAAGGCGGCCCGATGACGAACCTGGCGCTAGCGCTCGCGATCGAGCCCAATTTCGCTAGACTGGCCAAAGAGCTCATCTTCATGGGCGGCAGCCTGAACCCGGTAACTCCGGACCCCGAGTTCCAAAGCAACCCGCGGCATGAATTCAACCTCTGGTTCGATCCGGAAGCGGCCCACATGGTTTTACGCGCCCCGTGGAAGAAGATGGTCTGCACTACGGTCGACATCTCCGTTAAGACGCAGCTCACGCAGGCCCTGCTCGACCAGGTGAAAACTGGCAACTCACCGGCCGCTCGTTATATCGGAACCTATGGCAAGCTCTTCGGCCAGTACAACTATTTGTGGGATGAACTCGCTGCCGCGGCGTGGCTTGATCCGGCGCTCATCACCAAGACCGAACACCGGTACATGGACGTGAATCTGGATCGTGGCGCGGGTTACGGCGATACGCTCAACTGGACAGAGCTGGATCGGCCCAAGGTCGATGTTCGATCGGTCGAGATTCAAGATGATGTCGATCTGCCGCGGTTCTACAAGATGCTCGTCGATCTGATGAAGGCGCCAACTCCGCCTGCTGCACAGCAGGCGCGGTAGCGACACCTATTGCGGAAGTTGCGCAAGCGCGGCCTTGGCTTGCGCGTCGTCCGGATGCTGAGCCAGCAGTTGACGAAGAAGCTTGCGGGCGTTTTCGGAGGCACCCTCCAGGGCATACACTCGCGCAAGGTTGAGATAGGCCTGGTTGAAATCTGGCGCGACGCGAATGCATTCCTCGAAGCTTGCCACTGCCTTATCCCGCTGCGCTGTTCGCAGATAAAGGATGCCGAGATTGTTCAGTGCCTCTGGATACGCGGGGCGCAGTGCAAGTGCCTTCTGCAAATACTCGTGGGCACGGCTCGTGTCGTTGAGTTGCGCATAGACCATGGCGAGACCATAGTTGGCTTCAGGATCTTGCGGACCAACTGCGACGGCGCGCTCGAAAATTGCGCGAGCGTCATCCCATCGACGTTGCTGGCGGTATGCGTTGCCGAGGTTGACCAGCGCCACCATGTGGTCGGGGCTAAGTTCCAGGGATTTTTTGAAATACTGGATCGCGTCCGTCATACGACCGTTGCGGGTCGCGAGCAGGCCGAGATTGTTCCAGGCGTCGGGCAGGGTGTCCGGATAGGCCGATTGAAGCTGGGTTGCGCGCAGAAAACGGGCTTGCGCCTCGGCAAGCTTCGACTGCTTTAAGGACACGCTGCCCAAACCGTACTCCGCCTCGGCGCTCTGCGGATTGTCTCGCAGCGCATGCTGAAACGACGCTTCGGCCTGGTCGAAATATCCGCTCTGAAAATACGCTGAGCCGAATGAGAGGGAATTGCGCGGAAAATCCAGAGAGTCAATGATGCCTGGGAAGGGCAGCGCTCTTGCCAGTCTCTGCGAAGGCGTAGCAGGTATCTGCGCGCAGTCCTGCGCGATTTGTTGCGCATTGAGCGGACCTTGATACACCTTGATAATGTCCCCAGCCTCGTTGATCAGGAACGAAGTGGGTAGCGCAATCTCGCGATGACGATCGAACAGATAGCGATAGAGCACGCTGTACACGCCAGCGACATCGTCATTGCCTTGCAGGCTGGGGACTCCTGATGAGCGGATCGCCTCCGGCGCCTTCGTCGCCTCACTTGAATCTGCGAAGTTGACCGCGAGCACCTGCAGACTGTGTTCGGAAGAAAGTTGAGCAGCCTGCCCAGCGGCTTTAAGATCGTCGCGCCAGGTTGGCGCCTGAGTGCTCACGAAGGAAAGCAAAACGATTCGTCCCCGAACAGCGCTCAACGTGTAGGTCTTTCCCACAGAATCGGGCAAGGAAATTTCAGGCGCAGCGACGGGAGTCAGCAGCCAGGTTTCGGCAATCGTCGGCAATGCTTCTGTTCCCAGCTTTTCCGGGGGAATGCTCGGTGCGTTGCGTTTGCGAAATGGCTCGGAATGAAAACCTTCGATCCCCTCCTGCACCCGAATCTGATGATTGGCTGGCAGGGCATCGAGATCCTGCACCAGCCCGTTTGGCCAGCGAATCGAGGCGCGCACTGGTCCTTTGGTTTCTCCGAGCCCGAAGTGCAGTTCCTTGCTGTGTTGTGAGAGAAAGCCTGAGCCGGCCTGCACCATCTTGGTCTGCTTGACCGTTCCCGTGACCACTGTGACGGCCGCGCCGATCGCATCGCGATTGCTTTTGCTGCCTGTGAGCCGAAACGTAATGGACGGTCCGAGATCGGGGATCACGTTCTTTAGCACTCGCAGTTGTGGGCGGTTGCGGTTCTTCAGCACAACTTCCAGCCGGCCATCGTGATCAAGATCAGCCAGCGCGAACGAACGCCCGTCTTCCAGAAAGTCGAGACCCACGCAGCCCGAAACGTCGGAAAATGTTCCGTCGCGATTGTTCGCAAAGAAGACGTTGCGTTCGAAGCCGCTCCAACTGTAATCGGAGCGTAGCAGTTCGTTCAGCGCAGTCCAGCCTTGCTCATACTCGTGCGAGGGCTTTGCTTCATGCGGAGAGCGGGCGACCACGCGACGCCAGAAGAAGCTGTTCAAGTCTTCACGCTTGGGACCGGACACCATGCCGTTCACGACATAAAGGTCGGGGAAACCATCGTGATCGAAATCCCAGGCATCCGCGGACCACGACCAGCGGCCCATCTCCACGCCGGCCCTAGAGCTGGTATCTTCGAATGTGCCGTCGCCGCGGTTGCGGAAGAGCGAATTGCCACGCGCATGCTTGCGGTACAGCGCGCGAATCGATTCCGGCAAATCTTTCTGGAAGGCGTCCTGCATCGACACGCGCTCGCCGGCTGCGGTCCACATGTCGGCGACGTACAAGTCCTGCGCGCCGTCGTTATCGTAGTCGAGCCAGCACACGCCCATGCCCGCGCCGATGTCCTCCACACCGGCCGCCGCCGCCACGTCGGTGAACGTTCCATCTTTGTTATTCCGATACAGGTTCTTACGGCCGAAGTCGTTGACCACATAAAGGTCCGGCCATCCGTCGCTATTGAAGTCGCTCCAGCCGCAGCAAAAGCTGTAGCGCGTGTTGTTCTGCTGCAGTCCGGTCTCCGTGGTTACGTCGCGGAAAGTGCCGTTGCGCTGGTTGCGAAACAGAAAGTTGGGCGGGCCGTTCTCGGCGGCATAGTAAGGCAGAGGATATCTGTACTGATCCGTGCCCTGGTAATAAACATAGAGACAAAAGTAAATGTCGAGCCAGCCGTCGCGATCATAGTCGGCGGCAGCCGCGCCAGTGAATGTGCCTTGCGGAGGGGTCGCAAACTTGAAGGCGTTTGGCTTCTGCTTAAAACGTCCTCCTCCCTGATTCAGGAACAAAAGCGGCCCGGTCGTGCGCACCACGACCAGGTCCTGACGGCCGTCATTGTCGACATCCACAAACAGCGCGCAAGCCGTGTTATCGAGCACGCCCGTGCCCGAAGCTTCCGTAATGTCTTCAAAGGTTCCATCGCCGTGATTGCGATAGAGACGATTTGGCAGCCCGGCAGGTTGGCAAACGTAAAGATCGTCATATCCATCGCCATCGATGTCTCCGGCCGAGACGCCGTTATGGCCGTAAATATCGATACCGCAGGCCGCATCAAGGACGCTGCGCCAGTAGTCGGCGCCTTTGCACAGTTGCGCTTCATACGAGGGACCCGTGGCAAAAGCATGCTCAGTAACGTCGGCAAAAATCGGGGCGCGCGCGCGGCTGCGGGTTTCGCTCCGTGCATTCCAGGCGAGCGCGCGATACTCGCCCGAAGCCGAGCACTCCCACTCAAGTTCCGAATCCCCAGTTCGCTGTTCCCGGTAGAAATCGCGACCCGAGCCTGCCAGTTGATAGCGGACTTGAGTTTTGAGTCGGCTGGATCCGGCGGCCGAGTCACTCGCGACAAGCGTGTCAAGGCTGACAACCTCAAAGTCTACCGAGATGACTGTCATGTCCCGCAGCGAAGCCTGGAACTGCCCAAGAAATGCGTCTCGCGAAAGCGCCGGTTGGTGCGAGCCGAACTCGACCTGGCGGACTTCCAGCGAGTTCCCCGGGCGCACGACGCGCGAGTGAGTCGGCAATAGTGAAGTTCCTGTGAATCCCGGAGCGAAATCTCCGGCGATGGACTTCAGATCTGCGGGAGACTGCTGAAGAGCAACACGCCACCCGGAAAGTATCCTTCCAATCTTCTCGACGTGAACCTCAGACGCGAACTCGTCTCGACCTGGCGTGGTCTGCAGGAGCAGTTCATCGAGGGGCGTTCGAACGCGATAATGCGGGTGCAGGTAAAACTCACTGCCGGAGGTGTTCACTGCTGGAGCCTGCACCCGCGAAAAGGCGAAAGGCCGCAAGCACGCTGCCACGATGGCGGCCGAGGCTCCTCGGCAGGACTGCAATAAGAATTGTCGCCGGCGAAGATCGATGGGCTGCACTGCCTGCTCTGGCCGACTCAGATCTGACTCCCCATTGCGGAAATGACGAAATCTAACACCCGCACTGGGAAGCGTCAATCGATGCCGGAACGTAGTCTCATACCACATTAGAAATGTCCCCATCTTCTCCACAATAGAAATGTCCCTTGGTTAAGTTTCACCAAGCCGAAGAAAAAGTTGGTGTTCTCATATCTTGATAGCGATTTCTTCTCCACGGATGGTCCGCCACGGAGAGGCAGGACTTTGGTTTTGGGGATGGGGGCGCGGTGGGAGGGGCAACGCCCCTTCTCTCACTCAGCGCTGTAGAAGCCGCTTTCAATTCGCGGAACACCAGACGGTGGTCGCGATAGTAGATCGCCAGTTCCCCGGTTTGATTTTCCCGCACTCGCACACGACTCTTGGATGGAACTCTGGGTCGGCTAGGCCGTTCCAGTTGCAGCAGTCGGTTCTGGTAGCTCACCACCCAGTCCTCGCTGATCACGCGCTCTTGCTCCAGCCAGAAGACTTCATCCCGTTGCCGCGGGT
>Ga0306920_100011615_pt1 | contig 11913 bp, 10 predicted proteins | sample flu12Cox44000170_FD_204666 | JGI IMG/M metagenome (GOLD analysis project Ga0306920, IMG submission 204666) | Lab enrichment of tropical soil microbial communities from Luquillo Experimental Forest, Puerto Rico - flux4day.12C.oxic.44.000.170 (v2)... | ecosystem: Environmental > Terrestrial >...
GCAGGTGGGCCGCCCAGGGATTAACGAAATAAGAAAAACATTGAAAGACGCGCGTACGGAACCTCTCCAGCCCGCACTTCTCCATCAGATCGAGACCAAGTTTGCCGAAACGAAATGCAGAGTCGTAGTCGCCAAAGCGCGGGCCCAGAAACCACCCAAGGTGGAGGTAAGCGATACATGATCCGTCAGTGTTGCCGTACACCAGGCTGAGGTTCACCATGCGAGCTACGATCAAGCACCGGAGATTCTCGTCGGCGAAGAAAGCTGGCTCTTCGACGATGGCGAGAACGTCGACGACAACCCTCTGAACTGGATCGGTCATCGGGGGCAGGTCAATCAGCGACTCAATCGGTCGATTCCCCAGGTTCCGCCAGATCTTTTGGTACTCCAAGTTGACCTCGTCCTCGGCCGGGTGCAGCGACCAATGGACGCCCATCAGTTTGAAGTACTCGAGACCTACTTTGGCCGCCTGTTCGTTACGGTCCAACGCCGTGTAGAGCGCTACTTGCAGGTAGGTCACGGCGCCCATATCGATCAGGTCTTTGGCGCGTCCAGAGAGGCTCCCTAACCGATCTTTCGCTGCCTCAATATTGCCGGTTAGGAACTCACACTCGGCGCGGTGCAACTCTAGTTCAAAGGTTAGCGCGTATCGCCGGTTCCAGGCGTCTTCGGTCAGCAGCTCTCGACCGGTGACAAGATAAGTCAGTGCTGAGACGTAAGCCGCCGCCGCTTTCGCACGTTTGCCGGCGATCAGATTAAGCTCAGCGATGCGCTCCCGCTCTTCTATAGAATTAAGCAGTACAACGCCGCGGTTGAGCTGATTAACTATTTCGAAGATCTTCTCTTCAACTTGCTCCGGCGGTGTCAGCTCTGCCAGGCATTGTCCGATGTGAAGGTGTAGCCCAGGTTTTTCGCCCTCCGGAATCAAGGCGTAAGCCGCTTCCCGGACGCGGTCGTGCAGAAAGACATACGCGTGATCCGTTCGTGAGATAAGCCCCACCCGGACGGCTTCCTCAACTTCCGAATCGATGACCTCTGCCGTTTGTCCGAGAACGAGACTGGCCGTAGCCACTTGCACGCCGCTTCCCAGACACGCGAAACGCTTCAGTGTTTCCTGCGCGGTAAGGGAAAGACGGCCCAGCTTGCCAGCCATGAATTCCGCCACGTTGTCGGTATAGCCCTTGGCACGAATTCGCTCCACGTCCCAGCTCCAGGCCGCTTCCTCAGGATCGAAAACCAGCATTCCCTCCTCGGCTAGCGCCGTTAAGAACTGGATGGTGAAGAATGGATTCCCTCCCGTTTGTCCGTGCACTAGCCGTGCCAGAGCTTCGCAGCGAGATTTCTCGCAGTGCAGCGCGTCGGCTAAGAGCGCTTCCAAGTCGCACAGTTCAAGAGGAGCAAGCTCGATTTCATGAACCCTCACTGCCCTGTTACGTATCGCAGCTAAAGTCCGCATGACTGGGTGCGCGGGACTGACCTCGTTTGCCCGATACGCGCCGATCAGAAGAAGGTGATCCACCTCCGGGGCCGACAACAGATACTCCAGCAGCTCAAGTGTTGCCGCATCCAGCCACTGCAGATCATCAAGAAACAGGACCAGCGGATGTTCCGCCTGGGCAAAGACACCAAGAAACCGTCGGAGAACGATCTGAAACCGGTTCTGTGCGTCCTTGGGCGGTAGATCCGGGACCGCTGGCTGATCGCCGATGATATACTCTATTTCCGGTATTAAATTGACGATCAGTTGGGCGTTAGTCCCAAGCACCTCTTGAAGCACCTCTCGCCAGTGAGCTACCTCGGCATCGCTTTTAGCCAGGATCTGGTGAATAAGGCTTTGGAACGCCTGCGCCAGCGTGGCGTACGGGATGTTCCGTTTGTACTGGTCGAACTTGGATGCCGCAAAGAGGCCACGTGCCGGACCCATCTCCTTCTGCAACGCATAAACCACTGAAGATTTTCCTATGCCGGAATACCCCGACACGAGTACGAACTCCGGAGAGCCGCTGGTCTCGACGCGATGAAAAGCCGCCAGCAAGACCTCGCGCGCGTGGTCTCGTCCATACAACTTGGCCGGCATTGCAAGTCGGCTTGGCGGGTCCTCGCTCCCTAGAGGAAATGGATTGATTTCTGCATTTGCAACTTGACTGCGCAGACATCTCCGGAGGTCGGCTTCCGTTCCATAGGCGGTCTGGTAACGTCCCTCGGGGGTCTTGGCAAGAAGCTTCATCACAATGGCCGAGATCGCGGTCGGAATTCCCCGGACGCGCTCTCCGGGCGGTGTCGGCTGCTTGGCAATGTGGCAATGGACCCATTCCATTGGTTCAGTTGCTGAGAACGGAAGCGATCCGGTAAGCATCTTGTAGAGGATCACACCCAAAGAATATAGATCGCTGCGCGAATCGGTTTCTCGGTTCATGCGACCGGTCTGTTCGGGCGCCATGTAGGCGAGTGTGCCGGCAATAACCTCGGGAATTTCACGTGATTGGCCTTCGCGGGCTGAGCGTCCAGCGATTCCAAATCCGGTGAGCCAAATCGAGTCCGCGGCGCGGTCCAGCAGGATGTTGGCCGGCTTCAGGTCTCTGTGAACCAGACCGCGCCGATGAACTTGGCCCAGTGCGACGGCCAGTTTGACGGCCAATTGCAGAAACCGGTTCAGATCCATTGGAGCGCCAAGAAACCGGTCGAGTGGCTCGCCGCCTGGATCCTGGAGCACCAGCTTGGTCCGACCCCCATCCCGTATACAGGCGATCGGCTGAGCAGCCCAGTCCGGGTCCAGTTCGCCGCGGAGATTAAATTCGTGCTCAAGACGCTGAAGGGTTCTTGCGCCAGGGTGCTCGGAGGCAGGGGTAACGATCAGGATAGAGGAGAGCGGACCGTGTCGATGGCCTCGATAAAGAATGAACTCTTCGCCCGTCCGCAGCTTATCCAGGTTATACTTGGAAAGATCAAGTATCATACCAGTGTCTGTCAGCCAGCCACCTCACGAAGAGTTTACTGGTGCTACTCAGTCAGTCCCAAGTTCTCCGCCATATGGACGAGTTCTACCAACGATTTCGCGCGCATCTTCTGCATGACCCTGCCTCGCTGTATTTTCACGGTGATCTCACTTGTGCCAAGCTCGCCGGCTACTTGTTTGTTCAACAGACCACGGATGACCAGGCTCATAACCTCCCGTTCACGCGGAGTGAGGGTCCCATAACGAGCCCGCAGCTCGACTGTTATCAGACGCTTTTTTCTCGCGTCAATATCGCGTCTGATCGCTTGCCGAATCGCTTCCAATAAATCTTGCTCGGAGAAGGGCTTGGTTAGAAACTCAGTTGCACCAGCTTTCATCGCCCGGACGCTCATCGGAATGTCTCCGTGTCCAGTGATAAAAATAATCGGGATGCCATTGTTTTTTGCGGCCAGTTCGCGTTGGAGCGCCAATCCGCTCAGGTCAGGCAAGCGTACGTCGAGCACCAGGCAGGACGGCGCGTCCGAATTGCTCTGGCGAAGAAATTCACCAGCGGAGGAGAACGTTTCAACCTGCAAGCCAATTGATCGAACCAGGCTGCTGAGCGCCTCCCGGACGGACGCGTCATCGTCTACGATGAACACCACAGGGCACTTCGGCTCATCGGTGGATCTCATTGCCGGTCTGAGGGTGCTTCTGCGCGACATAATCCCATTGTCTTCATTCGGGACAAGAGGGTAGTCGGCTTCACACCAAGCCGCTCGGCCGCTCCATCAACGCCTTTGATCTTCCAGTTTGACTTCTCGAGAACGAGAATAAGATTCTCGCGCTCGAGACGCTGAATCTCTGCTTCCGTCAAGAACTCCGCCTCGGCCTGATTAGCATTCCGCTCGACCTTCGCGACCGGCATGTTGTTGCCCGGTTGCATCGTTGGTAAATCGAACTCCAAAGATCCGCCATGCGCCAGTATCACCGCCCGCTCGATCACATTGCGCAGTTCACGGATGTTGCCCGGCCAGTGATGATTCAGCAGGGCGGCGATACCGGCGGGTGTTAATCGCGGCTTGGCGCAACCCGTCTCCTTCACCAACAGATCGATGAAGTGCTTCGCTAGAAGCGGAATGTCTTCGGCCCGTGCCCGCAACGGTGCCACCTCCAGCGGAAACACATTTAACCGGTAGTAGAGATCTTCGCGAAAGCTGCCCGCTGCTACCCTCGCCTTGAGATCCCGATTCGTCGCCGCAACGATCCGCACATCCGCGCGCCGCGTTTTCTCCTCCCCCACACGTTCGTAGCATTTCTCCTGGAGTGCGCGCAGCAGCTTACTTTGCAGCTCCAAAGGGATCTCGCCGATCTCGTCAAAAAACAAAGTGCCGCCATTCGCAGCTTCAAAACGCCCGATACGGTCCTTGAACGCTCCCGTAAATGCGCCTTTTACATGTCCGAAGAACTCGCTCTCATAGAGTTCTCGTGGAATGGAAGCACAGTTGACCCGAATTAGTGGCTTGTCTGCTCGCCGGCTCCGTCTATGAATTTCCCTCGCAATCAGTTCCTTGCCGGTACCCGTCTCACCGAGAATCAGAACCGTCGAATCCGTCGTTGCCACCAACCGAACTCGGCTCAAAGTCGCCTGCACCGCGCTGCTTATGCCGACAATCTCGGCTGAGTCGTTTTTTAGCTCTTCCGTTGCCGAGTATCGTTCCGACATTGCTTGCCGAAGAGCGAGCAGAAGATCATCCGCCGCAAACGGCTTAGTCAGGAATTCTACAGCACCGGCTTTAATCGCGCGCACCGACAGAGGAATGCTCCCGTGGCCGGTCAGAAAAATGATCGGTACGGCGATGCCTGCATCGGCCAATTCCCGCTGTAGATCGAACCCATCCACACCGGGCATTTTCACATCCAGAATGATGCAGGAGATTGGCGCGCGGACAGCCCTGTGCATAAATCGCTCTGCCGAGGCAAAAAGCTCTACTTCGAAGCCCTCGGCGCGCAAAAGACTTTCTACTGCTTCTCGAACGCTGACATCATCATCCACCACGCAAACAGGAGGAGTGCTCATTTTCATCTGCCTTTGATTTGTTCGTGGGTTTCCCGATCGCCGAAATGGAGCCCGTCGCTCATCCGGTGTCAGGCGTGTCGTGGTTTAGTGCAAATCCAGCATGTACCGCCGCGAGGAGGACTTCCTCGCTGAAAGGTTTTTCTAAACATTCCACCGCGCCGTCGGCCATGACTCGGGCTCGGGTCATTTCGTCGCCGTGTGCGGTAATGAAGACGATCGGGACCGTTCGTGACCTGGCGATCAACTCCCGTTGGAGATCTGGTCCGCTCATACCGCCTAACCGCACATCAAGGATAAGACAATCGGTGCCGCCTGTGTTATCAAGTTCAAGAAATTGCTCAGCTGCGGCAAAGGTATTCACTCGATAGCCCACCGATTTCAGAAGGCTCTCCAGAGACTCTCGAACAGCTTCGTCATCGTCGATCACGGAGACAAGGAAAGGACGGTTCATCGGATAGGTCACATTTATCCAAGATATCTAAGAACTTGCCGAGTTACCATCATACCTGTGTATGATGAAACGCATCGGCGCTAAGCGGATACTTTCCGTAGCAACGAAACGAGCAAAATCTCCCCATGCCACGTGAGGTTGTCCGTAAGCTCCCCACAGTCCGAAGCGGTCGGCAACTGCAGAAAGAAAAGAGAAGCCCAACGCGAGGCGCAGAAAGACCGTGCTGCAATCCGCTGCTCTGTTACATGTCGTATCCATATTTTCGTCTCCTGTAACGGCTTTTTTCAGCATCGATCGCCATCATGATGGACCTGGGGCGGCCTGCGGTTCCCCTAAAATGGATCAGTGGAGGATGTTGCCGCACGGCCATTACCGCCGATCTTGGCCTATAAACCTTGTGCCAGGTAGCCGCCGTCCACGGCTATGAGTTGTCCGGTGACGTAGCCTGAGTCGGGCAACGCGAGAAAAGCGGCCACTCGGGCCACATCGCCGGGTTCGGCCACGCGTCCAAGGGGTGTTGCGGCGACCAGATCGTGTTCAAAGGCGGCATCCGCCAATACGTTTTCCACCATCTCGGTGCGGGTAAACCAAGGGAGCACGCCATTGACGCGGATGCCGTCCCTTCCCCATTCCACTGCCAGGCAACGGGTCAAATGATCAAGAGCGGCTTTTGTGGTGCCGTAGGCGAGACGGTTCGGCAACGCCACTTGGCCCGCGACGGAGGAAATGTTGACCACGGTGCCGCGCGAAGCGCGCAACGCTTCGTAGGCCGCTTGAGCTAAACCGAATGCTGCGAGAAGGTTGATCTCCAGCAGCGAACGGAACTCCTCAAGGGACGTTTTGGAGGCCGGGGCACGGTAAGCGCGTCCGGCGTTGTTGATCACTCCATCGATTCGGCCAAACATGCGCTTGGCTGTTTCAACCATCATGATACGGTCGGCTTCGACAGTCACATCCGCTCGCAGGTAATGGCAACTTCCGGAGGTTGCTTCCGCGGTCGGCGCGCGCGACGACGCCGGATTTCGGGCCACGCCAAGGACGCGCGCGCTCCGGCGCATCAGTTCCTGGACAATCGCTTCACCAATGCCTCGGCTGGCACCGGTTACAACGAATACTGGTGAGGTTGCGGACTCAGACGGCATCTGTAGCGCCTCCTAAGTGATGATGGATAATAGCGGAACATTTTCCGTCGGATCCGCGCAAAAATGCTCTCGTATTCGGCTGATACGTCAGCATGTGTCATACTCCTTTGTTTCGGCGAGTGGTGTTTTGGGTTCTTTGTCATTGGTCCCTCCTTAGAGCACGGACCAGAGCAGCTGCCATGACGACTGTCATCGCAAGCCAGGAGAACATATGGGCTGTCACAGGCAATCTCTTTTAATTTCCGTAGCAGGTTCGCTACTTACTTGAGGTTGATCTTGTGAAATGTGCCGTTGCATTGCGTTATTGTTCATCGTCGAGTAATTCCTGAGGCAATTGAGTTGTTGTTTAATGAGAGAGCTTTCCAACAACACGTTGCATGCCAATCGACTGCTCGTTGCTTGTCCATATCCTTTGCGTACCTCTGCGTCCCTTTGCGCGAGGCCGATTTTTAAAATTTTGCGCTGGGCCCGTCGCAAGCCCGGATCGGAATCGACTTGCGGGTGAGAGCTTATGGAGCGCGGACCAGAAGCGCGGACCTTGCCTACAAGAGCGGGACGATATTTCGAACGTCCAAATATTCGGACCACACGATTCAACCCGGCATGTTCTGTAACTTCCTTATTCTGTTACAGATACAAAAAACAAGCCCGCTGGCATGAGACCTGTTCGAACCATCGGCCGACAAGTTCGTAAACAGAAAACCAATTATCCAAATCCATCAAATGATGCGCCGATTTAAAATTCTTCTTGCGCGTCGCGAGGCTGCTGATCTTGAACGTCGCACCCGCCTCTGGCGCCGCGCGTTTCGGAATTATCGCCGACTGGAATGCGGTCGAATTCGCGAGGCGGCTATACGGGCTCGCGGTCTCCGCCTCTACGCCGCCTGGTCGACTCCACCTTCATCCGATCGAGTTCAACAAGCAATCCCGCTGCCATGGGAGCCTCTCGAAAAGGCGCGAAGCAGCTAACATTTATTCACTCACGGCTGAGGCGCGCGGACCAGACCAGCGCCGATGTGAAATTCTTCTGTACAAGCGTTACGCCAGCGAAGGCCGGGTGGGTAGAATCGATGCCGGTGTCGAGAACCGCGATCACCGCCCCGTCGCCAGTAAACGGCGAGGTGGCGTCGCCGACAGCCTTGACACCCCAGGGGTGGGGTGCCGGCGGCCGGCTGCGCCTGGCCGTCCTCGATGACCGGATCGATCAGCCTCATCGGCATCGTCGGAGCGATGGCGACAACATCCGCTTCATTGGCCAGTGTTTTGATCTCGTTCTTACTAATGTCTTCGACTTCTATTGACACCCGGCCGGGAGGCGTATCAACGGCGTTGAAGGCGGCAGCGCCTCCTCGGAATACGTCGCGCGTCGCCGGACGCCGACTGCGCAGGATGATGTGTCTTTCTTTCATAGGTTTTTAGTTGTTGCAGTTAACAATGCCACAATGGTCTCCTAGCAGGTTAATAGTGCGGCTTTTTTTACCAGTTGCGACGACGATTGTTCCCCGATTTGGCTTCAAGAATCTGCTAACTGGTCTACAAATCTACACCCTAATTAGTACGACTTTCAATTACACCTAAGTTTGAAACAACTAATCCTTCGAAAGAATCCCTAACTTTTCTCCGATCTGAACTAACTCTACAGACGACCCAGCATGCATCTTTTGCGTGGCTTCTCTGCACGCTGAATTCTGGCGGTCGCCGTTAGGTCAGCCGCGAAAGCATTCTTCGCCCCGCCTAAGTGTGAGTCGATCAGTCCTTCGAAGGAATGCCCAACTTTTCTGCGATCCGAACTAACTCTGCCAACGATCCAGCCTGCATCTTTTGCATGACTCCCCGGCGCTGAATTTTGACGGTAAATTCAGTGGTCCCAAGCTCGGCGGCGATTTGCTTGTTGAGAAGACCCGTCACAACGAGTGTCAGCACTTCGCGCTCGCGTTGCGTCAACGAATCGTACCGCGCCCGCTGCCCGGCGATTTCAGCCTGCTGTTTCCGATTGGCAGAGTCGAGTTGGATCGCCTGATGAATCGCGTCCAGCAACGCCTGGTCGCGAAACGGCTTGGTCAGAAACTCAATCGCACCGGCCTTCATCGCTTGTACAGACATCGGGATATCGCCGTGCCCGGTGATGAAGATGATCGGAATCGCGAACTCTGCAGCCGCCAGGTCGCGCTGCAGATCGAGTCCACTCAATCCTGGAAGGCGCACGTCGAGCACCAGACATCCGGGGGTATCGGGCCGCTTAAAGGCTAAAAACTCCTGCGCCGAGGCAAAGACCTGGTATCGCATCCCGATCGACCGGAATAGTCGGGACAGCGCTTCTCGCATGGAAGCGTCATCATCAACGGCGAATACAATCGGCTCGTTGGAATTCACGCTTTGACTCCTTTGTCCTCTAGACTGTCCGAAGACTGCTCCTCTGTTCGAATGAGTAAGGCCAGCGCTCGATTGCTGACTGCGTGCATGGCTTTCACGGCGTTCACGATTAGATTCAGTATCATCTGCGCGTTAGGCCATAATCGCAAATCTACGCCGTTATCGGCGGAATGCGCAATTACACCTAAGTGTGAATCAATTAGTCCTTCGAATGACTTGCAACACGGCGGAAGCTAAGTCGCCGAACCCGGCGATCGTCGGCTTGCTCGACCGTAACGATGTAGCCGTCGAGGCGCAGCTGCTCGCCAACACATGGAAGATGCCCGATCCGACGGACGACGTAGCCGCCAACCGTGGTTACGTCCTCGTCTTTCCACACCAGCCCGGCCAAGGCACGCATCTCGTGAATAGGGAGTCCGCCATCTACCAGGAACTCGTTTTCGCTTACCTGGTGAAACTCCTGCCGTTCCATGCCAAACTCATCTGGTAATTGACCGATCACCTCGGCGATGACGTGCTCCAAGGTCACAATGCCCACGTTGCCGCCAAACTCATCAACCACCACGGCAAGGTGCGCATGGCGGTCGCGGAAACGCGTCAACAGTTTCTCCAATGGCAACATCTCGGGGACGATCACTAGCTCTCTTTTTATAGCCTGCAAGCTCGGCTCCGGCTCGTCCATCTGCGCGAGTATGTCTTTGATGTGAACCAGGCCGATCGTACGGTCAAAGTGCTCGACGCAAAGTGGGAAACGCGTGTGGCGCGCTCCCTTGGCGCGTTGAAGATTGTCGCGGAAAGAGAGACTGACATCGAGGTAGACCACCTCGCCCCGAGGAGTCATGACCTCGCGCACGAGACGTCGGCGTATCTCGAAGGCATTGGTGGCAATCTCCTGGCTGACCGGTGAGATTCGGGCGGCTTTTGCGCTCTCATCGAGGATTAGTCGCAGTTCCTCCTCGCCGTGGGCCAGCTCGTTTTCCGCAACGGGCTCGAGGTGGAAGATGCGCTTAAGCAGCCAATTGGCCAGTCCATTGAGCAGCCAGATGGCCGGCTTGAAGACGACATAGAAAATGCTCAGCGGCTGGCTGATCCATAAAGTTGTGGGCACGGCCTTGCGGATAGCGATGGACTTAGGGGCCAGTTCGCCAAACACGATGTGAAGGATCGTGATCGTACCAAACGCCAGGGCGAAGGCGAACGTCTCGATCAGCACCGGCGAGGTGATGTTGGCCAGAGCGAAAAAAGGTTCTATCATGTCGGCCAGGAACGGCTCGCCAAGCCAGCCAAGACCCAGGCTGGCCAAGGTGATACCAAGCTGCGTGGCAGACAGATAGGCGTCTAAATGACTAGTCACGTGCCGGGCAAGAAGAGCACGCCGGATCCCGCGGGTGGCCAAAGCTTCGAGTTGGCTCGCGCGAACTTTCACGATGGCAAATTCGCTGGCTACGAAGAAGCCGTTGAGTAGGACCAGAAAGACGATCGCCAGGAGTTTAAGGATAATGATGCCGGGGCCATCCCAGCTCGTCGCCGGGGCGCCGACGGCTTCGGTGACGCTAGCCAGAAAGAAGGACTCTTTGTTAACGCCCGCCCACATCACAAGTACGAGAACAAGATCCAAAGCGGTCCAACGCTGCATGGCCGGCCCCCTAACCTAAGGCGCAAAGGAGATCCTGGACCAACGAATCTTTCGAAAACGGCAATAGTCGTGGAAAATTTCCTCGTGACGACTTAGGACGGTACGCACGATCAGCGAATCATCGGCGTAGCCGATTTCAGGGATGAAATCCGGGATGATGTCTGTTTCCTTGGCCGTATAACCGAGGGCGAACGCAGTTTCCTTCCGTGATGCATCAGACCCGGCCGGAAACACCCCGTCGGCGGTATCCTCGAAGAAGTCAGCTAGCAACTTTAACTGTCGCTGCATATGCGGGAATTGCGGCACCCCGATGGCGGCGAACCGAACGTTCAAGAGCGGCAGATCCGCTCGGAGCTGATCAAGTTGTTCTGGTGTGATCAGCATTGCGCGCTGCTCAACGTATTCAGAGATTGACTCAACGCCGTCTTTAGCCGAGCAGCGGCGTTTTGAAATCCGGCGTAGGAATTCCAACGAACAGTCGGTGAATCTCATAAACGTCTAATTTTTGAAGCGGCAAAGGAGACAAGAAATCGATCCTCATAAGGCTAGAAAAAAATCCAACAGCCTCTGGAAGCCTCCAACAGCAAATACAGAGGTCAGACCAATAAAAGCCCACGTGGCTATTGCAGTTAGATGACCAAGTAATACACACAAGCCGTCGTTCTCCATCATTCCGAGGGCCAAAAGCACTACTGCGTAGGCTGGAATGCTGTTCGAGAACGGAACGGGTAATGGCAACATCAACCCGAGACTGGCGATAACGATGCCTAAGCCGATTAATCGGAGCATACCTGGCCCAGTGTGCAGGAAAGCTAAGCGAGGCCGAACAAACTTCTCGAGCTGACGAGCTACTTTAATGGCGCCAGTCAGGAGTTGCGCCAGGCGGGTGGTCGATAGCCGCCGGCGCATCACGAATGGGGGAAGCCAAGGTTCGCGTCCCATCACCAGGCACCCTCCGATCAGGCATATCGCGATGCCAAAAGGGGTGGACAGACCGGGAATAGCAATGAAGCAAAATGGCAACGCTAACAGGATCAGCAGCATGGCGGAGCCACGGCCCTTAAGCGCTTGCTTCAACTCCGCAAGCGTGAGTGATTTACCTTTTACTTGGGCGTGCAGCATTACAAGGTCGGCAGATAATTGCGATTTGGAGTTGTTTTCATTAGTCATTATCAGAAATTGGTAACGGTTCGTGAATGATGTTCAGCGTCCGCTGAAGCGAGGTCGGCGGGCGGCGCGCTTTCGTCCCCAGCGACCGCTGAGCCTCGGTCAAAGGTGCCCTCAGCAACGCGAGGC
>Ga0306920_100011617_pt1 | contig 11913 bp, 10 predicted proteins | sample flu12Cox44000170_FD_204666 | JGI IMG/M metagenome (GOLD analysis project Ga0306920, IMG submission 204666) | Lab enrichment of tropical soil microbial communities from Luquillo Experimental Forest, Puerto Rico - flux4day.12C.oxic.44.000.170 (v2)... | ecosystem: Environmental > Terrestrial >...
CAAACGTCAGATCCGCGCCTTCGAGCGCACCTTCGACTACGACGCCAGTTACGCGCGAGACATCCTCGACGCCAGCCCTCAGGCCCTCTTCCTCTTCTCCTGGCTTTCCAAGATTGTCGGGTACCGTAAGGATGTTCCCGCCGATGCCTGGTTTGCCGCCAATATCACCGCGGCCTTGGCTGAAGATTGCGGTCCTTGCACGCAGCTGGCCGTGACCATGGCTGAACGCAGCGGCGTCAGCCCCGAAGCCATCCGCGCGGTGCTCTCTGCTGACGAAAAAGCCATGCCTCCAGAAGTGGCCTTGGGTTTCCGGTTCGCTCGCGCCGTTCTCGCCCGCAATATCGACGAATCGGATCGCCTCCGCGCAGAAATTCTCAAGCGGTGGGGCCCGCGCGGTCTCGTCTCGCTAGCTTTCACCATCTCTGCCTCGCGCGTATATCCCAGCGTAAAGTATGCTCTGGGCCGTGGCCGCGCGTGCACACAAGTACGCGTTGCTGGTGCCGACGCCCCGCTCGCCCATCGCGCCTCGCACCCCTGACCTCCACCGCGCCGTTCATTCGCGCCGGAAACCTCTATGAGCGCGGCGCGTAGGTCGGCTGCACCAGCGCGCGAATATCTTCGTTGGTAACTTTTGTCGCGGCATTGAGAATCCAGGCGATTGGAATTGACCACGTCTCAGGCAGCTCACGGCAAGAGAGTTGCGATCCGCGAGCTCGAGTATGCGGTCTATTCATCCCCGTTTTCGGTGGATCAGGTGCGATCGATCGCAGAAGGGATTTGCAGGGTCGGATCAGTTCCCATCGTCACAGGAATGTACGAGTGGGGACCGTGGGTGAACGGGGGCGCCTGGATCCAGACTCCCGTGGGCAAAGTGGATTTTCTCTACAGGAACCTGGACCAGGTTCAAGTGGCGATCGAGGAAGGACGGCAAGGGAAATGGCATCACGACTACGATCAGCAGCCGCCGTACGGCTTCCGAAGCGTGGTTTACTTCGGCGAGACGTTTACGTGTGTGCCGCTCCATGATCCGGAAGGGGAAGTCGCTAGGCTGAAGAAGTCTGTGGCTGAGTACCCGGAGCGCCTGCGAAACCGGATTGTGCAAGAAGGCTTATGGGGCGCTGAGTTCAGTCTGCGCTTCTCCCGCACCTTCGCAAGTTCGGCTGATGTTTACAATGCTGTGGGCTGTATGACTCGCGTGGCGCAGTTCCTGGTGCATGTGCTTTTCGCAATGAACGGAGAGTATTTCGTCAGCGACAAGTATGCCAGCCGGCTCATTGAGCAGTTTGCATTGCGACCACGCGACTTCACACCGCGCCTGGAGCGTGTGCTTTCCAATCCTGGTGGCGATCCCACGGAGTTGCGCCGATCATCTGAATTGCTGAGCGCGCTATGGCTTGAAACTGTCGAGCTCACGGCCGGTAGGTACAAGCCCGCTTCGATTTGACCGTCAGTCTTCCTGACGGCCGCCGCGCCGGTCGAAAGGTCTGACTCCCGGATTGTCGGCAATACGGACACTGGCCCGAAACGGGCTTGTGAGAAATAGCTTTTGCCTTGTCACCCAGCGTTTAGTGATCAACTCGCCCGGATCTAGACTGCGGACAACTTTTTGAGAAGAATGGAGCGGCCTACGAGAATCGAACTCGCTCTTAAACCTTGGCAAGGTTAGCGGTCAACTTCAAAAACGCAGGAAATGGCCGCTTTTTCAACGTTTTTGAGGTTTCTTAAATGGAAAATGAATGGAAAATGGAAAATGGAAAATGGAAAACGGATTCATCACCCTTGTGTGTTGTTAGGAAGCCGTTGCGAGGTCGCCAAGCGGCCCTTCCGAGTAGCCTCAGTTCAAGTCGGCTTATCCAACGCTTCCCACAAGCGGACTTCTGGCCAATCTCGTGTGCGTGTGGCTCAACTTCCGAGTGACCCATTATTCGGGCTGGAAATGTAAGGAGCCCCGCCCTGCCAGCACTCCCGTTGTCCGGTAAGTGCGTCCGGCGGGCATTGGCCTTCGGTGTCCAGCGTTATTCGTCAATGGCATTTTAGTGTGCACCGGCGCGGGCAGTGTTGCGAGCATCGTGGAACTTGGCGGGCCAGCCGGATGTTGCTAATCCCGTGGGCGCATCGAACGTGCCCAGCCGCCCGAGGAAGTCCCCAATATAGAATGTTCCGTTCGGCTCAAGGGTCAATGCTTTCGTTGGCTCGTGAGCGTCAACACTATCTGGATTCTCCGGCAGTTGCGCCTTCCAGAGCATATTCCCGCGCGGGCTAATGGCGAAAAGATCGCGAACATAGCAAATATAAAGCGTCCCGTCGGAGGCGACTGCCAGTGGATAGCTTTCGTTCGGGGTATGCCATTTTGTCTTTCCACTGGCATCGAGCGCTACGACCAACCTGCGGTTGATTCCGCCCTCCGCCTCTTGGTAGATGGTTCCGTTCGGCGCCACCAACGGCCCGCCGTAAAGCTGGTAAGAATCATTGCGCCATTTCAGGACGCCCTGCGGTGTGAGGGCGAATAGCGACGAACTCAAGCCGTTTTCTGCCAGATAAATGGTTCTGTCCAGGCCGATGGCCAGTCCACCGGCAAAATATTTTGACTTCGGGAACAAATAATTCCACTTCTGTGCACCATCCGGCGCGAGGGCGAAAAGCACGCCATCGGCAAGCGCGTACACTGTGCCATCTACAGCGACGCAAACAAAGTAGAAATCCTCGTCAGGCTCAAACGCCCATCGCAAGGCGCCATCGCTGGTCAGCGCATAAACCCCATGGCCTATCCAGTAGCTGGTCCCATCCGCCGCGATGGCAGGTTGGCTACACGCTGGCGACTTGGCAGGAAAAACGGCGCCACCGCCGTAGTCTCGGGCGTGAAAAAATGAGGCTGGCGGAAATTCATAAACCCATTTCTTCTTGCCCTCGAGCGAAACAGCCCACGCGGGACCCTGACCGGTATAGATAGTTCTTGGACTGGCGTTATTTTCAGCCTCGGTTCCGAATAGAATCGTGCCGTCGTCCGCAATCGCTGGCGACGTGCAAATCCCGCCGCTCGGCCTGAGCTCCCAGAGCCACCCCGGATTGAAGGCCGCGAGCGATAACCCCCTCGGCTCTGTGTAGTCATGTGGCCTGAGAAGGTAGATGCTTCCATTTGCGCCAATCGCTGGCGGGGAAAATATGCTCCCGTGTTTGGAGACCGAACCGGGGCTGAATTTCTCCGTGATCCGAGCAACTGGGTCCTCAGTGTCCCATTCGTACTGCCAATGAATGTAGGCGGTGCGGTCATCAGTGACATCATGATAGGCACCGTTGAAGTACCACAGGAATGTCAGGGCTCCATACCCCATAAGCACAAGCCACATCGCAGTTCGCGAAGCATATTTGCTGACCAAAGCGAGACCACACAGTAGAAGGCATGCCCACACCATCGTCCAACTGAGCCTGGCGGAAGAAAGGCCGGTGGTTCCCCAGAATTTCGACGGTAGTGCGAGACTGGCTACCACTCCAGCAACGATTTCGACCATTCGAAAGGGGAGGCCGGCAGTCCTGGTGCCGGATCGAAACTCAACGATTGCTGCTACAGCGAAGCAGGTTAGCAGCACTGCTAATATAAGAAGCCAGATAAGTGCTAATACCAACGCCACGAGGAATTCCTTTTTTCTATACTTCTTTCGATATCGGATGTACTGCGGAGTGGCTTTCTTGGACTCTATGAAACCACGGCGCAGGGGTAGTTCTGGCCTGCTGTGAATAGATTAATGAGCTCTCTCAGACGTTCAGCCCGCGTAGGTAGTCCGATGCTCGATAAGTTAACCAAGCAGACAGGCGGAGACGAGCCAAAGCAGTCTTGATCGGAACCCATAGTGTGAATTCTGGATGGATTGTCGGCAAACAGGAAGTTGGCCCCAAACGGGCTTGTGAGAAATAGGTTTGGCCTTGTCGCCCAGCGTTTAGTGATCAACTCGCCGGGATCTAGGCTGCGGACAACTGCTTAAGAAGAAATGACGAATGGAGCGGCCTACGAGAATCGAACTCGCACTTAAACCTTGGCAAGGTTAGCAGTCAACTTCAAAAACGCAGGAAATGGCGGCCTTTTCAACGTTTTTGAGGTTCCTCAATTGGAAAACGGATGGAAAATGGAAGATGGAAAATGCACACCGCATGGGCCACCGCCAAGTGTGGCGTTCAAGTGGTATCCTTTTTTCGCAGCGCACACCTTCATGAGCACAAAGATCAAATGCCAGCACTGCGAATTGCCTTCTGTACGCATACGTTTGACGGATGGCTACAAGTTTTACTGCGCTCGCTGCGGCTGGAATCATCAAATTGTCCAGAGAGAATTATCGTTCGCTATCAGGGTCCAGGCCATTCTGTTGTGTCTCGCCGTGCTCTTAGTAGTGGTAGCGCGTCTCAAAACTCTTAGTGAGTGGAGAGTATGGGCAGGCATCGTCATTGTATTCTCAGCGTTGCCCGCGTATTACGCACTCTCCAGCTTCTCAGGTTAAGAAGTTTGTCGTTTGAGTCTGCTCCTAGCCAGTCTCCCACTCTCGACATTTCTCAGATGTCTTCGTCGGGAATCCCAACGAAAACGATTGCATTCAAAGAAAAGGAGTTTCCAGAGTTGGCTGCACTTCAGCGTCCGCGAAAACTCAAGATGACATGGAAGGGACGTTTATATCTGGCTTTCACCCTAATTGTGGTGAGTCTGTTCACTGCCTATGGTGCTCCCGCACTTTGGAGGGAATTTCGCAATCCACGGCCTTCACATGGGAGACACTGGTCACTCCTATTGCCGCTTGCGCTCATTTACGGGTACTCCATCGCATTCTTTCGCAATCCAATACGTGAAAGACAACTTCTGGCGAATGGAGAGTTGACTTCAGGGTACGTCACAGCTCAGAGCAATGATCGATACATGCAGTCCATCCAATATTGTTTCAAGCTCCGCGGTGGAAGACTTGGTTCTGGGAGGTGCAATGATGCCTCGCAGTCTCTTTACGAAGGCATGACAGTGGCTGTGTTTTATGACGCTGATAATCCGACGCGCAGCATCCCACTTGATTGCTCCCTGACAAAAATCGCTTAAGGTGCCTGGGAACGCTTCGGTGCTCGGTTCTTCTTGCCCGGTTTCGACATGGGCACCGGCCTCCTTGACCGTCGCCCTTGAGAATGGCCGAAACTTTGCCCCACGGCGTCCGGGAGAACCTATTGAACCTATTCGCCGATTGGTTGCGCGAAGGGCTCTTCTCGCCAAGAATCCCACCGGCGAGCCAAACGGGTGAATTTCCCAGAAGCCGATTCCTGAGGACCTATCGTAAACCTCACGTCAGGATGCGTGATTGGTCGTTTCACCTACGTGTTCGTTTCGCAGACCTGGGCGCTATAATGAGTCGTGCGAACGGTCGTCATTTTTCTCATTCTGTTCGTGATCGTGTTGCTGCTTGTGGTTGTGCTGCGATCAGTAACGCCCGCGGTTGATCTGGTGCCTCCGGTCGCAGTCCTTGGCCAAGCCACCCCCATCTCCGTACATGTGCGCGATCGGCATGGTGTCCGCAAGGTCGCCGCATTTATAGAGCAGAACGGCACCCGTTATCAAGTCTGGGAGGATCTGCACCCTTCCGTGCAGATGGACAGTACGTGGACTTTTACGGCTGGTGTAAAGACCACACCGCAACTGCAAAACGGCAAGGCGAAATTGATCGTTGAAGCGAGTTCCAATGACTTCCTTCGAAAAACTGGTCGTTGGCAAGCTGAAATAACGGTCCTGACGCAACCGCCAAGTGTAAGCGTTGACTCAGATCAGCACTATCTGTACTTGGGTATGGCTGACCTGGCGACATTTACTGTCTCCGGCACTTGGACAGAGGCGGGCGTCCGGGTGGGTGATGAAAAGTTTCGTGGATGGCCTATGCCCGGCGGCAAACCTGGCATGTTTTCGCTCTATGCATTTGCCTGGAACATGCCTTTGGGAACTGTGCCGGTGGTGTTCGCGTCAAACGCTGGAAATGAGGTAACTAGCCCGCTGGTTGTCCAATTTCCCAAAAAGGAACAGCCGAAATATACGACGCATGACTTACAGGTGAGCGACGCATTTCTGCAGAAAGTTGTGGGTGAACTCGATCCGAACGGTGCCGGTGACCCGGTCGAGCGGTTCGTAAGGGTCAACAGCGAAATGCGCCGCGGTAACAATCAGACTCTTTCGGATCTGCGTCTCAAAACCGCCGACAGGTTCTTGTGGTCTCGGTCATTCATCAGGCAAGTTCGTTCCCAAGCCGAGGCTAGTTTCGCAGACGTTAGGAACTATATCTATCACGGAAAGAAGATCGACCAGCAGGTTCATCTCGGATACGATTTGGCGGTTACGCAGCACGTCGGAGTACAAGCGTCCAACGACGGGAAGGTCGTCTATGCGGCTCCACTCGGAATTTACGGCAACTGCATTGTCCTCGATCATGGTTACGGTTTGCAGTCCATCTACGGTCACCTCAGCAGAATCGATGTGCACGAAGGAGACATGGTGAAGCAGGGGCAGGTCATGGGACTGAGTGGACAGACAGGGATGGCCGGTGGCGACCATATTCACTTTGCCATGCAGCTCGATGGGGTACAGATAGACCCGAAGGAATGGTGGGACCCGCATTGGATCAAGGATCACATTGCGAAACGAGTCGAACTGCCCAGCTTCAGCGAGTGACCGCAGGCTGCAACGCGAATGCAGATAGGTAACAGCAATCGCAACGGCTACCAACCAGCTGGTTTTGAGAAGGACCCTTTAGCGTCTCGAAGAGTTGCAGGGAATTGGCTGGCAAGCAGGTGCCCCTGTCGAATTCTCTTCACGAAAGTTGCGTATCGCTGTAGCTCTTTGCTGTGATGTTGGTGGGGGTTAAGAATTCCGACAGGCATGTGGAGTTCTTGACAAATCGCATCGAGATCTTCCTCAAGAGACAGGCCACGCAGTGGAACCTACGGTGGTCAGTTTATCGTCTCTGGCCCGCTGTCTTTGTCATCGTCTTCGCGTAGCTCCTCGAACCACGGCTCGACCGGCTTGGCTCCTGCCGCTGGCGGCGCGTACCGGATCCAGGTTGCAAGTTCCGAGACACTCTTCGTCCACTCATCGAGGGAGGCCTTGAACGTCCGCGCCAGTCGGTCGAGCTCGGCATGCGGGTCCTTCTCTGCCTTGCGGCGCTCGGGGTCGTCCCAGACGCGCGGAAGGTGCACGATCCGGAATCCAGAGATCGCCAGACCCTTCAAGGAAATGACGCCATCGGGTTGGCAGTGGGCCTGCACGTCGACATCCTCATGCGCGCCAAGGACAGCGACAATGCGCCCCTCCTTCTCCTCGACTTCGGCAAAGGCTCCATGGACCTTCTCCGATGCGGTCCAGGCTCCGAATAACTGGGGCGCGGGCATTGCCGTCGTCGAACCGTAAGGGAGGCTGGCGTGGAGCCTGAGGTCTACTCGCTTCCACCTGCGCTCGGTCCTAGGCAGTCGCTTCTTCCTGCCAATGAGCTCCGTGAGGAGGTCTTCTTCGCGCGCGTACGATCGAGCAGCGTCGAAGGGGCTCCACGCGATCTCAGCCGAGACGCGGAAGGGTTCGGTGCTCGGAGGTGCGGCTCCGTCGGCATAGACCTTCCAATGCTGCACAGTATTCGCGAGCTCGATGGTCTCGACACGTTGGAGGCTATGGAAGTGAAGACTATTCCGCTGAAGAGCAGCTTCCAGTTCGTCACGGAACTCGTCGTAGCGCACGATCGTTCCTCCAAAGAGATTTGTCACTACACGATAGCATGAGCGTGCAGATCTAATACGAGCACGTCGCCGCGGGCTTCCGCCGGCCGCTGGTCCTGCGGGCCGACCCCGGTCGGCAGCGCTTGGCAACAGAGCGGTCCGCCAATCGTAGGAACCGCGTCGTTCGGATCGTACACATACTGCTCGGGCTTCTCCTCGGCAGGCGCAGCCATACTCAGCGCTCCTCCTCCTTCCAGACCGTTCGCCGGTTTTGTCGAGCGCAGGTAATACCGCGTGGCCTTGGCGCGCTCCAGCGGCCAATCATCTTCGTCGCGCCATTCGTTCTTGCCCATGACGAAGATTCTTACCGGCTTCTCCTGATCAAATCCGTTCCCGATCCCTTTTAGCAGGCTGTCGTACCAGCGCAGCACGGCTTCATCCAGATCGAACGGCAACTTGTCTCCAAAATCAACTGCGCCAACCTCTCGATTCTCCGATCCACCTGCGTGTCCGCCCACATAGATCTTCAGGCGCTGGCCACGACGTGCAGCCTCTGTGCCTGCCTCTTTCTTCAGACCTGCATAGTTCTTCAGCGTCCCGCCCAGAAAAATGTCGTACCACGCGCCCAGGCTGAAGACGGGAACTTGAATCTGCGAGTAGTGATCTTCGATCGACCAGCGCTTCCAGTAATCGTCATAGCCTGGGTGCGCTAGCCAGTCGGTGAAATAAGGAGCCAGCCCTGCCGCTGAGGGTGCTTCGCGCACGGGATACGACCATAACGGCAGCTTTTGTATCCAGCCGAGCGCATCGCTGCCTGACTGTGCTCGGCGTTTCATGGTGTTTTCCGCCAGTCCCGTCGTCCACGATTCGTCGAACCATTGCTCGAACGCGCCGCCCTAATAGGTCCAACCATCGTGATAGTCGGACGCCGTGACGTCGGGGGAAATTCCCGCCAGATGAGGCGGCCTGGCGATCGCGGCGGGATACTGCGTCGCACCCACGTAGGAGCCGCCGAACATCCCGACCTTCCCGTTCGAATAAGGAAGCGCAGCCGCCCACTCCACCGTGTCGTAACCGTCCTGCGATTCGTACTTGAACGGATACCATTCTCCCTCCGATGCGTATCTCCCCCGAACGTCCTGTGCGACGAGGCCGCCGATACTGCCCCTGTCAAGGCAAGTCCGCGGCTGGCAACAATTGCGGACGGATGACGGGCCACACGGAAGTTGGCGACCGGTCCGATCTCAGTTTCCGATCTCAGTTTCCGGTTTGCCGACGATTCGCCCAGGATGCAGAATTAAGTCTGGTCGCGCTCCTTCAAACGGCCATAGCGGGACGGGGTCGGGGCACGAGGGTAGTCTTGGCCATGATTTCCCAAATAGTGGAACATTCGCGTGCGGTGTTTTCTTCGGTGCCGCGGTGTACATCAACCTTGTTGAAACAGGCGATTTGAAGGCGGAACGACTTGGTTGGTTGGGGGATTACTCCCGCTGCTGGTTGTTCCGTTCACGCTTGTCGTGATTCTGCCGACTAACAAACGGTTGGAGAGTCAGGAACTCGACTTGCGCTCGGAAGAAGCAGGCCGCCTCCTCCAGCGGTGGGGTAGGCTTCACGCAATTCGCAGCATCCTCAGTGGCGTAGCATTCTTCGTGTTCCTGTCTGCTCTTGCAATGAAGCGCTGAAAGCATCCGGCGCGTGGTGAGGTGACAAATGCAGATTGATGGCGACGTACTCATTGGTTACACGGACTGGGAACGGCAAAAATGGCATGATTGGCTTGAGCATCAGAGTGAAGCTCTCAAGACCAGTATGGGCCCTCACGGCGACGATCAAACTGTCGGCGACGTCGTGAAGCACATTTTTTCTGCTGAGAAGCGGTACATTGAAAGGCTTTCTGACCGATACCGCCTCGATTCCGAGTGACAACCTTGAAGCCCTTTTTAAATTAGGTCAAAAGAGTCGCCAGGGTCTCAAAGACTTCATCGAAAGCCTCCCGGCCCCAAGCTGGGACATCCTAAAGGATTTCGAGTTTGTTGGGTGGTCCCTGAAGGCGACGCCGAAGAAGATTATTCTCCACGTCCTGACGCACGAAATACGTCATTGGGCCCAGATTGCAACTGTGTTTCGTCTGAACGGTTTTAAGGGCGATTTTCATGATTTCATATTCAGCCCGGTGCTTGGTGGCGAATTCAGGACTGAGCAAGCGGGGGCGTCCAGATAGGCGGAAGCTTCCCCTGTCGTCGTACTAATCCGCAGCGGCGGCGGTGCTGGTGAGGGCGGTCGTTCTCCAAATCACTGTCGCGAATGCGAAAGCGGTTCGACGGGTCAAGCCATCCATCATTTGCTATAAGAGATCAATGCGCCTACACGATTACCAACCCCGGCCTGCACACATCAAGTGGCTCCTCGATTCTGACGCGGCCATCCGCTGGCAGGTCATGCAGGACCTCACCGCTGAAGACCCCGACACGATTGCGGCCGTGCGGTCCCAGGTCGCCACCGAAGGTTGGGGGGCCAAACTCCTCTCCCTCCAATCTGCTGCTGGCCACTGGGGCGGGCCGCAGGAGGACCGAGGCCTGTTGATTACCCTCTACAGTCTCGTCGTCTTGATGGACCTCGGTCTCGATCCCGCCAGTAAGCACGCCCGCAAAATGATCGACCGCGTCGACAAGCGGCTCGTGTTTAAATCGCTCAACAACCGGCCTTTCCTTCACGGCGAAACCGAGCCCTGCATCAACGGCAGAATCCTCGCCCTCGGCGCGTATTTCAAAGAACCGAACGACGCACTGGCGCGTCAACTTCTGCGCGAGCAGCTCGAAGATGGCGGCTGGAACTGCGAGGCAGTTGAACCCTCAGCAAAACGTCCGCTAAGCCGGCGCTCTTCGTTCCATACCACCATCTGCGTGCTCGAAGGACTGCTCGCATACGAACGAGCAGGGCGGAAATCGGCGGCCGTCACGAAGGCCCGCAAGAGAGGCGAAAACTATCTACTCGAGCGCCGCATGTTCCGCTCGCTTCGAACCGGCGAAGTCATCGACAAGCGCTGGCTCCGATTCTCGTTCCCGACGTTCTGGCACTACGACCTCCTGCGGGGCCTCGAGTACCTGCGGAATGCGGGAATCAAGCCCGACAGCCGCCTTAGTGAGGCCATCGAAATCGTGATCGAGCGCCGCCACCAGAATGGCCGCTGGCCCCTCAATGTCCTTTATGGCGAACGTATTCCATTGGAGATGGAGACCACTGTCGGCAGTGCAAGCCGCTGGAACACACTGCGGGCGCTCCGAGTCCTGCGTTGGTACAACAACTCAACGTGGTAGTTGTGACGTGGGGCTTGCTCGCGCCATGAATTGGGGCCAGAAGTTGCCGCGAATTCGCTTTTCTGAGCGGATCACGGGCCACTCGGAAGTTGATCCATAGCAAGCCGGACAGGCCAGAAGTCGCTTCTCGGAGATGTGGCCGGATTAGGATCGATAAACGCGCTTGTGAGAAATAGCTTTGGCCTTGTCGCCCAGCTTTTAGTGATCAACTCGCCGGGATCTAGGCTGCGGACAACTTCTTAAGAAGAATGAAGAATGGAGCGGCCTACGAGAATCGAACTCGCACTTAAACCTTGGCAAGGTTAGCAGTCAACTTCAAAAACGCAGGAAATGGCGGCCTTTTCAACGTTTTTGAGGTTCCTCAAATGGAAAATGGATGGAAAATGGAAGATGGAAAATGCCCACCGCATGGGCCACCGCCAAGCGTGGTATTCAGCTGATTTTTGGAGAAAGGCCACCGTTTCGCGATCCGCTTCAGTCATCTCCTTCACGTATTACGTCGGGAGCGTAGGTACGCTTCGCCCCCCGATAAAAAAACGGGCCTAAACCCAGGACCTCCGCAAGTGGTCGGTCGGCAAGGTGAGGCCGGATATATCGGTAAACACTACGGCGTTACGCGCGGGCTCTGTTGGCTCAGCTCGGGTGCTGCCCTGGCCCACGTCGCACATGCGATAACATACGGATAGCTCATCGTCCAACCAGAATCTCGGGAGACGCTAGTGATCGGCTGTCAGGGAGGTCACTCCAACCTCGCAGGGCGTCTGTTGAACCGAGCGACGCGTCGAAACACAGGTACAACTTTGCCGATGCTCCGCTCGGAACTTTTTGGGCCTTCCCAGAGCCCGGGCATCTGTTTCAAAATGTCTGTCAGTCCTGTGGTCGG
>Ga0306920_100011619_pt1 | contig 11912 bp, 13 predicted proteins | sample flu12Cox44000170_FD_204666 | JGI IMG/M metagenome (GOLD analysis project Ga0306920, IMG submission 204666) | Lab enrichment of tropical soil microbial communities from Luquillo Experimental Forest, Puerto Rico - flux4day.12C.oxic.44.000.170 (v2)... | ecosystem: Environmental > Terrestrial >...
CTCGGGAAGCTGTGCGCGACGCCGTGAAGATCATCGATCGAAACCTTCGTGCGTCGGGCGTCGCGCGCCCGCGTATCGCCGTGGCGGGGCTCAATCCGCACGCCGGTGATGGCGGCAGCTTCGGCCGCGAGGAGATCGATTCCATCGAGCCCGCGGTGCGCTCGCTCGCTGCGGACGGACTCGATGCGCGCGGACCGTTTCCGGCCGACACGGTGTTCGTCGCCGCTCGCCGCGGCGACTTCGACGCCGTGGTGACGATGTACCACGACCAGGGCCAGATCGCGATGAAGCTGATGGGTTTCGACCGCGGCGTCACGCTGCTCGGGGGGTTGCCTGTCCCGGTCGCGACCTGCGCGAGCGGATCCGCGTTTGACATCGCCGGTAAAGGGGTCGCGAATGTCGAGGGTTTGCAGCAGGCGTTCGATCTCGTCGTCCGGATGAGCTCGGCCCGGCTGCACTGAACAAGTCTACGGGCCGCCGCTTCGGGTCACTGGATCACGTCGTTCGCGCGCATCAGCACGGCCTGCGGGACAGTGATCCCCAGCGCGCGCGCAGTCCTGAGGTTGACAGTCAGGTCGAACTTGTCGGGCTGCTCGATCGGCAAGTCGCCCGCTTTCGCGCCGCGCAGAATCTTGTTGACATACTCGGCCCCGGCTCTCAGCGCATCGTTGAGGTCGGGTCCGAAGCCCATCATATACCCGACGTAGACGCCTGCCGGCCCACCGCAGATCGGCAGGCGTCGCTCGAGCGCCAGCGCGGCAATCCGCGCTCTTTCGCGATACAGGATCGGGTCGCCCAGCACGAGCACGGCATCCACACGCAGCGCCTTCAACGAAGCAAACGCCTTGTCGATATCGTAGGGCGGCGCGAGCGCGATCTTTTCGATCCGCAGGCGCAGACGCATCGCTTCCTTTTCGACCGACCCCATCTGGTCCTCCGAGTACGCCGTCCAGAGGACGCCGACGCGCGTCGCCCCGGGGATCGCCTGATTGAGGAGTTCGAGTTGCTTGGGGCCGACCTCCGGATTGCGGAAGGAAACGCCGGTGATGTTGCCGCCCGGTCGCGCGAGATTCGCGACGAATCGCTTTTCCACCGGGTCGAAATTGAGGGCGACCATGACGATGGGGATCGTGCGCGTCGCGTCGCTCGCAGCCCTCAGCAGAGCTTCGGGGCCCGCGGCGAGAATCGCAGCGACGCGGCGTTCGACCATCCGGTTCGCGATTTCGGCAAGTTTTTCCGGGCTCTCGCCGATTTCGAAGTCGACGGCGAGATTCTTTCCGTCGACCCATCCGAGTTCGCGCAGCTTCTCCTCGAAGGCAACGTAGAAAGGTGCGGATCGCCCGTTTGTGCCGGTCGAAACGATGCCGAGGTGCAGGAGTTTCGGTGGGTCCTGCCCGCGCACCGCGCTCGCCGCCAAAACAGAGAACGCCGCAGCGCGTACGAATGCTCGCCGATCCACCGGATTTCTCCCGATCTCCAGGGAGAAACCTTATCACGCCCCCTTGGGGGTGGGACGTCAGGCGCGAAGCGCGTCAGCGGCGGAATCCGGGCCTGCGTGGCCCGCTGTCCTCGCCTGGCAAATCCCGTTTAGGAAGCACGTCCCATGCGCGCAGCAGCGCAGGCTCGGATTCCACGCTTTCCGAGGTGGTCCAGCCGCACGTGACGATCGTGCACCGGTAGCGCCGCTTAGCGCCGCGGAGCGGTTCGAGGAGGCGATCGATGAAGCGCTTCTGCACCCGCGCAACAGGACCTCCGCAGCACGGACAGACGATCGTAGCTGCGGTGGCGGCCAGGCCGGATGGAGTCGATCGGGATGTCATGAAGTGCCCTGCCGGGTCGGATACGAAACGCGTCGATCGGCGCGGACGTCGTTCGGAAGCGACCGGCTCTCGACTGAATCGCCGGTCGGTGGTCTTCTACGTCTACGTCGAGACGTCGGCATGCAGCGATCGACGCATCTCGCGCAACACGTGCAGCATCTCGGGAATCTGGCTGCTCTTGTCGAAGAAATGCGCAGCTCCCCACCGCGCCGCCGCCTTGCGGAAAGGCTCTAGCGCGTAATTCGTCAACATCATCCGCGTGGGACCGCCGGTGCCCTGCGTGCGAAAAAGGGCCTTCAGCACGTCGAAGCCTGATCCCTCGCGAAGGCCGATGTCAATGACCACGACATCGGGCTGCAAGACCTTGATGTCTTCGATCGCGGTCGCAGCGGCGCCCGAGTTGCCGACGATCCTCGCGCCCGTCGCCTCGATCAAGGTCCGCACGACCGGTGACATAATCGCCGAATCCTCTACCAAATAGACGCGAAGCTTCATCGTCGATTCCCGCTCGACCCCGATCGCCATGCCGGCCAGTTCTGTGCATCCATGGTTTACTTTTTGTCACAAATGGGGCGCGGTCCGCTGTCCGTGTAACGAGGGAAATCGTTGTAGGACGCCCTCCCGCCCCTGCTGCGCGGTCGCTTTGCCCGCTCGACGGGCGAAACGTACTGACCTGCGGTCATCACCGCGTCATGATCGGAATCGAAAATGCCTCGGGCACCCTAAGAGGGAGGGGTGAACATGACGTCGATGCTGGTTTTCGTCATTGCATTTGCCGTGGGTTGCCTCAGCGGAGTCCTGATTGCGCTCTGGTCGGGGCGCTGGCGCACCGGACGGCCGGATCACGCTTCTTCGCTCTGGCCGCTACGCGACGGCGAGCCGACGACGATACAACGAATGCTGCGCCGGTAGGGTCGATATACCGGATCCGACTTTCCCCGGGACGCGGCCGCGTCGTACTATTCCGTCATCGTGCCTCTGCCTTCGCGCGCGGCAGCCCGCAATCCATAGGAGGGACCATGGCGTTACGCGTCGTTTGCCTGCTCGGCTTGATCGCCGTCGTCGGCAACGCTCATGCGATCACGTGCTATGAGATCGTCGACTCCGGCGATGAGACGCTCTACCGTGCGACGGTACCCCCGTTTCCCCTTGATGGTCCCAACTGGAGTGCCGCCCAGGATCGCCTTCGCAAGGAGGGTCGCCATCTGCTGTGGTTCGACTCCCAAAACTGTCCCGAGAATTTCTCGAGCCCCGCCTATGCGAGCGCTAAGTCGTCGGAAAACGCGACCGATCTCCTCTCGGCACGCTCCGCACGAAGCGCCGCGGGTATCTACACTCGGGAAAGCTCGAGTCCTCCCACGGCGGCGGGCGCAGGCGGACGGCCTGTCGTCGTCGTTCCGGCGGGCGGCGCGGGAGCCGCTGGCGTCGGCTACAGCCGCTAGGCGAAGGACAGGTCGCTCAGACGATCGCCAAGTGGCCGTCGGTCGTCATGCGCGTGCGCTGGTAGTACTCGCGCAACAGCCAAAGCTCGCGGCGGACGTTGACGGGGAAACCGCGCCGCTTACCACGGCGCCCGGTCAGCAGATCGTCGAAATACGCGTGGCATGCCCTGTCGTCATTCCATTGCTGGGCGAGTAGATTCGCGACGCGCCCGTACTTCTCGGCGAGCGCGACGGGACGAACCTCGGGAGGCAACGCTTCGAACCACCTGATCGTCGTCGGAAGCAGGTGTTCGACGGGCCGGGCCTTGCGCAGCCATGCCATGTTCCGCGCCGGGGCCTGCTCGGAGGCGGGAGCGCTCAGCTCTGGAGCATCCTCCAACGCCAGGGTGGGGTCGGGCTGCTTTGCTCCCTTGGGCTGCTCACGCCGTGCGTGATAGATCGACATGCAGCCCGCGCTGTGGCATCGCCGAGGACGGATGATAGGGTCGATGTAGCAAACAGCATGCCAATCATCGAACGGCGCGCCGCTCGGCCTGCGCGGCTCGTCGGCGCACGGCGCGAAACGTCATGAATCGTCAGACAAAGTCGCCCTGCGTCAGCGCACGCCCGCGAGCGCTCTTGGCGAGTGCCGTCCCAGCGATGGGCTAGAGAAACGTCTTCGCGAGCAGGTACAGGACGGCGAGCGTCACTGCGCCGAGCCATGGCAGAACCGCCGCCGGCATGCTTCGCGTGGCGCGGGGTGGTTCCGCTGGCACATTGACGACCGCCGCGTCTGCCGGGAGTGCCCGCTCGGCCGAAGCCTCGCCAGCCGGTCCAACCGGGGCCGCGCCCGCCTTCGTTTGTGCGGCGCTGAACGCAACCTGCACGAGCTCGCGTCCGACCCGCTCTGCAACAGCGATGGTCGCCTGCTCGACGCGACCGAGCGCCGCGGCCTCTTCCGTGAGCGCTGCAGTAAGCGTCTCCCGCGCGACCTGCTCGATCAGGGTGCGCGCTGCAGATTCCGCGACAGGTTTCGCTGCGGCTTCAGCGGCGACTCGGACCGCCTCCTGCAGGTCGGCGCGCGCGGCTTCGATCACCTTACGCGACGCATCGCCGATCTCCGTCTTCGCCGTATCGAGTGTGGCGAGCATCGTTTTCTCGGCGCTTGCGTGCACGGCGGCGAGCGCATCCTGCAGCTTCTCGTCCGTGCGCTTCTCGGAGGCTTCGCGCGCGATCTCGGCGGCGACCGCTCGTGCGGCCGCCTCGGCGACTGGTGTCGCTGCGGCTTCGGCAACCGCGCGCACGCTTTCCTGCACCGCGCTGCGCTCGGCCTCCGATTGCTTCCGTGACTCGCTCGACAGCGATGCCTTCGCCGATTCGATCGCGTCGCGCGCGACGCGATCGGCGGTCGAAGCGACGGTGGTAAGCGCTTCGCGGAGCTTCTCATCGACGAGCGAGTCGACGGACCGGCGCGCGGCCTCGACTTCCTCGGTCGCCTTCTGCGCGATGCTGCGGGCAGTCTGCTCGGCAGCGGCGACCGCGCGCTGTTCGAGCTCTCCGCGCGCTGCTGCGTCCGTCTCGATCGAGGCAGCGAGCGCGCTACGTGCTACATTTTCAGCGGTCGTGCGCGCCGTCGTCTCGGCGATGGACTTCGCAGCGGCCTCGGCCGCACTGCGTGCGCTTTCGTTGATCTCCGTCCGAGCCGCGTCGACCGCGCTGCGAGTCGTGTCGTGGATTTCCGCCTTGACCGACTCCACTGCCTGACGCGCAACGCCCTCGGCTGTCGAGGACACGGCGGAGAGCGCTTCGCGCAGCTTTTCGTCGACGGTGGTTTGCGCCGCGCGGCGCGTCGCGTCGGCCTCGTCGGCCGCCTGCACCATGATCGTCTTCGCGACGCGCTCAGCAGCCGCCATCGCGGCGTTCTCTGCATGCTCGTTCGTGTTCGCGGCCTCGGCTCTCCAGGTGGCGAGGACTTCGCGCGCCGCGCTCTTCGCGACCTCGTCTGCCGCACTTTTCGCAACGTCGCGGGCTACTGCGTTCGCTTTTTCCTCGGCGGCGCTCTGCGCAATGTCGTGCACCGCCTTTTGCACGACCTCGTGTGCGACATAGCGCAACCTCTCGTCGGATGCTGCGGACATCGCTGCGATCGCATCCTGGACGACCTTCTCCGCGACTTCGCGCGCGATCCGTTGCGCGATCTCGATGATCTCTTCCCGCGCCACTCCCGCAACGGCGGGGGCAGACGGTGCCACCACCGGTGCCGCGGCAGGCGCGTGTGCCGGCGCCCGTTCGCGCAACTCTGCGAGGACCACGTCGAGCGCCGCCTCGCCGATGGGCTTCGTCAGGAAGCCGCTCGCGCCGCATACTTTCGCGCGCGCGCGGTCGTTGGGCGTGTCGTTGGCCGTGCACATCACGACCGGGATCGACGAGGTCTGCGGATTCCCGACGATCATGCTCGTGACTTCGAATCCGTCTGCGGCCGGCATCATGTAATCCATGAAGATGACGTCGGCCGAGTGGGCCCTCAGATGGTCGATTGCTTCCTGGCCCGAGGCGGCAGTCTCCACGCCCAGGCCGCGGGCCTCGAGCATGCGCTTGAACATGACGCGGACGACCTTGGAATCGTCCACAACGAGCGCTCTGCTGATGGTCATGCTGTCCCTCTTTGTCCGGATGAAGCTGAAATCTGGCGTGCATGGGCGAACGTAGCAAAATGCGGGCCCGCTGGAGTATCCTCGGGCCGACCGGGGTCAAGGCCGAAGGTTGCCGGCCGGAGGCCTGGGTAGCTCCGCTCCCGCACGAATCCGAGTCCGAACCATGTTCTGGCTGCATCGGCTCAACCCCGCGAACAAATTCAAGGAGCACTTCGAGCTCGCCCAGGCGTTGACGCCGGAGCTGAAGGACGAGGTATACCGTCTGCGTCACCGGGTCTACGTCGACGAGCTTGGATTCGAACGGCCGACTCTCGACGGCCGCGAGCGCGACGAGTTCGACGAGCAGTCTCGTCATCTGCTCTTGCGCAACGTCAAAACCGGTGTTGCCGCCGGATGCATCCGTCTCGTGATGGTACGCCCGGAGCGGCCCCAGCTGCCCCTGCCGTTCGAGAAGATCTTCGCCGAGACGAGCGATCTCCGCGAAATCCAGTCCGGCGCGTCGCGCCTATCGATCGCGGAGATCTCGAGGCTTGCCCTCTCGCGGGACTACCGCCGGCATCGACGCGCGGAGGCGCGAGGCGCGGTCGCGCACGAAGGCTTCGGAACTCCCGCGCACCCATCCTTTCCGTACGTCCAGCTCGGTCTCTACCTGGGGGCGATCGCGCTTGCGAGGCAACTCGGGGTCTCCAGGCTTTTCCTGCTGACCGAACCGCGCCTTCTCTCGCACTTCCGGCGGATGGGCTTCCCGGTTCGAAAGATTGGGGGGCCGGTCGAGCACCGTGGATTGCGCGTGTTGTCGACTGCCGATGTGCGGGATCCCGACGAGCAGCTTCCGTTCTTCATGCGACCGCTCTACAAGGTCATCGAGCTCGAGCTCGTGGACGGCCATAGAGCCCTGGGGCACCGCCGCGAGCCGATCCCGGTCCCGGAGCATCTTCCCGGACAGATTGGCCCCGGCCACGCCGGCGCGCATCCCTCATTGCGCCAGCGCATCCTCGCGCACGCCGTCCGTTCGCCGCGGGCGGCACACCACGGCGCCAACTCCGAGGCCCGCGGCGGACTGTAGCGAACCCCCGGCGGAGTCCGCTTCCAGACGGTAAACTGCGCGGCCCGCGCTTTCGGATGCGGGATCGGCTGGAGTTGAACGCATGGACGTTGTGGAAGACTCGCTGCTGGCGAAGGCGAACGAACAGTGCCTGGATCCGACGTTTCGCGACGCGGTGTGGCGACATCTCGGCTATCGCAACGACGCGCGGGGTCTGGCCGCGCTCAACACGCGCATCGATCCGAGAGACCAGATGCTGCAGCACTCGCTGCGGCACTTTCGCGAAGTCAACCGATCGCTCAGCCAGTATTTCAACGTCGCGCTGCAACAACACAACGCGGCGCAACAAGTGTTCCGGCGGGTCCTCGGCGCGCCGAACGCAACGCACCGGCTCCTCGATTTCGCGTGCGGCTACGGACGACTGCTGCGCTTCCTCACGCTCTCCATTCCGCCAAGTCAGGTCTGGGCCTCCGAGATTCAGCGCGACGCAGTCGACTTCGCGGTCAGCGAGTTCGGCGTACACGGCATCCTCTCCGACATCGACCCGCAGCGATTCGACCCCGGCATCCGCTTCGATTTCATCTGGGTGGCTTCGCTCTTCTCGCACCTGCCGCGTCATCTCTTTCACGGCTGGCTCTCGCGGCTCGTGTCGCTCGCTGCGCCTGGCGGGATCGTCTGCTTCAGCGTCCACGACGAATGCCTGCTCCCCGCGCGCATCCCGATGCCCACAGACGGCATCCACTTCATCGCAACCAGCGAGAACGCGGAGCTCGACGGCAACGCGTACGGGACGACGTTCGTCAGCGAAGCTTTCGTGCGCCACGCGATCGAGGCCGCGTGCGGATCCGGTCATCCGTACTTTCGCGTGCGGCGCGGGCTCGCCAACGAACAGGACCTCTACGTCGTGCCCCGGGCGCGAAGCTGCGACCTGCGTGGTCTCGATGCCTTTCGCAAGGGAGCGTGGGGCTGGGTCGACGAATGCCGCGTCTCGGAGCTCGGGGAGCTCTACCTGCGTGGGTGGGCAGCTTCGATCGACGACGGCCCGCTCGACGCGATCGAGATTCTCATCGACGGAACACGGCATCGCTGCCCGACGGGACTCCCGCGCGACGACGTTCGCACCGTGCTGAACGACGCGCGGCTCGGGATGACCGGCTGGGAATTCCGGCAAGCCCTCGGCGCTGGGCCGACGAGCGCTTTCATCGAGGTAACCGCGCGCTCGGGCGTCGGCGAGATGGCGCTGCTCTATGCCGGTCCGGTCGCCAGGCCTCTCCCCTCCAAATCGGCCGCGGCATCCGCCCATGTCTCCCGTCCTACATGAAGTCACGCGAGCCGCCGACAGCCGCACAGCGCATGCGACGGGCATATAGATAACTCCATGCGGCTCGAAGGGAGGGGGTTGGTGGCGCGCATGGACCGGACTGTCGTGCCACATGAAGATTGGCGTTTACCTGGTCGAAGACTCGGAGATCATGTCGACGCTTCTAAAGGAGCTGCTCGAGGGCAACGGCGCATCGATCGTCGGTCACGCGGACACGGCGCGGACCGCGATCGCCGACGTCGGAAGGGTCAAGCCCGACATCGTGATCGTCGATATCGCTCTTCGCCAGGGCAACGGCTTCGATGTGCTGAAAGCGATTTCCGGCGATACCCGCGCGGAGCGGCCGCTGCTCATCGTCCTGACCAACTACTCGCTCAAATCGTATCGAAGCGCCGCGAAACGCTTCGGCGCCGATCTCTTCCTCGATAAGAGCAATCAGATCCCGGAGCTGCTGCGCCTGGTCCGCTCGCTCGACCGCGGCGCAAATGCAAAGGTCTCGAACGGCGAGCCGAACTAGGGGCTAGGGGCTCGAGCTCATGAATCCGACCCGGGAAGCCGCCGGCGAAGCCAACAAAGTGCTCGACACGCTGGCGGCGGTAAGCGTCGAGCTCTCCTGCCATTGCGGGGTACCGCCGCACACGCTGGTATTGTCGGCAGCCAAGGTGCAGGAGACCTGCGCGCGGATCGACGACGCCGTCGCCGCGCTCAAGAAGATCCTCGAGATCGCAGTGCAAAACGGGCAGGGTCCCGTGTCGTACCTCGGCGGATCGGGGCCGAGCGGAAGCGCCAACGAAGGCGGCAACGAAAGCGCTAACGAATAGACCTGTGCGCCGGGACTCGTCAACAAAGTTGACAATCTCGCCGGGACTGCGGCGTCGTCTGCGCACCGCCCGATCCGCCCCGGCCGCGGCGGACGTTCGCTATTCCAGCGTGAAGCCGACCTTGAGACTGACCTGCCAGTGCGCGATCTTGCCGTCGACGACGTGACCGCGCGTCTCGGTGACGGTGAACCAATGGATGTTGCGAACAGTGAGGTGTGCCTTGGCGATCGCCTTCTGCACGGCATCTTCGATGCTCAGCGTGGACGATCCCGTGAGCTCCAGCAGTTTGTAGACATGATCGGACACGATTGATCTCCCGCGGACGGAAACCGGGCGGCGAACGGCGCGCTCGCGCCCTACCCGCGGTAGCATAACAAACCGAAAGGGAGGAACGACGATGCCCGAATTTCGAACGCTCGCCACCGTGCGCCATCACGCGATGGTGCTGACCGATCACGAGTTCGAGGTCCCGCTCGACCATGCGAGGCCGGCCGGCGAAAAGCTGACCGTGTTCGCGCGCGCGGTGCGAAGCGTCAAGAAATCCGCTGCTGAACTGCCGTGGCTCGTGTTCCTCCAAGGCGGACCTGGATTTCCCGGCCCGCGCCCGCTCACGAACAGCGGATGGATCAGGCGCGCGCTCGACGACTATCGCGTGTTGCTGCTCGATTCGCGCGGCAACGGGCGCTCAGGCGTCGTGCTGCCCCAGACGCTCGCTCGCCGCGGCAATGCGCGAGCGCAGGCGGATTATCTGATGCACTTTCGAGCGGACAGCATCGTCGACGACGCCGAATCGATCCGCAGGCAGCTCGCAGGGGAGAACGAGAAATGGAGCGTGCTCGGGCAAAGCTACGGCGGATTTTGCGCGGTCCATTACCTCTCCGCGCATCCCGAGGGCCTGCGCGAAGCTTTCGTGACGGGCGGGTTGCCGCCGCTCGATGCTGGTGCCGACGACTACTACCGGCAGACCTATCAGGAGGTCGCGCGCAAGACGCGAAAGTTCTTCGCTCGCTATCCGAAGGATCGCGAGCGCTGTGAACGGATCCTCGAGCACCTGCACCGCAAGCCGGTCGCGCTGCCGACCGGCGGAACGCTCGGCGTCCGCCGATTCCAGCAGGCTGGATTCCTGCTCGGCTTCGACGATGGAATGGAAAACCTCCACTATCTGCTCGAAGACGCATTCTGCACGGGAGTCGCCGGCGAAGAATTGAGCTATCCGTTCCTGCGCGCGCTGGAGAACACGCAATCGTTCGAGGCACACCCGATCTTCGCGGTGCTCCACGAGATGTGCTACACGCAGCGCAGCGCTTCGCGCTGGTCGGCGCACCGCATGCGCGCGGAGTTTCCGGAGACGAACTGGGAGCCGGGACGTCCGCCGGCGTTCACCGGCGAGATGATCTACCCGTGGATGTTCGACGATTATCGCGAGCTGGTTCCGCTGCGCGAGGTCGCCGAGATCCTCGCCAACGAAGAGCGCTGGCCCGATCTCTACGATTCCGCGCGGCTTGCTCGCAACGCCGTGCCCTGCGCCGCCGTGGTCTACGCCGAGGACATGTACGTGCCGCGCCGTTACTCGGAGGAAACGGCTGCGCGCATTGCTGGCATGAAGATGTGGCTCACCAACGAGTTCGAGCACAGCGGTCTCAGGACGAGCGACCGGGTCTTCGAGCGGCTTCTCGGAATGCTGCACGACGAATAGCATTCTGCGGGCAGCGCCCGCTGGCGCATTCCGAAGCTAGGGCGCCGGCGCACGGCCGGACGCGGGCTGCGGCGCTTTTCTCGGCAAGCCCGCGGAGAGCTCGTCGAACACGCGCTCGACGTCGGGCTGCTTTGCAACGAGCGTGACGGCCGCCTTGCGCTGCGCGAGGGAGTGGACGCACCCTTCTAGCGTCACCCATTTGCGAGTCGTCGTCACCCAGATCGACGTATCGGCGAAGCGCCGATCCGCGGCGAGCAATGCGCGAATGCGCTCGTTCACTTCTGGATCGCGCTTGTAGGCGCCGCCGGGCTCGCATTTTCCTTCCATCGCGCAACGCAACCCGCGCTCGACGCGCACGTGCGATTCGACGCGCGCCGCCTCCGCCGAGAGCAGCGGCGGCGACTGCTCGGGGCACGCGGGGAAACCGTGGGTGGCGCGTGCGAACGGATCGAGCTGGACCTTATCCTCGCCGTGAGCGGGCGCATATGCGAAGAGAGCGAATGCCAGCAAAGCTGCGCCGCGGCTGCGTCGACTATCCACGGGGGCGATTGTGCAACAGCGCGCTGAGTAGCGAAGCAATTGGACGGTAATCAATGACTTGGAGGGGGCTGTCCTGTCGGACGCATGAACGCGAGCGACCCGGGCAGCGGGACCGGCAGGGCAATCTCCACGGCGTAGAATGGAGCGGAGTCGCGACTGACGGACGCCGCCCCGACGCACAGCGGCTCGGGTGGCGCCGCTCTCTCGAAATTCAACGATGGCGCGTGACGCAACCAACGACGAGCTCGGCTCGCGCATCCGCGAGTGGATCGTTCGCACCGTCCTGACGGGAACCGGGGACGTCAGCATCCTCGCCGGTGTGTGCGAGCAGCTCAATGCCGCTGGCGTTTCGATCGTGCGCGCGGCGATCGGTGCCGATCTTCTCGATCCGACCTACGACGGCGCCGGCGCGTTCTGGCATCGGGGCCGCGGCGTGACGTACGAAGATTTCGCGCGAAAGCCGGGCTCGGAAGCCAGCACCGAATGGCTGCTGAGTCCTTTTTACCGGCTGCTGGAAAGTGGCAAAAATCAGCTGCGGCGCCGCCTCGACGCGAGCTACCAGCGCGGTGAGTTTCCGTTGCTCGACACTTTCCG
>Ga0306920_100011621_pt1 | contig 11910 bp, 13 predicted proteins | sample flu12Cox44000170_FD_204666 | JGI IMG/M metagenome (GOLD analysis project Ga0306920, IMG submission 204666) | Lab enrichment of tropical soil microbial communities from Luquillo Experimental Forest, Puerto Rico - flux4day.12C.oxic.44.000.170 (v2)... | ecosystem: Environmental > Terrestrial >...
AAGGTCGTCGAAAAGGGCGGCAAACCGGCAGAAGCCGTTCCCGTTCTTCTCGGCATCACGAAGGCTTCACTGGAAACTGATAGCTTTATCTCGGCTGCATCATTCCAGGATACCACCCGCGTTCTAACCGAAGCAGCTACGCTGGGCAAAGTCGATAAACTGCGTGGTTTTAAGGAAAACGTGATCATGGGTCACTTGATTCCTGCCGGAACAGGCTTCGGACAGCATCGTCAGATCAAGCTCGTCGAAAAAGGCGAGCCAATCGGCGCCCCCGTAATGGAAGAAGCCGAGCCGCAGCCTGCGATCGGGTAGGATTGATATTTGCGAATGTTGTAGGGCGTCTGTGCCAGCTCCGAAAGCTTTCGGAGTTGACACAAACGCCCTACAGTTTGGCTGATGTCGATCGTTACAAAAACCGGTGACAAAGGCGAAACGTCGTTGATGTACGGGCGGCACCTTTCGAAGGCCGATCTGCGCGTCGATGCCTACGGGTGCATCGATGAGCTGACTGCCGCGCTCGGTCTCGCACGATCGATTTCAACCAACAAGTTCCTTTCAGACGAGATCTTCGCTGCGCAAAAAGATTTGATCGTTGTCATGGGTGAGTTAGCGACGGCGCCGGGCGATCGGGAACGGTACATCAAAGATGGATTTCAGCTCACCACAGCGGAAATGGTGGATCGAATCACGGCAGTTATCTTCGATCTTGAGAAAGACAAATTGCTTTATCCCAAAGACTGGGTGATCCCTGGTGGAACTGGGGTTTCTGCGGCTCTCGATTTTGCACGCGCAACATGCCGCCGCGCCGAGCGGCAAATCGCCGCGTTCAGTACGTGTGAAAAAGATCTTAACCCCGAGATTTTGCGTTACCTCAATCGGCTTTCGGATCTCTGCTGGATCCTGGCGCGGTACGCAGAGAAATCCAGGGAATGACGGTTTCTCAGCTGGCAGGGTGGGCCGCTTCAACACTCGCCGAATCTGTATTTTGCCTTGGTCACTGCAGCCGGGAATTTCAGATTGCGCACCGACCTGTGCTGTAGCATCTTGACGCTCCCGCTCTGGAAGCTCCCGCCCTCGGGAATTTCGCTTATGGCAGATACAACGGAATTAGTGCCTGAATTATTGGAAGCTGGTGTTCATTTTGGACACCAGACGAAGCGTTGGAATCCGAAGATGAAGCCTTTCATCTTCGAACAGCGCAACCAGATCTACATCATCAATTTGGATGAGACCGTCCTGCAACTTCGGCGGGCCACGGAATTTCTCCAGGAAGTCGCGCGCCGCGGCGGCAAAATTTTGTTTGTCGGCTGCAAAAAGCAGGCGCAGGAAGCGACAAAAGAGGCGGCACTGGCTTGCGGTCAATTTTACGTGAACCAACGGTGGCTCGGCGGCACGCTGACTAACCTCGCGACGATTCGCAAGAGCATCGGGCGATTGAAATACATCGAGGAGATCGAGCAGTCGCCTGAATATAAGAAAATGGGAAAACAGGAGTTGGCGGCGCTTAATCGCGAGGCGGCGAAGCTCCGGCGCAATCTCGACGGGATAATCGAGATGTCGCAGTTGCCTGACGCCCTGGTGGTGATCGACACCCTCCGTGAGCAAAACGCGGTGAATGAGGCGCGACGCCTCGGCATTCCAGTGGTCGCCATTGTCGATACAAACGCGGACCCCGAGATCATTGATTACCCGATTGCTGGCAACGACGATGCGATTCGTGCTATTCGCGTGATTTTGCAGAAGCTCGTGGACGCCATCGTTGCGGCAAGCAACGAAGCGCGCATTCGCGAGCAGGTCGAAATGGCAGGCGTGTCCGCCTAGCGGCGAAGTTGAACGGTTACAAGATGAACGGTTGAAAAGGCCGCAACTTGGAACGTTTCAACGATCTAACCTTTAAACCTTTCAACAAACATCAAATGGCAACGACGGCCGCTGGCTCGGATGAGGGGCCAGAGATTACTCCAGGACTCGTTAAGAAACTGCGTGAGAAAACCAACGCAGGCATGATGGATTGCAAACGCGCGCTGGAAGAAGCGGGCGGCGATCTGGAAAAGGCAGAAGCGATCTTGCGCACCAAAGGCATCGCTGCTGCTGGCAGAAAAGCCATGCGCGTAACGAAGGAAGGCATCGTAGCCTCCTACATCCATCTGCAAGGCAAAGTTGGCGTGCTCGTCGAAGTCAATTGCGAGACCGATTTTGTGGCAAGGAACGAGAATTTCCGCGAATTTGTGAAAGACATCACTCTGCATATTGCCGCAGCACATCCGCTTTACGTCAGTCGCGCAGATGTTCCTGGCAACCTCATCGAAGCCGAGCGCGAGATTTACAAGGCGCAGGCAAAAGGGAAACCGGAAAATGTGATGGAGAAAATGGTCGAAGGAAAACTCGATAAATTTTACAGCACAGTTTGTCTGCTCGAGCAAGGATTCATCAAAAATCCGGACCAAACCATCGGTGACCTCGTCAAAGCCAAAATTGCGGAGCTTGGCGAGAACATCGTCATCCGCCGTTTTGTCCGTTATCTCGTGGGCGAGCCGCTACCGAACGAAGCGTAGTCTTCAGCATGTGGTAGGGCGCAACCACCGGGCCCGCCGCAGCGTTCTTTCCCGTGGCGATCATCCGTTTTGGACGATAAGCTCGTCGTATCAAATGGCACTCGAGGAGTACAAACGGAAACGCGACTTCAAGAAGACTGCTGAGCCAGCGGGCAAACCGCTGCCCAAAAAAGTCAAAGGCGCCTCGCGTTTTGTGATTCAAAAACATGACGCCCGTCGTTTGCACTACGATTTCCGCCTCGAAATGGAAGGCGCGCTGAAGTCGTGGGCACTGCCGAAAGGGCTTCCCTGGAAGCGAGGTGAAAAACATCTTGCTGTAGAAGTTGAAGATCATCCGATCGAATACGAAGACTTCGAGGGCGTCATTCCGGAAGGGCAATACGGCGGGGGCACTGTGATGGTGTGGGACCGCGGCACGTATTACGTTTTTGGTGAACAGCCGCTGAAATCGCTGCGCGAAGGCAAGCTTCACCTGGTTCTCGACGGAGAAAAAGCCAAAGGCGAATGGACGCTCGTTCGGATTCGCGGTCGCGATGAAGCCAAGAACCAGTGGCTGATCCTGAAGACTGGCGAGGACGCAAAGCCGCCTTCGAAAAAACTCGAGGATCAATCGGTGAAATCGGCTCGCACTATGAAGCGAATCGCCGAAGCCCGCGATGGCGAGTGGGAGTCGAATCGCGAAATCAATCAAAGTCCGACATCCCAATTTAAGGCCCGAATTCGCGACGCGATTAAAAAAAAAGCAAAGCGTAACGTAGGGCATGTGTCTCGCTTGGCCGTCGCAGGTTCGCAAGCCGGAGGCTTGCGCAACCTGCGCAATGCGAAGCCGCGCTTCATCGAGCCGATGAAAGCGAAGCTGGTGGAGAATCCACCAGCGACGGGCGACTGGATTTATGAGCTGAAGTTTGACGGCATCCGCCTGATCGCGGTCAAGAGCGACAAAAAAGTGTCGCTGTTGTCGCGAAACCAAAACGATTTGAGTGCGCGTTTCCCGGAAATCGTCGACGCGATTCAGAATTTGCCGGCGAGAGAAGGCGTTATCGACGGCGAAGTAGTCGCGCTCGACGAGGAGGGGCGTTCCTCGTTTCAACTCCTGCAAGCCCGCGAAATGGAAGGACGAAAATCGCCCGTCTATTTTTATGCATTCGATCTGCTACAACTCGATGGCAAAAGTCTGGTGTCGCTGCCGTTGGAGGCGCGCAAGAACGTTTTGGAAGAACTCTGCGCCGCTGTAGCCGCGGGCGATGACCGCGGCTCGGCCATTCGTTACTCCGGCGCGATTGGCGGCGATGCAAAACGGCTTCTCGAAGAAGTGAAGCGTCGCGGTCTGGAGGGAATTATCGGCAAGCAACGCAACTCGGTTTACGAACCCGGACGGAGAAGCGGCGCATGGATCAAGCTCAAATGCGTCAACGAACAGGAATTTGTCATTGGCGGATACACGCCGCCGCAGGGCGCGCGCGAACATTTCGGCGCAATTTTAGTTGGCTATTATGAGCGCAAAAAGCTCGTCTTCGCCGGAAAAGTCGGCACCGGATTTACGACAAAGTCATTGGTGATCTTGCACAAAAAATTCTGGGCCGAAGAACGCGCCGATTGTCCATTCGTCGATTTGCCGTCAAAACAAAACGGCCAATGGGTGCAAGGAATTACGCCGTCCATGATGCGCAAAATGTATTGGGTCAAGCCGGTATTCGTCTGTGAAATCAAATTCGCAGAATGGACGTGGGATGGAAAATTGCGTGCGCCCGTTTTCCTTGGCTTGCGCGAAGATAAAAGGGCGGCCGACGTTGTTCGCGAGGCCTAAGAGAAGGTCAAGCGGGCATCGATTCGCGCGCTTGTGACTTGACCCGATTGGTGGGCCAAAAAATTTTGAACAGGCCCGCATGGACGGGAGGTTGGAATTGTTATGCGAATTGCTCAGGTGGCGCCGCTTTTTGAGAGTGTACCGCCTAAATTATACGGAGGGACGGAGCGCGTGGTGTCGTATCTCACCGAGGAACTCGTTCGCCAAGGTCACGAGGTTACGCTGTTCGCTAGTGGAGACTCGGTGACGAAGGCGCGTCTCGTCGCGGCGTGCCGGCGTTCGTTGCGACTGGATGAGGACTGTGTGGATCAATTGGCGCACCAAATCCTGATGCTTGAGCATGTATTTCAGCGCGCTACGGAGTTCGACATCGTCCATTTTCACGTGGATTATCTGCATTTTCCGTTCAGCCGCCGCCAGCCGATCACGGACGTGACGACATTGCACGGGCGTCTCGATATTCCTGATCTGGTTCCGCTTTATCGGGAGTTCGCAGATATGCCGGTAATCTCGATCTCGAACGCGCAGCGGGCACCTTTGCCGTGGGCGAACTGGCAGACCACGGTTTACCACGGCGTGCCGACCGACCTGTACCGGTTCCATGAGAAGCTGGGAACGTACTTCGCCTTTCTGGGACGAATCTCGCCCGAGAAACGTGTGGATCGCGCAATCGAAATTGCCAAGCGGGTAGGCATGCCGCTTAAAATCGCCGCCAAAGTTGATCCAGTGGACCAGGAGTATTTTGAAAGCGTCATCAACCCATTGCTGCGCGATCCGATGGTAGAGTTTGTTGGCGAGATCGGCAAAGGAGAAAAAGACGATTTCCTGGGGAATGCGTACGCTTTGCTCTTCCCCATCGACTGGCCGGAGCCATTTGGGCTTGTGATGGTTGAAGCGATGGCCTGCGGCACGCCGGTGATTGCGTACCGTAGTGGAGCAGTTGCAGAAGTGATCGACGAAGGTCGCACGGGCTTCATCGTGAAAGGGCTGGAAGATGCCGTCGAGGCGGTCTGGCGCGTGTCGGAATTGAGCCGGAGAGGTTGTCGCGCAGTCTTCGAACAACGCTTTACCGCCACTCGCATGGCCCATGATTACGTGCAGGTGTACGAGCAATTGATTAAGCACAAGCAACAGCTCGGCGGTCATCCCGACCGGTCGGAACTACAGAAGTCATCGGAGGCTGCATAATGGCCAGAGAGGTCATTCGTATCCGGGACGAGTTTTACATTCGTTCGTCATCACCCCGCGTGGATGTTCGCACCCGAGTGTTGAAACAGGGAGACACCTTCGCTGTGTTCGACCGATTCGGTGACATCGAGACATTCGGGTCACGTGAGCTGGGATTGTACTACCAGGATACTCGATTTTTGTCTCGACTGACGTTGAAACTGGGAAAGGATCGCCCGCTGCTCCTCAGTTCTACGGTCAGAGAGGACAACGCGGTGATGGCCGTGGATGCCACCAACCCCGACGTCAGCCGCAATGGCGAAACACTAATTGAGCAAGGCACAATTCACATCTTTCGCTCGAAGATCTTATGGGAAAGAAGGTGTTACGAGCGGTTGCGACTCCAAAATTATGGAAGAGCGGCTGTCGATTTTTCTTTCTCAATCGAATTGGATGCTGATTTTGCCGATATTTTCGAGTTGCGCGGAACGAGGCGCGAACGCCGCGGCCGCCGGATGGAGACGCAGGTTACGCCCGATGGTTTGGTTCTCGCGTACGAGGGGCTGGACGACCGGTTGCGTCGCACGCGAATTGTTTTCGATCCGCGGCCGACTCGTTTGAGCGAGTCCGTAGCCGGCTTTCAAATTCGCCTGGAGCCCGGCCACGACGCTACCTGCCGGTGGGTAATTGCGTGCGAAGTGGATGGCGATTCGCAGGTCGAGATCAAGCCTTGCTACGAAAAGATCATTCAGGAAGCAGCCGGTGCGCTCGAACGCGTGCATGCCCGTGAGCCACAGATTTTTACCGGGAACGAGCAGTTCAATGATTGGCTGAACCGTTCAGTGGCTGATCTCCACATGATGCAAACGGAAACGCCCTATGGTCTGTACCCTTACGCTGGTGTTCCGTGGTTTAGCGCAGTGTTCGGGCGGGACGGAATCATCACCGCGGTCCAGTGCCTGTGGTTTGACCCATCTTTGGCCCGTGGCGTTCTGGCCTATCTGGCAGCGAACCAAGCCGACACAGATAATCCCGAGCAAGACGCGCAGCCGGGCAAGATATTGCACGAGTTCCGCGAGGACGAAATGGCTACTCTGGGCGAGATTCCGTTCAGGCGCTACTACGGCAGCATCGATGCAACCCCGCTTTTTGTCATGCTTGCTGGCGCATACTATAAGCGCACGGGTGACCGCGCGTTCATCGAATCAATTTGGCCGCACGTGGATCGGGCGCTTGAGTGGATCGATCGTTATGGTGATTCGGATGGCGACGGATTCGTCGAATACACACGCAGGTCCAAGCACGGTCTCATTCATCAGGGCTGGAAAGATTCACACGACGCAATTTTTCACCAGGACGGCGCGCCTGCTGAAGGAGCGATCGCCTTGTGTGAAGTTCAGGGTTACGTCTATGCCGCAAAGACTACTGCCGGTGAACTAGCAAAAATTCTCGGCGACGCGGCACGTGCGCGCGAGTTGTCAAAACAAGCGGAAGCGCTCCATCGGAGGTTCGAGAAAGCCTTTTGGTGTGATGACCTGTCCACGTACGCCCTTGCGCTGGATGGTAGGAAGCAGCCCTGCCGGGTGCGAACCTCGAATGCAGGCCACTGTCTTTTCACCGGTATCGCGATGCCGGAACACGCGCGACGTGCAGCGACAACTCTGACAGACGAAACATCGTTCTCCGGATGGGGAATCCGCACGGTGGCCAGCACCGAAGCGCGCTACAATCCCATGTCTTATCACAATGGATCAGTGTGGCCGCACGATAACGCGTTGATTGCTGCAGGATTTTCCAGGTACGGGTTAAAGGAGTCGGCCGCGATGGTCCTCGCAGGATTGCTCGACGCCAGTCTTTTCTTCGATCTGCATCGGCTGCCGGAACTATTTTGCGGTTTTCCAAGGCGCCCCGGTGAATCTCCGACGCTTTATCCCGTCGCCTGCGCTCCGCAATCTTGGGCGTCAGCGGCGATTTTTCTTTTGCTCGAAGCTTGTCTCGGCTTGAGCGTATCGGCTCCCGAAGAGACGGTGGTATTTTCGAAGCCGGTTTTGCCCGCCTTCCTTCCCAAGGTAAGCATTCGTGGCCTGAAAGTAGGCGATGCCCGGATTGATCTCTTACTCACTAGACACGATGAAGGCGACGTAGGAGTCAACGTGCTCCGCCGCGATGGAGCGCTCGACGTCGTGGTTTTGAAGTGACGGATATCATCCCCCGAGTGCAGAAGAAGCGTGCGTCCGTCGCGTGTGAAAATTTCGCCGAACGTTTTGTCTTGCAATTCACCGGACGCGGCATCCGTCTTGCGCACAAAAACTGGAGGCGAACCATGCACTTGAGCAAACCAAATCTACTGCAACCGTGACAGCTATAATTGTCTTGAGCTGCATCACAGCCGCCGCGCAATCAGTCACGACTCTCTATTCATTCAACCGAACCGACGGCCAGCTGCCGTCCGCTGCGCTCGTTCGGGGCAGCGACGGTAATTTCTACGGCACGACTGTTATTGGCGGCATGCACTATCAGGGCACCGTATTCAGCCTTTCGCTCACTGTCGCGCCGGCCCCTCTAAAGATCGCGTTCAATCCTGTAGCGTCAGACTGAGCTGCCCGCCGTGGTGGGTGATCGGCTGCGGGGCACGCGCTTGAAATTCGCTACCGAGCTGGCGTGATCATTCCCGTGGTGCCCCGCAAATTCGCCGCTGGACGAAGCCGCCCTTCGGCGGATATGGTGCAGTGGTGAAGACAAGGGTGATCGTGATGCCGAAGGCGGCGGTGCTCGATCCGCAGGGCAACGCAGTCCGCAATGCGATGCGGCACTTGGGAATGCCGGAGGTGCGCAGCGTACGGATCGGAAAGTACATGGAGATCGATATTAATGGGCAAAACGGCGAGCTTGAATCACGGTTGCATCGGCTTTGCCGGGATTTGCTCTCCAATCCGGTGATCGAAGATTACCAGCTGCAGAAAGTGGAGGAGCGAAATCGTAAGAAAACGCCCAACTCCGATAAATCGCGAGCAGCCGTCCAACTCCAGAAGAGTAAGACGAAGCAGACCCGCCCTCTCTCTCCGCGGCGAGCTACGGCGCGCCAGGCCAGAAAGGGGTGGCGATGAAAGCGCTGCGATATTTCTTTTGCGTGGTGCTGCCGCCGCTGGCGGTGATTATGACCGGTCGGATTGGCAGTTTCTTTCTCAGCCTCATCCTGACATTGCTTGGCTGGATTCCGGGAGTCATTCACGCCTGCCTGGTGGTGAACGATTATCACGCTGAGCAGCGCGCAGCCGCCGCTCGTTAGGCCAAGCGGTTTGCACTGTCGCCTTTCCCTCCCAAGCGAGAGGATCATGGTTGTAGGGGCGTTTGTGCCAAACGCCCAAGATGCTTGACACAAGCACCTCTACAGTGGATGGCGCAACCATCATTGAGGTCAGGGTGGATCGTCGGCTGACAGAGCGGCGCTCGAATCCTTACGGTCCCCCCTCCTCGGCCGAGGAGGAGAGGCAGCCGGTAGCTTCAGCGCTGGACCAAATCGCATCGCGCTACGGCAGGAATTTTTTGCGCGTGAGGACGCGCGCCGCTACAGTGCATCGCATGAAATTCGCTGTGATCCAGTTCCCCGGTTCCAATTGCGATCAGGATTGCGTCGCAGGAATCAATGGCTTGGATGGATTGCGTGCCGAGTACGTCTGGCACAAGGAAACGTCGCTCGATGATTATGACGCGATCGTGTTGCCAGGCGGGTTTGCCTATGGGGATTACCTTCGCTGTGGAGCGATCGCTCGTTTCTCGCCGGTCATGGGAGCGGTGATTAGCGACGCGCGTGCGGGTAAGCTCGTGCTTGGCACATGCAACGGGTTTCAGATCTTGTGTGAAGCCGGCCTGTTGCCTGGGGCGCTGGTGCGCAATCGTTCACTGCGGTTCGTGTGTGACATGGTTATCACGCGCGTGGAAGTGGATGATTCATCGTTCACTCACGGCTGCCCGAAAGGGACGCTTCTGCGCTTGCCTGTAGCTCACGGCGAAGGTTGTTTTTATGCCGATGCGGAAACACTTCGCCAGCTCAACGCGAACGAGCAAGTGATTCTGCGCTACGCGGACAGAAAAGGCCGGATTGTTCCAGAGGCGAACCCGAATGGCTCCATCGAAAACATCGCCGGCATCTGCAATCGCGAAAGGAACGTCTTCGGTTTAATGCCTCATCCTGATCGTGCGTCCGATGCACGCCTCGGAAGCGCTGACGGCGCGAAAATTTTCCGATCCATGATGCAGACGGTTAGCGCCGCAGCTAGTCATAGCACGGGCATCTTGCGTGTGACCAACAGCAATCCGCTGGATGCCGAGGCCACGTCTGCGGTCGCGTGAGTCTCTTCATTACCGGGACGGACACCGGCGTAGGCAAGACGCACATTGCCGCGCGGCTTTTGCGTCTGTTGCGCACATCGGGCATTCGCTGTGCGGGTATGAAACCGATTTGTTGCGGAGATCGTCGTCAAGCCGTGACTGCCTGCCGCCAGCAGCATTTCCGCAGGCGTCGGCGGTTGGCTGGTGCCGATTCGATCAGATTACTTCGTCAGCGATTTGGCCGCGGCGATGAAACTGCCGGTTCTGGTGGTCGCGCAAAACCGCCTGGGCTGTCTTAATCATGCGGCTCTTACAGTTCGCAGCGTTGCCGCATACGACCTGCGTTGCGTGGGTGTTGTATTGAACAGCACCGAAATGACGAGCAATATAGCGGCGTTAACCAACGCCGATATTCTCAAGCAGATTCTCAATGTTCCATTACTATTGCTGGCTGGACTAGGAGAAAGCCTTACGAAACTTCCCATGGACTGGCGACTTATGCTCGATTCGACTAGGGAACGTTAGCGTCTTGAGCTGATACAAGATTGTAAAGAAAATGAACACAACTGGGGGAAGATCGGCTCCAGTTTGCTGGGGCCAAGCAGTGGCATCGCTATTGCTCATATTAACCTCCGGAAAGCCTATTCGTATGCTCTTACAAAAAACCTTACATATGAGCCAGCCGTTGCCGGAGTGCAAAGCTCGCCTGGCCAGCATTCAATCATACCGTCGGCAGTTTCTTATGGTGACACGTGCAACCGTGACGTCATCCAAAACCGTCGATTTCAGTTTTCGCGGGCCGTTTGGTTTCGAGGCCCACACCGTCCTTCTATCGGTCGATAGCGACTCATCGGACCAATATGCATTCGAGTCCGTGGGCGGCAACATTGCCCTTATGGGGATCGTTGATTTCGCCGAGATTCGGCCGAACTGCACGGAGGTCAGCCTGGCGGTTCACTACGAGATCAAGAACAAAGTGTTCGCCTGGCTCGACCGGCGTTTGCATTTTGTGGACAGCTTCCTGACTGCGGAATTGCGCAGCATCCGTGCACATTTCGAAGGCATCGCGGCCAGTTATCTGGATCACGCGCGCGTCATGCCTGTGCTGCAAACAGCAACTGCCTGAAAAGGCGGAAGTTGCGAGAGCCACGCAGGTTCGGGGGGGCTTGCGTGGCTCTTTTGCCGTACGCAGACGCCTACGTAATCCGAACTGCGTGCCTTTTGTCGAGACGAAGAACCTGGCCCGGGTTAAGCGTAATTTTTGCCTTGGGATCTTGAATCTTGATTCCATTGAGCTCCACGCTCCCCTGTTTGATCAGTCGTGAAATTTCGCTATGCGATTTTTGCAGGCTAAATACTTCCCGGTAAGCATTTGAAACCAGAGCCACAGCAGCGAGTCCCTCTCGTTCAGCTGGAGAGAAGGCCGGAAGATCAGCGTGTTCCAGGTCGCGTTTGCTGAAACGGGTGTTCCATTCGTCGAGCGTCTTTTGGGCAACAGCAGACGAGTGGTAAGTCTGCACGATTTCGACGGCGAGTTGCTTTTTTGCGTCGAGTGCGTGCATTCCGGTGGGCGACGCGCGCCCGAGGAGCAATTCATAATAACGCGCCATCAACTCATCCGGAATGCTCATCAATTTCCCGAACATGTCTGAGGCGCGCTCGTTGACGGCGACGAAATTGCCGAAGCTCTTGCTCATTTTTTTGGAGCCATCCAGGCCTTCAAGGATCGGGACGAGAAAAACGACTTGCTGCGGAAGGCCCTCTTCTCTTTGAAAATCGCGCCCGATCAAAATGTTAAAAAGCTGATCCGTTCCGCCGAGTTCCACATCGGCTTTTACCATCACCGAGTCCCACCCTTGCATTATTGGATACTGAATTTCATGTGCGCGAATTGATTGCTGCTTATCGATGCGCGCCTTGAAATCTTCGCGTTGGAGCATTTGCTGCAGCGTTACGCGGCTGTTCAGGCGAATGATATCTTCGAACGACATGGCGCGGAACCAGTCGCCGTTGCACACCGTCTCCGTGCGCGTGGGATCAAGAATTTTG
>Ga0306920_100011622_pt1 | contig 11909 bp, 15 predicted proteins | sample flu12Cox44000170_FD_204666 | JGI IMG/M metagenome (GOLD analysis project Ga0306920, IMG submission 204666) | Lab enrichment of tropical soil microbial communities from Luquillo Experimental Forest, Puerto Rico - flux4day.12C.oxic.44.000.170 (v2)... | ecosystem: Environmental > Terrestrial >...
CAGGCGGATCAGCAGACTCTCGACGGCCCCTTCGTCGGGCTGCTCGGTGGGTGGGCGGTCGGGAGAACGCCACGCGAATGCGAAGCGCTTGGATGGCGAAATCGTCTCGTCGACGACGCGAGCGGCACCAGCGCCCTCACCGCATATCAGACCACCGCGTTGATCGAGCTGACACGGCCCCACCTCGGCTTTTGCCGGAGAGTAGGCGACGATGACCAGGAACCCGGCAGTGGAAAACAAAACGCTCAATACCGATGACAAAGCGATGATCCTCTACAGGGCGCTAAGGGCAGATCAGGTTCGATACGCTGAGTAACAGCACGATCTCATCAGCGGATTCTGCACAATGTACAGTGCCAATAATTGCCACGGCCGATGACACCAGTGCTCACTATTCGAGCGTGACCACATAGGCGATGGTCGAGCATCCTTTGGCGTCACCCTTAGTGGCGCAGATTTTTACAAGATAAGCGTCTTTGCCCTTGAAGCCGGCATCAGGGCGATAAACGTATCTGAACGCTCCCTCCTTCCTAAGCGTCCCGTGCTCTGGTCTGCGCTCTATTGCAGCAGAGGTGAACTTGTAACCAGGGCCTTCTGCGAAGTTGTGAGTGCACGATGAGCCCCCTGTCACCATCGTCTCGACGACCACGGCGCCACCTCTCTCGGGAAAGAAATCGAACGTCGGGTAGCTACATTCGGCGCGAGCGGGGAGTGAGAGGAGAAGCGTCGCGGCAAGCATCGGATAAAGGTATTTGATCATCTTTAGTCTCCCCGTAATGGCTCGGCGACCCCTCGCCTTCTCGCCCGCGCTGGAGGCGGCAGCGCCTTCCGTCGGCGTCAGGCTGGTTCAGGCCACCGTGCATGACAAAGCCGAAATCCAAAGCGCGATCGCCGCATTGGCAGACGATCTGACCGCTGCTCTCGTGATCATGCCCGACGTTTATACGGCAGGCCATCGCGAGTTGGTGGCGCGACATCGGGTGCCGACGATTTATGGACCTCGATACTACGCTGATGCAGGTGGCTTGCTGGCCTAAGGCCCCGACTTTGTCGACGAGCATCGGCGCCCGGCTTCTTATTTCGATCGTATCGTCACGGGTGAGAAGACAGGCGATCATCAATCTCAAGGCCGCCAAGGCACTTGGCATCAGTATCACGGTGACCTTGCTTGGACGTGCCGACGAAATAATCGAATAGTCAGTGTGTTGTTGCGCTGCATGAGTCTCTTCTTGGCACACAGCTACCGTTTTGATTTGGTTAATTTTTCCGTCAGCTAACGGAGTGAAGCTGTCGTTGAGGACAGAAGCCGGGTTCGCGTTTTGGTCTGTAGATGACCCCGAACAAACATCGCTGGCGCGGCTCCATGGCGGCGCAGCAACTGGCCGGCGGCGTCTGCGCGATCATCTGATACTCCGGTCCCATCATGGTCGGTCAAGGGAAGTCGAGTGAGGCAGCGGGATTTCATTGCCCTTGCTGGTGGTGCCGCTGCGTGGCCGTCCGTCGCGGCACGCGCGCAGGAGCGCACGCGGCACATTGGGGTGCTGCTGCCAGCAGCCGCAGCGATCCCCGATTTCAACGTTTCTTCGGCGTACAGGAGTTAGCGCGATTGGGTTGGACAGACGGCCGGAACTGCGAATCGACCCGCGCTGGACTTCCGCTCCGCTGACGGATCACGTCTGACGAATTTGATCTACTCTACGCCTTGGACAATGCGAATATCTCGAACAGCAGCGTCACCGAGCACCTTCAGCGCAGCTTGATATGCTGGGCTGTCGTGTGCCGCAATGGCGCTAGCGACACTGTCGAACTCAATCAAAACTGTACGCTGGTCCAGTCCGGCCTCGTAAGTTTTTGCCGGCGTTCCCCGAACCAAAATACGTCCGCCAGCGGCTTGGATCGCGGGGCCAGACAGTTTGGCGTACGCGGCGAGAGCCTCCGGATTGCTTACCGAGCGATACGTTCCAATCCAATATGCCTTTGCCATGGAGGAGCCTCACTCGTTGACCTTCGGCTATCAATCAATTTGCCCCCGAACAGGAAGCTCGTCAACGAGCTGCGGCGGCTTCCAGATGAGTGAGATCGTTCCAACCCGTTCTCCCCTGAGCATCGTTGTGGCGCAACCGATATCGACCGAATAGACCGCGCGAAGGGGCGATTGTCAGGAAGTGGCACGACTCGGAAGCTTTTTGGCGCCGCATCAAAACAGTCAGCTGTCGCGGGTATAGGAGACGTGCTACGCATCGACCAGGCGCGTCTAATCCATGTCGGTCCTTGACCCGAAGCTGCCTTCGATCATGGTTGCACCTCAGGCAGCAAAGGCTTCCGCTGTACCCTGCATTAAACAAACTTGATTTATCTTGTGCAGGCGATCCCTGAGGAGCCGAATTGAGCTAGTGCAGGCCAAACTCGCCCTTGGCCATGGCGAGGTGATGAAGCTGGTGATGCGCACCCTGCACCATGATTCCCATGAAGCCTAGGGCCTTGATTTTCAGCACCTGCTGAGCGTCGTTGCTGGTCACGACAAGCTTGACACCGTTCGGGAGGTCCTCGGCCGTAGCATTCCAAACGGTCTTGCTCAATTCGCGTGCGTGCGCCGGCACCATGCGCTTGATGGCTTCGAGCGTTCGGCCTTCTCCGGTGACCGTGATCTCTAGGCCGTTATCAAGTTTCCGCTCATTGGCGACGGCCTTTAGCGTGACCTCATTCATATCGATGAGGTGTTCGCGTAAAGCCGAGATGTTGACCTTTGACCAGTCTGTGTTCGCGTCAGCTTCGAGAATGCGTACAACCTCTTGGATGGCGCCAAATGCGCCTTGCCCAGGCATGCTCGGTTGCCCAGCGTTCATCATGCCATGCTCGCCCATGCACTGCATGTGCTGCTGCATCATCTTCTGCATCATCTGCTGGTGATCCTGCATGGGACCGCTGCCGCCAGGACTCATCTGTGCGACCGCGTAGCCAGTGGCGGCAAGGAGCCCCAAGGCAGCTACGCCAGCTTTTCGGGATATGGACATTGTTGATCTCCTGTCGTTCCACTCAATGATAAGTCTAGCGTTTCTGTCGCACCCCACATATGATCTGGATCATATGGGAAACCCGACGCCAGAAAGCCTCGATTGGGAGCTTGCGATCCGGAAGCTTCCGTTCCTAGCGGCCCTTCCGCGCAGCGCGCGCGCTTTCGTCAGGGTTCAAGAACTCAGCGCGGGACAAGCCCTATTTCGATCGGGAAGTGCACCAACTGCCATGTACTTCGTTCTCACTGGCGATGTTCGGCTGGTGCGCCAATCCCGTACAGGGAAAGAGATTGTCTTGCAGCGTGCGCGCGAGGGAATAGTCGCCGAGGCAAGCCTCGATCAGCCCGCCTATCATTGTGACGCGCTGGCGGGCACGACAACTTCGGTGCTGAGGATACCATGTGAGGTTATTCGGCAGACGCTTAAGGACGAGGGCTTCGCCACGGCCTGGCGTGGGGAACTGTCGCGGGAACTGCGTCGGCTGCGTGCGCAGTGCGAACGCTTGAGTCTGAACTCAGCCGAGGATCGCATCCGTCACTATGTCGAGACAGAGGGTGAGAACGGCGTCCTTACACTCACCCAATCAAAGAAACAGTGGGCAGCGGAACTCGGCCTGACGCATGAGGTCGTATACCGCAGCTTGGCCCAAATGGAGCGATCGGGTTCGATTCACATTGAGGGGAACAAAATCCGCAATGCCAGAGGACGGCTGCGTCGGCCCCGCAAATGAGGGGCCCAGGTCGCTCTCGCACTGGCCCTACTTGCCGCCCTCGCAATCGCATCGGTGTCGCACGCATGGGCACACGGCGACCAACCGCACCCAAAGTGCAAGAAAGGCTACGTGCTCAACGATCAGCACAAGTGTATCAAGAAGAACTGACCCGGCACGCGTCGGCTTCTAACGACCACCCTGTCCACGTGCGGTGACAGATTTTGCGTTCGTTGACGGGCTGGTGCGAAGGCTACGGGCTGGCACGCTGCCAATGGCGCCGGCGAAGGAAAAATGTGTGAGGCGCCGGCCGAGACGATGCTCGGCCCCGGCTAGTGCCTACGCCAGCCGGGGCCTTGGCACGGCGCGAGGACGACCGTCGGGAGATGCGTCGCCTGCGCGCAAGCGCGAACTTAGGGTAGGTTTGCTGAGAGCGACCTGACCACATGGCAGGGGCTGTGGAAACGTGATGGGAAGCCCCTCTTAGATTGTGAGGGCTAACCGGGGACGCTTGCGCGATCTGACTCCATCTGTCCGAGGACCTCAGGTCGCTGCTATTGGTCGAAGCCGGCGAGGGGCCGGAACGGCAGCTAAGTGCCATGCCTGCACCTGGCGGAGGCGTCGTGGTGAGCAAGCGCCACACTCCGCACTTGAAATGGTCGAAGATTTTTTCACTGCTCGTTAGCTGAGCAGTTGCTGCATCCGAGCGACGACTTCTGCCGGCCGCGCTGGCTTCTGCACAGTTGGCGCTGTAGCAAACTCATCTTCGATGTGATCGCTTCCTGAATAAAAGAGGTAGGGGATACCCCTCGCCTTAAGCCGCAAGCATAGCTCACGGCTCCCGCTGTCCAAAACGGCGGCAGACAGGTGGGGATGATCGGCTAATGCCCAATCGGAACGAAGGTTCTTGGCCACCAAGACCTTAGCCCCCGCTGCCTTGAACGCGATAGCGAGACCGCTGGCGATAATCCAGCTCCGCTGAACGATCAAGACGACGCGCCCGCCAAGAGGTTTGGTGGGATGACAAGGCATTGCAGCAATGCTCGCGCAAACTGTACGAGAACGTTAGGGCGCGTTCGTTCGTTCCAAACGAGGTTAACTGAACATCTGATAGGTGGCGCCACCTTCACGGCGAGGAGATAGAGCCCGTGGCCTATGCCATCGAGCTTGCGGCCAGGTTAGAACGGCGAACGGCCCTGCGTTATCGCGGCAGGCGGATACTGACGTTTGTTGAAGGCTTGAGCAGTGCATCAAGGCGTGACGCGTATAGTCATGTTACATCTCCGTGCAACTGGCTTTCTTGCTTTTTTGGGTGGGCCGCCCACGCCAACCGCGGCCAAAAGCATTCGTATGTTAAGAAATCCGATACACGAAGGCAGCTCAAGGTCGCTCTTTGGGGTGCTATAGGGGCATTGATGGTGCTCGCCTCATGAACTCCCTTTTCACGTTGAATTTCTTGCCTCACCTTCAAGGTGCAATGGAAACGCTCATAGCGGCCTCTCAATGAGTCTTTGGAACCCCTGCGATATAAGCTCGCCGACGCAATTCAGGCGCGTTCTATTCGGTGAGATGCCTGCGGAACGGCTTCCGAAACAGAATTGCCATCGTTACTAACCCGATCTATTCATGACAATAGGCCATTTTTTCAGCCTATCATCGCGGCCGCAATCAGGTGTTCCGTCCGGGGGGATCGGTGTGAACTGGTGCTCTCGGTGCAACGCGTTGGGAGTTGATCTGCCGGTACGGCGGCTAGAGGGACGCTTCGCCCCTCCCGTTAAGGTACCGCTGGCATTAGGCTGAGGGCGATCTGCCGAAAGAGTTGGCCCTCAGGGCAACTCGTCGGCAGATGGATGCGGATGCGCGCAATGTGCTCGATGACACGCGCCCCGATTTTGATCAGCCGCTCACGGATCGTCGCGAACTCGGCTTTGGCCAACGGGTTGCCGTCAGGAATGGCCGCGCGTATCGCGAGCATCAGCCAAAACGCGGCGGTGTGCAGCACGAGGCGAACCTGATTGGCCGTCGCGCTATGACAGGATGTGCGGTCGGAAGCAAGCTGGGCTTTGTGGAGCTTGATCAGATTCTCCATATGGCCGCGCTGGCAATAGACATCTTCGTAACAATGGCGCGCGGTGCCTTTGAGCGAGGTCACGACGTAGCGGATATCGACCTCCTGGCGCATGCAGCCCTCGGCGTTTGGGTCCGGCTGCATCGAGACCTCGAGCCGGGCGGCCACGCGGCGTGGGCGCGACCAACTGCCGGCCTGGTATTCAAAACTCGTGTAGCAGCGCATCTTGGGCTTGGTTGAGAACGCATGCTGAATGCGCAAGCTGTCGGCCGTCCTGGCAACCAGCGCATCGAGTACGCTGTTGCCGGGAAGCCCAAAAATGTAGTCGACATCGTTGTTTTCGGCCCATTCCATCACTTCGTGACGGCCATAGTGACTATCACCCCGCCAGATCAGGCGCGTCTTCGGCCAGTGCTTGCGTATCCGGCGCGTGACATGCTTGACGACCGTCCTCACCTCCGTGCCCTTCGGTGTCTTGGCGGACCTCAGGATCGCCACCACCGGCGCGCCGCTCCTCACATGATAGATATGCATGGGGGAAAAGCCGCGCTCGTCCTCGTGTGCATTCCAGAACGCAAGCTGTTGACCACCATGCGCCGCGCAGAATGTGTCGTCGATGTCGAGGATCTCCTCTTTCCCCGGTTTCACCGAGCAGCAGAACTGATCGACAAGGGCTCCCGTCAACCGCGCAGCCTCCGTCTTGCGCGGCGCATTCTCTAGCCGCGAGATCGTCGATTGTGAGGCCAGTGGCTCTCCGCTCTCGGGACAGCGACCAACCGCAACCTTCATCAGCGGATCGTGCCTCAATCGGTCGAAGTCGTTGCCGTCCTTGTAGCCGCACGTGATCGCGGCCGCGCGCGCCATGACCAGCTCGGTCATTTCGTGTCGGATGCGTGATTGGTCGCGCCGATCAGGCATCGCCTCCGCAAGCCGCTTACACACCCCAAGCTTCCGTTCGGCCTCACGCAATAGCAGCAGCCCCCCATCGGAGGATTGGTTTCCACCGGCAAAATCAACTGTGAGTTTCTTGCGATGGACGGCTGGCAGATCGAAGGGGAGCAGCGTAGCTTCTGTCATGACGGCTGTGGCGCGGCGCAGATACGCGAGCACTCGTGGCGATAGCGATTTGCTACGTGAATCTCGCGTCTTTCGCTACAGCCGTCGCGCTTTCCTCACATCTCATGCATATTTCGGGCTAAGCCAAGTAGCCGGAAGTTCCATGCGGCAACGGACCCCCTCGGGAGCCATCGAAAGATCGACCGTACCGCCTAACTCGTAAGGAATCAGGTTACGAATTGTGTTCATCCCAAAGCCAGAGTTTTCGGGAGCGACAACTGCGGGTCCATCGATCTCCCGCCATTCGAGCACCAGATGAGAACGCGGGTGTCCGTTCGACCGCTCCGCTGCCCCCACTTGATCGACACGCGCCCATTTTGGGTGGAGAGCGCCCCGTACTTTGCTGTCAGAGTGGCCACGAAAAGCCAGCGGTGGCTGCTGGAGGCCAATGGATGGCCTCCGAAGGAGACGTTTCCCCACATCTCAGCGTGGAATTGGCCGCGCTAGATAGTGCGCCAGTCCCGCACGTGCGCCGTCTTGCGCCTGAAGCAAGTCAAGTGCCCAAGTACGCCCTTCGGCCTTTGCCTTGTCATAAGCAATCTTATCCGCTGGCAACGTCGACCGTACAGCGCGATAATGCGGGGTCACTATCCCTACTATGGGGGAACCCAATTCCTGATAATGGAAAATGTAGAGGATCGGATTGCCCCGCGAAATATAAGCAGGCGGGACACCAACCCAATTACGTATCGCCTCGATGCTCGCATCCTCGTTGACGAAGCTGCTCACTGTGCAGTGATTGGAGTTCTCCTCGGGCCGATTATGGATCGGGGGAACCTGTTGGGTTCCGGCTGAGACATTCATGCTGTGGCTGCCCGCCGTGATGTCCCAACTGGTCGTCGTCATCGGCCAGGGCGACGCCGTTGCGCTGGGAGGAACACGCTGCTTACCGCCGGCCGCCTCAACAGCCGACTTCACCGCGTCCGGGCTCGCGCCCGTGTCTACGCAGAACACTTTAAAGGCAGCGAATAGGGGCGGATCATGCACCTGCGCATCGGCTCCGGCGGTCAGGATTGCGACGGTCGCAATCAGGATATGTCCAAGTCTGCGCATCTGCCTCACCTTGAGGTTTGTACGTCACCGCAAGGTCTACACTTATCAGAAACGAGCGCCGCTTTTTATGCCCGCTTCGGGTCACAGGCTGTCGAACGACTACCTTGGACGAAACGGCAACCTTGCTACCGCTTACCCCTCAGCTGCGGACCTGCCCCGACGACGCATTCCCCACGGCGCCGCTTGGACTGGTCCGCACCGTGTGATTCATTGCGGCGTACGCGGCGACAGCTTCACCAAGTTGGAGCTAATCGTAACATGGAAGCGAGAAAGGAAGCTCATCCCGAGCAGCCCATCCACGCCATCCCCATACATTCCGCGATTTTCCGTTTGAACCACGATTGCTACGTCTTTGGCCTGGAGTGATCGCAGCTAAATTATCTTGGCTCGTCCGCGCTTTCCCTCGGTAAGCCCGTTTGCAGTGTGGAGGCGAACAGAGCTGTTTTGTTCAATCTCCACTTTGGCCTTCTGAGCGAAGTCATTCTTAAGGGCTACATACGTTGCTCCCGTATCCAAAACCAGCGTTCCTCGTATTCCGTTGATCATCACCGGCAACGTGACGACATTGCTGTGTCGCGTAATTGGAAACGCTGCGCTAACTGGGACTTTTGTCACCCCCAAAAAAACGCGCGCGCGCACGGGAAGATGCTTCCCTGACATTGCGGTGGTAGCCGAGCAAGACGCCGCACCCTCGGTAGCGACAGTCGCGTCTTCTCCACTGTCGACGCAGTCGAAAGTTGCGCTGCGGCCCTTCGGATGGGGTTCCTCACTCGGCGGCTTGGGCGTCTTGCCGCTCCTCCGGCGGCCTTGGCGGTCCGAAATCGTCGCAGCGCGGCCAGCATTTTCTTCCCGGCGACGCAGATGCTCCTGCGGTTCATTCGGCCTGCCGACATCGATCAATAGGGCTTTACCCAGCATCGGTTATAACCTGCAGCCTCCAGGCGGCCACAGGTTTCTGACGCTTCTTGATGTGGGCCGGCCGGTAGGACGACAAGTCGATACCAAATTCCGTTTTTGCCAGTATCGACCAATTGCAGCTCGCTTTGGCGATGTGCCATTACCTTGGGATATCGGCGTTGCAGCTCTGCAAAGGCACGCTGTGCCGTCCCCCTATCCTTGTGCGTAAACACGACAGGTACGAATCTCACAGCCTCATTGCTCATTGTGGGTGAAGGTGGGGCTACGACAGGCGTCACTGGCGGCTGAGCCGCTGTTGCGGATACGCCGGGCTGTCTTCCATCGGGAAGGATACCTGGGACGGCGGGCAATGAATCGTTATTTGATAACCGTGCCACCGGTCCACTCACATAGGGCGAAACCGCAATCGTCTTCGTGGGCAGTGGCGCTGCCGGCATTGACGTGGAAGCATTTGTCGGCGGCGATGAAGCCGGAGAATTCATCTTCGGCGGGCCTTCTGTGCTACCCGCCGCCGCCAATGGTGGCGCGATACCAGCCCCTTTAACGTCGGGGTGTGGCATTGGGGTCAGCCCGCTACCGTGATGCTCGCTCAATGTCTGCTCGCCCGCTACCTCCCGGTGAGGCTTGGCGCCCGGCAAGCTCGCATAGAGGAAGAAAAGCGCGACGCCTGCGGAGGCGACGGCCAACAGCAAAGCGATGGAGGTGCCGGCTTTGATGATCACAGCCAGCGGCATCGAAGGTGACAGCATCTCCTCGGGCGTGTCTTCCCTCGCTGATGAAAAGTCGGAGCGCAGGTCGCCATTGCCTGACCGTGGCTCGATGGCAATCGACCTGACGTTGGGGACCTGACCATCGGTCTCGCGGGCGTTGGTCGGCAACTGCTCTCCCGCGTCGTCCGCTAAGCGGGACGCTGCCGCACTCGCTCCCAACTGCCGAGCCATGTTTGCGAGCTGTTTGTCGAGATCGGCCCGCAGCAGTGTTGACGGCCTGTGCCGCTTGAGGATGACAGTCAACTGAAGCTGAGCCGCCTGCTGCGCTTCCAACACGGCTTGCATTATGGCAATGCGTCGCTCCGGCGGTCCCTCTAACCGATTTGCCTCTAGCCTAAGGCGCATTTGAGCGGCGGCGATTTCCTTGGCAGCTGCCAGCTGCAGCGCACGTACCTCCGCCGGCTCCTCATCGATACGACCGGCCAGCAGTGAGAGGTCTTTGGCTATCTCTTCCGAGGTAGCCACGAACTGGCTGCGCAGAGCGGCGAGTTCGATTTCTGACGCTAGCACGTGACTACTATTCGCTCAGACTATTGATGCCTCCCGCACACACGGTATTAAGGTTTCACGCTTCAGCCACTGAGTGAGTAAACAAGGCTGAGAAGCGACAACAGCAGGACGGCGTACGCTAGGAATGGCGACTCGAGCATGGGAAATCCCCCCGTCAGAGTCTGCCCCGCTGTTTCTGTGGCCAGCGCCGCCTGGGAGTAAGAGCCTAGCTGTAACTGGCCCTGCGGCGCAATACGGTGTACCGCGTCGAGTTGCTCAGCGAGCACACTGCGCACGGATAGCTTCAACGGGATATTGCAGTCGCCTGATTGTAGGCTAGCATCCCCTAGCGCCCTTGCCTGCAGTCGCGGCGCGCCACGGCCCTGGGGAACTTCCCTCTATCGTTCTACCGGGGCCTTTTTCTGTCATAAGGAAAGCCGCCGCGGGAGCTGGGCTCAACCGCGACGGCCGGAGACGGCCAAGTATGCCGTCACTACTGTATTCCGGCTGCCAGGTCACGCCTGAAGATCAGGTGCATACGCGGGAACGAACGCACCCTAACAAACTTTGATCTTGGTCATGGTGGCGAGCGCCAGACGATCCGCAGTTGCTTCCCCAGTGATGCGATTGCGGCGGCCGCGTACGCGTGTTAGCTGCTCACGACGCATTGCACAAGGGACGCAATCATGGCCTCGAAGATCACGAATGATCCGCGCATCGATCCGCGCCTCAAAGCAATTTTCCAGGCGATCCCGGACCAGGTACAGGCCGGCGATGTCGCGAGCCGCGAGCAGCTGCTAGCCGAAGAGCAAACGGATAACACGAAGGCCCGCATCGCGATGCTCGAAGCGATGTCTGAGATGTGTGACAACGAAGAGGTCGCGCCATCCAAGGGTTTGAAGATCACAACCGAGACTTTCCGATCCGAGCCAGACGGCAACACCATCAAGGTCCAGCACATTCGGCCGGACACCACTGAGCGTCTACCGTGCGTCTACTACATCCATGGCGGTGGCATGCAGTTCTTCTCCTGCTTCCGAAGCACCGCCACCACCCTGGGCGCTCGCCAGGGAGTTGGAGGAAATGAGCGATTGCCGATAATTCTCACATCGATTGATCGGTATGGGTCGCTGATGGTTGCAGAGTATACGCCCGTGCCCGACAAGAAGGATCATTGGCATTGCGAGATGTTGGCAGAGCGCATGAAGAGCGAGCTGTTTGAACCTCCCATCAATATGCTCTTCGTTGACGCGCGCGGCGAAGTGGCGCGCGTCGTGTTCGACGTGCACGGGGAGCGGCGGATAGTGCACTGATCACACAAACGTAGTCGCGGGGCGCGACGATTGCCACAATGGAGAAGGAAGGTGGGTCATCCAGCGGCTCATGGAGAACGTCGAGCGCGCCATGCAGGCGCAGCCCGTGCTCGATGCCAAGGGCGTCCCAACCGGCGAATACCGCTATGAGGGCAGTGTCGCCAACCGGGCGCAGTGACACGATTACCGGGCGAACACCGCGCGCTCGGCGGCCACATCAGTTGACTACTGCCACAAGTTGCCCACACTCTCATTCATTGCGATGCGTTGGGGAACACAATGGCCAAGACGAAGCGTGCTACCGGTAGGAAGTCGAGCGGCTCCGCCAAGTCGGAAGTCAGCAGTGCGTTCGCCTTAGGTGCCGTCAGGCAACGCCGTTTCGGTGAGAGAGATGGAGCAAGTCCACCATTGCGCGCTCGATTGCTGAGACGTCGGATTCGACGCGGCCCTGGGCAACAC
>Ga0306920_100011623_pt1 | contig 11909 bp, 7 predicted proteins | sample flu12Cox44000170_FD_204666 | JGI IMG/M metagenome (GOLD analysis project Ga0306920, IMG submission 204666) | Lab enrichment of tropical soil microbial communities from Luquillo Experimental Forest, Puerto Rico - flux4day.12C.oxic.44.000.170 (v2)... | ecosystem: Environmental > Terrestrial >...
GCTCCAGTTCGAGCGCCATGGCGACCGCATCTTCATGGTCCAGGTGAACACCTGGATCATCGCGCCGAAGGACACGCCCATCGGCAAGGCGCGGGACATCTCGATCCCGAACTCGATCGTGCAGACCTTCAAGATCGAGACCGAGAATGACGAGTCGAAAGCGGTGCTGATCGACGTCGGCTCGCTCCTGCTCTCGGACGTGACCGACCTCAGCGAGCAATTGAAGGGCGCGTTCAACAACGTCGGCGTGCGCTTCGACAAGGACCGCTCAGGTCTCGGCATCCTCAAGGCGTTCCCGGACAACAACGAGTTCGAGGTGACGCTCACCTACTCGCCGCTCGACCGCTCGCGGCTCCAGTTGGACGCGGTGCCCGACAACCGCTACATCCCGATCGGCGTGCACTACTCGCTCACGCGCCTGCCCGCGAACCCGATGTCGCCGCGCTACGCCGACAACCGCGTCGGCTACTTCCTCGACGCGGAGAAGGACTTCGCGCGCGACGACAAGGAGAACTTCTGGCTGCGCTACATCCATCGCTGGCGGCTGGAGAAGAAGGACCCGTCCGCCGCGGTCTCCGAGCCGGTGAAGCCGATCGTCTATTACGTCGACTGGACCGTGCCGGACAAGTTCCGCCCGTGGGTGAAGGAGGGCATCGAGAAGTGGCAGTCCGCGTTCGAGCTCGCCGGGTTCAAGAACGCGATCATCGCCAAGGACCCGCCGAAGGACGATCCGGACTGGGACGCGGAGGACGTGCGCTACAGCACCATCCGCTGGATCACGTCGAACGAGCCGAGCTTCGGCGCCATCGGGCCCTCGCGCGTGGACCCGCGCACGGGTGAGATCTTCGACTCGGACATCCTGTTCGAGGCGAGCATGTTCCAGAACTACGCGAACGCCTACCGGCGCTTCGCCGGCCCCGAGGCGATCGCCGAATGCGCGCTGCCGGAGAACGCGCTCAAGAACCTGCCGCCGGGCGTGAAGCTCGACCAGCTGTGCATGATGGGCAGCGGGCTCGAGGACGCCGGCGCGCTGCAGCACATCTCGCTGCTGATGGACGGCTCGCTCGAGCCGGGGAGCCCGGTGCCGGACGCGTACCTGAAGACCGCGGTCGAGTGGGCGGTGATGCACGAGGTCGGTCACGCGCTCGGGCTGCGCCACAACTTCCGCTCCAGCACGAGCACGCCGTACGACAAGCTGCAGGACGTGGCGTTCACCGAGGCGAACGGCCTCTACTCATCGGTGATGGAGTACCCGAGTCCGAACATCGCCTACGCGAAGGCCAAGCAGGGCGACTGGTATACGACCACGGCGGGCACGTGCGACAAGTGGGCGATCCGCTACGGCTACACGCCGAGCGGCGCCGCGACGCCCGAGGCCGATTTCGCGTTCGCGCGCAAGATCGCGGACGAGTCGATGGCTGCCGGTCACGAGTACTCGACGGACGAAGACACCTATCCGAGCGACTCGCCGGACCCGCGCTCGAACATCTACGACCTCGGCAGCGATCCGCTGCAGTTCGCGAAGGACCGCACCGCCTACATCGAGGCGCTGTGGCGCTCGCCGCACTTCGAGGAGCGCGTGGTCGGCCACTCGGGCGACCTCGGGGCGCTCCGCCGCGCCATGGACTCGATGGTGCAGCAGTACGCGATCGCCGCGGGCATGGCGGTGAAGTACGTGGGCGGCTCGTACATGTCGCGCGTGGACCGCGGCCAGCCGGGCGAGAAGACGCCGGTGGACCCGGTGCCCGCGGCCAAGCAGCGCGAGGCCGTGGACTTCCTGTCGCAGAAGGTGTGGGCGACGAACGCCCTGGCCGCACCGTCGGGCCTGCTCGAGCGGCTGCCCCCGAACCGCTGGTCGCACTGGGGCATGGGCCAGGGCGGCACGTTCGCGGGCCGGCAGGACTACGCGTGGAACGACCGCGTGCTGGCGATCCAGACCACGCTCCTGAACGCGGTCACCGCGCCGGCGCTGCTCGCCCGGCTGCGCGAGCAGGAGACGCGCTCGGCCGACGCGTATCGGCTGAGCGAGCACTTCGACAAGCTCACGAAGTCGATCTGGGGCGAGGTGGGGTCGGCGAACCCGGCGGCGATCAAGACGCTCGACGGCCCGCAGACGCGCCGCGAGCTGCAGCGCGCGTTCGTGGATCGCATGGCGACGTACGTGGTGGATCCGCCGCAGGGTGCACCCGACGACGCGCGCGCGCTCGCGCGCCTGACGCTGACGCGCGTCGATGCGCGCTGCGCCAAGGCGCTCGCCGCCGCGACGCCGCTCGGGGACAACACGCGCGCGCACCTGCTCGAGACGCGCTCGCGCATCCAGCGGGCACTCGACGCCCGGCGCGTCACCGACAACGCCCCGGCGGCCGGACCCCGGCCGGGTGGCATGGGCGTGGAGATGCCGCGGTGAGGCGGAGCGTTCACTTAAAGTAGCACTTGAAGTGGCGCCCCGGGGAGCGATCCCCGGGGCGCCGCGCGTTCGGACGGCCTGCTCACCCCATCCGTGCCGCGACGAACGACCGCGGAGCGACCCACGCCGTGATCGGCGGCACGGCTCCTGCCGATACCTCACGGGCATGATCTCGATCATTCGGTTCCTGGAGCGGGCGAGCCGGTGGAAGAAGATCGCCCTCGTGCTCGCCGGCTACCTGCTGGCGGTCGTCGCGGGCGTGGTCGGGACGATGCTCTACGACCTCCGCTTCTCCGAGGCCGACCAGCAGGCCAGCGGCGGGATGATCGCGTTCGGCGAGCTGATGTTCGGCGCAGGCGTCTTCGCCGTCGTGTCGGCGGCGCCCACGGCGCTCGCGCTGTGGTTCGTGCGACGACATCGCGGCACGTGGGAGTGGTTTACAATCGCGTCGCTCGTGTTCGCGGTGGTCGGCGTCCTCGGGGCGCTCACGCTCCTGACCGCGACACCCGCAACGCCCATGACCGCCGCGATCGAGTGGATGACCGTCCTGGGCATCGCGCAGGTGTTCGGCGCGCCGATCTGGATCGGCGGATTCGCGCTCTTCGCGTTGCTCTCGCCCTGGCGCGACCTGCGCCGGCGCATGCTCGTCGCCGCCGCGATCGAGGTCGCGATCGGAGTCGCGGGCCTCGTGCGCTACCTGACGCGCTTGACCTGACCTCCCGTTCGAATCCCTTCAGCGAAGTCTATCCGCGATGTCTGATGCGTGATGCGCGACGTAGGCTGCATGAACACGGGCACCCCGTGGGGGAGATCGGACAGCAGCCCAGCGCGATACGGGCGGTCAAGAGCTCGGGTTGCCGACAGCGACCTCGAGCTGCCCGCTCAGCGCGCCTTCCCCGTCGACGGCGCCGCGGGGGCTCGCACCGGGCGCCCTTGCCAGCTCTTGAGCGCGCGCAGGATCACGTCCTCCGCCGGCTGGCCGCGCGGGTCGAACGGGTCGTCGCGCCCGCGCGGGCCGCTTCCCCAGCGCCAAAAGTAGGCGCCCGCAAGCCACTCGTGCGGGTCCATCGCCGCGATCGCCGTCTCGAAGCAGAGCCGCTGGAGCTCGGCGTCCGCGGTCGCCGTGGTGCCGTCCCACGGCCGGAGCGCGGCGTTCACGGTGGGCGGGTAGCCGAGCTCGGCGACGAGCACCGGCCGGCCGGCGCGGCGCGCGACGTCCCGCAGCGCCGTAAGCGCCTTGTCGGCGCCGGCCTTGAGCCGCGCGGGATCGTGCGTGGGCTGGTCCGAGAGCGGCGCGAAGAACGACACGCCGATCAGGTCGAGCGCGTCCCAGAACGGCACGCGCGCCGCCTCGTCCCAGTTCGCACAGTAGGATAGCGGCCCTTTGTAGACGCCGCGCACGCGGCCGATCATCGCGCGCCAGCGCTCGGGGTCGGCGGCGGTGCTGCTCGCGAGCTCCTGCCCGATGAACAAGCCGTCGAGATCCTCGCGGTCCGCGAGCAGTGCCCAGTGGACGAGGATCTCCTCGTAGCCGTCGAAGAACTGCCGCCAGCCCGCGGGGCTGAACACGAGTGCCCCCTCCCACCCGCGCGTCCACACCTGGGGTTTCAACCACACGCGCAGGCCGAGCGCGTGCGCGCGCGCGGCGGCCTCGCATACGGCCTCGTCGCTCTCGCCGTCGGGGCCCGAGTCGGTGCTGTTGCCGAGCGCGGGGACGCGGGGATCGGCGAGCGAGGCGAACGGCGTCAGCGCCACCCAGTCGGCCCCGGCGTCGTGGATGCGCGTCAGCTCGCGATTGCACGCGGCCGAGACGTAGCCGCGATCCACGCCCTCCTCGTGCGCGAGGCAGACGCCGCGCTGGAAGCCCCGCGCGGGCCGCCACCACTCGGGGGCGCCGAGTCCTCGGCGCCACGTGCGGGCCAGTTCCTCGGCGAGCCCTCGATAGCGCTTCTCCACGGCCGCGGCCGACACGTGCGCCACGTTGCACAGGCTGTCGAGCGTGCCGGGCGGATCGGCGCGGAGCAGCGCGAGGACCGCGTCGCGGGCGGCGGCAGGCTGCGCCGACTCCCGGACCGCGCGCGCGAGCAGCGCGCGCGCCGGCGTCCACACGAGCGGCGAGCGCCACGCGGTGCCCCGGCTCGCGGCCTCCGCGGCGGTCGGCAGGAGGCCTCCAAAATAAAGGCGCGAGAACGAGCGGCCGAGCGGCTCGCCCTCGAAGCGGTCCGCCCACGCCACCGCCGCCGGCCGCCAGAACCGAGACGCCGGGCTCGCGCCGCACTGGAGCAGCCGCAGCGCCGGCACGCACCAGAGATCGAGCTGGTCCCGCCCGGCCGGGAGCGCCGCGTGCGCGGCCGGTGCGACGCGCGTGCCGCCCGCGTGCTCGGCGTGCGTGTCGAGCGTGAGCGTGCCCTTCTCCTCGAGCGAGCGGTAGAGCGTGAGCGACGGCCGTGCGGCGCCCGCTGGCGCCACGAAACCCGCGGCCGACATCTTCGTGAGCAATGCTTCAGACTTGGCGGATACGGCCGCCGCCAGCTGCAGGCCCGCGGGTGCGCGAACGGCGAGCGCGGCGCCGCCGGTGGTGACGAGCGCGCGCGCGTAGCGGTCGCGCTCGGCCTCGCGGTCGCGGTCGCGCCTGGGGTCGTAGCCCCAGGGATGCGCCGGGTCCTGCGTGAATCGGCCGCTCCTCACCAGCAGGCCGTCGCGCACGATCCGCCAGTCGTCGTCGGAGAGCGCGAGCGTGGCGCCGCCGCCGAGCGCCGCCGGCGAGTTCGCGGCGGAGAGCAGCAGGAAGCGGTTCGGCGCCAGCGGGTTTGGCCACGACAGGTGGATCGCGTCGCCGGGCCGGTCGTAGAGCTGGCCCTGCCAGCGGAATCCGTGCGCCTCGAAGCGTACCGGGAGCGCCGCCGCCAGGCGCCGCGTGCACGCGTTCTCGTCGGGTCCGCCGAGCAGGTAGACGGGGCCCGCCGCGAGCACGGCGTCGTCGGCGTCGCGGTCGGCCATCACCTGCGTCGAGTCGCCGCCGAACGCGCGCACGGCGAGCGCCAGCGCGCGCGCGCGCAGCGTCGCCGTCGCCGCGGGATCGCGCGTGCCGTAGACGAACCGGAACGGCCGCGCGTCGGCGAGCGTCGCCTCCATCTGCTCGCGCGTGAAGCGCGGCGGCTGCAGCTCCGCGGCGGCGGCCGGCGGGACGCGCAGCAGGGCCGCGAGCCCGATCACCACCGCGACTCCCCGGCTCGCGCGGATCACGCCCCCGCTACTTGGGGATGACCGCCTGGACGGCGAACCGGACCGGGTACGTCCGCGGCTGGTTCTCGATGATGAACACGAGGTCGACGCCGAACGTCCTGCCGGCGAACGTCGGCGCGCTCGTGTCCTCGGGCAGCAGCGGCCGCCGCAGCTGCACGTCCGGCGTGCCGCCGGGGTCGAGCAGGTCGTCGCGCGAGAACACGTAGTCGCTGTAGCGCTGCTGCGGCATCACCTGCGTGAGCGCCTCGGGCGAGAAGCGATCACGCCAGCGCGTCGTGGAGTGCCCGACGTTGCCGCTGCGCTCGTTGACGTCGTAGAAGACCGACTTGTCCCAGTCGATCTGCACCGGCCGTCCCTGCAGGTTCTCGACGCTGAAGTAGAGCGCGTTCGGCGAGGGGCGGAACGCGAACGACACGTCGCGGTCGCGGTAGGCGAACGCGCTGCCGCCCGGGGGCCCGGTCATGCGGAACTTGAACACGAACATCGCGTCCGGCGAGCCCGGGATGGCGCCCACCGAGTCGGCGGCGTTCGACACCGCCGTGGAGGCCGGGCGATCGGGCACCGTGGTCCGCGGCGGGGGCGTGAGCCCTCCCCCGCTGGACGCCCCGCAGCCGCCCATGGCGAGCGCGGAGGCGAGCACGATCGCGGCGGCAAACGGCGGGTGTTGTCTGCGAACGTCGCGCGGCATCATGAGCAGGTTATCGGACCTTCCGGAGCGAGTCCAACACCGCGGTCTGGAACGGTGACAACCCGACATAGCCTGTGAGCTCGACGTACCCCTGGCCGGTGACACGCCCGCCGTTGCTCGTGCCGCTCACGCGCACGCTCCCCTCCCAGTACGCGATGCCGCCCATGCTCCGCGACAGCAGCTCCTGGTCGGCGACCGTGGGCTCGAGCCGCAGCTCGAGTTGCTCGCCGGGCACGCGCACGTTCCAGCCGCTCGGATAACGCCCGCCCGTGTGCGGGCTCACCCACTCGGCGATGCGGCCGGTCTCGAACTCGTCCGCCGTGAGCATGCGCGAGCGGCCGTCAGGCTCGACGATCGTGCCCGACGAGCAGGTGTCGAGCTTGCCGTCGACGCGGCGCAGCCGGTAGAGCATCAGGTCACGGCCGTCCGAGAGCTGCGCCGAGAACCAGTCCCAGCCCGTGTGCGTGTCGCGCAGGTGATCGCTCCCGAACTCGTGGTCCATCCACGACAGGCCGTCGACCGCGAGCGTGTCGCCGCCGAGCACGAGCTTGCCCTTGGTCGTGAGGCGCGTGAGCGAGTAGTAGTGCGACGCGTTGCCCTCGCCTGCGCTCTTCTGGCTCACGCCGTCGCGGCCGTGGACGACCGGCCGGCGCTCGGGCGTGAGCTTCAGGTCGAGCGCGAACGCGGGCGCATGGCCCACGAGCCGGTGCGTGGCGCGGTCCGGCTCGAGCCCCGCGTAGTCGTCACCCAGCCACACCAGGTAGCGCGTGCTGTCCGCGCCGGCCAGGTCCATCGCCTCGCGCTCCGCGCGATCGTCGAAATGGAACGTGTTCCCGGTCTCGTCGGTGAGCGCCAGGTGGCGGAAGATCACGTTGCGCGCCCGCCAGGCCGAACCGCCACCGCCCTGCACGGGCAGTCCGACGCGGAAGAACGTCATCTCGAAGCCGAACCGGCGCACGCCCGAGGCGAGGTGGCCGGTGTAGTACCACCACTCCGTGCGGTAGGTCGAGTGCGCCGCCTGGTCGTACGGAAACTGGAACGTGTAGGGCGGCACCGCCATCTCGAAGCCGTCGCGGTCGAGGACGACGCGGGGCGACAGGACGGGCGCGGAGGCGTCCGGCGCAGCGCCGATCGCTGCGATCGCCGCAGCGAGCGCCAGCGCGGAGCACGCCGCGAGCGCGCGCCGTCTCACTCGGTCCTCAGCGCGCCCGCGGTGGCGCGATGGACGGCGAGCCTCGCCGGCAGGAGGCCTGCAAGCGTCGCGGCGAGCGTCATGAGCAGCAGCGCCTGGACGAACACGGCGGGCTCGAGCGTCAGGCGGATCGTCCAGCCGAAGAACTGGCGGTTGATGACGTACACGAGCAGCAGCGCCAGCACGAGCCCCGCCACGGCGCCCAGCGCGGCGCCGGCGACGCCCAGGAGCCCGCTCTCCACGAGCACGAGCGTCCGCACCTGCGAGCGCCTGGCGCCCGTCACGCGCAGGATCGCGAGCTCGTGCCGGCGCTGGAGCACGAGTGCGGTGAGCGTGCTCACGACGCCGAGGACCGAGACCAGCAGCGCGATCGCCTGGAGCGCCCAGGTGATGCGGAACGTCTCGTCGAACACCGCGAGGACGCGCCGGCGGAGTTCGGCGTTCGGCGTCGCGTGGAGCAGGCGGTCCGGGCCGGCGAGGCGCAGGAACGCCGCGCGCACCTCGGCCACGGAGGCGCCGGGCTCGAGATAGAGCGCCAGGCTCTCCGTGCGGTCGTCGTCGTACAACTGGGCGTAACGTGCGCGATCCATGAGCACGGCGCCGGCATCGACGCTGTAGTCGTAGAACACGCCTTCGATCCTTTCCTGCGCGACCCCCTGCCGACATGGTAACGCGAGGAGGTCCCCGGAGTGCTTGTGAAAGTGACGCGCGAAGCTCTCGGTCACCACCACACCGCCTCCGGACAACACCCGGCCGAGGACGCGCTGCGCGTCCTCCCCGCCCACGAACTGGAGCCGGCCGAACCTCCGCTGGACATCGAGCTCGATCCCCACCACCTGCGCACGCCGCCCGCCCAGCGTGAGCGTGCTGGCGCGGTAGGTGTCGACCGCCGCCACGCCGGGCAGCGCGCGCGCCCCGGCGACCAGCTCGGGCGGCAGCACGGTCGCGCGCTGCGAGGCGTGGTGACCCACGGGCTCCACGTACAAGTCGCCGCGGAGCGTCTGTGTCACCCACGTGTCAACCGTGCGGCGGAAGCTCCGCACCATGACCGTGAGCGACACGAGGAGCCCCACGGAGACCATGAGCGCCGCCACGACGACGCTGGCGCGGGCGGTGTTCTCGCGCAGCGACCTGGCGCCCAGCGTCGCCGCCACGCCGAACCGGCCGGCGACCCGTGAGGCCAGCCGTTCCACGCCCAGCGTCCACGCGGGCGCGAGCAGCGAGAAACCCACGACGACGAGAAACGCCGCCACGAACCCGCCACCCGCCCAGCCCGCCCACAAGCATGCCGCCGTCACCGCCGCCGCGGCCAGCAGCACCAGGGCGCCCGCGGCGCCGAGCCGCGCGTACGGCGGGTGACGCTCCTCGACCCGGGCGCCCTCGCGCAGCGTGACGCCGGCCGGCGTGCCCGCCGCCTCGAGTGCGGGGCCCAGCGCGGAGACCACCGCCGCACCGGTCCCGAGAACGAGCCCGGCGAGCAGCGTGCCCGCCGAGAGGTGCAGGCGCGACACCTGCTCGACCAGGTAGAGCGCGCTCAGCGTGCGGCCGACCTGGTGGAGCGCCAGGTTCGCCAACAGCACGCCGAGCGCATCGCCGGCCACGGCCCCGAGCGCGCCGAGCACCAGCCCCTCGAGCAGGAACACGCGCACCACGCCCGCGCGCGTCAGTCCCAGCGCGCGCAGCACGCCGATGTCGCGCCGCTGGCGCACCACCGAGAGCGCCACCGCGTTCAGCACCAGGAACATGCCCACGAACACCGCGATGAACGACAGCGCGGTCAAGTTGAGCCCGAACGCGCTCACCATGTCCTCGACCTGCTTCGTGCGCGCGCGCGGGCGCTCGGGCCGCGCTTCGGCGGGCAGCCACGCCGCGAGCACCGCGCTCACCCGGTCACGCGCCGCGGGCGAGACGATCAGGTCGACACGGTCGAGCCGCCCGATGCGGCCGAAGACCTCCTGCACGGTGGCGATGTCGGCGATCGCCACGCTCCCTCCCATGGCCTGCTGGAGCGCCTCGTTGTCGAGCAGCGCGACGATCTCCAGGCGGCGGGGCGAGCCGGAGGCGAGGACATTCAACGTGTCGCCCACCCCCACGCCGCGCCGCGCCGCGAACGCGCGCGTGATCGCGATCGTGTTCGTCCGCGAGAGCAGCGCGATCGCGGCGCGGCGGTCGAGGCCGGGCGAACTCCCGGCGCCGCCGGGTGCGAGCTGGCCGGAGAGCCGGCCGAAGGGTCCTTCCGCGAACGGGTCGAGCCCGAGCACGAGCAACGTCTCGTCGAAGCCGCGCCGCGCACCCAGCTCGACGCCGGTGTCACGGGCGCCGGGCTCGAGCCGGCCCGCGAGCGTGTTCACCTCCACCACCGGCGCCGCGGCCTCGACGCCCGGCGTGCGGCGGATGCGCGCGTAGAGCCGCTCGTCGAAGCCGTCGGCGACCGCGCTCACGCTCAGGTTCGCGCGCCCGGTGACCGCGTCGACCGTGTCGCCGAAGCTCGCGAGCGCCGAGTCGCTGGCGAGCCGGATCGCCACCACCATCGCCACGCCCAGCGCCCCGCCGAGCACGACGAGCGCCGTGCGCCCGGGCTGTCGGGCGAGCCTGCGCAGCAGCAGCCAGCGCAAGAGCGGGATCACGTCGCCTCCCGCGCGCGCCCGGCTCCCGACCCCGTGTCGTCGATCACGCGGCCGTCGGAGAGCGTGACGACGCGGTCGGCGGCCGCCGCGGCGTCGCGGCTGTGCGTGACCATCACGAGCGTGGCGCCGTGCCGGCGGACGAGCGCCGCCAACAGCGCCACGACCTGCGCCGCGGAGCGGCTGTCGAGGTTCCCGGTGGGCTCGTCGGCGAGCACGAGCGCCGGCTCGTGCACGAGCGCGCGCGCCACCGAGGCGCGCTGGAGCTCGCCGCCCGAGAGCGTGTGCGGCCGCGCCCTGGAGCGGGGCTTGAGATCGACTTCATCGAGTCGCGCGTCGGCCGCCGCGAGCGCCTCGCGCTCGGGGCGGCCCGCCAGCAGGAGCGGCAGCGCGACGTTCTCGCGCACGTCCAGCGTCGGGAGCAGGTGGAAGAACTGGTAGACGAATCCCACGTGGTCGCGCCGGAGGCGCGACAGGGAGTCATCATCGAGCCGCGACAGCGCCTGCCCGTTGACGATCACCTCGCCCGACGTGGGCGTGTCGATGCCCGCGGCGAGGTTCAGGAGCGTGCTCTTGCCCGAGCCGCTCCGGCCCACGATCGCGGTGAAGCCGCTGGGACCGATGTCGAGCGTGATTCCGTCGAGCGCGCGCACCGTGCCGGCGCCGGAGGGGAACGTCTTCACCACGGATTCGAAGCGCAGCGCGGGCAGGCTCATCACGCGTAGGTTCTCACGAGAAACGGCTCGAGGTCGGGCTCGGCGAAGCGGAAGCCCGCAGCGAGCAGCACCGCCGGCCGCACGCGTTGGCTCGCGAGCAGCATCTCGTCCGCGCGCTCGCGGCCGAGCAGAAGCCGGAGCGCGAACGACGGCGCCGGTATCGCGGCGGGCCGGTGGAGCGCGCGGCCGAGCGCGCGAGCGAACTCGCCCTGGCGGACGGTCGTGGGCGAGACCGCGTTGAACGCTCCGCGCAGGCGCTCGTCGGCGATCGCGAGCAGGAGCGCCTGGACGTAATCGCCGACCGCGATCCAGCTCCAGAAGGCGTGGCCGCCCGCGAGCGGCCCGCCCACGCCGAGCTTGAACGCCGGCTCGAGCGCCCCCAGCACGCCCCGGCCGCGCGCGAGCACGAGCCCGGCGCGCGGGTGCGCCACGCGCACGCCCGCTTCTGCCGCGGGCTCGGCGGCCTCCTCCCAGGACTGCGCGAGCTCGGCGAGGAAGCCGTGTCCGGGCGGGCTCGCCTCGTCGAGCGGCTCGTCGCCGCGATCGCCGTACCAGCCCACCGCCGAGCCGCTCAGCAGCACGCGCGGCGGCCGCCGGCAGGCGGCGATCGCGTGCGCGAGCGTCGCGGTCGAGCGCACGCGGCTCGCCATCAGCTCGCGCTTCCAAGCCGGCGTCCAACGCCGCGCGGCGAGGCTCGCGCCGGAGAGGTGGACGATGGCGTCCAGGCCCTCGAGCGCGGCGGGCTCGAGCCCGCCGCCCGCGGGCTCCCACGCGATCTCGCCGGGCTCGGGCGCCCGGCCGCGCACGAACCGTCGCACGGCGTCGCCGCGCGCGGCGAGCGCGTCGCACAGCGCGCCGCCCAGGAAACCGCTCGCGCCGGTCACCCCGACCGTGAGCGGCGCGCTCACCGGCCTAGCTCTTCTTCTCCAGGCTCGCCGTGAGGGCTCGCAGGATGTCGATCGGCACCGGGAAGATGGTGGTGCTGTTGTTCTCGGTGGCGATCTCGGCCAGCGTCTGCAGGTAGCGGAGCTGCATC
>Ga0306920_100011624_pt1 | contig 11908 bp, 7 predicted proteins | sample flu12Cox44000170_FD_204666 | JGI IMG/M metagenome (GOLD analysis project Ga0306920, IMG submission 204666) | Lab enrichment of tropical soil microbial communities from Luquillo Experimental Forest, Puerto Rico - flux4day.12C.oxic.44.000.170 (v2)... | ecosystem: Environmental > Terrestrial >...
TGAAGCCGTGCAAGGACAGCGCATAGACGAGCGGCTGGCGCTCGGATTGCTCCAGCAGTTCCTCGAACTGGTCGACGATCATCTCGGCGAACTGGCGGCCGGTGTGATCGCGATGCGCCTGCGCGCCAGCATCGTTCAATTCCATGGGATAGGGAACGGAAAGCAGCGGTCCCGCGCGCGTCTGCATCCAGATCGGCTGATCATCGAGCGGCCAATCGAGCAGGTGCGTATAGCCCGCCTCTTTCAAGAGGTCGGGCGTGACGTTGGATTCGAGCGCGCCGGGTCCCATCCAACCGGTGGGCCGCACGCCGACGTGTTTTTCGATGACCTCGGTGCACTCCTTTATGGCGCGCGACTCGTCCTGCTCCCACATCGGCCGCAACAACTCGGCGTTGGTGCGGCCGTGGCCGAGCACGTCGTCGCCGCGCGCTTTGATCTTTTCCACGATCTGCGGGTAGTGATAGCAGACGCTGCTGTTCAAAAGAATCGTCGCGGGTAGTTTCAGCTCGTCCAGGATTTCGAACAGGCGCCAATTGCCGATCCGGTTGCCGTAGTCGCGCCAGGCGAAATTGCGCGAGGTCTGCTGGCCGCTGCGCACCGGATCCATTCCCAGCCCGGCGCCGAAGGCGAAATGCTCGATATTGAGCGCGACATAGAAGGCGAGCCGCTTGCCTCCCGGCCAATTGTAGTCTTTCCGCTCGATGATCGGCGAATAGGCATATCGCGTGTGGCCGGGAAGTTTCAGCATGGGGGATACTCCGGGTTGATCGATTGGGTTGGGGACCGCCCCGAACGAAAGCCCCGAGCCTAACGGAATTTAACGAATGGCGTCTCGGCTCTTCGAAACCTGTTAACCATACGCATCTGTCTATTCCAACGAAAAATACCGCCCGGCCGTGATGAAGGTGCCGTTATGGTGCGGGATGGCTTTCGCACAGCGGGATGTTTCGGGCGGCGGCCAAGCCCTAGCCGCGCCGTCCTTTATCTCGACCAAGATGCAATCGTTGCTTTCGAATACGAGGCAATTTCGATAGGTCCTTCGCCCGTGTTGCATCTTGGGCTGAATTGCCAGCAGCCCCGGAAAAGCGAGTTGATCGCCTTCCAGTCGGACCGTGCGCGGAGATACATTATCACTGTCAGGAGGACTGATCGGATGGTGTTAGTTCGCCCCATCGCACGCAATCGACGGGAGGTGCCATGAAAGGCATTGCCCAGTGGCTCGCATCGATCGGCCTGGAAAGGTACACCCAACGCTTCGTCGAGAACGCGATCGACGACGATGTGCTGGTGGAGTTGACGGAAGGCGATCTCAAAAAGCTCGGGATACCGCTGGGCGACAGGAAGCGCCTCATTAAGGCGATCAGGGCAATGCTAGCCGACTCCCCCAGTGCGCTCACCACGACCGGCGTTGGGGAGGATGCGCAAAGCGGCGAACTGCCCGTGGCCACTGCCGAGCGTCGTCACCTCACCGTGATGATCTGCGATCTGGTGGGCTCGACTGCTCTGTCGACCCGACTCGATCCGGAGGACATGCGCGCTGTGATCGACGCCTATCACGCCGCCTGCGCCCGTATCACGCGAACCTATGACGGCTTCCTCGCCGAGTTCCGGGGCGACGGGATATTGGCTTATTTCGGTTATCCCCTCGCGCACGAAGACGATGCCGAGCGAACCGTACGAGCGGGACTCGATATCATTGCCGCAGTTGCGCAGCTCGAGACGCACGCCGCGGAACCACTCGCGGTCCGCATCGGCATCGCGACCGGCTTGGTGGTGGTCGGCGACCTCAGCCGCGAGGGTGCGTTGAGGGAGCATGCCGTGGTCGGCGAAACGCCGAACCTTGCTGCCCGCCTGCAGGCCTTGGCCGAGCCCGGGACCATCGTCGTCGCCGCCTCCACGCGCCGCTTGCTCGGCGATCTGTTCCATCTGCGCGACCTCGGCCGACACGAGGTCAAGGGTATCGCCGAGCCGGTTGCGGCGTGGGCGGTCGAAGGCGTGTCGGCTTCCGAGAGTCGCTTCGAGGCGGTCCGCGCGTCGGGTCTGACCGATCTCGTCGGCCGCGAGGACGAGCTCGATTTTCTGCTGGAACGCCACCGCCTCGCCTGGAAGGGCGAGGGGCAGATCGTGCTGATCGCGGGCGAGCCGGGGATCGGCAAGTCGCGCCTTGCGGCAGCTCTCGCCGAGCGTATCGCCGGCACGCCGCACACGCGCTTGCGTTTTCAATGCTCGCCCTATCACACCAACAGCGCCCTCCATCCGTTCATCGCCCAATTGGAGCGAGCGGCGGGGTTCAAGGCGGACGATACGTCCGAGCAACGCCTCGACAAGTTGGAAGCGGCCCTTGCTGTGCACGAATCGCGAATTGAAGCCGTAGCGCCGCTTTTTGCTGCCCTGCTGTCGATCCCGTTCGGGGAGCGGTATCCGCCGCTGGTGCCCAGCCCCACGCAACAGCGCCGCCGGACGCTCGCGGCACTGCTCGATCAATTCGAGAGTCTCGCGCGCCGGCAACCGATCCTGCTCTCGTTCGAGGATGCGCACTGGGCGGATGCCACCTCTCTCGAGCTACTCGATCTGATGGTGGAACGGGTGCGCCAACTCCCGGTCCTTGCCCTGGTCACCTTCCGATCGGATTTCGAGCCGCCCTGGGTTGGTCTTCCCAACGTCGGCACCTTGACGCTCGGTCGTCTCGACCGCAACGACGCTGAAAGCATGGTCGCGCGGGTGACGGGCGGGCGCATGCTGCCCGCCGAAGTGATGAAACAGATCGTCACCAAGACCGACGGGAATCCGCTGTTCGTCGAGGAACTCACCAAGGCGGTGCTGGAAGCGGGCATCTTGGTCGAGGACGCCGAGGGCTATCGGCTCGACGGGCCTCTGCCGCCGCTCGCCATCCCGGCGACGCTTCAGGACTCTTTGATGGCGCGGCTCGACCGCCTGGCGCCGGTGAAGGAGATCGGCCAAATCGGCGCGGCGATCGGACGCGAGTTCTCCTTCTCCTTGATGCACGCGGTGGTCGGACGCGAGGAGATTGCATTGAAGCACGCACTCGCCCAACTCGAGCAGGCGGAACTCGTGTTCCGCCGTGGCGAGCCACCGGATGCCGTTTACAGCTTCAAGCACGTGCTGGTGCGGGATGCGGCCTATGAGAGCCTGCTCAAAAGCCGCCGGCATCAATTGCACGGCCAGATTGCGCGCGTACTCGAGGAGAGGTTTGCCGACATCGTGGCGAGCCAGCCGGAAATCGTGGCGCACCACTTCACGGAAGCCGGTCTAGTTGACCCCGCCATCGAATACTGGCTCAAGGCTGGCGCAAAGGCGTACTCGCTTTACGCGAACGAAGATGCTGTGCGCTTTTTCGAGCGCGCCTTAACACTCCTGAAGGAATTGCCGGAGACTCGCGACAATCTCGAGCGGGCCGTGGATATTCGCTTCCAACTTCGTAACGCCCTGCTCCCGCTGGGTGAGACCGATCGGATCCTGCGCTCTCTGGATGAACTTGAGCCCATTCTCGCCAGCCTCGGGGACAAGCTGCGAAGTGCGCAATACGCCGCATACCGATGCAATCACCATTTTCTGATCGGCGAACAGCGTCGTGCCATCGAATTTGCCGAGACCGCCATTCGCCTCGCTCGCGAACACGGCGACCGCGGCGTGCTTGGCGAATCACTCTACCGTCTTGGGCAGAGCCATAATGCGCTCGGGGAATATCGGCAGGCCATCATGCTGCTCGAGCAAAGCCTCGAATTCACCGCTGATGTTCTCAGTCGCGACCGCTTCAACCAGTTCACGATTCCTTCTGTGATCAACCGGACGTGGTTGGTGATTGCTCTGGTCGAATGCGGCCATTTCGACGCTGGAATGAGCCATGCAAAGCGCGCACTCGAAATCGCGGAAGGCGCCGAGCATCCATTGAGTGAGGTGTTAGGCTGGCTTTCAATCGGCCACGTCCGCCTGCGTAAGGGCGAGATCGAGGGCGCGGTCAGCGCCTTGGAACGCGGTCTGGACCTGTGCGATCGCTGGTCGGTTCAAGTCTGGCGCCCCCGCCTCGCGTCTGCCCTTGGTGTTGCCTACGCCCGCTCCGGCCGCGCGAAAGAGGGACTCCAACTCGCCCAACAGGCAGTCAGCGGTGCTGAAATGATGCACCTAAAGGTGGACAAGGCTGGATTGCTAGTGCGTCTCGGACAGGTTTCCCTGATAGCGGGCCGGATTGAAGCAGCTCTGACGCTCGGAAAGCAGGCGGTGGAAATGGCGGTGACGCAGGAGGCGAAAGGAGACGAGGCATGGGCGAGATTCCTAATCGGCCGGGCTTGGTGGGCGTCTGATCCGAAGGATCTCGACCAATCAGAGAAACAGCTTGACGTTGCCCTTCGCCTCGCAGCTGGGTGCGAAGCCCGTCCGCTGGTCGCCTTTTGCCATACCACACTTGGCGGCATCCATGGCCAACGCGGTGACCAGATCAGGGCGCAGAAATTCGATGCCGCCGCCAGTGCAGCCTACCGGGAGCTCGGCATGCGACCGCTCCCGCTGGATCCGACCGGTTGATGCAAGCTCGACCGCCGCGTGGGGTCAAGGATTGGCTTAATCTTCCTGCTTCTTCTTGGTTACCCGCTCAGAAGCGCCTCGCGTTAAATTTACCTTAGCGAAATTCGCTGCGATGCAGATCGCGATTTTCGTTGCGAAGTTCGCGTCTCTTCTGAGGCGAGGCACGCAGTATGAGCTTGCTCTTGCGCGCCTTCCTTACCGGCGCGTAGCCGCCCTTGACGATCTGAAATGGGTATTTCACCGTCTTCATATGATCGAACCGCAACGATTTTCCTTTTTGGAAATCTTCGAAAAAAGCTGGGTAGACGAAGTTACTCATGGCAAGGCGGTTAACCCGGAAGTGATCGGCCTCGACGGCGTCGCACACCTCGTAAGCGAAAAGCGTACCCTTGCTGCGCTCACACCAAAGATTGTTTCCGGGATCGACCAGCGTCTCTGCAAGTTCGTGCGATGCGGCCAGGCTGATTTTGTCGCGGGCGCTGAGCCGCGACCTCCCGGCCAGCACGGTTTTCACGAATACGAGCAGGATGGGCCGGCCTTTGAAAAAGTGGAAGGCGGAAACCTGTTTGGCGTGTCTACCAAACATTTTCTTCAGGTCCTGGCGAAGGTTCCTGACGTCCGCGGCGGTGTCGACAAATAGCATCGTCCACGCGTTGTCTCGCGGCTTGGTTGCCCTCACAAGCTTTGCCGGCGTACCCCAGACCGGAGCCACGTGCTGGTCCACGTATTTCTGCAGAGCCGCGATAAGAGAGGCGAAATCGACACCAAGGTCGACAGTCGCCCGATTGATGCAAGCTATGGTCGGAGTGCTACCTTTGGAACCACCAATATTCACTCGTTGCATCGCAACCCCCATGGACGCTTTCGCGCAGCATCAAATAACATCGAGCATTGTTACGTCACCACGGTCAACAGCGCACCTCGGGCTGCGGCCTCACTCCGCCTTGATGTTGGCTGTCTGGATCACCTTGCCCCACTTGTTAGTTTCATCGGCGAGCAGCTTGCCGAAGTCCGCGGGCGAGCCAGGAAGCACAGTACCTCCCAAGTCAGCGAACCGCGCCTTCATCTCAGGGTCGGCGAGGGCGGCGTTGATTTCCGTATTGAGCCTATCGACGATTTCGGCGGGCGTGTTTTTGGGCGCGCCAATCCCGTACCAGCCACTCGCCTCGTAGCCCGGGACGAAATCGCCCACGGTCGGAATGTCCGGCAACACCTCCAATCGTGTCGCGGTTGTCACGGCCAGAGGCCGAAGCTTGCCGGCCCTGATATGTGCGATGGACGAGGCAATCGGGTCGAACATAGCGTGTACCTGCCCGGCGATGAGATCGGGCAGCGCTGGCCCGGAGCCGCGATAGTGTACCTGGACCACATCGACGCCCGTCATCATCTTAAATAACTCGGTGTAAAGATGTGGTGCGCTCCCGGGCCCAGCTGAGGCCATATTGATCTTGCCCGGATTAGCTTTGGCATATGCGATGAACTCGAGAACCGTGTTGGCTGGAAATGATGGATTAACTTCTAGGACGCCGGGCGAGCGTGTGATGCTTGCGATCGGCACAACGTCCCGTCTTATGTCGAAGCTAAGCTTGTCGTAGAGGGTGGCATTGACCGCGTTAGAGATCGTAACGTAGAGGAGCGTGTAGCCGTCGGGAGGCGCGCTCACAACTGCCTCGGCGGCGATATTGCTGGCCGCACCCACCCGATTTTCCACGACGACCTGTTGGCCGAGCCGCTGCGACAGCCACTGCGCCGTCAAGCGCGCAACGGTGTCAGCTGGACCGCCAGCGGCATAGCCCACCAGCAGGCGCACTGGTCTCGTTGGATAGCTTTCCTGCGCCCTCGCGATTCGCGTGACCGGGAGCGCGGCGGCACTCGCTGCGAATTGCAGAAAGCGTCGGCGCGGAAGGTCCATGACGTTCGCTTCCTCATTCCACCGCCTCGTTGGCACAGGCGGTCTAGAAGATCGATGAATAGCTCGAACTTGGTCGCCTGGACAACTGAGAATGCGGGATAGCGCACATGTCAACCCGGTGCGACATTTAAGTTCGCGCGTCGGTTAGCAAAAAGACGAATGTTCTCGCAGGGGTGTCTATTTGCCTTCGTGCCGACCGTATGGCGACAATCACGTTGCCAACTCATGGCTCTGATCGTGAGCTCACTTTTGCCTGAAACAAGGGGAAAGCCTCTGCTGAATAATCTGCGCTTCTGGTCTCGACTCGAACGACACCTGCGAATTCGGAATTGGTCAGAGGTAGAGGGGCCATCCGATTTTTCTGACGCCGGTCATTGAACGAGAGTCTTCAGCTCGACGAGGCCCTCGCCCGCGTTAGGCCGAACGTCGGAACTCGATCGCGCATCGAAATAGCTCAAAGGACAGCGACGACGATGTATCGCGTAGGCTTCTGGCAGAGCATGGCGGATGTTCGTAATATTACGTGGGTTGTGAGGAGCACCATGCCGAATGAACATTCCGTAGGCCCAAGAGTCCCCGTTCCGTTTTTGTGCCTCCAGCATGTACTGGAACATCAGGCCAAGCGTATCCCCGACGCGCCGGCGATTCTCGCTCCGGGGCGCACTCCGCTGACCTATGGCCGTCTTTCTCAGCACATGGACGATGTCGAGAGCACGTTGCGGGCCACGGGCATAGGCCGTCGGGACCGGGTGGCAGTGGTGCTATCGAACGGTCCAGAGATGGCGGTGGCCGTCCTCACGGTGGCGGCAAGCGCGGTATGCGCTCCGATGAATCCGGCCTATCAAGCCGAAGAGCTGGATAGATATTTCGCCGATCTGCAACCTAGTGCGTTGATCACGCACGCTGGAATCGACTCGCCAGCACGCCGTGCGGCGCTCTCGCGTGGCATCCGAGTGATCGAGCTAGCGACCGCGGTCGACGCAGAGGCCGGTCTTTTCACCCTCACGGGAGACCGGGAGGGTGCGCCGTTTCAAGATTCCGTCAGCCCCAACGACGTGGCGCTGCTGCTGCCTACGTCAGGCACGACGTCGCGACCCAAGATCGTCCCGCAGACGCACGCCAGCATCTGTACGTCAGCTTACGCGCATGGTGTGGCACTGGCGCTGAAAGAAACGGATAGATGCTTGAATGTCCTGCCCTTGTTTCACGGGCATGGTCTGCACGCTACGTTGGCGGCGTCGCTGGCGGCGGGGGCGAGCGTCGTATGTACCCCCGGGTTCGACGTCAACAGTTTCTCTGCGTGGCTAACCGCGTTTCAGCCGACTTGGTACTCCGCCGTGCCCACTATGCATCAGGCGATGCTTGCCCAGGCCCGACACAATGGCGAACGATCGGCAAGCGTTCGGCTCCGCTTCGTCCGCTCCTCGTCAGCCCCTCTACCGCCCCGCACCTTTGCGGAGCTTGAGCAAATTTTCGATGCCCCCGTCATCGAATGGTACGGGATGACGGAAGTCACTTCCTCGCCCATTGCCTGCAATCCGCTACCACCGCGTCAGCGCAAAGCTGGTTCGGTCGGCGTACCCGTGAGCTTGGACGTCGCAATCATGGACGACGAAGGGGGCGCTTTGCTGCCCAGCGGCCGGACAGGCGAGGTCGTAGTCCGGGGAGCGAGCGTCACCGCCGGCTACGATGGCAATCCGAACGCGACCAAGGCCGCCTTTGCAGGCGATTGGTTCAAGACAGGAGATCTCGGTTACTTCGATACAGACGGCTATCTGGTTCTCGCGGGCCGAATACGGGAGATCATCAATCGCGGGGGCGAGAAAGTCGCCCCTCAGGAAGTCGACGAAGTGCTGCTGGACCATCCAGCGGTGGCAGAGGCCGTAACCTTTGCCGTCCCGCATGCCTCTCTAGGGGAAGACATCGCTTCGGCCGTCGTGTTGCGGCCACACTCTCTCGCGACGCCGAAAGACCTACGTCAGTTCGCCAGCGGCCGCATGGCTGAGTTCAAGGTCCCGCGTCAAGTGCTCATCCTATCCGAGCTTCCGAAAGGTCCGACGGGCAAATTAAAGCGCGTCGGCTTGGCGGCGAAGCTGGGGCTCACAAGCGGCGGCGTAATGTCGCGGACAGTCGTCGCGCCCCGAACATCCCTAGAGAAAGAGCTGGCTGGCATTTGGGCAAGCATCCTTCAAATAGAAGAGGTCAGTATCGATGATGACTTCTTCGCACTGGGAGGAGACTCTCTTCTGGCTGTCCACGTTCTCTCCCGCATACGCGACGTCATGCATCTTGAAGTCCAGGTCGCCCGCTTTTTCGAGGCATCCACTATCGCGGAAATGGCTCGCCATCTCGAGACGTTGATGGAAACTGGCAAATCACGACGGGCTTCTTTAGCCATCGCGCGATCGGCCCGAGAATATTGGGCCCCGGCCTCCGTCGCGCAGGAACGTCTGTGGGAGTTTCAACACGCGCTACCGGATTTGCCTTTTTTGAATATCCTCTACGCGCTCCGAGTGACGTCGTCAGTCGACGTGGCGGTTCTGGAACGGAGCATCAACGACATCGTGCGCCGGCACGACATTCTACGCACAACTTTTGCCTCCCGTGACGGCCGACACGTTCAGGTCATTGCGGCGCAGTTAACCGTGCCCCTGACATTCGACGATTTGCAAGCGTTGCCCGCATCCAAGAAAGGGATCGCCGCACAGCGCCTTGTTCAAGATGAAGTGCTTCATTCGTTCAACCTCGCGCAAGGACCATTATTGAGAACTCGCCTGCTGCGTCTGCGCGAGCGGGAACACCTCTTGCTCATCACCATGCACCAGGTCATCTGCGATGGCTGGTCGCTCGGGGTGCTTATTGACGAGCTTACCGCCGTGTACGACGCCTTCTCCGCCGGCCAGCCGACGCCGCTCCCCCCGCTCTCGATCCAATACGCGGACTTTACATCGTGGCAGCGGAAATGGAATTCACATCCGGACATCATTTCGCAGCTGGCATACTGGCGTGAGCAGCTCCACGATCCGCTGCCAGTGATGAAGCTTGGCATCCCTCGTCGGAAACGGCCGATCGACGGCTTCCGCACTGCAAGGCGGGAGGTGGCATTGCCAGCAAGGCTGTCGGAGGCGGCTAAACGCTTCGGCCGCGAACAAGGCAGCACGTTGTTCATGACGCTCGTCGCTGCCTTCAAAACGCTGTTGCATCGCTACGTGGGTGAAGATGACTTGCGTGTGGCTACGCTCGTCGCCAACCGCAACCGCCCGGGCACCGAGCACCTCATCGGCCCGCTGGCCAATACGGTGATTCTCCGCACCAGTATGAGTGGCGATCCCAGTCCTGGTGAGGTCTTGCGTCGGGTTCGTGCGACGACCCTCGCGGCGTTCACCCACCAGGATCTTCCTTTCGAAGAGCTTGTTGCAACGCTCGAGCGCGAGCGCGCTCTCGAACCAGCGGCGCTGGCTCAAGTGATGATTTTGTTGCAGAATGCCGCGTTGCGCCCTATAGCGAACTCCGGACACAAGCTCGCTTTCGAGGAGGCCAATCCGAGTATGCTGTCGCCTCTGGTGACGGTAACGACATTCGATGTTATGTTGATGCTTCGGGAAAGCACTCATGGGCTGGTGGGATGCTGTGTCTACAAACCGCACCTGTTCCGCGCCACGGCGATTGATCGCCTGCTTCGAGATTTCCGCAAGGTGCTCGAATGTATGCTGACTCAGCCGGAGCGACCAATCTCGACAATCCCGATCTCACTGAATGAGAAACTGTCGATGCGTGAGCACGTGCTTGGCCTTTCTTCGTGATGAAATCGTCAACGTAAATCCCAGGAGACACACCCATGGCAATCATAGGCTATCTATTTACCTCCGCGGAATTGAAGGCACTTCCCCGGAAACACCACGCGACCCTCCTGAAGCTGGCTCGACGCCTCGTACGAACTTCTCCAGAGATCCGGAAAGTAGTAAAGCACGATCCAAAGATTCACAGGATACTTAGACGAAAACTCCGCCCCACGTACAGCCGATTGAAGCGTAAATAAGCTCGCTCTTGATGTAGCTTCTAAGGAGCCATCACCATGGCAAAGATAGATCTTGTATTCTCCGACAAGGAATTGAAGGCGCTGGATCGGAAACAGCGCGAGGCTCTCAAGAAGCACGCTATACGCCTCGTACGAACTTCTCCAGAGATCCGGGACATCATTAAGAAGGATCCGAAGGTCCGCAAGAAACTTCGAGCGAAACTGCGCGGCTTGCACAGCCGATTGAAGCGCCAGCGGCGCAAGAAATAACTTCGAGCGGCGACGCCGTACGCCGAGCTGAACGAAACGCAACTACCTGCTTGGTACGACCAGTCTCATTGGTCGGCCGGCGGAGAAACCTTCTTGGCGCATGAGGATGAAATCGAGCCTTGCACTTGTGTGCTTTGCTTCGCTGATATGGGCTGCTCCGGCCAGCGCGCAGAGCACCTACCCGTTGAAGGTCAGTCATCATCGCAGTGTTGAGGTGAGTGCGCGGGCCGTAGACAAAATCTTGGCCGACGCCTCGAGGATGCTAAATAAAGCCCCTGGTCATGTAGATAGTACAGACAACGTCGCGTGCCGCGTGACGTTCAGACGGGAAGGCACACTCAGCGTCTTTGCATCGCGTCACACGCCGGCAGTCATAAATACAGAGGCCGATGTCGACGCGGTACACAGCGAGCCTTCCGACATCAAAGTCGTCGAGGCGATCAATTTCTGCAAGGGCATGACGGGGAGATTCGCCGGATGTTCATGGCCGAACGAGCGTCGGTCGATAATTGCTACTCCCGGGCGGCTTCGCCATCTCGTATGGGCGCACGAGTTTGGACATCTGACGGGCCTGAAGCATCGGAGCGAACCGCTGGCACTCATGACGATATGTCCCCTTACCGCTGATCAGGTGCAGGTCAGTCGGCAGGAATGCGATTGCCTCCTCTCGGGGATGGGAACATGCATGATCACACCTGAGCCTCCAGCACCACACTGCGAGCGCTAGAGACTGCTCTGAGACATCGCGGGACATCTACAAGCCCCTCATCAGGGTCCAACACGCAACTCAGTCGGGGATTCTCAGGTCCGGACCGGCCCCACTGCACTCGGTGAGGCACTTCACACCCGTCTAGTGAGGCACTTCACACCCGTCGTGACCAAGGCAAGTTACAATATTGCCGTGTTCTTTGATGATCGCGCCGAGGCAGGAAACGTGCACCCGTGAAGGCCCGCCAATAATCTTGCGCCCGATTCGCGGGATAATCTTACTTACGGAGGCGATGATGCAAACGGACTCGACGTCTTTGAAACTTCATCATTTGATCGCGAGCGATCGCGTCGAAGGAACGCCGGTGCGCGGCACGGATGGCGCCACGATCGGCACAATCGAGCGGGTGATGATCGACAAGCTCACCGGCAATGTTGCCTACGCAGTTCTGAGCTTC
>Ga0306920_100011625_pt1 | contig 11908 bp, 11 predicted proteins | sample flu12Cox44000170_FD_204666 | JGI IMG/M metagenome (GOLD analysis project Ga0306920, IMG submission 204666) | Lab enrichment of tropical soil microbial communities from Luquillo Experimental Forest, Puerto Rico - flux4day.12C.oxic.44.000.170 (v2)... | ecosystem: Environmental > Terrestrial >...
GTGCGAGCAACGCGGTGGGAGCCGCTGCTGCAAGCATCAAGAGCAACGAAGCCCAGAGGAGAGGCCGCGGTTTTGTCTCGTGAGCCGGTCTTGTCACGGTACGAACTCCGGTGGAAGCCGATTGCAGACGATTGATTTTTTAGCAAGACTCGCCTCGGAAATGAAGCCGGTGCGGAGCGTGATCCGCAGCCGCCTGTTGTGCGCCCACTCTACCGAGCCACGATCCTCATCGCCCGGACCCAGTACAAATGCCCGAATACCAGCTTTATTGCTTCGCTCAATCCGGAAACGCCTATCGCGCGGCTTTGATGCTCAACCTGATCGGCGCCGACTGGGAGCCGCGCTGGGTCGACTTCTTCGGCAGGGGCGAGATGCGCACGCCGGAGTTTCGCAATAATGTCAACGAGATGGGCGAGGTGCCGGTGCTGGTGCACGGAGCCAGAAAGCTGAGCCAATCCGGGGTCATTCTCACCTACCTCGCCGAGCGCTCGGGAAAATTCCGGCCTGCAACCGAGGATGAACGCCTGGAGGCGCTGCGCTGGATCATCTTCGACAATCAGAAGGTCAACGGTTTTCTCGGTCCCTATCGTTTCCTGCGCAACTTCGCCAAGCCGCCCGGCGACCCCGCGGTGCTCGCTTTCCTTAAAGGGCGCATCGACAACAATCTCCGCATAGTCGATAAGCGGCTCTCCACCGCGCCTTTTATCCTCGGTGAGCAACCCACCATCGCCGATCTGTCGCTCGTCGCTTACCTCTACTTCCCGGCGGCTGAATTCGGTTTTGATATTTGCGCCGAGCACAAGAGCATCGCCGCCTGGCTCGACCGCATCAAGGCGCTGCCCGGCTGGAAGCACCCCTATGACCTCATGCCGGGGCATCCCCTCCCCGTCGCAAGCTGAAAGACCGACATGCAACGCATTCTCATCACGGGCGCAGCGGGCAAGATCGGCAGCACCCTGCGCAGCGGACTGCGTGGCAGCTATGAGCTCCTGCGCCTGCTCGACCTTGCGCCGATGGGCAATGCCGAAGCGGGCGAGGAGATCTGCCAAACGGATATCGGCGACTTCGCCGCGCTCGAGCAGGCCATGACCGGCATCGAGTGCGTGGTGCATCTCGCTGGCCAGTCCGTTGAGGGCGAGTGGCAGAAAGTGCTGCGCCTCAACATCGAGGGCTGCTATGGCGTGTTCGAAGCGGCCCGCCGCCATGGCGTGAAACGAATGGTCTTCGCCAGCTCAAATCACGCCATTGGATTCCACCGCCGCGAGCGATTCATCGACACCAGCGTGGTGCCGCGGCCGGACACGCGCTACGGCGTGTCAAAAGTATTCGGCGAGGCGCTCGGCCGGCTTTATGCCGACAAGCACGGAATGAGCGTTGCCTGTCTTCGCATCGGCAGCTTCCTCGTGCCCGACCGGCCGACCGAAGCACGCCAGCTGCTCACCTGGATCAGTCACCGGGACATGGTGCAGCTGGTGCGCCGCTGCATCGACCACCCGCACTATCACTTCGTGGTCATCTATGGCGTTTCCAACAATCTCCGCAGCCGCTGGGACAACTCGAACGTCAAGTTCCTCGGTTATCGGCCGCAAGACGATTCCGAGGCGTTCGCAACGCAGATCCTGGCGCAAGGCAAAAAAGAGAACGAGATCGCCGCGCAGTTCCATGGCGGCTTCTATTGCCCGATGGAATTCGCCGGCGACCCCACCGAGATCGATTGAGGCCAGCCCATTTTCTCTTCCAAATATAAACGAGCTCAACGTGGCAAAGCATGGAAAGAAAAATGCGCTCTGACGAGAGCAAGATGTGGGAGACAAGCCCCTTCGCCGAGCAGGCGGCAAAATTGGACAAGGTTGCGTTCGCGCCGACGTTGCGGCTGTGCGATTGCACGCTGCGCGACGGGGAGCAACAGGCGGGCATCGTTTTTACTGTTGAGGACAAGACAGCAATCGCGCGCGCACTTGACGACGTCGGGGTGTACGAAATTGAAGCGGGGACGCCCGCCCAGTCGCCCGAAGACCGTGCGGCGGTCGAGGCAATCGCTCATGCTGGATTCAAGGCCAAGGTCAGCGCGCTGGCGCGTGCACGCAAGGAGGATGTGAGTCTCGTCGCCGAGGCCGGCGCCTGGGGCGTTCGTCTGAGCCTGCCGATTAGCCGCATTCAGCGCGCCAGCAAGGTCGACCTTAGCGACGACGAATATCTCGATTTGGCAAAGCGCATGACGCACTACGCTAAGGAGCGCGGCCTCTATGTGATTTTCAGCCCTTACGATACCACGCGCTGCGATCTCGACTTCCTGCGTCGCGTACTGCAGACGTTGCAATACGAAGGGACGGTCGATCGCGTCCGCCTCGTCGACACCACGGGCTGCGCCACGCCGCACGTCGTGCGCTTCATCACGCGCGAGATGAAGCGCGCGGCCGATATTCCGGTCGAGATCCACTGCCACAATGATTTCGGCCTCGGCGTTGCCAATACCATCGCCGGCGCAGAAGCCGGGGCCGAATACTTGTCCGTCACCGTCAACGGTATCGGCGAGCGTTGCGGCAATGCCTCGTTGGAGGAAACCGCCGCCGCCCTGAAGGTGCTTTATGGCGTCGACGTCGGCATCGACACAGCCAAACTCACGCGCCTGTCGAATCTGGTCGAGCAGCTGTCGGGCGTGACGCTTCAGGTCCACAAGCCTGTCGTCGGCCGCGGCGCGTTCATGCATGAATCCGGCATGGTCGTCGCCGGCCTGTTGAAAAATCCATTTACGGCGGAGTGCTATCGCCCCGAAATTGTCGGCCAGAAACGCGAGATCGTAATCGGCAAGAAGGCCGGCGCCACGTCCATCGAGGCCAAACTCAAGGAGCTCGGTATTTCAATTCCGCGCCAGCAGGTCGCAGCGTTGGTTGCCGCCGTGAAAGCCACCGCAGTGCAGACCAAACAGCCGGTCGGCACGGACGAATTCAAGAAGCTGGTGGAAAGCCTGGCCCGCAAGGCCTGACCGATGAAGTTTTCCGCGGTCCGCCGACGGCGGCATTCGATTTGAACCAGGGAAACGCAATGCCTGACATCCAATACAACTCAGACAATCTGCGGCTCGAAATCGACCGTGATGTGCCGATCGCGCGATTTTATATCGCGCGCCCCGAGAAGCTGAATGCCATCACGCTGGCGATGCGCAGGGAGATCGTGCACTTTTTCGATCTGATCGAGCAGGACGAGCGCATTCGCGTCGTCGTTTTGCGCGGAGCTCCGCAGGGCAAGGGCTTCAGTGCCGGCGGCGATATCCCGGGGTTCCTTGGCGTTCCGGTGGCGCAGCTTGCCAATCTCGCCTATTCGATGTCGTCACCTGAGCGTTGCACCAAGCCGGTGATCGCGGCGATCGACGGCCATTGCTATGGCGGCGGTCTCGAGCTTGCCCTTTCGTGCGACTTTCGCATCGCCACGCCGAACTCGCAGTTTGCGTTTCCGGAGATCACGCTCGGGGCGTTGCCCGGCAGCGGCGGCACGCAACGCGCGGTACGACTCATGGGCCTTGGCCGCGCCCGCGCAATGGTGCAGACCGGCCGGCCGATCAACGCTGAACAGGCCGAACGCTGGGGCCTCGTCACCTGGGTCTATCCTCAGGAGCGATTCGATGAAGAAGTTAACTCGCTCGCCAAGCACCTGTGCGGGCTTTCACCAGTCGCTTTGAGCTTCGTCAAGATGGTGGTGACGCACGCGCCGGATACCTCGCTCGCTGGCGGCTTCCAGATGGAAGGCAAGGCCATGACGGTGTTGTGCGGCATGGAAGATTTCCGTGAAGGAGTTGCGGCCTGGAAGGAAAAGCGGCCGGCTCGCTTCAAAGGAAAATAGCACGCGCATGGTGGAGCACGTCGCAGCCGTTTCGGGTCGCGCGCGCGGGCGGCCGTTTCCGCAAATGGACGGCCGGATCGAGGATGCGCGCCTGCTGCGGGGCCGCGGCCGCTACGTCGACGATCTGCCGGTGAGCCCGCGCACCCTCCACGCCGCTATCCTGCGCAGTCCGCACGCGCACGCGCGCATCCGCGACATCGAGATTGGCGCAACGCGCGCGGTGTCAGGCGTGGTCGCAGTCTATACCGGGCGCGACATCGCAACCGTGCTCGACCCGTTTCCGAACATCGTGCGCAGCGCACCCGCCTACCGTGCCGTGGCGACGGACAAAGCTCGCTATGTCGGAGAGCCGGTCGCCGTCGTGCTGGCGCGCGACCGCTACGCCGCCGAGGACGGCATCGGCAGCATTGATGTCGACTACGAGCCCTTGCGCGCCGTCGTTCGCCTCGACACCGCCTATGAGGCATCGGCGCCGCTACTACACGACGAGCTCGAATCAAATGTCGTCTGGCGGCAGCACTACCGCTACGGTGATCCGCAGTCCGTTTTCACCAAGGCCGCCCGCATCGTGCGCATCCAGCTGAGCTTTCCCAAATACAACTCGACGCCGCTCGAAACCTACGGCGTCGTTGCCGAGCATCTGCCGGAACGTGACGGCTACCTGATCCACGCCAATTTCCAGGGACCCTTCTCGCTCGTGCCCGTAATGGCACGCGCCTTGCGCACGACCGAGGACCGTGTGCGCATCGTGGTGCCGCAGGACGTTGGCGGCAGCTTCGGCATCAAGGCGATGATCTATCCTTATATGGCGCTCATGGCGGCGTGCGCGCGGCTGTCTGGTCATCCGGTCAAATGGATCGAGGACCGGATGGAGCATCTGCTGGCGAGCGCCAGCGGCACCGACCGTGAGTCCGAGCTGGAGGCCGCGGTCGACGCAGAAGGCCGTGTCGATGCCATCCGCATGACCATCCGCGAGAACGTCGGCGCCTACCTGCGCGCGCCCGAGCCGTCGTGCATCATGCGGTCGCTGACGACATTTTCGGGACCGTATCGAATCGCGCACGGAGAAATCGACGCAAGCTGCATCCTCACCAACAAGCTGCCGACTGGCCTTAACCGCGGCTACGGCGGCCAGCAATACATCTTCTCGCTCGAACGCCTGATGGATTGCGTCGCGCGCGAGCTCGGGATCGATCCCGTCGAGCTGCGCCGGCGCAATTTCTTGCACCGAGACGAATTTCCCTGCAAGACGACGACCGGCAGCTATTACGACAGCGGCGACTACGATGCCTGCGTCAGCAAGGCGCTCGCCATTCTCGGCCAGGAGGACTGGCGCGGCGAGCGGGCGCGGCTGCGCCATGCAGGGATGCTCGCGGGCATCGGTCTTGCAACCGCCATTCATTCAGCGGGGTCCAATATCGGTTATGTGACGCTTGCACTGTCCGCGGAGGACCGCAGCCGAGCGAATTATCATCCGAAATCGGGCAGCAATGACTTCGCCCACATCGCGCTCGATTCATCAGGCCGCATCCGCGTACAGATCGGAACTGCCGGCGCCGGCCAGGGTCACGCCACCACCGCCGCACAGATTGCCGCGCGCGAGCTGGGGGTCGGCACCGATGCCGTCGATGTGATCGACAGCATCGACACTGCCGTCACGCCATGGACGATCACCACCGGCACCTATGCCAGCCGCTTCTCCGTCGTCACTGCAGCCGCCGTCGAGCGGGCGGCGGTGCGACTGAACGGGCAATTGCGCACGATCGCGGCATGCCTGCTCGGCGCAACGCCTGCGGACGCTGAGCTCGCCGACGGACTCGTGCGGATCAAGGGCACCAACCGGTCGATCTCGTTCCGCCAGCTCGCCGGGACGGTCCAGTGGAATCGCGGCGACTTGCCGCCCGATCTCGACGTGCAACTCCACGTCAGCGAAAGCTACAGTGCGCCCAACATCGGCTCGCCCGATCCCGACAACCGCGTCAATGCCGCCGTCGCCTATGGCTTCATGGTCGACATGGCGCTGATCGAGATCGATCCGAGAACCTGCATCCCGCGTGTTCTCCGCTACGTCGCTGTTCACGACGTTGGCCGTGCGATCAACCCGCAATTGCTCCGCGGCCAGGTGGCCGGCGGTATCATCCACGGTCTCGGCGGCGCTCTCTACGAGCATTGCGACTATGATGCGGACGGGCAGATGCTTGCGGCATCGTTCATGGACTATTTGTGCCCCACCATGGTCGAGGCGCCGCGTATGACGATCGATCACTTCGAGGAGCCGTCGCCGTTCACCCTGCTCGGCAGCAAAGGCGTGGGCGAGAACAGCGCCATGCTTGCCCCGGCGGTCGTCGCAAGCGCGGTCGATGACGCCTTGGGCAAGGGTCGCCTCATCATCCGCGAATTGCCAGTGACGCCGCCCGTAATCTGGGCCCAGCTTCATGGGGCCGCTGCATGAAGCCGGCCTCCTTTCACTATGTCGCGCCGCGCAGCGAGGAGGAGTTGCTTGCCTCGCTCGTCGAATACGGCGACGAGGCGCGCCTGCTAGCCGGCGGGCAAAGCCTTGTGCCGCTGATGAATTTCCGCGCCGCTACACCTTCCGTGCTGATCGACATCAACCGTCTGCCGAGCCTTAGCTATATCGAGGTGGGCGCGGACGCGGTCGAAATCGGCGCGCTCACGCGCCATGCAATGCTGGAAGACAGCGACGCATTGCGGCTGCGGCTTTTCCTCATTGTCGAGGCGATGGCACATCTCGGGCATCGGGCCGTCCGCAACCGTGGCACGCTCGGCGGCAGCCTGGCACTCGCCTATCCCAATGCTGAGTTGCCCTTGCTGCTCGTGGCGCTCGGGGGGGAGTTGCGCCTGCGCTCGCCGCGCGGCGACCGGTCAGTGCAGGCGGCCGATTTCATCAGCGGTCCGCTTTCCACGGTGTTGGCAGACGACGAGTTCATCCGGTCGGCGCGCGTTCCCTTGCCCGGCCCCGCGGCGGGAACGGCCTTCGTCGAAATCTCGCGCCGTCACGGCGATTTCGCGCTCGCGGCCGCTGCCGCGGTCGTCGATCTTGATGCCGATGGAATGATCAGTGCCGTGCATGCCGCAATCAGCGGGGGGCAGGGCTGGCCGCTGCGGTCCCCAGCCCTCGAACGGGCGCTGGCCGGCGAGAAACCGGTGCCGCAGTTAATCGACGATGCAGTGCATTCCATCAGCGATGAAATCGACGTCGACGACGATCGCGAGCTGCCGGCAGGCTATCGCCGTTTGCTGCTGACAACGGTGTTGCAGCGCGCATTGCAAAACGCTGCCGAACGAGCGGAACGGCGCCATGCACACTGAGCGCGTTCGCGTGACGCTTAAGGTCAATGGTAACATTGAGTCGGGGACTGTCGCTCCGCGCATGCTGCTTTCGGATTTCTTACGTCAGCACTTGGGACTCACCGGCGTTCACGTCGGATGCGAGCACGGTGTTTGCGGCGCCTGTACCGTGCTGCTTGACGGCGCGCCCGTACGCAGCTGTCTGATGTTTGCGGTCCAGAGCGCCGAAACCGAAATCACGACCATCGAAGGGCTCGCCGAGGGTGAGCGGCTGCATCCGGTTCAGGACGCATTCCGGCGCAATCACGGCTTGCAGTGCGGCTTTTGCACACCGGGAATGGTGCTCGCCGCCGTCGATCTGCTCCGGCGCAATCCACATCCGAGCGAAGCCGAGGTACGGGCAGCGCTGTCGGGAAATCTCTGCCGCTGCACCGGATACGAGGGAATTGTAGCCGCCGTGCTCGACGCCGCGGCCCTGACTGCCGCAACATGATGACACAATGGAGGACGAAGCATGGCTGACGACACAACTGGGAATTCGGGGAGGCTCACGCGCCGCCGGCTGTTGGCTGCGACGGCAGCTGGGGGCGGCACGTTGCTCGCCCCGCGCGCTCTGTTCGCGCCGGCCATTGCACAATCGGCGCCGATCAAGGTAGGCGTGCTCGCGCCCTTGTCGGGCGTCTATGCGAGCCTCGGCGCCAACAAGCTGAACGGCATCAAGATGCTGTTCAGCGAAAAAAGCACGAAGGTCGCCGATCGCTCAGTCGAGCTGGTGATCGAGGATACCGAGGCCAAGCCGCAGGAAGGGCTGCGCAAGGCGCGAAAACTCGTCGAGCAGGACAACGTCGATATTCTACTCGGCGTCATCAGCAGCGCGATCGGCTATCCGCTCAAGGACTATGTCGGGCGCGCCAAGAAAGTTTGGGTGACGACCGGTGCGGCGGCCGACGGCATTTTCAAGAAGGCGAACAACAATCCCTACGCATTCCGCGCCAGCCTGAGCACGTGGCAAGCGAATAGTCCGATGGGCACCTGGCTCGGCGAGAAAGGCTACAAGCGAGTGTTCACCACCGGCCCGGACTACGCCATGGGCCGCGAGTCGCTGGAAGCTTTCGACAAGACATTCGAGGTGAAGGACGCCAAGCGCGTCGGCGGCGCCTATCCGCCGCTCGGCACGACGGACTTCGCCCCCTACCTTGCAGAGATCAAGCGCGCGGAGCCGGACCTCGTCTACGCCTCTTATGCGGGCAGCGATGCCGTGCGCTTCGTGCAACAATACGTCTCGTTCGGGCTCAAGGCCGCGATCAAGCTCGCCGGCTACGGCTATTTGGTCGAGGAGGACACCTTTCCGGCGCAGGGCGAAGCGGCCGACGGCGTCTACTCGACGCTCAATTGGGCCTACGGCCTCGACACACCGCTCAACAAGGCGTTCGTCGCCAGCTACCGCAAGGCCTACAACGCGATTCCGACGGTCGACTCGGTGGCCGGCTATGTCGGCGCCCAGGTCGTGTGGGACGCGTTGAACCGGCTGGGCGGAAAAATTCCAAGCCAGGAGGATCTGAGCAAGGCGATCGCAGCCACGAAGGTTGACACGCCGCGCGGACCGATCAGCTTCGATCCGGAAACCAACAACGTAATCCAAAACATCTACATCCGTGAAGTCGCGAAGGACGGCAACGAGCTCCACAACAAGGTGCTCGCCAAATACGACGCTGTCCGTGATCCGGGCGCCTAATTGGCCGCAAGGCGCCGTTGCGACGATGCGCGCGGCGTCTGCCTTCAAACGAACTCCGCCGTGGCGGAATTTCTGACCATCCAGACTCTGAACAGCCTCGTGTACAGCATGCTTTTGTTCTTGCTGGCACTCGGGCTCAGCCTCACCTTCGGGTTGCTGCGCGTGGTCAATTTGGCGCACGGCGCTTTCTTCCTGCTTGGCGCCTATGTCGGGCTCAGCACGTGGCGGTACACGCACAGCTTTGTCGCCGCGGCGCTGGTGGCACCGGCGATCACGGTGGTTATCGGCGCTCTGCTCGAAAAGCTGTGGCTCATGCGCTTCTACCTGCGCGCTGAGCTCGACCAGGTTATTCTCACCTTCGGCTTCGCCCTGGTCTTCGCCGATATCATGAAGATGCTCTGGGGCAAGGACATCCACGGCGCGCCGGCTCCGCCTGCCTTCAGCGACGCTGTGCAGGTCGGCAATTTCGCATTCCCGAGCTATCGGCTCGTTCTCATCGGCGTCGGCGTTACCCTGTTCACCGCGACGTGGCTCGCCATCGAGCGCACGCGGATCGGCGCCTTGATCCGGGCCTCGGTCGCCGATCGCGTGATGGTGGCGGGCCTCGGCTTCAACGTGCACTTCCTGTTCACCGCGATTTTCGCCTTCGGTACCGGGCTTGCGGGCGTCGCCGGCTGGCTCGCCGCGCCGATTACGGGCATCTATCCCGGACTCGACTTCGAGGTGCTGATCACGACGCTGATCGTGGTGGTGGTCGGCGGGCTAGGCAATATCACGGGTGCGTTCTGGGCAAGCCTGCTGATCGGCGCCTCCGAGACCTATGGTAAGGCGCTGCTGCCGGAATTCGCGAGCTTCGTCATCTTCGGCGTGATGGCAGCCGTCCTGTTGTTCCGTTCGTGGGGTCGCGACGAGGAGGAGGTGGAATGAAGCCCCCCGTCCATCCCCTCGCCAAGCGGCCGCAAGCCCGCTCGCAGTGGACGGTCTGGCTGCCCCTGACCGTCGTCATCATCACGCTGTTGCTCGCTCCCTCTTTGGGCATGAGCAGTTTCGTACAGTCGCTGATCATAGAGATTCTGACGTTCTCGATCCTCGCGCTCAGTCTCGACATTCTGTTGGGCTATACCGGGTTGGTTTCGTTCGGCCATGCCGCCTTCTTTGCAGTGTCCGGCTACGCCACCGCGATCCTCGCGAGCCGCTGGACGCCCGAATTGTTAGTGACCGTTCCGATCAGTATCGCCTGCGCGGCGGCGCTTGCGCTGCCGCTCGGCTGGCTGTCGATTCGGTTGTCCGGATTCTATTTCCTGATGATCACCTTCGCCTTTGCGCAGATGATCTACACCGCGGCGTTCCGCTGGAAATGGCTCGGCGGCTCGGACGGCATCATCGTGCCGACGCCGCAGCTGCTCGGGCACCCGGTGCTGCAAAGTCGTGAGGCCTTCTACTATACCGCGCTCGGCGTCTTCGGGATCGCCTGCGTGTTGCTGTACGGCGTCATCCGCTCGCAGTTCGGTCGCACGCTGCTTGGTATTCGCGAGAATACGCGGCGCATGCGCGCGCTCGGCTACAACGTGCGTCGCTACAAGCTCGGCGCCTTTGTCATCGCGGCGACATTCGGCGGCGTCGCGGGAATTCTCAATGCGCAATTCAATCTGTTCGTGGCGCCCGATTCCGCGCATTGGTCGCTGTCGGCCTTGGTGCTGGTGATGGTGCTGATCGGGGGCTCAGGTTATCCGCTTGGACCGATTATCGGCGCGTTTATCGTCATCAGCCTCCAGCATTGGTTGAGCTCCTACACCGAATACTGGGGCCTCGTTCTGGGCATCCTGTTCATCGTGTTGATCACCGGGGCGCGGGAGGGAATCGCCGGCATCACCGCCGCACTGTGGGGGGCGCGGAGAATGTCATGAGCGAGGTTCTTCGCGTCGAGAAGGTGTCGATGGCATTCGGCAACTTCTACGCCTTGAGGAAAGTCGACCTGGTCGTGAACGCCGGCGAACGGCGCGCGATCATCGGGCCGAACGGAGCAGGCAAATCGACGCTGTTCAACACCATCGCCGGCCAGCATCGCCCAACCGAGGGACGCATATATCTCGCGGGCAAGGAGATGACCGGCTTTCGCCCCGACCAGATGTGGTCGCACGGTCTGGCGCGCACGTTCCAGCGCAATCAGTTGTTCCTCGGTCTGACAGTCTGGGAGAATGTCGATCTCGCCTGCGCCGCCCGCCGGCAAGGTCTGTTCGGCTTCAGAAGCGGCTCCGCTGCGGGCGATTCGGAGATTGCGTGCCTGCTGGCGAATGTTCATCTCGGCGAACGCGCCAGCGTTGCCGTGCGCAACCTCGCTTACGGCGAGCAGCGCCAACTTGAGCTTGCGCTCGCGCTCGCCGGCAGTCCGAGCATCCTTCTGCTCGACGAGCCAACAGCGGGCATGTCGCCAGCCGAGACCGAGTCGATGGTTGCGCTGATGTCGGACCTGCCGCGCGAGATCACCTTGCTGATCGTGGAGCACGATATGGATGTCGTGTTCAGCCTGGCCGATTCGATCACCGTGCTGCATCTCGGCGAGGTTCTTGCGTTCGGAACGCCAACCGAAATCCAAGATAACAAGCAGGTACGCGAGGTCTACATGGGAACGCAGGGCCGCCGATGAGCGATGTTTCACCAACATCGGGGCCCCCGCTGCTGGAGCTACGCGGTGTCGACACATACTACGGCGATAGCCACATCCTGCACCGCGTTTCGCTGAACGTGGAGGCGAGTGAGACAGTCGCCCTTCTCGGGCGCAACGGCGTCGGCAAGAGCACAACGATCCAGACAATCCTCGGTCTGCCGCCGCCGCGCCACGGCGAAATCTTTTTTCGCGGAAAGCTTATCTCCGGTTTGCCAACCTACGACATCATCCAGGAAGGCATCGGCTGGGTGCCTCAGGGCCACCGCATCTTTCCAGTCCTGTCAGTCGACGAGAATCTGACGCTCGCCGCGGCAAAGGCGCGGCCCGGCCGCTGTTCGGTCAAATACGCCTACGAG
>Ga0306920_100011628_pt1 | contig 11907 bp, 6 predicted proteins | sample flu12Cox44000170_FD_204666 | JGI IMG/M metagenome (GOLD analysis project Ga0306920, IMG submission 204666) | Lab enrichment of tropical soil microbial communities from Luquillo Experimental Forest, Puerto Rico - flux4day.12C.oxic.44.000.170 (v2)... | ecosystem: Environmental > Terrestrial >...
TACCGGGGCTGCCGTTCCTGAATATCCTTCCCTGGGTCCCAGCGGCGGCGTGCGCGCCTTCGATGTCCGCTCCGGAAAGTTGGTCTGGACTTTTCACACAATTCCACAACCGGGAGAAGCCGGGCACGAGACCTGGCAGGAAGATGCGTGGCAGAACCGCACCGGAGCAAACGTTTGGTCGATCATGAGCGTGGATACGGAGCGCGGCCTCATTTTTCTGCCCGTGGGTTCTGCTTCTTACGATTTTTACGGCGCAGACCGCAAAGGCATGGACCTGTTTGCCAATTCGCTGGTCGCGCTGGATGCTGCCACAGGAAAGCTTCGCTGGTACTTCCAGATGGTGCACCACGATATTTGGGACTACGACATGCCGGCGCAGCCGGTGCTGATCACCGTGCGACGCAATGGGGGAGAAATCCCGGCGGTCGCGCAAGTGACGAAGATGGGATTCGTATTTATTCTCGATCGGCTCACAGGAAAGCCGCTGTTCCCGGTGGAAGAGCGCCACGTTCCCGAGAGCAATGTGGCCGGCGAGGCCGCTTGGCCGACGCAGCCTTTTCCTCTCAAACCGCCGGCGCTGGTGCGGCAGACATTCGGCGAAGCCGACATTAGCGAAGTCACAAAGGAGTCGCACCAATATTGCGCGGAGCTGTCTCATTCGTTGAAGACCCTCGGGATGTACACGCCATACAGCCGCGAACTGACGTTAGTCATGCCCGGAACGCTCGGAGGAGCGAACTGGTCGGGAGGGTCTTTTGATGTGGCTTCGGGTTATTTGTTTGTGAACACAAACGAGCTTGGGGCCGTCGGTGCGATGCTACCGCAAGCGGATGGCGCGCCGGAAAAATACCGGCGAGGTTCCAAAGACGGAGAATACGCAAGGTTCTGGGATCAAAACCAATGGCCGTGTCAGAAGCCCCCTTGGGGAACGCTGAACGCCGTGGACGTGAACAAGGGAGAGATCGTCTGGAAAGTGCCGCTTGGCAGCTTGGGTGGTTTGAAGGAGAAAACCGGGACCCCGAACCTCGGCGGCTCGATTGTCACCGCCGGCGGGCTGGTTTTTATCGGCGCAACAATGGATAGTCGCTTTCGTGCGTTCGACGCAAGAACCGGAGAGCAATTGTGGGCCACCGAGCTGGAAGCAAGCGCGCATGCTACGCCAATCACCTACCTGGGCAAGAACAGTGGCAAGCAGTTTGTGGTGATCGCTGCCGGAGGTGGCGGGTATTTTAAGGGCCAAGTATCCGATACGCTGGCGGGGTTTGCCCTTCCGGACAAGTAAACAACTTCAATTGGGAATTGAAGAAGATCACCCCGGAGCGGTAAAGTGTCGACCGCATGGAGAATTCGGGATGCTTCGGTCATTGAGGGAATCTGAGTTCTGCATCAACAAAAGTGTCATTGCCCGTTAAATTCTCGAGCCTCTTTTGTTTTTTGCTTGCTCTTTTTTTCACCGGCGCGAACCAAGCGCTCGGCCAAAGCAATGTGGTCGTCGTACGCCCCAAGGCGATTCATGACCTGCTCGTAAATCCCGGAATGGGCATCACCACGTTTCAGCGGTTCAATGGACAGGAACCCAATCCGCCACTGAAGTGGTCCGAAGCGGGGCCGGTGACGAAGTTGCCGCAAGCAGCGGGGAAACCGGATTTTCCTGACACGTCCGTTTCGTATTGCCGTTGGTATTGGAACGTTCTCGAACCAGAGCCGGGAAAGTTTCGCTGGGAGATTGTGGACTTGGCGTTGGAAGAAGCGAGGGCGCATGGACAAACGCTCGCGATTCGGCTGATGCCTTACTCCAACCAGGATCCTCTGCCGGAGTGGTACCGAAACTCGGGAGCGCGACGCGTCAACAAAGCCACGGACAAAGACGGCCAGATCTGGCAGCCGGATTTCGGAGATCCGTTGTATCTCAAATTTTGGGGCGAGCTTGTGGCCGAGGCGGGAAAACGTTACGACGGAAATCCCTATCTCGACAGCGTGGACATTTCTTCCGTGGGCTATTGGGGAGAAGGCTGGAGCCCCTACATGCCCGCCTTTCCATTTCAAAAGCAATTGATCGATATTTGGATTGAAGCTTTTCCGCGAACCACGCTGCTGATGAACTTTGATGAACAGCAAGCGCTCACCTACGGGACGGAGCATGGCGCAGGGTGGCGGCTGGATTGCCTTGGGGACATGCGAACGAGTTCCACGAATCCCTACTTTCCCGCGGAAATGCTGGAGATTTATCCGCAGCAGATTGTCCGCGCAGGAATTCAGGACGTTTGGCAGCGCAGGCCCGTTTCGCTCGAAACCTGCTACACGGTGGCCGGCTGGAAGGAAAGAGGCTATGACCTGGACTACATCCTCGAGCAAGCGCTGCGCTGGCACGTCAGCACGGTGAACATCAAGTCTGCGCCGATACCGAACGAGTGGAAAGGGCAATTCGATGCGTTTCAGAAAAAGATTGGCTACCGCTTCAATCTGCGACGCCTGGAATACTCGAAGGTAGTCGCACCCGGGACCGTGATGCCGGTGCACATGTGGTGGCTGAACGAGGGAGTCGCGCCGATTTACAAGGAATTCACCCTGGCCATGGAATTGCGGTCTCCGAAGACGGCCACGGTGATTCCCGTGCCGGTGGACATTCGCAAATGGCTTCCCGGAGATGCCGTATACGACGGCACGTTGTACGTGCCGGAGAATCTCCCGGACGGGAAGTACGACGTTCGCGTAGCCATGTTGGATCCCAGAACCAGGAAGCCCGCGATTCGCTTCGCGGTCGAGGGCCGCGAAGAAGATGGCTGGTACGCCATGGGCTCGCTCACGGTGAAGGCTCCGTAATGCGCAGCTGGCTGGGAGTTTTGCTGTCGGGCGTGAGCGCCGCTTGTTTGCTGGCTCGAACCGACCCGGCGCCCCCTGAATTCTTCCGCGTGTTGAAGCAGCCCCCGGAATCGGGACCGCGCATCACCCCTTACCTGCGGTATCAAGCGGAACAAGCGTGGCTCGAAGACGAAGCTCGCCAAAAAGCCTGGGACGCTATCGGCGACGAGGCCGGCCTGCGCAAGTTGCAGGACGTTTTGCGGCAAAAACTTCTGCAGATGATTGGCGGCCTGCCCGCCGTGAAGACGGACCTGCACGCGGTAATCACCGGTAAGATTCCGATGGACGGTTTCACCATCGAAAAACTTGTCTTCCAGAGTTTGCCGGGGATTTACGTCACCGCGCTAGTCTACGTTCCGAATGATCATGCGGGAAAACATCCGGCCGTGCTGGTCCCCGCGGGCCACGCCGCGGACGGGAAATCTCACTATCAGGCACTGAGCCAGAGACTCGCCGGACGCGGCTACCTGGTGATTTCCTGGGATCCCGTCGGGCAAGGCGAGCGCAGTCAGTTTTGGGATTCGAAAGCGAACAAGAGCCGCTACAACTTGATTTGCGCGGAACACGCGGTGATGGGAAACCTGGCTTATTTGGCCGGAGCGAACCTTGCGCGATGGGAAGTTTGGGACGGCATTCGCGCCGTGGACTATCTTTTGACACGCCCCGACGTGGATCCCGAGCGAATCAGCATTACCGGCACGAGCGGCGGGGGAACGCAAACCGCGCTGATCGCGGCGCTGGACGAGCGCATAAAAGTTGCCGTGCCCTCGTGCTACATCACCTCTCTGCCGATGCGCATCTCGAACCGGATCTTTGTCGATCCGGACAGCGATCCCGAACAGGATTTGTACGGCATGATTTCGGACGGCATGGACCATGCGGGGCTGCTCCTGCTGATGTACCCGCGCCCGGTAATGGTGGCGGCTGCGGTGCTAGACTTTTTCCCAATTGAGGGCACGCGGAAGACTTTTCGGGAACTGCAAAAGCTGTACGCGCGCTTCGGCCGCGGGGACCGCCTGGCAATGGCGGAAGGTTATCACGGGCATCAGTATTCCGCGGAGAATCAGCAAGCCGCCCTCGACTTTCTCGACCATTTCAATCACCTGCCGGAGCGAAGCGGCCTTCCTCTTGTGAAAGAGCTGGACGGAGAAACCTTGCGATGCACACGAACGGGACAGGTCCTTGTCGACTACCGCGATGCAAGATCTTTGATGGATGTGGTGCGCGAATATTACCAGGAGCACAAAAGCGGAAGCACGCGGACACTTGCCAAGGAATATTACGGGAATAACTACAGCGGTGTGAAGAGTTGGCGAGTTCGCGAGAATGCCGGCGTCTTGCCGCAACCGGGCGAAATCACCTGGGAGGCCGCCGGTAGTTCGATACTGGGAGAGGCGACGATCGACCGCTATTTGCTGCGCCACAGCGGACTGCTTGAAATGCCGCTACTGTACATTCACAAATCAGGCACCGGCGAGCGAAAAGCCGCGCTGTGGTTCCAGGAAAACGGCAAGGCCGCAGCAGACGACTGGCCCGAAATTGAAAGATGTTTAAACCAAGGCTTTGCCATTATCTCGTTTGATTTTCGCGGGCTCGGCGAAACGCGCATGCCCTATACGGCAGTTTCCCCGGACGATCCGCTGTTGGGTGCGCTGGATTTTGATCATGCCTACATCAATCCGATCTCCGGCGTGCTGGCTGACTATGTGTACAACTCGCTTTTGACCGGGAGGCCGTATTTCCTCGAAATGATTGAAGATGCGGAAATCGCCAGCCGTTTTGCGGCTCAGAAGCTGCACGCGAACGTGGTTGCGGTAACCGCTCGAGGCGATGCCTACACACTCGCAAGCGCGATCGCTGAAACTTTGCCAGGCACGAGCCTCTTGCCCCAGCCAAACGGCAAGGTCTTGAAATGGTCTGAAATCGTGGAGCAGAAGAAAGAGAGCTGGCCGATTCAATATTTGCTGCCTGGAGGCGCCTACATCCACTGACGCGTTCGAGTTTTGTCAAGCCAACGCCACGTCCCGACTGGCATGACGACTTCAATTCACGAGTCTTAGGATTCCAAACCGCGTTGGCACGTGAAAGGTCTTCCCTTCGGGAATGACGCTCCAGGCAAGGAACTTGCGGTGATCGTCGCCGCCTTTTCCCGCCGCGCGAAAAAAATTCACCCGCCATTCGGTGCCGACACGCGGGTCTTTCACGTTCATCGCGGCGAGTGGTATGCGCATCTCCGTGCTCCATACGTGATGCTCCACGTCGATACGGGTGGCGTGCTCAAAACCGGAATTCCAAGAGGCGTCGTTGAACGGGTCCTTGGTCTTGTCGATCTCCAAGTCGATCCACTGATTATTCGGAGCCACTTCAAACTCAAAATAATGATTCACGCGCGCGGGCTGAGGATTCAGGAAAACTTCGACAACGTCACGGTCCCAAAGTTGCCATCGCTCCGCCTTGGGGTCTTCTCCTTCGTAAACGTTCAGCGAATCGTAGCGGCTCGCAAACGCAAAGTAGATATGCGTTTCCGTCCAGAGAGATGCGACACGCGTTTCCGCTTCAGGATAGTGAGACTTGCCCGAGGCCTGGTGGTCAAATTCCACCCACTTCGCATGCTTCCAGAGAGCTTTGCTGAGATCGCCATCGGGCAAGAAGTTCGTCGAAGAATGCCTTGTTTCCGCGGCAACGCTGCTGGAGTAGGCTTCTTCGGGCATGCTGGCGGCTTGTCGCGCGGGAGAAGCAACGAAGTTCGCATACACAACCGCGCTCACAAAGAGACCAAAGCGAAATCTGGAAGCCAACATCAATCGATCCCCACGGCTTTATCGCACTTTGACAACGGAAAGTAAACGATATAGAAGAGCGAAGCCGAAGGACAGCCGAAGCGGCAGGGAGAAATTTGTATAGGAGGGGCCATGGGTCGAATCGGAAGGCGGAGGCTGTTGGAAAGCGCGGGAGTGCTCTTAGCAGCGGGTAGAATTTCCTCTAGTGGAGCGAGCGTGCCGTCGGCGGAAGCGGACGAGGCGGGCAAGCCTTTGCCGCTTAAGGATTTTGAGCCGCGAAGCATGTTGCATGTGCCCGAGACGAAAGTGCCGCGGGCGCGCTACCCGCTCATAGATATACACACGCATCTTTCGTCCGTTGCCAAACACGCCGGGGGAGTCGCGATCGGGGAGGAAATGGAATATTTCGCTCCGGTAGAGGAGCTGTTGCCGCTAATGGAGCGGAAAAACATCCGCATCATGGTGAATCTCACCGGAGGTGTTGGAAAAGGACTGGATGAAGCCATTCGAAAGTATCAGACGCCTCACCCGGACCGCTTTCTGACTTTCACGGAACCCTGGTGGGAGCGCACCAACCAACCGGGATACAGCCAATTTCAGGCCGATGAAATTGTCCGCGCTCAAAAGGCCGGCGCACGCGGATTGAAAATCCTAAAAACGCTCGGATTGTACTTGCGCGAGAAAATCTCCACGGGGCCACTTGTGAAGGTGGATGACAAACGCTTCGATCCCATGTGGGAAGCGTGCGGGTCGCTGGGTATTCCTGTGGCGATCCATGTTTCGGATCCGGAAGCCTTCTTTCTGCCCATCGACCGCTTCAACGAGCGCTTCGAGGAACTGAACAATCATCCGGATTGGTCATTTTATGGGAAAGATTTTCCAAGCAACGCTGAGCTACTGGAGGCGCGCAACCGCGTCCTGGCGCGCCATCCCAAAACGCAGTTCATTGTGCTTCATGTGGGCAATGACGCCGAGAATCTCCCCTATGTGGGAGAGTGCATGGATCGTTTTCCGAACATGCATGTGGAGACCGGTGCCCGCATCGGCGAGCTTGGCCGCCAGCCGCACCAGTCCAGAAAGTTTTTTGAGAAATATCAGGACCGCATTTTATTTGGAACCGACGCGGTTCCACACGGGACCGACACGCCGCAACAAATCTTCAACGACCAGTTGTACGAGATCTATTACCGGTTTCTCGAGACCGAAGATGAATACTTTGATTACGCTCCGGCACGGGTGCCACCCCAGGGGCGGTGGCGGATTTACGGTTTGGGATTGCCGGACGAAATCCTCAAGAAGGTGTACTACGAGAATGCCGCCCGGCTCTTACAAGTCAAAACCTAGCGCTATTTTCGAGCGCAAAGGAGACGAAAGGGATTGACAAAGCAAGTGGATTCTGCCAAGAAGAAAGCGAAACGAATGATAAGGAAAGCAAAGTAAAGAGATGACGCTTTTCTTTCTCCGCGCGCTTCTCGGGTTCCTCGTCCTAGCCCACGGCAATGGCGGCGCGCCTCGTCCTGGTAATTTCAGGGTCATCGGGCCGGGCGGTGGTGGAGCCATGTTCCACCCGACAGTCAGCCCGCACGACCTCGATACGGTCCTGGTCAGTTGTGACATGACCGGAGCCTACATCAGTCACGACGGCGGCAAGTCGTGGCGCATGTTCAACCTACGGGGTGTTGTGGAGTTTTTTGTTTTCGACCCTTTGGATGAAAACGTAATCTATGCACAATCGAGCGGCTTGTGGCGGAGCCAAGATCAAGGGGCGACCTGGAACCTGGTTTACCCGACGCCTTCTTCGGTCAAAGGCGTGAAAATGAGCTCCGATCACTCCGACGAAGACATCGTCGCGGAGCCAAATCCGTTGGGCACCATAACCGCCATGGCCATCGATCCCGCCGATTCCAGGGTTTTCCATGTCGTCGCGGGCGACAGAAAAAAGGGGAACTCTTCTCTTTTTGTCTCTCGAGACCGAGGCCAGAGCTGGACAAAGGAAGCGGATCTACCCGAACCGGCCAAGAAAATTTGGGTGGATACGAGTTCGTCGGCCGGTCGGACGATGCTGCTCGTAGCCGGTTCGCATTTTATTGTGGAGAAAACGTCGTCGGGGATGCAAAAGATTCCCCCGCCTTCGGTAAAGACAATCACGGATATTTCAGCGGGTTTCACCAAGAACGGAAAACCGGTGATTTACACGCTAGGGGATGAGACGGCATCGGTGTCCGACGACGAAGGCGCAACTTGGCGGAAGGTGAATTTGGGACCGGGGAATGCAAAGTTGCGGGCCATCGCCACCAGTCTCCATAACCCCGATACGGCTTATGTCTCCTACAACGATTTGGAAGAGGGCGGAGCGAAATGGCTCGGAGTGGCCAAGACCACCGACGCCGGGCGAACTTTCAGACTGCTCTGGAAAGAAGACAGCAATCCGGCCGCGAAATCCGGAGCCAACATTCATGACGCGTGGATCACCGAGCGCTTTGGGACGGATTGGGGAGAAAATCCGCTGGCGCTCACGGTGGCCGACCAAGACGCCAATGTCAGCTACGGAACGGACTTGGGAAGAACGATGCGCACGACCGACGGAGGCGCAAATTGGGTCGCGGTGTACTCGAGGAAGTCCGAGGGAAGTGGGTGGATGAGTACGGGGCTCGATGTCACGACGAGCTATGGCTACCATTTTGACGTGTTTGACCATAATCGGCAGTTCATCTCCACAACGGACATCGGCCTTTTCCGCAGCGAAGACGGCGGGAAATCCTGGGTGAGTTCGACCGCAGGCGTGCCCAAAGAATGGATGAATACGACGTACTGGATGGTATTTGACCCGGCGGTGAAGGGGCGCGTATGGAGCGTAAATAGCTGGACGCATGATTTACCGCGGCCGAAGATGTGGAGAAGAAAAGCGATTCTGGATTATCGCGGGGGAGTCTGCCGCAGTGATGACGGCGGCCGCACGTGGACGAAATCCAACAACGGGATGGAGGAAACCGCAGCCACGCATATTCTGTTGGATCCTACCAGCCCGCCGGATGCGCGCGCCCTCTATGTTGCAGCGTTTGGGCGCGGCGTCTACAAAAGTACAGACGGCGGAAAGAACTGGACGCTGAAAAATACCGGCATGGCACAGAAAGAACCATTTGCCTGGAGAATCGTGAGGGACCGGAAGGGTGCACTTTATGTTCTTGTGGCGCGACGTTCCGAAGACGGAAGCATTGGAAACGAGGGCGATGGTGCGATTTATCGCTCCACTGACGCTGCTGAGCACTGGACCCGAGTAGCCATGCCGCAAGGAAGCAATGGGCCAAACGGACTGGCAGTCGATCCGAACACGCCTGATCGCCTGTATCTTGCGGTATGGGCCCGGGATAAAGGCGAACACGGCGATGGTGGCGGCATCTACTTGTCGGAGGATGCCGGCAAAACATGGAGGCGGGTGCTTGAACGCGATCGCCACATTTACGACGTCACGATAGACTCTCGGGATGCCAACATACTCTACGCCGCCGGATTTGAATCTTCCGCCTGGAGGTCCGCGGACCGGGGCGAGCATTGGACGCGCATACCAGGCTTCAATTTTAAGTGGGGGCATCGCGTGATTCCCGATCCACAGGACCCGAAGAAGGTTTACATCACCACTTTCGGCGGTGGCGTTTGGTATGGTTCGGTGGACGGAGAGGATCGCCCGCTCGACATTATGACTCCGGAGCTACAGCCGGGACACTGAGCGCGGATTTAACGGCCTAACGGAAATCGCGGGATGGTATGGAAAGCGCGCACTTACTGACACCGGAGGAATGGCAGCGGGCCTTGGCAACGACCCAAGGCAGGGCAGCGGAATTGTTTGGAAGGTCCGAAGAGGAGCAGCAACGGCTGGGTTATTTCCATACGATTCGGGAAATCTGCCAGCAACCTTGGACATGGTTGCGAACCTGCGAACGAATGCTGGCCTCAGGTGATGCCCTCAAGGAAGAGCTGAAGGGAATTCACAGTCTAGCGCTCACCGGTTCAGGCAGTTCGGAGTATGCCGCGGAATGCGTGCGTTTCCCTTTGCAAACCGCGCTTGGCATCCCGACCGAATCCATCAGCGGCGGCGCTCTCCTGATGTACGGCGGGAAAGCCCTTCCTCCCGGCAGGCCTGGAGTGCTTGTCTCGGTGGCGAGGTCTGGCGACAGCCCGGAGAGCGGCGGGGTCGTCGAATTGTTGCTGGGCACGGAGCCGCAAATTCGGCACATTGTGGTGACCTGCAATGAGCAAGGAAGATTAGCCCGGGCCTGGCACGAGACCAAGAATGTGCGGGTCATCACCCTTCCCAGCGAGACGCTTGATAAGAGCCTGGTCATGACCAGCAGCTTCACCAACCTAGTGCTGGCTGTACGTTTCCTGGGAATCCTCGAGAGAGCGAATGAGTACCGCACGCTGTGCGAAAAGTTGAGCCAAATTGCGAGCGAATTGCTCCGGTCGAGGTTCGATGCGCTCGGAAGGATTGCGGCCGCGGATTTCCGGCGCGCCGTGTTTCTCGGGAGCGGATCGCGTTTCGCAGCGTCTCGCGAGGCGGCATTGAAGATGCTGGAGCTCACCGCTGGGCGCGTGACAACCGTTTGCGAAACGTACTTGGGCTTTCGCCACGGCCCCATGAGTTACGTGGGAGACGACACATTGATTGTGTGTCACCTTTCGTCCGATCGCACGATTCGTGCTTACGAGTTGGACTTGCTGCGCGAGTTGGACCGCAAGAGGCTTGGGCTGCTGAAGGTCATCGTCGGTGAAAACATCCCGGACTCCGCCCCCCGAAATGGCGACGAGGTTATCGAGTGCCGCGGGTTGAGCGAACTCGGCGAGGACGATGACTTGGCCATACACGTCGTCGTGGCGCAACTTCTTGCTTTTTTCAGATGTCTGGAGGAAGGTCTACATCCCGATTCTCCCTCCGAAGAAGGAATCATCAGTCGAGTGGTGGAAAAGTTCCCCTTGCATGCTCCTTCATGAACGAGCTCTTGGATCACCACGGCAGCCAAACAAGAACAAGAGGACAAACAGATAAATACTGAGGTACAGATGGCTTGGAAGCGGTGCCAGCGAGACTCTTTCTCCGTAGCGCGCTGCGCTTTCGCCTTCGTCTTCTCGCTCCTTTCCTCGCTACCGATTTGCGGGCAAGTGCATGTATGGGAGGGCGTCCTGAAGCTTCCGACTTACGAGGAAGGGGCGCCAAGTCCCAATCCTCCTTTTGATCAATTCTCAACCGGCCGCTTCAATTATCCCTACACGCTGCGAAACGAAATTACCAACACACGCGTGGAACACGAGTGGCGCGCCGTTTATCTCGAAAATGAGTACTTGAAATGTTCCGTGCTGCCGGACATCGGCGGTCATCTTTACACCTGCGTTGACAAAATCAGCGGCCAGCCAATGTTCTACGCGAATCCCTCGATCAAGAAGGCTCGAATCGGTTATCGAGGCGCGTGGGCGGCCTTTGGCGTGGAGTTCAATTTTCCCGTTTCCCACAATTGGGTCTCCATGTCGCCGGTGAACTACGCGTTCGCGGAACATCCGGACGGCAGCGCTTCGGTTACGGTGGGCAACATCGACAGAGTCTACGGGATGGAGTGGACGGTGGAATTGACTCTGCGCCCGGGCTCCACAATTTTGGAGCAGCGCGTTACGCTCAGCAACCGCAGCGACGTCCGCCACCGTTTTTATTGGTGGAACAATGCCGGCGTCGAGGTTTGGGACGATTCCCGAATCCAATACCCCCAGCGCTTTGCGGCTGCCCACGGATTTGCCGAGGTACAGCGCTGGCCGGTTGATGCCCAAGGCAAAGATTTGAGCGTCATTCGCAACCAAACGGACGGGCCGGTGTCCTTGTTCACGCATGGAAGCCGTGAAGACTTCATGGGAGTGTGGAATCCCCACACGAATACTGGCACCGCGCATTTTGCCGAGTATCTACAAGTTCCCGCGAAGAAGATCTGGTCCTGGGGCGTGGACGCAGACGGCCTTGACTGGCGCAAGGCCCTGTCGGACAACGACAGCGCTTACGTCGAGTTGCAAGCAGGCCTGTTTAGGAACCAGGAGACCTACGCGTTTCTGGAGCCGCGGCAAGCGATTTCCTTCAAAGAGTATTGGATGCCGGTCCGCGACACCGGCGGCATCTCGCGAGCCAATCTCGCCGGCGTGGTTCATTTGGAGCGAAAGAATGGCGTTTTGAACGTCGCGTTCAGCGCCAGTTCTAAGGTTTCCACGGCGACCATCACGGTTCTAAATG
>Ga0306920_100011629_pt1 | contig 11906 bp, 9 predicted proteins | sample flu12Cox44000170_FD_204666 | JGI IMG/M metagenome (GOLD analysis project Ga0306920, IMG submission 204666) | Lab enrichment of tropical soil microbial communities from Luquillo Experimental Forest, Puerto Rico - flux4day.12C.oxic.44.000.170 (v2)... | ecosystem: Environmental > Terrestrial >...
CCTCGGTGTGGGCGAGGGAGAGGTAGAGCTTCGTCGACATCGGGTTCAGGAAGATTCCGCGGCGGAAGAGGCCTAGCAGAAAGGCGCGGGCGCGCGCCCGGTCGGACGCGAACGCGGTGCGGTAGTCGACGACCTCGTGGTCCGTGAACACGATTGCGGCGAGCGGGCCGTCGCCCTGGACCTGCGCGGTGATTCCCTCCTCCTTCAGCACGGTCACGAGCCCGGCGCGCAGGGATTCGCCCAGCGCGAAGAGGCGCCGGTACGTCCCATCGCGGCGGAGCTCGGCCAGGGTGGCGACCGCCGCGACCGCCGAGATGGGGTTGCCGCCGATGCTCGAGGCGAACCAGACGTAGCGATCGTCGCCGAGCCGGTCTTCGCGCACCAGATCGAGCACGTCCGCGCGGCCGGCGACGGCGCCGATCGGATAGCCGCCGCCGAGCGCCTTTCCGTAGGTCGCCAGATCGGGCCGCACGCCGTAGTACTCCTGCGCGCCGCCGTAGGCGAGGCGGAAGCCCGTGACCGTCTCGTCGAAGATCAGCAGCACGCCGAGCTCGGACGCGAGCTCGCGCAGGCCCGCGAGGAACCCGGGCTGGGGCGGCGTGCAGCGATGGAGTGGCTCGACGATGATCGCGGCGACGTCACCGCGCCGGGCCTCGAGGATCGTCGTGGTCGTCCGGAGATCGTTGTAGGGCGCCACCAGCACGTCGGCGACGGCCCCCGCGGTGATGCCGGCGGACGTCGGCTCACCCTCGGGGAACGCGAGCAGACGGCGCGGGAAGAGGCTCACGGTGCCGATCTCGTTCGCGCCGTGGTAGGCGCCCTCGAACTTGAGGACGCGCGGGCGCCCGGTGAAGGCGCGCGCGAGCCGTTCGGCGTAGGCCGTGGCCTCGGTGCCCGAGGCGCAGAAGCGGAGTCGCTCGGCGCACGGGACCGCGCGGGTCAGCTCCTCGGCGAGCTCGAGCGACGCGTCCGTGACGTACGCGAAGTTCGAGCCGAGCGCGGCACGGCGGCGGACCGCCTCGACGATCGCTGGGTGGGCGTGGCCGAGGAGCACCGAGCCCCAGCCCATCGTGAAGTCGGTGAACGCGCGGCCGTCGGTGTCCCACACGGCCGCGCCCTCGCCGCGGGCGAGCACGATCGTGAGGTCGCGGGGCAGGTTGTACTCGCCGGGCGAGCCTGCCGGAAAGACGGCCCACGAGCGATCGGCGGCCGACGTCACGACTGGCGGCTTACAGCTCTCGCGAGCCGATGATCAGCGGATCAGGGATCGCTACAGTCTCTGAAAAAGCCGCAATTCGTGCAGGCGATCTTGCACTGGCGCTCTTCCATCCGCTTGCCGCAGCGCTCGCAGATGTGTACCCACAGGGTTCGCGCGGAGAACGTGACGTCGGCGTGAACGCGGGTCGGAGACGGGCTCGGGCGCGGCTCCATGCCGCTGGTACACTACCCCGCATGGCCGACGACTGGCAAGATCTAGAGTTCCTGCGCCACGTCTTCGACGAGACGCAGGTGGTGCGCAAGCCGCTCACCGGGATCATCACGGGCTATCACGTGCTGCCCTACATCCTGGTGGGACCGGAGCACGACAAGCCGGGCCGGTCGGTGGAGGTGCGTGGCCGCATCAAGGTCTCGCCCCGGCTCGTCATCGGTGCCGGCGGCGGCCCGACCTACGGCGAGATGTTCAACGAGACCGAGCTGATGGACCAGCGCCTGATCGCGCGCGTGTTCAGCTTCCGCTACGCCTCGCGCGTCTCGCTCGAGAGCGAAGAGCTCCGGATCCGGCGCCAGGAGCGCGACGCCCGGGGCCACCTCGAGCGCGTGCTCGAGGAGCTCACGCAGCGTGAGGTCATCAACACCGGGGTGATCGCGACCCCGGACGTGCGCTTCTATCCGGTCTCGATCGACCGCTTCATCCGCGAGATCCTCGATCAAGAGTTCCGCGAGTAGGGCGGCGAGAGCGCGCCCCATGACGTGGGGGCGCGCGCTCCAGGCGCTGGTCGTCCTGGCGCTGGCCGTGCTGGTCGGCGCGCTCGCCTGGCGCTCGCGCGGCTGGCCGCTGATCCACGACGCCCCGCTCATGTACTACATCGCCTGGCGCATCGGCGAGGGCGCCGTGCCGTACCGCGATCTCTTCGACATGAACTTCCCGGGCGTCTATCTGCTGCACCTGGCCGCGCTCCGGCTGTTCGGCGCCGGCGACGCGGGCTGGCGCGTCTTCGATCTCGCGTGGCTGGCCGCGACGTCGCTCGCGGCGGCGGCGCTGGCGGCGCGCTGGGGACGGTTCGCGGCGGCCGGCGCCGGCTTGTTCTTCGCGGCGTACCACCTGGCCGCCGGCGCCTGGCAGACGGGTCAGCGCGACTTCCTGCTGTGCCCGTTCCTCTTGCTGGCGGCACTCGGCGTCGCGCGCTGGGCCGAGCGCCCCGGCGAGTGGCTGAGCCTCGCGTGGGGAGGTCTGGCACTCGGCGCCGGGCTCACGGTGAAGCCTCACGCGGGACTGCTGGCCGCCGCCCTGCTCGTGCTCGTGGCCGTCGTCGCGCGCCGTGACGCGAGCCCGCGCGGCGTCGTGCCGGACGCTGCGGCCTCGCGAGCCGCCGGCGCTCGGTCGGCCGTCGCGGCGGTCGCGATCTTCGCGGTGGCGCTCGCCGTCCCATCGCTCGTGGTCGTTGCGTGGCTCGGTGCGGCCGGCGCGCTGCCGGCGTGGTACGAGATCGTCGTCGGCTACCTGGTGCCGCTCTACTCGCGCCTGGGCCGGCCCGAGCGCTGGACGTTCCATCGGTGGCACGTGTGGATCCCGATCGCGGCCGGCGCCGTGCTCTCGATCGGATCGGCCGTCGCGAGCCGCCGCTTCGCCGTCAGACACGCGGTGGTCGCCGTCGGCCTCGGCTACGGCGTCGCCCACTACCTCGGCCAGGGCAAGGGATGGGAGTACCATCTTTATCCGCTCGCGGCGTTCGCGGCGGTCGCGCTCTTCGCCGAGGCGCCGCGCATGCTGGCGGCCGGCCGCCTCGCGGCCCTGCCGCTCGTCGCGTGTCTCGTCGCGGCCGGGACGATGCTGGGGCTCAAGGGCGTCGAGGCGTCCGATGCCGCGTGGATCGCGGACAAGGAGCGCCGCGTGAGCGCGATCGTGGCGGATCTGGACGGACGCCTCGTACCGGGAGACACCGTGCAAGTGCTGGACACGACCGAGGCGGGAATCCACGCGCTGCTGCGCCTGCGCGCCGTGGAGCCGACGCGGTTCATCTACGATTTTCACTTCTATCACGACGTCGAGACGCCGTCGATCCAGCGGCTGCGCGCGGAGCTCCTCGCGGGGCTCGACGCGCATCCGCCAAAGTTCATCGTGCTGCTCGAGCGGGGCTGGCCCGCGGGCGGCTACGAGCGCGTGGAGCAGTTCCCGGGGCTCCGGCAGCGCCTGGCGGCCTACCGTGTCGACCGGCGGCGCGACGGCTACGTCGTCTATGCGCGCTGACATCATCCGCCGCATCATCCGCGCCTACGACGATCCGGTCGTGCGCGCGTACTGCTGGGTGCGGTTCTGGATCCTCCGCCAGCGCTTCCTCGACGAGATCGGTCAGTATCTGCCGGAGTCGGGCGCCGTGCTCGACATCGGCTGCGGCTTCGGGCTCTTCTCGCTCTACTACGCGGCGACGAGCCCCGCGCGATTCGTCCGGGGCGTCGACCTCAGCGCGCGGCGCGTCGCGATGGCGCGCCGGGCCGCGTCGCGGCTCGCGATCGACAACGTCGCCTACGAAGAGGGCGACGCGCGCACCTTCAAGGGCGACGGCGAGGTCGCGGCCGCCTACATGCTCGACATCGTGCACCACATTGCGCCCGACACGGTGGTCCCGCTCCTGCGGCGGCTCCACGCGTGCCTGTCCCCCGGCGGCGTGCTGATCGTGAAGGACGTGGACACGCGGCCGGCGCCGAAGCGATGGTTCACGTGGACGCTCGACAAGCTGATGGCGCCGGCGACACCCGTGAGATACTGGAGCGGCGACGAGCTGGCCGCGGCGCTACGGGCGGCGGGATTCCAGGTGCGGCGTCACGCGATGCTCGACTTCCTGCCGTATCCGCACGTCATCTATATCGCGACCCGCCGGCCGTAGCCGGCGGCCGTGCTCCCGAAGCCCCCGGCATCTCCTCGCGGGCCTCGTACCGGAGCCGGCGCGCCTCGAGCCACCGCACCCCGAACATGTCGACGACGCCGCGCCACGCGCGGTTGCGGACTCCGTAGTGGGAGACGCCGAACCGCCGCGGACGGTGGTTGACGGGCACCACGATCACCCGGTGACCGGCCTGGCGCAGGAGCGCCGGGACGAACCGGTGAAACCCGTCGAAGAAGTGCAGGCTGTCGACGCAGCGCCGACGCATCGCCCGGAGCGAGCACGCGCTGTCCCGGACCTCGTCGCCGAGCACCGCGCCGCGCACGCGATTGGCCACGCGAGAGGAGATGCGCTTGAGCCACGGGTCGCGCCGAGCCTGGCGCCAGCCGACCGCCGCATCGAAGCGATCGAGCTGAGCGAGCAGCAGGGGGATGTCGCGCGGATCGGACTGCAGATCGGAGTCGAGGGTGACCACGACGCGCCCGCGGACGGCGCGAAGGCCGGCGGCCAGCGCCGAGGAGAGCCCGCGGTTGGCCGCGAGCCGGATCAGGCGCACCCGTGCGTCACTCACCTGCAGGAGCCGCACGAACTCGACGCTCGAATCGGTCGAGCCGTCGTCGACCACGATCACCTCGGCCGGCTCTTCGACGGTCTTGAGGACGGCCTGGAGCTCTTCCCACAGGATCGGCAGGCTCTGCGCCTCGTTGAAGACGGGCAGGACGATCGAGAGCTCGACCGGGGCCGACGTCACGCGCCGCTCCCGCCCAGCACCACCATCTCGTGCCTGGCCACGCGGTGGGCTACGATGATGCGCCACGAGGGATGCGCTTGACGTCGTAGCACCGCCCACCATTTCCTCGACATGATCACGGCGCTGCTCGCCGGGCTCGCCAGAAGCTGCTCCGCGCGAGCGCGGTCAAGCTCGACGACGGGCCGCCGAAGATAGAAATCGTAGTTCAAATCAATGTCAGGGTACACCCGGACCGCGGTCCCGGGAGGCGTCAAAGCTTGCGCCGCCGCAGTGATCGGTCGGACGTCGAAATCGCGCGCGAACCTCGCCGGGTAGCGTGCGCCCTCGACCAGGAGGATCGCGCCGATGCCGAGGGCCACGACGAGCCCGCCGTGCGTGAACGCCGCCCGGCGTGCCGCCACGACTGCCCCCAGCGCCGTGGCCACGAGCACGGCCACGATCAGCGCGGTTTCCGCGCGGGTGTCCGGCACCCACGGCCGCCCCTCTCCACGGATCAGGCTCGGAGCCGGCGAGAGCGCGAGCGCCGCGACGACCACGACGAGCGCGGCGAACGCGTAGAGCGTCCGGCGCAGGACGGGGGCACCGCCGTGCGCGGCGGCACGCGTGAGGAACTCGCCCACCAGGAGCGCCAGACCCGGATAGATCGGGATCAAGTAGCGCGCGCGATGAATGCCGCTCAGGCCAATCAGCACCCAGATCATCAGCGTCCAGGCGGCGATCAGCCGCCGCTCGGCGTCGGGCAGCCGCCGCCACCACGTGGCCGCGCCGACGAGAAAGACCGTCCACGGCAGCGCGTACGCGAGGACCCAGAGGCTCTCGAGCCGGGTGAGTGCACCCCGGCGGAAGGCCCAGCTTCCGTAGTGGCCGACGACGGTGTCCCCGACGAAGGACGACCCGTGACCGACGAGATAGGTGCCGTACCAGGGCGCCAGCAGCACGCCCAGGACCACGACGCCGATCAGAGGCCGCAGACGGATCATGTCGCGCCAGCCGTCGGCGAACGCAACCCCGGCGAAGCCGGCGACGAGCCCGAGCAGCCCCATCGGCCCCTTGCTCATGATCGCGCTGGCGACGCACGCGTAGAAGCCGATCAGTGGAAGGGTCGCGTAGCCGCGTCGGCGCGCCGCGAGCAGGGCGTAGAGCGCCCACCAGGTCCACGCCGTCACCATGACGTCCGACTGGCCGTGGTGGCCGATCGCGAAGAAGCCGATCGTGCAGGCGAGGGCGAGCGCCGCCATCGCGCCGGCGCCGACCCCCCAGGTCCTGGCGCCGATCGCGAAGACCGCCGCGACGGTCGCGAGCGAGGACAGGACGGCCGGGAGCGCCGCGGTCCACTCCGTCACCTCGCGGCCCGGCAGCGACGCGAGGGCGACGGACCAGAAGAAGAGTTGAGGCTTGTTGAGGTACGGCTCGCCGCGCAGGTCGGGGATGAGCCAGCGTCCACTGTCGAGGATGTCGCGCGCCAGGAGCATGTAGCGCGCCTCGTTCGGATCCCAGAGCGGTGTTCGGCCCGCCGGCAGCCCGACGACGAGCGCTGCGAACGCCAGCACCGCGACCAGCGCCAGGCGTGACTCCGGCACGGACATGGCAGCAGGGTGCCAATCACGGTCCAAAGGTTCAAGCTTTTTGGCCGCGCGCGGAGCGCGGGGCTAGGCTGGGAGCATGCTCTCCGTCCGGGCTCTGGCGCTCGCTCTCGCCCTGCTGGCCGGGTCGTCGGGGCTCTCCGGCGCCCAGAGCGGCAGGCAGGTGAGGGTCTCGTTCGACTTCCGGCAGTCGAGCACGCAGAGTCGCGACGCCGTCGACGGAAGCGGCCGCGTCATCGTCACGGAGCGTGGCGGCACACGGTCGTCGGGACGCGTCGGTGTGGACAGTACCCAGCGGCGCGTGCAGACGTCGACCGGCATCTTCACGATCGTCCAGGACGGCGGTGAATCGACGCTCCTCGTGGCGAGCCAGATCCCGTACTCGCAGGTCACGTACTATCGCGACTACCTCACGGGCGCGGGCTACGTGGCGACCGGCGTGCAGTTCAAGGATGTCGGCACCTCGCTGAAGGTGGGCGCGGCGATCCTGGCCGGCAACCAGGTGAAGGTGAAGCTGACTCCCACGATCAGCTGGCTCTCGGCGGACCGATCGGGCGTGATCGAGGTCAACGAGGCCTCGACCGAGCTGATCGTGCCGAACGGGCGCCCGGTCGTGCTGGGCGGTACCACCACGTAGACGCACGAGCTCACCCGCCATATCCTCGGCTTTCGCGCGAGCGAGGCGGCGACCGAGACCACGATGGCGCTGACCGCGACGATCCGCTAGCGAGCGCCCTTTCCAGCGAGTTTTGCCAAAGCTGTCACGACTTCACGTGTAATCCTGGCACCTCCGCTCGCGCTCCTGTCCCCTAAGTTCAGCCCGTATCAGATGTTTCGTGTCTGGCACGAGACGTGCCGTTGGCACATGCCAACGCAGGAAGCGTCAAGGGAGGCTCTATGCGCGTGCTACTGGTGCTGGCACTGATTCCCCTTCTCGCCGCGTGCTCCTTCTTCAGCAAGTCGGAGCCGCCGGCGACCCTCGTGGAGACCCCGACCGGTACCGAGACCGCCGCCGGCTCGGCCGACAGCACTGCTCCCGAAAGCGGGGCGCCCACGGAAGCGGCCAGCGGCACGTCCACGTCGCTCGCGACGATCCCGACGGCAGCGGGCACCACCCCCGCGTCCGCCGCGCCGACCACGCCCGCGCTGGCCGCGACTCCCGCACCTGCGTCGACGGCCAGCGTCCCCGCCGCCAAGACGCCGGAGCCCGCGCCCTACACGCCGACGTCGAACGGGGCGAACATCGCGGGTAGGTGGACGGGCACGTGGGTCGGCACCGGCCTGTTCAACGCTCCGCGACAGGAAAACGTCACCCTGGAGCTCGCGCAGAAGGGTGACGCCGGATACGGGCGCCTCGTGCTCGACGGCGCGACGGCCGCCGAATCGGTGCCCTGGGAAGTGCGCCAGCAGGGGCTGGGCGGAATCCGCGTCTTCGCCTCCGTCAACGGCTCGAAGGTGCGCCTCACGCACGAGCTGGACGATCGGTTCTTCACGGCCAACCTGACCGTCCTGGGCGATCAGATGGTGGGCGAGATCAAGGGCAACCGGAAGATCCGCTTGCTACTGGCTCGCCAGAACGGGGCGTCGAACGCCCCGGCCCGCGAGGTCCCGCCGCAGGCCGCGCAGGTGGTGCCGCCGCCGATCGTCGCCAGCGCGCCCGTCGCGATGGCGCCGCAGCCGCAGGCGCCGGAGCCGAAGGCCGAGGAGCCCGTGCAGCGCCCGCGTAGCGAGGAGTTCGTGAAGGTGCCCGAGTTGAAGCCGCTCTACTTCGACTTCGACAAGTCGATCCTGAGACCGGACGCGGTGGACGCCCTCTCGAGCAACTTGACGTGGCTCAGGGAGAACGCCGACACGTTCGTGCTGATCGAGGGCAACGCGGACGAGCGCGGTACGGCCGAGTACAACCTGGCGCTCGGCGACCGCCGCGCGAAGTCGGCGCTGGACTACCTCGAGGCCAACGGGATCGCAAAGGAGCGCATGTCGACGATATCCAACGGCAAGGAGCGGCCGATTTGCGTCGAGGCCACCGAGGCGTGCCGAGCGCAGAACCGTCGCGCCGACTTCCGCATCAAGAGCCGATGAACGCATGACCGAGCGAGGAGCCGGAGAGCACCCCCGCCGCTCTCCGGCTCCGGCTTGATGCAGTGAGACCCCTTCTCGCCGTCCTCGTTCTCGTCCCGACGACACTCTGGCTCACGTCCGCGGTCGCCAGCGCCCAGGCCCCCGCCGCTCCGGGACAACGCGTGAGCGTCGGCACCGACTCGAGGACCGGGCACCGGTACGTCCGGATCGCGGGACACGGGGCGCCGATCTATCCGACGCTGGATCTCGCGTGCGACGGCAAGCGCTGGACCCTGGCCTTCACGCGCCTGGAAGACGGCGCCGTGTACGAGCTCTCGCGCGCCAATGTCGAGCTGATGCTCAACTCGGTCGAGTGCCGCCTGTTCCTGCCGGATCAGGACGTCACGCTCGCCCGCGAGCAGCTATGGGCGGCGTGGGCCGGCCCGACGCAGAGCTCCGGGGCGCCGCCCATGCTCGTCGGCCAGGTCGTCGACGTCATCGACGGGAACACGATCCTGGTCAACCTGGGCGACCGCTCGGAGACCGTGCGCTACATCGGCATCGTCAGCCAGGAGAACCGCCGCCCGGCGAGCCCGGAGGCCGTCCCCGGCGATGCCCTGCAGGCCAACCGGCAGATGGTCGCGCGCCAGCAGGTACGCATGGAGTTCGACACGGCCGCGCGCGACCGGGACGGACGCCTGCTCGCCTACGTCTACGTCGCGGACCAGATGGTCAACGCCGAGCTCGTTCGGCGCGGCTCGGCCGAGGTGATGACGGTCCAGCCGAACGTCCGTCATCGCGAGTTGCTCGTCGCCCTGGAGCAGGAGGCCCGGGACAACCGACGCGGGATGTGGGCCGATCCGTCGGAGCCGACCACGCCCACGACGGTCGAGCCCGCCCGCCAGGTCACGGAGGCCCGTCGCGGTGTTCCCGCGACCGAGAACGGCTGGTCGTGTCCCGCGGCACAGCCGATCAAGGGCCAGTACACGACCTATACCGGCGGCGGACGGTGCGTCTATCACCTGCCGGACGGCGACCGTTACAGCGCGAGCAAAGCGGACCGGTGCTACGCGACGGTCGAGGACGCGCGCGAGGACGGGTGCGTTGCCGCGAGGCGCTAGCCGCTAGAGTCGCCGGGCGCCAGGAGCTCGGCGCTCGCCACTCCAAGGCACTCCAAGGGTTCTACTCTCCCCGCGTGTACTTGCACTCGCCCGACAGGGTCGTCTGTGCAGCCAGTGCCACCGCGTCGGCCGACAGCTTGTCCGCGGTCGTGACGATCCCGGCGGCGCGATTCTTCAGGCTCGCGCAGTGCGCGACCACGTCGGGTTCGGGGGCGAACGACGTGAACGCGGCGAACGCCGCACCCTCGTCTTCGGCCACGCTCGCCCCGCCGCCGTACCGCTGCGACTTGCGGCGCACGGTGTACTGGTAGCCATCGGGCCGCGTGGTGAGCGTCATGCCAGGGCCCTTGTCGAGGCACTTCTCGAGGATCGCCCACGTGATCTCGGACCGCCGAGGCTCGCCGGCGGGCGCGAGCGACAGCTTCGTCATCACCAGCGCCGCGGTCTGCTGAAACTCCTCTTCCTGGTCGCTGACGCTCTGGCGCAGGCGCTCCTTGGCCTGGGAATAATCCTGATAGTGATTCTGGAGATCGACGCTCAGGACCCGATGCGAGGCGAAGAGCGACCGCAGCTCCGCCGCACTGTCGGACCGGTCCTTGCGGACGTCCGTCACGTGCCCTTCGGCACGCATGCGCTTGGCCACCTGCGCCAGCCGCTCGGCGTCCATGCGTAGCACGGGCTGGAGCTGGCGCAGGTGCGTCTGCCGCGCGTCCGTCGCGCGCGCTTCTTGCCGGCTCTCCGCCGGGCTCGCCGCGTCGGGCTCCTGCACCGGCTCGGGCGCGACGGCCGGCTTGCCGCCCACAGCGACCTCGGCGGCTGGGCTCAGTGGTGACGAGCGGTACGCGTAGAAGCCGCGCGCGCCCATGACGAGGCCGGCGAGCGCGACCCCGACGACACCCGACCACAGCGCCACCCGGCCGGCGAGCGCGAAGACCGAAGGCCGCACGGACGGGCGCCTCGCGCGCGCCGCGGCTCGCTCGAATCGTCGCCGGTCTCGACCCGTCAGCATTGACGACATACGCTTGGGCGCCGGCGGTCAGTGACACCACCGGCTTTCAGGGTGATACTCGACAACGGCTACTATATCGCTAGGCTGCTCCGGTCATACCGTAACCAGATGGCCATCCGGCACACCGCAGCCGGGAATTGCCGGATACCCGCAGCCCTCATTACACTGCGCGCGATACACTGCGCGCGATGCGTTCCGGCGTCTCGTGGGCCCCCGTGCTGCTCCTGCTCATCAGTTCCACGGCGGTCGCGCAGGCGCCGCCACGCGGCTCCGAGACGGCCGGATCGCCCCAGGAGCCCGTTCAGCTCCCGCCCGTCCAGGTCATCGGGACCACCCCGCTCCCGTCCCTCGGCGTGCCGCTCGACAAGTACCCCGGTAACGCGCAGCGGGTGACGTCCGAGGACATCAAAAAGCAGAACCTCGTCAATCTGCCCGAGCAGCTCTTTCGCAATTTCGGCTCCATGAACATGAATGGCGCGCAGGGCAACTCCTGGCAGAACGATCTGACCTACCGCGGCTTCCTGGGCGGGCCCCTGGCCGGCAGTCCGATCGGCCTGTCCGTCTACCTGGACGGCATGCGCTTCAACGACGGGTTCGGCGACACCATCAACTGGGATCTCGTCCCGCAGTTCGCTCTGTCCGGAGTGGACGTCATCCCCGGCTCGAACCCGCTCTTCGGGCTGAATACTCTCGGCGGGGCGCTCTCGATGCGCACCAAGCGCGGCTTCGACTTCCCGGGGGTCGAGCTCGGGGCCTCCGGAGGGTCCTGGGGGCGGTGGGACGTCCAGGGCGAATACGGCGGCTCGCACGGCCCGTTCGACTGGTTCCTCGGCTTCAACGTCCTGAGCGAGAACGGCTGGCGGGAGGAGTCGCCCACGGATCTGCGGCAACTGTTCGCCAAGGTCGGATACCGGACGTCCCAGACCGACCTCGAGCTGAGCTATATCTACGCCAACAACAAGCTCACCGGGAACGGCTTGGTTCCCGAGAGCACGCTGGCCGTCGACCGGAGCGCCGTCTATACCTTTCCCGACCAGACCAAGAACGTGATGCACCTGGTCAATCTGAGAGGCAGTCAGTGGCTGACGGACACGCTGCTGCTGTCGGGCAACACCTTCTACCGCAACTACGCGCGCGACACCCTGAACGGCGACGCAGCGGTCAACTGCCTCGACGACGCCACCGGGGGCCAGGTCTTCACCGCGAACGGGCGCCCTCTGCATCTCGGGCTCTGCCAGGGCTCCGCCGTTGGCTTCGTCGACAATCAGGGCAATCCGC
>Ga0306920_100011630_pt1 | contig 11906 bp, 9 predicted proteins | sample flu12Cox44000170_FD_204666 | JGI IMG/M metagenome (GOLD analysis project Ga0306920, IMG submission 204666) | Lab enrichment of tropical soil microbial communities from Luquillo Experimental Forest, Puerto Rico - flux4day.12C.oxic.44.000.170 (v2)... | ecosystem: Environmental > Terrestrial >...
CTTCAGCGAAACTGCCAATTGCGAATGTCGGTGAAGTGGCCGGTGATGGCGGCAGCGGCAGCCATCATCGGGCTCACCAAATGGGTGCGACCGCCCCGACCTTGCCGGCCCTCGAAATTGCGGTTGCTGGTGGACGCGCATCGTTCCCCGGGTTGCAGAATATCTGGATTCATGCCCAGGCACATCGAGCAGCCGGATTCGCGCCACTCGAAACCAGCCTCTTGAAAGATGCGATCTAGGCCCTCCTGTTCGGCCGCACGTTTGACCGCCTGAGAACCGGGCACAACCATGGCGCGCACTTGCGGGGCCACACGGTAACCCTTGGCTACGCGGGCCGCGGCCCGCAAATCTTCCAAGCGGGAATTGGTGCACGAGCCGATGAAAACACGGTCAATCGGAATCGTCTCGATAGGCGTGCCCGGTTCGAGGCCCATGTATTCGAGCATGCGGGCCTCCCCGGCGGCATCCCCGGTCTTCAGTTCATTGTTGTCCGGCACCCGGCCGGTGACCGGCACCACCATCCCTGGATTCGTTCCCCAGGTCACGAGCGGCGCAAGCCGGGAGGCATCGACTTCGACGACCACTTCATATTTTGCGCCGGGATCAGAACTCGAACGGCGCCAACGGGAGAGGGCCTCGTCCCAGGCGCGGCCGCGCGGGGCAAAACGACGGCCTTCGAGATAGGCAAAGGTCACATCGTCAGGCGCCACCATAGCCGCGCGCGCCCCCGCTTCGATGCTCATATTGCACAGGGTCATGCGGCCTTCGATCGAAAGCGAGCGCACTACCTCGCCTGCGTACTCGATCACGTAGCCGGTCGCTCCGTCGGTCCCAATCTGCCCGATCACGGCCAGAGCGAGATCCTTGGCGCTGACTCCGTGTCCCAGCCGACCGCTGATCCGGATCAGCATGTTCTTTGGCTTGCGCTGCGGCAGGCACTGGGTGGCGAGCACGTGCTCCACCTCCGAGGTTCCGATTCCGAAAGCCAACGCCCCCAGAGCACCATGCGTACTGGTGTGGCTATCCCCGCACACGATGGTCATGCCGGGCTGGGTAAAACCCAGTTCTGGACCGATCACGTGCACGATCCCCTGATCGGGGGAGTCCATATCGAACAACCGGATGCCGAACTCTTTCGCGTTCTTCGCGAGCGTTTCAACCTGCAAGGCGGCGATGGGATCGGCGATCGGCGTACCGCGCGGCGTCGTCGGCACGTTATGGTCTACGGTGGCAACCGTGTGTCCGGGCTGCCGCACGCTTCGGCCGGCAACCCGCAAGCCTTCAAAGGCCTGCGGCGAAGTGACCTCGTGCACGAGGTGAAGATCGATGTAAAGCAGGGGCAGCTTGCCGGGCGGGACGCACACCACGTGGTCCGTCCAAATCTTATCGAGCAGGGTGCGTGGTTCGCTCATGACCTTCCCAATCCGGCCCATGCCCTTCCGGGAGACCAGATTCGCGCGTTCGAATCAACCAGCAATTACGCGCTCCGGCATCGCAGAGGGCTCATGGACCGCCTCCACCACCTTGGTTCCCATCTCTTCGGTGGTGAGCGAGTTCTCGCCCGACTTGGCCAGATCGCGGGTGCGATGCCCGGCCGAGAGCACGGCTTCAACCGCCCGCTCGATGCAACTGGCCTCCGCGTCCAAATGAAACGAATATCGCAGCATCAGCGCCACCGAAAGAATCGCGCCCAGCGGATTGGCGATGCCGCGGCCGGCGATATCGGGAGCCGAGCCGTGAACCGGTTCGTACAAACCTACCGAGCCCCCCAGGCTGGCCGAGGGCAGTAGCCCGATCGATCCCACCACACTGCCGGCTTGGTCCGACAGTATGTCGCCAAACATATTTTCGGTCAGCAGCACGTCAAACTCTGTGGGATGGGAGACCAAGGCCATGGCCGCCGAGTCCACGTACATGTGGGCCAGCTGAACCTCGCGATATTCCTTGGCGACCCCGGTCACCACTTCACGCCACAGGCGGGAGCAATCGAGCACGTTGGCCTTATCTACGGAAGTGACCTTGCGCCGGCGGCCGCGAGCCAGCCCGAACGCCATGCGGGCAATGCGCTCGATCTCAGGTTCCTGGTACTGCATGGTATCGATCGCGATTCGATTGCCGGTCGATCCCTGGAGCGACCGCGGTTGGCCAAAATAGAGGCCTCCTAAGAGCTCGCGCACGATTACCAGGTCGGTTCCGCGGACAACCTCGGCGCGCAAGGGCGATCCTTCGACGAGAGCAGGGAAGCAGACGGCGGGCCGTAGGTTGGCGAAAACTCCGAGCTCCTTGCGCAGCCGGAGCAAGCCCCGTTCGGGGCGCAAGTGAGCCGGATAGCGATCAAACTCCGGATTTCCCACGGCTCCGAGCAGCACCGCCCGGGAAGCTAATGAGCTCTCGATGGTGTCTTTGGGTAAGGGGTCGTTCTCGGCGCGGAGAGCGGCACCGCCGATATTCTTCTGGGTAAGTCTTAGTTGGTGGCCAAATCGCTCGGCCACGCTTTCAAGCACACGCAGGGCTTCGCGAGTGACTTCCGGACCGATGCCGTCTCCCGGCAGGATGGTGAGATTCAGCAGCATTCCCTTGCGAAACTATACACCCCAGAGATAGTCCTCCTGCTCGCCATGGTGGTCGGCGAGCGGAGCGCGCGGGAAATGGGGCAGGTCAGGCTTAGAACCCGATTTCGTAGGCAGCGGCGGGACAGCAGTGTCATTGAGGGGTGGAGGGCTGGCCGCGACGGCACGGGGCTTTTCCGGGGCCGAGATCGTAGACTGGGCGGGAGCCTTGCCGCTCCCGATTAAATCGAGCAAATGATAGTCCTCGATCTGCTTGATGCGGTCGGCGAGCGCCACAAAGCCGCGGTAAATTTCGTCCAGCTGGCGGGCCTCGAAACGATAGCCCAGTTGCTCATAGCGGAGGCCGAGAGCGTGGCGGCCGGAGTGCTTGCCGAGCACTAGTCTTGAATCCGGAACCCCCACGGACTGGGGAATCATGATTTCATAGGTCAGGGGATTTTTGAGCACACCGTCCTGGTGAATGCCGGCTTCGTGAGCAAAGGCGTTGCGACCGATGATCGCTTTGTTCGGCTGCACCCCCACCCCGGTGATCTCGCTGAGCAGAACGCTGGCCGGGTAGAGCTCCTTGGCCACCACGGCGGTGTCATAAGGCAGCCGATCGGAACGAACCCGCAGCGCCATCACGATTTCTTCGAGCGCGGCATTGCCGGCGCGTTCTCCAATTCCATTGATGGTGCATTCTACTTGGCGAGCGCCTTGGGAGATGGCGGCCAGCGAATTCGCCACCGCCAGTCCCAGATCGTCGTGGCAGTGTGCAGAGATCACCGCCCTTTCGATTCCCCTGACTCGCTGCTGGAGAATTTGGATCAGTTCGCCGAATTCGGCTGGGGTAGCGTACCCCACCGTATCGGGAATGTTGATGGTCGTTGCCCCGGCTTCGATGACGGCTTCGACCACTTGGCAAAGAAAGTTGCGATCGGTGCGGGTGGCGTCTTCCGGCGAAAACTCCACATCGTCGCACAGGGTTTTGGCCCGCGTTACCGACTGCGTCGCCCGCTCGAGACACTGCTGGCGTGAGATGCGCAGTTTGTACTCGAGGTGAACGTCGGACGTGGCCAGAAAAAGATGAAGGCGGGGATGCGCCGCCTCGCGCACGGCCTCCCAGGCACGCTCGATGTCTTCCCGGCAAGCCCGAGCAAGAGCGGCAATAATGGGCCGGCGCAGGGCAGCCGCAATCGCGCGCACGGCTGCGAAGTCTCCCTCCGACGCGATGGGAAACCCGGCCTCGATAACGTCGACGCCGAGACGGTCGAGTTGATGCGCCATGCGCAGCTTTTCCTCGACGTTCATGCTGCAACCCGGCGACTGTTCGCCGTCGCGCAGGGTGGTGTCGAAAACTCGAATTTCGGTCCGCTCCATGCCGGATTCTCCGTGGAGATGAGTTCCCGTGATCTTACGTCGACACCGACATTAAGCAAAGTTTATAATGATTAATCTAGTATTAGTTTATCTGCATACCATAAGCCAGGCTAATGCTGCCTGCAGTTTGGCTAAAGTGGGGGAGGCATGGATCTAGGTCAACTCGAGGTCTTTCTCACCGTGGCCCGGGAGCGTCGCTTTTCGCGGGCCGCGGAAAAACTCTATCGTACCCAGTCGGCGGTCAGTCAATCCATTCGCAAGCTGGAAGAGGAGATCGGGGAGCCGCTCTTTGATCGCTCCTCGCGCGAGGGGCTGCTCACCGATGCCGGCCGAGTGCTCCAGGAGTACGCCGAGAGAATGCTGAATCTGCGGGCCGACGCCCGGGAGGCGCTGGTCGAACTCCGCGCCCTGCACAAGGGCAAGCTGGTTATCTCGGCCAATGAATTCACCGCTCTCTATTTGCTTCCGGTGCTCGCGGAATTCCGCCGACTCCATCCCATGGTCAAGATTACGGTCAATCGCTCCCTGGGCAGTCAAATTCCGGATGAGGTGCTACGCCACACCTCCGAACTCGGAGTTCTGACCTATGACCCCCAGGATACCCAATTGCATGCGACCGTAGTCTATCTGGACGAACTTGTCTTTGTTGTCCCGCCCAACCATCCCTTGGCCAAGCAGAGTCAGGTGAGCATCCGCCAGCTCGGGGCTGAGTCCTTCGTGGCGCACAACGTGTCTTCTCCCTATCGCGAAAAGGTGCTGCAGGCATTCCGGCGGCATAAGACTCCCTTGCACATGAGCGTGGAATTACCCACGCTGCAGGCCATCAAGCAGTTCGTCGCCATGGGCAATGGAGTGGCGCTGGTGCCGCAGATCAGCGTGGAAGAGGAGCTTCATCGCGGTGAACTGGTGCAGATTCCGGTGCGCGAATTGCGCCTGGATCGCCGGCTGCGATTGATCCACCGCAAATCGGCCAGCCTTTCCCATGCGGCACGCGCGTTCTTAGCCGTGGCCGAGAGCTTTGCCCGGGAACACGGTGGCCGCTACCGTTTTCAGACGCAGTACTGAATCGGCCTTGCAGTCTCCGGCCACTTTCCAATACTCTCGCTAGCAGGCGATTCGCGCCCCTGGGGATTTCGGTTGCATGAAATATTGTCGCTTCCAACTCGAAGACCACGCGGAATACGGCCTGGTTGAGTCGATCGCGGGAAAAGAAGAGATCACCCGCCGGCTATTGAGATCCCCCTACGAGGGAAGGGACCTCGAGGATCTCCCGAGCAAGGCCATCTCGCGGATTCCCTTGGACGGCGCTCGGCTGCTCGCTCCCGTCGAACCGTCGAAGATCGTCTGCGTCGGCCGCAACTATCGCGAGCACGCCGCCGAACTGGGAAATGAAGTTCCGCTCGAGCCGCTGATTTTCCTCAAGCCGCCCAGTTCCTTGCTGGCTTCCGGGCAGACCATCCGTCGCCCGCGAATTTCCGAGCGCACCGACTACGAAGGGGAACTGGCGGCCGTTATCGGACGGCCTTGCTATAAGCCCGCAGCCGGTGAGGATCTGCGTCCCTATGTTCTCGGCTACACCGCGCTGAATGATTTCACCGCCCGTGACCTGCAGAGAAAAGATGGCCAATGGACGCGCGGCAAGGGGTTTGACACCTTCTGTCCGGTGGGCCCGGTGGTGACCGACGAAATTGATCCCTGGGCAGGGGTGGAAGTGGAGACGCGGGTGAACGGCGAAGTCCGGCAACACGGCAACACCCGGGATTTTGTTTTCCCCTTGGATGTCATTCTCCGCTACATTGCCGCGGTCATGACCCTGGTTCCGGGTGATCTCGTCGCAACCGGTACGCCCGAAGGTGTGGGGCCGGTGATCGCCGGAGACGTCGTCGAGATCACCATCGGAGGCATGGGCACGTTGCGCAACCCTGTTGCCGACGAATAATGCCGAGGCCGCGGACGCGCGAGGCCAGATTCCCGTCCGCTCGGTTGCTAACCAGAGAGGCCCTTGATTAGTCTAAATTCTACGTTTCCTGCGCAAACGGCAGTTCTCGGCCACGGTTACAAAGCTGATTGCGAAATGCTCGTACTCACCTAGGAGAAGCCATGCAAAACCGATCGAAGCTTACGCTAGGAATTTTCCTGATTCCCGTTTTTGCTCTTCTCGGCGCCGGCCAAACCAAAGACAAGAGCCAGCGCCCGAGTCCGCCGGCAAAGGCGCAATGCAAGTTTTCCGACGGCAATAGCATCACCGTCGACTATTCCAGCCCGCGGGTGAAAGGCCGCAAGATATTCGGCGACCTGGTTCCCTACGGCGAAGTGTGGCGTACCGGCGCCAATGAGGCCACCAGCCTTGTGACTACGGTCGGCCTCACCGCCGGGACGACCAGTGTGCCCGCGGGAAGTTACACCATCTTCACCGTTCCTACGGCGAGCAAGTGGACGTTGATCATCAACAAGAAGACCGGGGAGTGGGGGATTCCCTACAAATATGAGTCCGACGAACTCGGCCGTGTCGACATGAAAGTCTCCCCGACGGCTTCGCCCGTCGAGGACTTCACCATTGCCTTCGATCAGAATGGCAGTGCCTGTACGATGAACCTGAGCTGGGAGAACACCAAGGCCAGTGTGGCCCTGCGGGAGGCAAAATAGCCCCGGGTCTTCTCCTCCCGTGACGCCGTCCGTTTGGATCGGGCAAGCCTAGGCTGACGACCAGGCGATTCTCACTGGCTGCTCGAAAAGGCCAGGGCGATGAGCGCCTTCTGCTCGAGTTCATGCGCCTTCGTTGAACCCGTGGCCGGGCTGGCGCTCGCCGATCGCTTGACCGAAAGTACCGGGCGCGAGCCGGCAATGTGGCGCAAACGAGGCAGCATATAGAACAGCGCTCCCATATTCGCCGGCTCTTCCTGAACCCACACGATATCGGCATCGGGATGGCGTTTGAACTCGGTTGCGAGTTCGCGTTCGGGAAAAGGATAGAGTTGGTCGACGAAGACGATCGCTGTCGAAAGGTCTTTCCGCTTCTTCCGCTCCTCCCGCAATTCGTGGCCGATCTTACCGGTGCAGAGCAGGATGCGCTGCGCACTTGCCGCTTCGGAGTCGGGCAACACCTTGCGAAAGCCGGGTTGTGTGAACTCCGTGATGGGCGAACACGCATCAGGATGGCGCAACATGCTCTTGGGCGTGAACACCACCAGTGGTTTTCGCCACTGGGACAGCGCCTGGCGGCGGAGGAGATGGAAGTATTGGGCGGCGCTTGAGGGCTGGCAAATCTGAAAATTGTCGCGCGCCGCCAGCTGCAGAAAGCGTTCGATGCGGGCACTCGAATGCTCCGGCCCTTGTCCTTCGTACCCGTGGGGCAGCAGCAGTACTAACCCCGAAAGCAAGCCCCACTTGTCCTCTCCCGCGCTAATAAACTGATCGATCACTGCCTGGGCGACGTTGGCAAAGTCGCCAAATTGTGCCTCCCACAGCACCAGGGCCTCGGGGAAATCTCGGCTGTAGCCATATTCAAAACCCAGTACGCCCGCTTCTGAGAGCGGGGAATCATAGATTTCGCAGCGCGCCTGATTGGGCGTGATGTTGGCGAGGGGCATATACTCGCCTTCGTTCTCGGTGTCGATCCGAACGGCGTGTCGCTGATTGAACGTGCCCCGGCGGCTATCTTCTCCGCTGAGGCGCACCGGGATGCCGGATTTCACCAGGCTGGCGAAAGCCAGAGCCTCAGCCATGCCGTAGTCTACGGTGCGTTTGCCCCGCACCATCTCGGCGCGCTGCTCGAGAAGCCGCTTCACTTTGGGATGGATGTGAAAGTCAGCGGGATAGCTCGTCAGTGGCTCGGCCAGCTCAGTGAGTGCCGGCAGGGAGATTCCCGTCTCGACCTCATATTCCGGCTTGTACCGCCCCCCTTGAAAACCGTCCCAATAGCGGGGTAGCTCGCGGAGCAGAGGCATCTTGGTGAGCCGGGCAGCTTTCTCCTGTCCCGATTCGAATTCTTCGCGAATTCCCCGAACCTGCGCTTCGACGTCGCCGGCACCAATGTCTTCGGCATAGATCTGCCATAGTGGCGGGTGATCCTTGATCGCCTTGTAGAGCAATGGCTGAGTGATCGTGGGGTCGTCTACCTCGCTGTGTCCATGGCGGCGGTATCCGATGAGATCGACAACCACGTCACTCGCGAACTGATAGCGATACTCAACCGCCATGCGCCCGACGCGGACGACTGCATCCACATCCTCGGCGTTCACGTGAAAGATTGGAATGGACTGTCGCCGGGCGATCTCGGCCGAAAAGCGTGCCGAATGGGCCTCCCGCGGCAGCGTGGTAAAGCCGATGAGATTATTGGCAATCACGTGGATGGTGCCGCCCACGGTGTAGCCGGGCAGCTCCGCATAGTTTAGGGTTTCGGCCAGAATTCCTTGCCCGGCAAAAGCGGCATCGCCGTGCACCAACAGGGGCAGATGGGCTGCCTTGCCCGACCCTCCGATGCGATCCTGCTTGGCGCGAGTGCGGCCGACCGTTACCGGATCCACGGCTTCCAAGTGGCTGGGATTCGAGACCAGGTGAATGTGCACCTTGGCTCCCGTGCGGGTCACATACTCCCCGGTCGCGCCCATGTGATACTTCACGTCTCCCCCGCCGAGCACGCTGCGGGGATCGACATCCTCGAAGCCGGCAAAGACCTCTTCGGGAGACCGCTTCGCAACCTGCACAACCACATTCAATCGTCCCCGGTGACTCATGCCCATCACCAGTTCGATGGCGCCGAGCTGGGCGGCTACCTCCAGAATCTCATCCACCAACGGTATGAGAGCCGTCACCCCTTCGAGCGAATAGCGCTTGGTGCCGATGTAACGTTGCTGTAATACCAGTTCAAATAGTTCGGCACGGATGAGTTGATCGAGGGCGGCTTGCTGATCGACCGGCGCTTGCGGCCCCTCCATACGCTCCTGAATCCAGCGGCGCCGCTCGGAATCGGCGATGTGCGCAAATTCCACGCCAATCGTGCCGCAGTAGACACGGCGCGCCTGTTCTGCGCTTTCTCCCCCAATATCAAGTTCGGGAACCCGCGTGGGAGGGAATGAGCCGAGAGGATCCAAATCGGCTTCCAGGTATCCCCAGCGGCGAAAGGCCTCGAACCCACGCTCGCCGTTGGGAGCGTCGACTGTTCCAATGCTATTTTCGGAAGTGCTTTTGGATCGGGTTGCCATAGACCGCTACTAGAATAACGGATGACGAGCAACTGTAGCCGGATTCACAGCAGACACAGGTCGGACCGGGCATAGCTAGGGAACTGTTTCATGGTAACGCGCCACCAGCTAGAATAGCACTCCGCTATCGCCGACACTTCACGCCGACCGGCGCGTCCTGGCTGCATCCGTTAAAGTGGTAGCGACCGCTCCGCTCAGCCGGCGACCGATCATGATGAACAAAGCCCCGTCCTGTCCGCCGGTCAGTAACATCTCCAACTCGGTAAAGAAGCGAGTGAGCGGAGTGGCCTTATCGTGTGGCGCAAAGAGCTTTTCGTCGGCGGTAAACTCTCCGCCCTCTATTTTTGGAATGCTGAAGATGTACTGGAAGCTCGAGGATTCAAACCAGCTGAGAACCTCGCTGTAGGTATGTTTGCTCTCGTGCGGATGCTTGTACTGATCGTAAAACCAAGCGCGCTTACGGGCGGTATTGTATTGCTTGTTGCGCATGTGCGCATCCAGAAAGGCCAGCTTGTCGGCCGACAGGCGAAACAGGAAGCGTTTTAGGTCCGTGGTTAACCGGCCCACTTTGTTGTACAACCCGACGATAATGAACCCACCTGGTTTCACCAGCCTGGAAGTCGACTGGAAGGCACCAAATGGATCTGCGGTATGATGCAGCACTCCATTCGTCACGACCAGGTCAAAGGCCTCTTCCTTGAACGCCGGCCGGAACAAGTTCATTTGGGTGAAGCCCGCGTTTCTTATGCCGCACCGGTCGCGAAACCCCTGGGCTAGGCGAAGGGAACGCAGGCACATGTCCGATCCAAAGACACACCGGTTGTAGTGCATGCCGAGAAAATTGGTCAGCTGGCCGGTGCCACAACCCACTTCCAAAACCAAAGCGCCCTGTGGAATCTGCTCATCCAAAAGGCGGGCGAATACCCCCTTCCGCGCCTTCTCCATCAGGGTTTCTGTAGAATCGATGTCGTCATAGTTGGGGAAAGGATTCTCTTCGTAGAACGCCTTCACGACATCGGTAACGTCTTTGACCTGCTGACCACCGTCATTGGGTACAAACAGCATTGGGACTCCGCTCTCGCTGTCCGTGGTAAAGATCGCCCCGCAGCCGGCGCAAGCTAGTCGTTCTCCGTTGAAGTCCAGACTAGCCCGGCAAATCGGGCAGGCCAGCACGTCACCATGGCGGGCAAACAGACTCGGAGGAGTTGGTGTCCGGCTTTTGCTCATTGGCCGCTCTCCCGGGAGTGGTCCTTGCTCTCGGTTGTGTCTCTAGTTGATACGCTGACGGAGGGATACGAACACTTGCACGCAACCTGATAGTGCTACTGATACACTGTTAAACCCCATAGCGGGCCGGACCCTCAATGCCAGAGAGTCCATCTGCAAAAGAACTGTCTTACGATTGCCGGAGGGCACTGCGTTCTGTGTACTTACCGCTCAAGGCATTCCAGCGAATCGCGAGAATGTCTCCCAACATTCTAATCCCGTCGCGCAAGGGGCGCAGGTGAGTTCCCTCTCGGTGGGACCAAGCCACGGGCACTTCGGCCACCTTCAAACCACAGGTCCTTGCCAGATACAGCAATTCCGGGTCAAAGCCCCAGCGTTCAATTTTCTGCCGGGGAAAGACCTTCTGCGCGGCGTCCCGGGTGAACGCCTTGAAACCACACTGTGTGTCCCTGAAATTCAAACCCAAGCCGAGGCGCAACATCAGGTTGAACACCCGTCCGAACAATTGGCGATGCAGCGGTTGCCTCTTGATCTGCGTTCCGGCGTTCAACCATCGGGACCCAATCGCGATATCGGCGCCTTGGTGAATGGCGGCCAATAGTTTATCGGCCTCGGCAATCGGCGAGGAAAGATCGGCGTCGCTGAAAAGTAGGATATCGCCCCCCGCCAGCAACATTCCACGGCGCACGCTGTAGCCTTTGCCGCGGTTTCCCGGATTTTCGAGCAAGCGCACCGCGGGGTGTTTCTGCGCGTAAGCCTCGACGATCCGCGCCGTGTCGTCGGTCGAGCCATCATTGACCACAATGATTTCGAGCGGCCAACCTGACTTCTCGGCGTGAGCCAGAATCTGCTCGAGAGTCGAAGGGATTCGCTGCCCTTCGTTGTAAGCCGGCAGCACGATGCTGTAGGTAAGGGGAGGCAAAATCAGTTCCGGTGGCACCCCAGGAACCGCTAAATACCGGCCGATTCGGCATGCCACATGACTTCGGAAGTCTAATGAAACCCTGGAGGTTTGCCTAGAGTCCTTTCCCTCCTCCGCAGAAGAAGGGATAGGCAAAAGCGACCGAGGTGCGACTTACGCTACCCTTCGCCGCTCCAGCATGGAGAAGAACTCCATCACCAATTCCTCGTCCCAGCGACCTGACCGCGCCTCCTGCCGCATGGTGAGGGCGGCTTGCTCATGACTGAGGGCAGGCCTATAGGGCCGTTCGGTTGAGAGTGCATCGTAAACGTCGACCACTTGCAGAATGCGAGAAAGCAGCGGAATCTCCCTCCCCACCAAACCATCAGGATAGCCGCTGCCGTCGGAGTGCTCGTGATGGCTGCGGATGATCGGAAGCACCAGCCACAACGACTTGAGAGGCCGGCAGATATTTTCACCGGTCACCGGGTGCTGCTTCATGACGACCCATTCTTCGGGACTTAGGTCGGTTGTCTTCTTTAAAATCTCGTCGGGCACAGCAATCTTGCCTAAGTCGTGCAAGTAGCCTCCGCGCCGCAAGGCCACGATCGAATCTTCCTCGAGACCGAGGTGATGTCCCAGCCG
>Ga0306920_100011633_pt1 | contig 11905 bp, 6 predicted proteins | sample flu12Cox44000170_FD_204666 | JGI IMG/M metagenome (GOLD analysis project Ga0306920, IMG submission 204666) | Lab enrichment of tropical soil microbial communities from Luquillo Experimental Forest, Puerto Rico - flux4day.12C.oxic.44.000.170 (v2)... | ecosystem: Environmental > Terrestrial >...
GCCACCAGCCCGACCAGCGTGATGAGCCCGACCTGGCTGTAGATGTTGAGCGTGGCGAAGCCCAGGAACGTGAACATCAGCGCCCCGGAGACGGCCAGCGGCGCCGAGCCGGCGAGGATCACGAACGGGTCGCGGAAGCTCTCGAACTGCGCGGCGAGCACCAGGAAGATGAGGATCGCCGACAGCCCGAAGATCGCCAGGAACTTGCTGCCCTCGGTGCGGAGCTGTCGCGACTGGCCGGCGTAGTCCACCGTGAAGCCAGGCGGCAGCATCTCCTTGGCCTGTGTCTCGAGGAAGCTCAGCGCCTGGTCGAGCGACACCGGCGGCGGGATGACACCCTGGATGCGGACGGCGTTCAGTTGCTGGAAGCGCTTGAGCTCGCGCGGCTCCGTGGTGTTGCGCAGCGTGGCGAACGTCGACAGCGGCACCAGCTTGCCGTTCGTGCCGGTCACGTAGATGTCCTTCAGCTGGTCCGGCGTCAGCCGCTCGCTGCGCTTGACCTGCGGGATCACCTTGTAGCTCCGGCCCTGGATGCTGAACCGGTTCACGTAGTTGCCGCCGAGCAACGTCGACAGGTCGGCTCCCGCCTGGCTCATGTCGACGCCCTGCGAGCGCACCTGGTCGTGGTCGAACACCACCTCGGTCTGCGGCTGGTCGTACTTGAGGTCCGCATCCGCGTACATGAACATGCCGCTCGCGTACGCCTTCTGCACGAGCTTGTTCGCGAACTCCACGAGCTGCTCGGGCTCCGCCGTCGACGCGATGACGAAGTCCACGGGGAAGTCGCCGCCGCCGGGAAGCGCCGGAGGAACGGTGGAGATCACGCGGACGCCCGGGATCTTCGAGAGCCCGGCGGCCGCCTCCATCTGGATCTGCGACGTGGTCTTCTTTCGCTCGCTCCAGGGCTTGGTGACGATGCCGCCGAAGCCGCCCGTGGGCGTGATGAGCTGGAACGTGTTCTGGTACTCGGGGAACGACTTGTAGACCTGCTCCACCGCCGCGGCGTAGCGCCGCGACTGCTCGATCGTGGAGTTGGCGGAGGACTGGATGATGCCGAACACCACGCTCTCGTCCTCGGCGGGCGCCAGCTCCTTCTGCGAGAACATGTAGAACGGGAAGATGAGCAGCACGACCACCGCCCACACCACGTACACGACGGGCCGGTGCGCGAGCGTGCCGCCCAGCGAGCGCTTGTAGGCCTCGCGGAGCCGGTCGAACTGGCGATTGACGAGCCCCGCGAACCCGCGTTCGTTGTCCGTGGCGCGCAGCAGCCTGGAGCCCATCATCGGTGACAGCGTGAGCGCGACGACGCCGGAGACGATCACGGCGCCGGCGAGCGTGAACGCGAACTCGCGGAACAGGGAGCCCGTGAGCCCGCCCTGGATCGCCACCGGCGTGTAGACGGCCGCGAGCGTGAGCGTCATGGCGATGACGGGCCCGATCAGCTCGCGGGCGGCGGCGATGGCGGCCTGGAACGGCGGCGTGCCGTCGCGCAGGTGCCGCTCGACGTTCTCCACCATGACGATCGCGTCGTCCACGACGAGCCCGACCGACAGCACGATCGCCAGCAGCGTGAGCAGGTTGATCGTGAAGCCCGCCACCTGCATGAGGAACACGGCGCCGATGAGCGAGATGGGGATGGCGACGATCGGGATGATCACGGCGCGGAACGAGCCGAGGAACAGGAAGATGATGCAGATGACGATGAACAGCGTCTCGGCCAGCGTCTTCAGCACCTCGTGGATGGCGCTCTGGATGTAGTCGGTCGCGTCCCAGGGGATGCCGACCTTCATCCCGGCCGGCAGCTGTGCCTCGATGGCGGGTATGGCCGCGCGCACGCGGTGGATCACGTCGAGCGCGTTCGCGGTCGGCAGAACCCAGACGCCCATGAACGTGGCGCCCTTGCCGTCGAACTTCACGTCCTGCTCGTAGTTCTCCGCGCCGAGCACGACGTCGGCGATGTCGCCGAGCCGCACCACGTCGCCGCGGACCTCCTTCACGACCAGCTTGCGGAAGTCGTCCGCCGTCTGCAGGTTGGTGTTCGCGACCAGGTTCACGGACACGACCGAGCCCTTGGTCTGGCCCAGCGCGGACAGGTAGTTGTTCCGCGCCAGCGCGTCGCGCACCTGCGACGGCGAGATGCCCATCGCCGCCATCTTCTCGGGCTTGAGCCAGATGCGCATGGCGAACGTGCGCGCGCCGAGGATGTCCGCGCGCTGCACGCCGGCGACCGACGACAGCTTCGGCTGGACCACGCGCGTCAGGTAGTCGGTGATCTGGTTCTGGTCCAGGACGTCGGAGGAGAACCCGAGATAGATGGACGCGAACTGGTTATCCGCCGTGGCGAGCTCGATGACCGGCGCCTCGGCCTCGGGCGGGAGCTGGTTGCGCACCTGCGCCACCTTGGCCTGCACCTGCGTCAGCGCCGCGTTGGTGTCGAAGTTGAGTTTCAGGTGGATCGTGATCGTGCTCACGCTCTGGGCGCTCGACGACTCGATGTAGTCGATGCCGTCGGCGCTGGCGATCACGCGCTCGAGGGGCGTGGTGATGAAGCCGCGCACGAGGTCGGCGTTGGCGCCCACGTAGGCGGTCGTCACCGTGACCACGGCGATGTCGCTGCGCGGGTACTGCCGCACGCTCAGCGAGCGGATGGACTGGAGCCCGGCGATCAGGATCACCAGGTTGACGACGATCGCCAGGATCGGCCGGCGGATGAAGAGGTCGGTGAATTTCATCAGCTGTCCTCCGGCTTGGGGCTGGGGTTGTTGGACGGGGCGAGACGGTTGTCGATCAGCACGGCGGCGCCGCTCCGGAGCTTGAAGCCGCCCGAGGTCACGACTTCCTCACCGGGCTTCAGGCCGGAGACGACCGAGACCTGGTCGCCGCGCCGCGGCCCGAGCTGCACGAAGCGCTGCTCGACGCCGCGATAGGGCTTGCCGTTCGCACCCTTCATGTCGGTGACGACGAACACGGAGTTGCCGTACGGGGCGTAGTTCACCGCGGACGCTGGGAGCCCGATGACCGTGGCGTCGTGGCCGAGGCTCGCCTCGACGCGCACGAACATGCCCGGACGCAGCTTCCCGGACGGGTTGTGGAACGTGGCCTGGACCTGGACGTTGCGCGTGGCCTCGTCGACCACGGAGTTCATCGCCGTGATCGTGCCCTCGGCGCCGCCGACGTCGATGTTCTCGGCGGAGACGCGCACCGGGGCGCCGAGCTTCAGCGCGGGCACGTCCTGCTGCGGCAGCGCGAAGTTGATGTAGACAGGGTCCATCGACTGCAGCGGTACCACGGGATCGCCGCCGTTCAGGTATTGCCCGAGGTTGACCTCGCGCAGCCCGAGCACGCCCGTGAACGGCGCCCGGATCGTCTTGCGCCGGATGCTGGCCTCTATCTCGCGCACGGCGGCGTCGGCCTGCTTGGCGTCGGCCTCCGCGCGGTCGAACTCCGCCTGCGAGATGACCTGCTTGTCGAGCAGCTGGTGCGAGCGGTCGAGGTCGAGGTGCGAGAGGTCGCGATGCGCCTCGGCCGACGCGAGCTGCTCGCGCTCCTGGCTGATGTCGAGCCGCACGAGCACGTCGCCGGCCTGCACGTGGCGGCCGGACTCGAACTCGATCTTCTCGACGATGCCGGGCAGGTCGGCGCTCACCGTCACGCCGTGCACCGCCGCCACGGAGCCGATCGCCCCGAGCGACGAGGGCCACTCCTCGACGTGCGCGATGGTGGTACTCACCGCCTCGGGTGGCGGCTGCCAGGCGGCGCCCGCCGCCATGGCCGCCCGGATCTGCAGGAACTTGGCGGCCCCGAGCCCGACGACGACGATCAGCAGCAGCGCCACGGTCTGGATCATTCGCTTACGCATGGGAACCTCCTCAGTGGTTCGGTGAAGGCACGTCGATGCCGTGCGACTGGATGAGCGACCCGGTGGCCAGCGACAGCGCGGTGCGCGCGGTCTCGTAGTCGGTGCGGGCCGAGATCTCGTCGAGCCGGGCGCGGGAGAGGTCGTTCTGCCGCGTCAGGACGAGGAAGTTGGTGGAGCGGCCGCTCGCGAAGCGGTCGCGCTCGGCGGCGAGCTGGATGTCGGCCGCCTCGCGTCCGGCGCGCGCGGCGGTGACGCGCTGCGCGGCGCTCTCGAGCGCGGCGGCGGCGTCCAGCACCTCGGCACAGATCGTCTTTCGCACGCGCGTGAGCACGGCTTCCGCCTGGCGCTCGGCGCTGCGTGCGGCGGTCACCGCAGAGCGCGCGGTGCGGTTGGTGATCGGCAGTCCGAGCACCACCGCGACGCGGGCCGCGTCGGTCTCGCCGCTGCTCAGCGCGCTGATCGCGCTGCCGAGGTCTCCGGAGACGCTGCCCGGCACTGCGGGTGCCGCCGGGTTCGGCGTGCCGGAAAGCCCGAATCGATCGTAGGACGCGACGGCGTCCAGCTGGGGCCACACGCCGCTCTTCGCGCGGGCCGTCTCCGCACGGCGCACCTCGAGCGCGGCGCGGGCCTCGTCCAGCTCCGGCCGGCCCGCGAGCGCCTCCTCGAGCGCCCCGGCCCGGTCGACGCTCTCGGCCACGACCGCAGCGCTGTCGCTCGGCGCCAACGGCTCGAGCCAGCGCGCCGCGTCCGCGTCGCCGAGGATCAGGAGCTTCAACGCGTCCTGCGCCCGCGCCTGCGCCTCGCGGTCGGCGAACAGCTCGCCACGCCGCCGCTCGAGCTCCGCGCGCGGCTGCGACAGTTCCGTCCCGGAGACCGTTCCCGTCTGCACGCGGCTCTGGGTCTCCGCGAGCTGCTGCTCCGCCAGCGTCACGGCATCCTCGCGCACCGCGATCCCCTGGCGCACTGCGACCAGGCCCCAGTAGGCGCGCTCGACGGCGGCCACCGTATTCGACGCGCTGCGGCGGAGCGACGCCATCGCCGCCCCGCGATCGGCGTGGGCGACGCGCAGCCGGAGCCGCACGTCGTCCACGGCCAGGTCGCGAAGCAGCGGCTGGCGGAGCTCCACGCCCACCCGCGTGCCATACGCGGGCGACAGCAGCGCCGCCGCGCCGTCGGTGGTCTGCCGGAGACCATGCGCGGTGAGCGCGAGCGTGCCTCCGGTCGGCAGGTACTGCAGGATGCCGCCGCCCGCCTCGGCGACCGTGAACTCGGGCCCGAGATGGCCGAGCGGCGCTCCGGAGAACACGGAGTTCACCGGCTCCTGCGACCGCGACCAGCCGCCGTTCAGCTGGAGCACCGGGTCGTAGGCGCCCTGGGCGCCGCGCACGCCTGCATTCGCCGCCGTCACCGACTCGCGGCTGATGACGATGTCCTCGTTTTTCTCGAGCGCCATGCGTACCGCATCGTTCAGCGTGAGCGCCCGATCGGCGATCGCGGACCGCGCCCCCAGGGACGCGAGCAGCAGCGTCGTCGCCGCCACGCGCGGAATCGTCAGACGTGCCATAGCGAACCTCCCCCGGATCCGACCCGTCTCAAGCGCGGGTCGATCGTGCGCGCGAACCGCGTGAGCTCCGCGGCGTCGAGCGAGAGCAGCGAGTCCCGTTCGCAGTCGTTCAGCTCGAGGCCCTGTGCGACCAGCTCTTTCAAGGCCTCCTGAGGATCCTTCGCGAACCGCCGGCGCAGACCTTCGTCCGTCGCCAGTGACCCGATCACCCGCTCGACACCACGCTGGCTCATGACATCTCCCCCGTTCGTTCCTGCACCCATCAGAAGTGGTAGTCGAGCCCGACCGTGCCGCGCTCCATCCAGATCGGGTCCGCGCTGCCGTTCGCCGACAGCCCCGAAGCGCCGTCGCTCGGGAAGCCGACGAACTCCCGGAAGTCCGCGCGCAGTGCCAGCCGCGCGTTGAGCGGGAACTGCCCGCCGCCGCCGAAGTCGATCGCGAACATCGTCTCCGCCTTGTCGAGGCTCGGCGTGCGATCCGCTCCCGAACTGCTGAGGAACGTCATCGCGCCCGCGCCGGCCGCGAGGTACGGCGACCAGGTGGAGAGCGGGTAGCTCGCACGGAGCCCGACCTGGTAGGCGAGCGCGTCCGGGGCCTTGCGGTCCTGGCTCACGCCGCCGCCCATGTCGACGCTCTGCGTGACCGGGATGAACCAAGTGAACTCGCCCTCGGCCGCGAAGTTCGGCGACAGCTGGTAGCTCACGGCGCCCACGACCGGAACGCCGGCCATGTTGTCGGGGATCGCGGTGTCGTTCTGGTTGACCGAGTGGACGCCGCCGAGCAGGGAGACCTCGATCCGTCTACCCGGAGGCTCGTTCGCGTTCGCCGCCCGGGCAGCGAACAGCGCGGAAAGGGCCACGGCGGCGAACAGGACGATGGTGATCAGGCTGCGCATGACGTTGCTCCTTGCGATCTCGTGAATGGTCTTCGCGGCCGCTTCGGGACTGTCGGGGTCGCCGGCGGCCGGCGCCGCCGGGACCCGTTCCCCGCGGAGGGCCAACGCCTGCGACGGGAACTCGATGACGCGTGCGCTCGCGCCCACATGGGCGGCGCCCTCCATCCCTTCTCCGTTCCAAGGCTTCATGGAAACCTCCTTTGCTCTTCCGCTACGTCGCTACATCAAGTGACGTGCCAACGAGCGCGCACGCGACGGACGGCAGGGCAACGCGCAGCGTTCAGCGTGATTGCCGCGCGTGCGGCCGGTGCGGCGCTCCGCGGCGCGTGTGCGGAGGGACTGTCGATGCATCGACAGGTGTCGATGTGTCCGCAGACAGCAGTTCGTGCGAGTCGCAGGCGGTGCGGCCGCATCTAGAGAACGTCGGCCAACAGGGCCGCGACGAGATGTCGGCGGCGGAGCTGGCCGCAAGACAAGGCCGATCGCGTCAGGGGTTCCACATGGCCGCTCCGCACATTCCCGCGCTCACGCTGCTCGTCATGCTCACGGCCGCATCGCCCGCGGCCGCGCAGTGGACGCGCGTCGATCAGGTCCCGGGCGCCACGCTTTTCACGGTCTGGGCGAATGGCGACACGATCGCGGCGGGCGCGGATTCCACCGTCCTCATCAGCACCGACGGCGGCGGGACGTGGAAGATCTCGGCGACCGTGACTCATGACCCGCTCGAGGTTGAGCGCGTGCGGGTACGGAACGGGCGCGTCTATGCGGGCACGCGGCGGAAGGGCGTGTTCGTGAGTGACGACCTCGGGGCCACCTGGTCGAGCTTCAATCAGGGCCTGGTCGGCGGCTTCGCCGACTCGCAGTTGGACGTCATCGACATGATGATCCGCGGCGACAGCCTCTACCTGGCGACCGAGGGCGGCGGCGCGTGGGTCCGGAACCTCGTGGCGGGTACCTGGCACCTATTCGGCAACATCTTTGCACCCGAGCAGTCGACCAACATGACGCTGATCGCGTCGGGCGGGTCGCGGCTGCTCGCCGGCGGCGGGTTCAACGGCGAGATGTTCTTCCGCGACCCCGGGCAGCCGGACTGGACTCCGACGCTGCTCTTCAACGACCGGTTCGCTGCGGGCCTGGCGTCGCTGAGCGCGATCTGGACGGGATCCCGCTGGGTGGTGGGCGCGAACATCGGCATCTTCCTGAGCGCGCAGGGCCAGTCGCCGTGGACGTTCGTGGACCCGGGCGCGGGGCGGCCTCTGTTCACGGTGCCGCTCGCCATGCGCGGCCACGACCTGTTCGCCGCCTTCAGTGCGGGCACCGCGACGATCTCACTGAGCCGTGACGAAGGCTCCACATGGCAGACGCTGGAGACGGTGTCCGCCACCTCGGGCCTGGCGGTGCACGCCAACACGCTCTACGCGTCGCGCATCGATGGCCTCTGGCGGCGCTCGCTCGAAGACATCCCGAACGTCTCGGTGCCGCCGCAGGCCCGAGCGCTCCGGTTCGCGATCACCGGCCGCCAGCCTGTGCGCGACGGCGTGCGGTTCCGGTTCGAGCTTCCCGCGCCCGGGCTCGCACAGATCGAGGTGTTCGACCTGGCGGGCCGTCACGTCGCCTCGCTGGCCGGCGAAATCTACCCGGCGGGAGCGAGCGAGATCGCGTGGAACGCGCAGGCGCTCGCGCCCGGCGTCTACCATGCACGCTTGACCGCGGGGCCGCAGACACAGGCGCTGCGCTTCGTTCGCGTGCCTTGATGGGGGCTAGTCCAATCGATACTTCTCGATGCGCGAGTAGAGCTGAGCGCGGCTCAGGCCGAGCAGACGCGCTGCTTTCGACTTGTTGCCCTCGGACTTGGTGAGCGCCTCGGCCACCAGGCGCCGCTCGACGTCGTCCAGCCTCATCGCCCCCGGCGCGTGCGCCCGCGAGGCCCCGGCGTCGCCGTTCGCGGCGAGCGAGGCCAGCGACGCGAACCGCGCCTGTGGCTGCGGCAGGTGCATGCGCGTGATGAGCCCGCCGTCGCAGAGCAGGATGGCGCGCTCGATCGCGTTCCGGAGCTCGCGGACGTTGCCCGGCCATGGGTGCGCGAGCAGCCACTCGCGCGCGTCCTGCGAGATCCCGGCCGCCGGCCGGCCCATCGTGCGACCCAGCTCGTCGAGGAACGCCTCGGCGAGCGGCAGGATGTCCTCAGTCCGCTCGCGCAGCGGGGAGATGTGCACGGTGAACACGTTGAGCCGGTAGAACAGGTCCTCGCGGAACGCCTGCCGGTCGATCGCCGCCGCCAGGTCGCGGTTCGTCGCCGCGATCACGCGCACGTCGGCCTTGAGCGTCCGGGTGCCGCCCAGCCGCTGGAACTCGCGCTCCTCGAGCACGCGCAGGAACTTGGCCTGCACCTGCGGGCTCATCTCCGCGATCTCGTCAAGGAACAGCGTTCCGCCGGCGGCCTGCTCCAGGCGGCCAATCTTCGTCGAGACCGCGCCGGTGAACGCACCCTTCTCGTGGCCGAAGAGTTCCGACTCGAGCAGCTGCTCGGGGAGTGCCGCGCAGTTGATGGCGACGAACGGCTTGCCGTTCCGCGCCGAGCCCTCGTGGACGAGCTTGGAGATGACCTCCTTGCCGGTGCCGGATTCGCCGGTCACCAGCACGGTGGTCTCCGCGGCCGCGACACGCCCGACCGCGCGCAGGATCTCCTTCCACGAGCGCGACCGGCCCACGACGCGACCGCGGCCGCGCGCCTCGAGCTCGCGCGCCAGCGTCTCGACCGTCGCCTCCAGCCGCTCGGCGCGCTCGCGCGCCTCCGAGGCGACACGCGCTTCCTCCGCGAGCCGCTGGAACGACATCGACAGCGCGATGCGGTCGGCGAAACGGCTCGCGACCTCGGCGTCCTCCTGGTCGTAGCGGCCGGGCTGGCGGTGGAAGAAGCTCAGGCCCCCGCTCACCTCGCCGCCCGCCAGGCGGACGGGCACACGCAGCCACGAGCGGAGCCCGGAGGCGAGGATCAATCGCTCGCGCTCGGTGCGGGCTTTGAAGTGCTCCGGAATGTCGGCGATGATCTCGTGGTCGGCGCGCCCTTCGCATTCCGCATCCGTCAGCTTGACGCCGCCGGGCGGGATCGGGATGTCGACATTCCCGGTGGCCGCGACGACGCGAAGCTTCTGGTCGCGGTAGTCCAGCTCGGTGAGCACCATCATGTCGTGCGGCAGGATCGGCTGCAGCTCGTCGGAGAGCCGCTGGAACACCTCGCGCACGTCCAGCGACCCGGCGAGCGTCCGCTGCAGTGCCTCCACGCCGTTCAGCCGATCCTGGCGGCGGCGCTCCTTGTCCCAGATGCGCCAGTGCTCCACCGCCGAGCCGATGAGCGCCGCGATCGGCCGCAGGATCCCCTGGTGGTCGTCCGTGTACGTGTAGGTGTCGTACGAGCAGAGCCAGATGCCGCCGGCGAATGACCGCCCGTTCCCGAACGGCTCCCAGAGTCCCGAGCCCATCCCGCCCGCGAGCACCTTGGCGTCCATCGGGTACGAGGGATCGAGCTCCGCGTGCGCGTCGTCGATGCGGGGCGTGGGGCCGGAATGCGGTCGCCACCGGGGCGACCAGGAGATCAGGCTCGCGGACTCGGGGCGATCGATGCCCTCGCAGCCCTGGTGCGGCTCCATCGTCGTGGCGTGCAGCACGACGCGCTCGCCGTCGACGATGCGGACCACGCCCATGTTGTCGAACGGCAGCACGCGACGAACGGCCGCGGCGATGCGCGGGAACACCTCGCGGAGCTCGAGCGTCTCGGAGGCGATCTCGGCGACCTCCGACAGCACGGCCGCGACGGTCCTCTCATCGATCCTCTGGACCTGTTCGAGGACGGGAGCCATGGCGTGGTTGGATGCGCGCGAACCGGAAGGGGACCAAGGAATTGCTGGGCCGGAGGCTCGGGTGTTGGCCCGACGCGGCTCGCGGCGGGAGCCCGCCAGCTGTGCGTTCGCAACTTCTACTCACGAATGCGGTTGGGCGGCCCTTCGCGGATAGGGCCGCTCCGGGCCCTTGATCGCCTGCCAGAGGATGCGGTTGAAGAGCGCGAAGTCCGCGCGGTCCTCCTCGCTCAAATCGAGGTGGCGCGAGAGCCGTGCGGCGAGCGTGCTGTCCGCGTTCGTCTCGTGGCGGGACACGCTGGGCATGATCGCCGCGTAGGCCGCCGTGTCTGGCGCGGTGGCGAACACACCGTCGAGCGGCCGGCCGAAGTGGTCGTACTTGGACAGGGAACTCAGGTGCAGCACGCGGCAGATCGTCGCCAGCACGTCGGTGGTGTTCGTGAACCGGTGCACGACACCGGGCTTCCCGTAGGCCGAGATCACGAGCAGCGGCGAGCGGTGGGAGTCCACGTGGTCGGGCCCATCCTGCGCGTCGTCCTCGAGCACGAACATCACCGTGCTGCTCCAGTACCGCGAGCGGGTGAGCGCGTCGACGATCTTGCCCAGCGCCAGGTCGTTGTCGGCGACGAACGCCCGCGGTGTCGGCCTGCCGCCCAAGGCGCCCGCCGTGTGGTCGTTCGGCAGCCGGATGATCGACAGCGCGGGCATCGAGTCGCCCGCCTCCTCCCCATGGAACGCCTCGATCCAGCGCTCGGCGCGCACCGAGTCGGGGATCTCGAGGCTCCAGCCGGGATAGTCCGGGTCGGTCCGGGACGCCAGCAGCGACTTGTTGGCGGCCCAGTGCCCGTCCGGCTTCCGGCGCACGAACTCGCCGAAGTCGCGCATCGAGACGCCCGCCTGCACGGCGCGGTCCCAGAGGTAGCCCGTGTGGGGCTCGTTCACGTCGCCGGCATCGGTCGGCTTGCCCCGGTTCAGGCCGTCGTAGTCGTACGTGCGTCCGCGTTTCGAGTAGTTGCTCGGGATCGTCTTCTCGACGTAGTCGGACGCATAGGCGGCCATGCTCCAATTGTGGCCATCGCCGCTCACCTCGCCGTTCACGAAGAAGCGGTCGTAAACCCCGAAGCGCTCGGCGAGTGCGTGGGCGTTCGGCGTGACGGCCCGCGGGAAGAACGTGAGCGACGTGTCGCAGTCGCCCACGCCCAGGTCGCCCAGCACCTGGTCGAACGTGCGGTTCTCGCGCACCACGTAGATGACGTGACGGAAGGGCGGCAGCGCCGCCGGCGCCGGGGCGTGGTCCCAGCCGTTCGACGTGGCGACGCGCTGGGTGAGCGCGGGCAGCTCGGGGTCGCGCGGGGCGGCGAGGAAGCTCAGCGAGCCGCTCGTCTGTCCGAGCGTGTACTGGAGCGGGTCCAGCCGACCCCTGCGGCCCGGCTGCGTGAGCCTTGGATTGGGGCCGGTGCCGGAGCCCTTGCCGTTCAGCACCCACAGCGAGTCGCCGCGTGCGAGCACGGCCGTGGGATACCACCCGACCGGGATGCGCCCCAGGGCTGCCCACCGGTTCTCGCGGCCCCGGGCGAATATCGCGACCGCGTCGTTGTCGGCCTCGGCCACGTACAACCGCTGCCCGTCGGCTGAGAGCGCAAGCCCGTTCGGCGAGCTGCCCTCGCCGGGACCGCCGGGCGCCGCGTCGTCGACGGCATCCACCACGCTGTCACCCTGCGTGGCGA
>Ga0306920_100011635_pt1 | contig 11904 bp, 10 predicted proteins | sample flu12Cox44000170_FD_204666 | JGI IMG/M metagenome (GOLD analysis project Ga0306920, IMG submission 204666) | Lab enrichment of tropical soil microbial communities from Luquillo Experimental Forest, Puerto Rico - flux4day.12C.oxic.44.000.170 (v2)... | ecosystem: Environmental > Terrestrial >...
AGGCAATTCCGTCAACGGCTCGAAGTTCGAGAGCACGTCGTAATTCTCAAGCACCGGAATGTCATCCTGCGCAATCTGCGGCTGGTTGCGACGCGTCCCTACCCACAGCGTCGCGGCCACCAGCATCGCCGCGGCTATTGCGACGCGAGGCGCAGGCATCCACCACGCCCACCAACTCTGCTTCACTGGCGCTGCCGCTACTCGCGCACGCACTCGCAAATCAAACGCCGCCGAAGGCTCGATCATCGGCAACTCGTCCAGTAAACCGCTCACCGCGCGAAATTCGTTCACACGCAGACGGCACGAAGCGCACACGGCGAGGTGCTTCTCTACTTCCAGCCGTTCGCTTTCCCGCAAGCGCCCGTCCAGGTATCCCAGAATTTTGTTTTCCATCCGGCTGCAACTCATGACTTCACCTTCCCTGGCCCCATTGCTACGACTTCCGGTGCTGCGCCACGAGGGGGGCGAGTTCCACTCGCAGCGTTTCATACGCCCGGAAGAGCAGCGACTTCAACGCGCTCTCCGAGCATTGCAAAATCTTCGCGATCTCTCCGTAATCCAGCTCCTGATACTTGTGCAGCAGCACGGCAGCGCGTTGTTTCTCCGGAAGCTTTTCAATCGCGTGACGAATCATCTTTTTTCGTGTTTCCTCAACGAGGTGCTGCTCGATGTTCGGATGCTTCTCGGCGATGTCCAGAGTTTTTTCTTCGCCTTCTTCAGCATCCACGGTCACCGGCGCATCGAGCGAAATCTCCATTCGCTGGTACCGCGTGTCACGTACGGAGTTCAACGCCAGATTCGTCGCGATCCGGAAAAGCCAAGTCGTGAACTTCGCGCTCGGCACGTAGTCTTCGCGCGCCCGGTACACCCGCAAGAAAACTTCTTGCGCCAAATCTTCCGCCTGCTCCCGGTTGCGCACCATCCGGTACAGAAAATTGACTAAGGGACTCCGGTAGCGATGCAGGAGTAGCGTGAACGACTGCTCGTCGCCCGCCTTCACGTCCAGCATCAGTTGGACGTCCGACCTGGCCATAGCCGCCACACTGTATCAAACCCTCGCGGTCACAGAAAGTTGCGAATGAAAAGGCTTTCAGAATCGAACCTAAGGTGTTGGAGGGACAGAATTTAGTGTGGGCCTTTGGCAGAGGCTCTAAGCCTGGTTACAGTACCCTCAAATATGCAATAAGTGGTGCATTATCAATAAACTAGCGACGCCGACAAACACCAGCAGGGCCATCCGCCAGTTGGGCTCACGATTGACTTCCGGCAGCAGGTCGGTCGCTGCCACGTAGACCGTTACCCCTCCGGACAACGGCAAGGCGTACTTCAACTGCCCGGCGAGTGCGCTTGTCAGCAGCACGCCAAACAGCGTTGCCGCTCCTAATAACCCAGCTCCCAGGATCGCGTTGCGCTTCCCACGCCCGCTGGCCAACGCCACCGAGGCGATGGTGAACCCTTCCGGCAGCTTGTGCAGGAACACTGCAACGAAAAGAACCAAGCCAAGCCAGGTCGAAACCAGAAATCCCGCCGCGATCGCCACGCCGTCAAAGAATGTGTGAATGGTCATGCCCAGCAACACCGTTTTGCCGGCATGCATCCCGCTGAACTCTTCGTGATGGGTCTCTTCGCCAAAATGAAAATGGGGCGCAATCGTATGCTCGAACAAATGCACGAGAAAAAAGCCGATCAGCACGAACAGCAGAGCGCTTTCGCCGGAAAGCCGAACCGACTGGGGAATTACTTCGACAAACCCTACCGCCAGCATGTACCCCGCGCCCAGCGCCAGGAAATATTGCAAGTATTGCCGCGGCCAGTGCTTGCGCACAACGAAGTATGCGCCCACCAAATTGCCCACTGCCGCCACCAATCCGAGCAGCGCCGCCAACCCGGTCCGAAATGCCACATCCTTTCCCATGACTATCTCGAGTGCGGCGGCTTGACGCCGCCTTTACCGCCCTTCCATGCCAAGCAACGGAGCATCACAGCAACCCGTCCCCAAGCCAGGCTTGCTCTCAGTCATTCGCGGACACGCGGCGTAGTCGCAAGGCGATCCACGGCGTCATTGCAAAAATGGCCAGCCCAACCGGCATCAGTCCCCCGTGCGATAAGTTGTACTCCGCCGCAATGCTCTCCCACGAACGCCCGATCACGTGTGCCCGAAATTCCACTCGAAGACGGGCGTCAGCACGACCCAGGGCAGTCCGACGCGCAAGCCATCCGCGGGGCTTCGCGAGCGTCATCCCATGGCTCGCAGAAATACACAATCGGCAGGAACAACAGGCTGCCGGCGAGAACCCCGATTTGCCCGGAACGAAGATCGCCCCACACGCGGTCTTAAGAAAATCCATGGCAAAGTTCCGTGCACAAATCTCCCGCCATCACCAGCAGCCACACCGCGATTGCTGTTCCCCACGCTTCTTTCAGCTGGGCGCTCGCCCCGCCAATCCGGGACGCTTCTCTACCTATCCTGTGCAGCCTCTCTTGTCCTTTGCGAGGTGATCTCCGTGTTGACGTTTTTTTTTCGCTCTTCTCTGCGGCCTCTGCCCTTGCCGTGAACACTAGGCTAAATTCCGGGCCCTTTTCTTCTAGACTCGCCGCTGTTCTTCATCCCGAGTGCCGGAACAAAATCACATCGCCTTCCTCGACCACGTACTCTTTCCCTTCCAGCCGAACCTGCGCCTTTTCCTTCGCCGCCGCAATGCTTCCCGCCGCCACCAAATCGTTCCATCGCACCACTTCCGCGCGAATAAACCCCTTCTCGATGTCGCTATGAATCACGCCCGCGGCCTTTACCGCATGATCTCCCTTGTGAATCGTCCACGCCCGCACTTCCGGCTCTCCTGCAGTAAAAAACTGGATCAGCCCGAGCAAATCGTACGTCGCCCGAATCAACCGGTTCAGCCCCGGCTCCTTCAATCCGTACGAGGCCAGGAGCTCCGCCGCTTCTTTCTCTTCCATCTCCGCGAGTTCCGCCTCCAACCGTCCGCAGATCGCCACCACCGCAGAATTCGGCCGTCCCTCGAGGGCGCTCAACTGGTGCCGCCCTACGGCGGCGTCCAGCTTATCCGCTTCCTCGTCCCCCAGGTTCAGCACATACAGTACCGGCCGCGCCGACAAAAACAGAAAGCCGCTGGTCGACTTTTTCTCCTCCAGGGTCAGCTGCAATTCGCGCAGAGGCTTTTCCGCTTCCAAGTGGGCCTTGCACTTTTCGAGCGTCGTCTTCTCGCTCTCCAGCGCCGGATCGCGCTTCTTCTTCAAATCTTTTTCCACGCGCTCGAGCCGCCGCGTAATCTGGTCGTGGTCGGAAAGCATGAGCTCCAAGTCCAGATTGGTTGCATCCCGCAGTGGATCGATGCTCCCTTCCGAATGCGGCACGCTCGGATCCTGGAACACGCGAATCACGTGCGCAATCACGTCCACCTCGCGCAGTTGCGCCAGCGCCTCGCGCATGCGCTCCTTCTGCATGCCGCCCAGGTCCACGTAATTCACCGTCGCGTAAGTGATCTTTTCGGGATTGTAGAGCCTGGCCAGCTCGAGCAGCCGCGGTTCCGGCACTTTCGCCACGCCTACGTGCGTCGCCGACGCCCCGCCCTTCCCTTGGACGTGCGCTTTGGTCAGAATCCGGAACAGCGTCGTCTTCCCTACTTGTGGTAATCCAATGATCCCCGCTTGCACTCGTGTCCTTTCTCTCTGCTAATTTTCCTCCCGCACAAATCCCTCATCCTAGCACAGGCACCGGTTCCATCCGGCGGGGATGTGCATCAGCAGAACCCGTCCTACGCGGGCGGCCTGGTTGTGAGCTACCAAAAGAGCATGCCCGCGACGCAGCGTAAAGAAGCACCAGTCTCACTCGAGCCCCCCGTCATCCTCAGCACCCGGCTCTCGCGTCCTTTGTCGCGGGCGAAACTCCAATGTCATTGGAGTGAAACGTTGCTGCCGATCGAGCCGTCTCAACACCTATGTTCGGTCACTACCGCCCATGGCCCTAACCGTCCTCGACCTCTCTGCCTATGTCGGCCTGGTGGCCGTTGGTGCGGTCATGCTGAACCTGCTTCTTGGCATGCTCATGGCCTTTCGGTACAGCCCGCATCGCTGTTGGCCGCATCGCCGATTCAACTACTTCCGCCTCCACAATTGGTCCGGCTATATTGCTCTCTCCGTGTCTTTGTTGCATCCTGCCATCCTACTGATCAACAAAGACCCACGTTTTCGCCTTCGGGACCTCGTCTACCCCGTTCACTCTCCCGGCCAGCCTCTAGAAAACACGATTGGCGCCGTCGCGCTCTACCTCCTGGCCTTCGTTGTCGTTACTTCGTATCTCCGTGTTCGCCTCGGCCGCCAGCTCTGGAAATCCTTCCATTTCAGCATCTATTTCGCCGCCGCCGCCCTGTTCTTCCACAGCCTGTTCACCACCCCTGGCCTGAAGAAGGATCCCGTCGACTGGCTCGACGGCGGCAAATTGTTTGTCGAGTCCGGTTTCGTGCTGATCGCCTCGGTCAGCTTCTTCCGCTGGCGCCATTCCCGCAGAAAAGCCGCCCACCTCCGCCCAGCGGCCACCTCTCTCTCAAGAAGCCGTCAACCGGAAAAAGCAGATCCCTTGTTTCGCTCGGGGTGACACCCGATCGACTGCAGGGTTAAGGCCCGTCCTTGACTTGCCTCTATCCGCCGACTTGCTAATCTAATTACCCCGTTTCCAGATTGGAGTTTCACGGTGGTTACGGAATACGAACTTCCTCCCTTCAACTTGCGCCTCGCCATGGACACGCTGGCGGCAAAGGACCCGCGTCTTGCTCCTTTAATCAAAGAAACGCAGGAATTCCGGGTGGAAAAGGGCGGTGCGGAGAATCCTTACGAAGTTCTGGTGGAAGCCATCACCCACCAATCCATCTCGGGCAGAGCCGCCGCCACGATTTTCGGCCGTGTAAAAGCGCTTGGTTCCAACGGGCGCATTCCCACACCACAGGAAATGCTCAAGCTGCCCAAACCGGCGCTCCGCAAGGCTGGGCTGTCCGCGGCGAAAATCCTCGCGATGAAAGATCTCGCCCAAAAGACCATCGACGGCGTTGTTCCGACGCTCGAGGAAGCCCAGAAACTCTCCGACGAGGAACTGGTCCATCGGCTGGTATCGGTCCGCGGAATCGGAGCCTGGACTGTGGAAATGTTCCTCATCTTCCGCCTCGGCCGCCCCGACGTGCTTCCCGTCCACGACCTCGGCGTCCGCAAGGGCTGGGCCATCACCTACGGCAAGAAGCAAATGCCCGCGCCCAAGGAACTGCTGAAATTCGGCGAGCGCTGGCGGCCCTACCGTACGGTGGCCTCCTGGTACATGTGGCGCGCCTGCCAACGCGCGGACCCCGCCGCCCTGCGCAAAATCCGTCCCCACAAAACCAACTCCCGCCCCCGGCCAACTCCTGCTCACCGCAAGCAGGAAAATCCCACGCGTCTATCTGATAGGCCCAAGCCTTTCGCCGCCAAACGCCCTGCTCGCCGGAGGCGCTAGGGCGCCTCGGCCCGGCCATTTTTCGGCCAAGCCGTATGATGTTCGATAAGTGAACATGCGGCGGCTTGGGGGCCGCTTTTTGTTTTCTTGGTTGCTTTGGCAGTTTCTGGTCGCAACGAATCGGCATACAAACAGTGGCGGCAAGGGATGCGCGTCGGGTACAGGATATGTGCTTGTCAAAGAGGTCGAAACGCTAACTCCCTCACCATCAGATACATAGCTGCAATTCCCGCCAGCAAGACGCCACTTTCGAGCGAAACGGAGATCCGGTGCAGCCGCTCGAACTCGAGCAGCAATGGACTGTCTGCCGCGGCCGCCTGAATCGAGCCCATCTGAGCTCGGAGCGCCGCCATCTTCGGGCTGACCGTGAACTGCGAGATGGCCGTCAGCGCGATCATGGCCAGGACGCACAGCGCCGCTGGGGTGAGCAGACTCGCAAAGGTTTTCGTTCGCGCGATCCGCGCGAGAACGAGCACCAATCCGCAGATGACCCCGCCGATGTGCATCGCACCGAGGGCGTATCCCACCATGGCGCCCGCCTGGTCCCGGGTGCTCAAGATCCGGAACGCTCCCGGCGCAACAACAAAGCTCAGGAACACATCGCTCCCGAGCCACAGGCTCAAACTTAGAAACTCGATCGCACGAAGCAAGGATGACATGGGGCGATTTTAGCTAGAATGGCTTGTGATGCAAGTGAGATGGTGGGCGACAAAGGACTTGAACCTTTGACCTCTCCCGTGTGAGGGGAGCGCTCTAACCAACTGAGCTAGTCGCCCGAGGAAAGAAACGCGACGCCTCGAGGTGTCATCTATTTGTAGCAGGAAGGGCGCGGGTTTTCAATTGAAAGGATAGCCGCAAAGCGGTTCGAGATGCCGACAGCTACCTCACAAGTCGTTTCGCAACTGCAGCGCTCCATCGCGCGCGCCATCTTCGGCAAGGAAGAGGCTATCCAGCTTGCGCTCGTCACGCTTCTTGCGCGGGGCCACTTGCTCATCGAAGACGTTCCGGGCGTCGGCAAGACCACGCTGGCTCAGGCCCTGGCCAAGTCTTTCCATTGCAGCTTCCAGCGGATTCAATTCACTTCCGATTTGCTTCCGAGCGACGTGCTTGGCGTCAGCGTCTACAATCCCGAGAACCGCGAGTTTGAATTTCGCCCCGGGCCGATTTTTGCCAACGTGGTGCTGGCCGATGAAATCAACCGCACCACACCGCGCACGCAGTCCGCGCTCCTCGAAGCCATGAACGAAGCGCAGGTCAGTATGGACGGCAAAACACAACCGCTCCCGAAGCCGTTCTTCGTGGTCGCCACGCAAAATCCCGTGGAGCACCACGGCACGTACCCGCTGCCGGAATCCCAACTTGACCGCTTCCTGATGCGCATCAAGATGGGTTACCCCTCGCACGAGACGGAGCGCGAAATCCTGCGCAACCGCATCGGTCAAGATCCGCTGCAATCGCTCGAGCCGGTTGCGGATTTGAGCGAAGTCCTGGCCATGCAGGAAGGGGTCAACCATATCAAGGTCGACGCCAGCCTGCACGATTACGCGCTCGAAATTGTCAATCGCACGCGCCGGACCGAGCAGCTCGCTCTTGGCGTGAGCCCGCGCGGTACGCTCATGCTGCAGCGCGCCGCGCAAGCCCGGGCGTTCCTTGATGGGCGTGACTATTGCCTGCCGGATGATTTCAAGCAGCTCGCGGTCCCGGTCTTCGCGCATCGCGTGGTGGCTAGCTCGCGCCACGCGTCGTTGCAGAAAAAGTCTGAGACCACGGAGTCGGTTCTGCGCGAGATTGTCGAATCCGTTCCCGTGCCGTTGTGAAGTTTTGTTTGGACAAACAAGGCTCGCGTCTTTTGGCACTATGTCGTTCAGAGCAAAGGTTCAAGAAAGCGCGCCGCCTGCGATGCATTCTGCGGGCTCGACTTTCGCTCGACTCGTAGCCCGGGCCGACCGCCCCGGCGTTCGGGTATTTTTCCTCTCCATGGCCGCGCTGTCCGGAGCGCTTCTTCTGGCGCTGTACTCAAGCGCCGCTGCCGAACTTGGCCAGCTCGTTCTTGCCAGCACTTCGGCACTGGTAGCGCTGGCCATCGCGGGATGGGTGGCGGTGACGCTGGTGCCCGCGCTGGCGCGACGCACGCCGCTGCGCTGGATCGGCCACAAAATCGAATACAAGGTTTCACGCGAAGGCTGGATCTATTTCGGCGGACTTTTGCTCGTGGCGCTTGCCGCCCTGAACACCGGCAATAATTTGCTCTTTCTGATCCTCGCGAGCCTCATCGCGCTGATTCTCATGTCCGGGATTCTGTCTTCCATCGGCCTCTCCGGCATCACCATGAGGCTGGTCCTTCCGGAGCACATCTTTGCCGGGCAACCCGTCCGCGCGCTGGTCGAACTCGAAAATCAAAAACTCACGCTGCCCTCTTTTTCTCTGCGCGTTGAAGCGGTCTCGGAAAAAGGGGCGCCCGTTTCGGCGATTCTGGAGAAGCCGGTCTACTTTCCGTATCTGCGCAAGCAAGATCGGCTCCAGCAAGTCGTTCCGATGAAATTTCCCCGGCGCGGCGTTTACCACCAGGATGTTTTTCGCGTCGTTACGCGCTTTCCCTTTGGGTTTCTCGAAAAGGCGCGGCGCCTGAACCTGAAAACCGAAGCCCTGGTCTATCCTTCAGTGGACCCCACAACGGAATACCGAGACGTCCTGCCGGTGCTCCAAGGCGCGCTCGAAACCGTCATGAAGGGGCGTGGCCAGGATCTGTACGGCGTGCGCGATTACGTGCACACCGACAGCGCTCGCCTGGTGCACTGGAAAGCGACGGCGCGTTCCGGGTCGTTAATGGTCCGGGAATTCACACGCGAAGAAGATTCCCGCGTCTTGCTGGTGCTCGATCCGCATTCCGCGGCCGCAACAGAAAAACCCTCGGCCGACCCGGCATCAACATTGCTCAGCGATCGCTTCGAGCGCGCCGTGGCCCTTTGCGCGAATATCGCCTGGCATTTTTATCAAGCCAATACCATGCTGCAATTCCGCAGCGTGGACTTCGATGTACCACTGGCGCCAGCGGAAAAATACATTTTCGACATTCTTCGGCATCTCGCCGTCGTTCGGCCGCTCCCGCTCGATCCCGACCAAAAGCTCATCGCCGAACTCGCAGCATCGCCGGAACTGTTCAAAATCATCGTCACCAGCCAGCCGCGCGGCTTCTTTCCCCACGCGGTGTGGAGTTCTTCCTTCATCGTCTTCCTCGAAGAGGAGGAGCGATAGATTCAGAAGATACTTGCACGAATCCTTGTCCAGTTGTGGGAGAATCGCGACGCGCCATGCTCACGGGACAAGCACTCGCGGTATTCCGCAAACAACTGCTTGCCTGGTTTCGCCAATTCCACCGCGACCTGCCCTGGCGCGGTACACGCGACCCGTATCGCGTGTGGCTCTCGGAAATCATGCTGCAGCAAACGCGGGTCGCCGCAGTGGTTCCTTATTACCAACGTTTTTTGGAACGCTTCCCTAATCTCCACGCGCTGGCCGCCGCACCGGAAGAAGAAGTGCTGCGTCGGTGGTCCGGTCTTGGTTATTACCGCCGCGCGCGCAACCTGCAGAAAGCCGCGCAGCAAATTGTTGCAGAACACGGAGGCGAATTTCCGTCGCGCCTCGAAGATGTTCTGGCACTGCGGGGAGTTGGGAATTACACGGCGCGAGCGATTTTAAGCATCGCATTCGAGAAGAAGCATGCGGTGCTCGACGGCAACGTCCTGCGCGTGCTGGCGCGTCTTGGGGCCGTGCGCGGAGATTTGCGCGCCTCGCTGCGCTCGAAAGAGTTGCAGAACTGCGCAAACGCGTATCTGGACAGAGAATCGCCAGGCGATTGGAACCAGGCCATGATGGAGCTGGGCGCCACGCTCTGTGCGCCAAAATCGCCGCAATGCCTTCTCTGCCCGGTCGCGCAATTCTGCAAAGCCCGCAAGCGGGGCATCGCTGATCTCCTCCCGGAAAAGCGGAAGAAACGAGCAACCGTCCCGATTCGTCTGGCCGCGGCGGTTTTTGCCGATGAACGCGGGCGGACGCTTCTGCTGCCTCCGCCGGAAGAGCGCAACGCGGAACGGCTTGTGGATTATGGTCCGGCGCTGGCTTCCAACCTGTGGCATTTTCCGACCGTCTCGTTCAACGGCGATCCCGTCGCGAAACTTCGCAGCCATCTGCGAAAGCTGCGAATTCAAGATCAGGACGGGAATTTGCAGTTCCTCGCGGCGGACAAGGTGCGTCACACGGTGACCTACCGTTCGATCACCGTGGAACCGTTTCGCATCCGGGTGAGGAAACTTCCTCGCATCAAGGGTGCAGAAGGCGTTCCGCTAGGCGAGATCACACTGCTCCCCGTTTCCAACCTCACCCGAAAAGTGGCCCGCGCAGCGCTCGCGGCCGCCGCCGAGGAGCGAACCGCTGGAGTGTGTTGAAAGACTCGCAAAGCGGATTCTACACTCGAAACGACACCGCGAAATTTCGCGCATTCGGTCGAAGCATTATCCGTTTGGGTGTTTTCTCCGCCAAGCGAACCAGCGGCCGGCATGGCCAGTGTTAGGATAAGAAATCTGCGATGGCTACCGCCGCAAATCCGGCCGCAACCGCTTTGCCCGCGGAGCGTTTCTTCCGCGTCTCGCTCTCCTTGCTCGTTCTGAGTTCCATCCTTACACTGACGAGCACCCAAAAACTCGACGGGTTCACCTCGCTGGTTGCCCCGCTCGCGGCGCTCTATAAGGGCTACCGCTGGTGGCACGGGCGGCCGGCCGAGCTTTCCCACCGCGCCGCCACCTGGTGCCTGGTCGCGTATCTCGGCTTCTTCCCGGTAGATGCCCTGTTCCTCTCGCGATTTTTTCTTGCCAGCTCTTCGAGTCCGCCGCTATTCGTCTTGCTGCTGGCGGTGGTGCATTTCCTGATCGTGGCCATGCTGATCCGCTTTTACAGCGCGGCGTCGGACCGCGACGCTCTTTTTCTCAGCATGTTGGCCTTTGCCGCGATTCTGGCGACGGCAATCCTGACGGTCGACACGCTTTTCTTGACCCTGTTTTTCTTTTTCCTGCTGTCCGGAGTTTCCACGCTTATCGGCATGGAATTGCGCCGCGGAGCCGTGGGAGCCGTTTTGCCGGCCCCGGTGCGGCCGGAAACAGAACGGAACCTCAATCGCGCCTTGAGCCTTGCGGCGCTGGGCGTGGCCGTGGGAGCCATTCTTTTGGGAGGCGCGTTTTTCTTCTTCTTTCCACGATTCAACGCCGGCTACCTGGGTCGTGTCAGCTTCAGTCCATCGCTCATGACCGGTTTCACCGAGGACGTCGAGCTCGGGCAGATTGGAGAAATCAAGAAGAGCTCGGCAGTGGTCATGCGGGTGGAGACCGGCAAGCCGGTTGGCTACGAATGGCTGCGGTGGCGAGGCATCGCACTCACAAACTTTGACGGAAAACGTTGGAGCTCCGGCGCGCTCAGCCCACAAAGACTTCAGCCAGGCGCGGATGGCTGGATTCACGCGCCGCAAACGGCACAGAAGCGGAACACTTTGGGACCAACCATCCGATACACCGTTTTCCTCGAGCCGGTAGCCACGGATGCGATTTTCGTTCCGGGAAGGTTCCTATCGCTACAAGGAAACTTCAGCGGCGGCGCGCCGAACTCGTTTGCTGCGCTGCAGCGGAACTATCTGGTTACGGACACGACGGAAACGCTCAAGAATCCATTTCGCAACTTTGCGGCCGTCCGATACCTCGGGATTTCGCGTTTGCCGCCGCGTGATGCGGCGAAACTCCGCGCCGCTGGCACGGCGTACCCGACCGGCATCGCTTCAGCCTATTTGCAGCTTCCGGCGCGGCTTGACCGGCGCATTCCGGAATTGGCGCGCGAAGTCACAAAAAAGTCTCCGACCCCGTTCGACAAGGCTCTGCGCATCGAGAGCTATTTGCGCGGCAGCTACGCGTATACGCTGAACCTGACGGGAAAGCCGGGCCAGGATCCCCTGGCGCACTTCCTTTTCGAGACACGCGCGGGACACTGCGAGTATTTTGCGTCGGCCATGGCCATCATGCTTCGCGCGCTGGGCATTCCATCGCGCGAAGTGAATGGATTTCTTCCCGGGGAATACAACGACCTGGCCGGCGACTACATCGTGCGGGCGCGCGATGCGCATAGCTGGGTGGAGGTGTACTTCCCCGGTGAGGGCTGGCAGGTTTTCGATCCCACGCCCTCCAGCATCGAAAATGGAAGCGGATTTTTGACGCGGCTGGGACTGTACATCGACTGGATGCAGATCACCTGGAATGAATGGGTGATTGGTTACGACTTCGCACACCAGGTAGCGCTGGCGCAAAGTCTCGGGCGCAGTTCGAAGAATTGGGGAGACTCTGCGCGAGCGTGGTTCGAGCAGAAAC
>Ga0306920_100011638_pt1 | contig 11903 bp, 7 predicted proteins | sample flu12Cox44000170_FD_204666 | JGI IMG/M metagenome (GOLD analysis project Ga0306920, IMG submission 204666) | Lab enrichment of tropical soil microbial communities from Luquillo Experimental Forest, Puerto Rico - flux4day.12C.oxic.44.000.170 (v2)... | ecosystem: Environmental > Terrestrial >...
CCGACGGGACCTTCGGGCCTGGCCCGGCCCGGGTGCGCTCCGGAATTATCGGGACGTGTTCCTCGGTGCTGGATGCCGGGTCGGTAACGAGAAGCTGCTTCACCGAAGGTGGGGGAAGAGCCATGACCGCATCACGCGCGCCCGCACGGCCCGCGCCTCCGCCCGTCCGGCAGGCCGGGCACCAGCCCGTCTATCACGAGCGTGCCAGTTCCTACAACCGCGATACCGGCATATTCCAGCCGTTCCGCCGCGCGGTCGTCGAGGCGCTCCCGCTCCGGCACGGGCAGGCGGTCCTCGACGTGGGATGCGGGACCGGATTGTGCTTCGGGTCGCTGCGGGAAAAGGTGGGTCCGTCCGGAACGGTCATCGGCATCGAGAAGTCGCCGGAGATGGCGGCGCTGGCCCGCGAGCACATCGCACACGAGGGCTGGCATAACGTCACGGTCATGCTGTCGTCGGCCGAGGATGCCCGGCTCGAGGCGATTGCGGACGCCGCGCTCTTCTGCGCCGTCCACGACATCCTGCAGTCCCCCGGAGCGCTACGGAATGTCATGACAAGGCTGTCTCCCGGGGCCTGGGTGACGGCCGGCGGGGGCAAGTGGGCGTCGCCGATCATGGTGACGGTCAACTCGATGGTCCGGATGCTTCACGCTTCATACGTGCGGAGCTTCAGCGGATTCGACCGGCCGTGGTGCCATCTGGGGCAGCTGGTAGAGGACGTCCGGGTGCGGGAGATGGCGTTCGGCACCGGGTACGTCATGACCGGCCGCAAACCGGCGCTATAGTCTCTCTGATCACATACAGCGCGACCGAGCCAGACTCTCCCGTTATGCTGACTAACGTCACGCCGTCCCGACGAGTCGATCCGTGCGCATATTCACCACCAGCGCGGGGAATACCATCTGGTATCCGGGTCCTTCGGTCGTGCTGGCGCGACCCGGGGCCGGTACGCAGGGTCCAGATGGACTAACGGCCGCCGGCCGGGCGCCGGTCACTGGCTGTCGTTGATGGCGCCGCGGGAGAGGCGGGAGCAATGCGGCAGGCGTCCCGGGACGCGGCAACCCCGGTCACCCGGCTGGTGGAGTTGCCGGGCCGGGGGGTCGCCCGGGTATGGGAGTGTGCCGGTCCATGCGGTGCTGAGACCCTCATGCTTATCCACGGGGTGACGGTCACCGCCGAGCTGAACTGGGGGAAGGTCTTCGCGCCGCTCGCGCGTCATTTCCGCGTCGTCGCCATGGATCTGCGCGGCCATGGCGACGGGATCAGGGCCGGGCCGCGGTTCCGGCTCGAGGACTGCGTGGACGACGTCGCCGCGCTGGCGGAGGTCCTAGCGGTCACCAGGTTCGTCGCCGTTGGTTATTCCATGGGCGGCATGGTCGCTCAGCTGCTGTACCGGCGGCACGCCCCCATGCTGTCAGGCCTGGTCTTGTGCGCCACTGCCCGCAACGTTCTCGGGTCGCCGGCGGAGAAGCTGGCCGCGCTCGCGCTGCCAGCGGCGGCCGCGGCGGTCCGGTGGAACCCGCTGCTGCAGCCGCTCAGCGCCGAGATTCTCGGCCTCGCGTTGCTGGGCCCCATTGACGACCCGGTCGCCGCCACGCGGGCCCGCGCCGAACTGCGCCGTACCCCGCTCGCCACCGCCATCTCGGCCGTCGAGGCCGTCTGCGAGTTCACCTCGCACAGCTGGATCGGCCAGGTCGACGTCCCCGCCGCGGTGGTGGTCACGACCCGGGACCGCATCGTTCCGCCCAGCCGGCAGCTCAAGCTGGCCCGGGCGATCCCGGGCGCGTCTATCCACCAGGTGGATGCGGATCACGCGGTCTGCATCACCGCGCCGGAGGTATTCGCCCAGGCGCTGCTCCAGGCCTGCCGGTCCGTAACCTCGGGCCGGGTAGCGCCGAAGCAGCAGGCCCTCTCTGGCACGGCACCGTGAATCGCTCATGACCGGGAGCATGATGGACGTCCGTTCTGAATAAGAAAGTTCTCGACGGTGAGACCGGGCACGCGGCCGCACCTGAACGAACGGGCGGAAGGGGCCCTCTCCCGTTGCCTGGCGCCGCGCCGGGCGGTAGCTCAGAACGGCTCAGGTCATCTCGGCGCGGGCAGGCTCGGCTTTTTCTGGCCATTTGGTGAGCTAGGCGCGACAACGGACCGCCAGTTATTCTTACGGTGCGTCGTCGCTGGGAGGGATCTGCTGGTGGAACATGGTACGGGCCGCTCGGAGCTGCTGCCCCACCTGCAGCTGGACGAGCTGCTCGCCGAGCTGCAGGGACGGCTGCAGGCCGTGCTGGCTACCAGGGATCGGATGCGCGGCCTGCTGGAGGCGGTCGTGGCCATCGGCTCCGGCCTGGACCTGGAGTCGACGCTGCGGCGAATCGTCGAGGCCGCGGCCGGGCTGGTGGACGCGACTTACGGGGCGCTGGGCGTGATCGGCGAGGGCAGGCGGATGGCCGAGTTCATCCCGGTCGGCCTGAGCCCGCAGGACATCGGCCGGATCGATCACTGGCCGGAGGGACGCGGTGTGCTCGGCCTGCTGATCGATGATCCCCGGCCGTTGCGGCTGGCCGATATCGCCGCGCATCCGGCGTCGTCGGGCTTCCCCGACGGGCATCCGCCGATGCGCAGCTTCCTCGGCGTCCCGGTGCGGGTCCGCGACGAGGTGTTCGGCAACCTGTACCTGGCCGACAAGCGCGGCGGCGGTGAGTTCACCGAGGACGACGAGGCGGTGCTGGTCGCGCTGGGCGCCGCGGCCGGCGTGGCGGTGGAGAACGCGCGGCTGTACGAGGCGGCCCGCCGCCAGCAGCGCTGGATCCAGGCCAGCGCCGAGGTCACCACGCGGCTGCTATCCGGCTCCAAGCCTGCTGAGGCCCTGGCCGACATCACCCGGAAGGCGCTGGACCTGTCCGGCGCCGACCTGGCCGTGCTCGCCCTGCCCGACGAGGAGGGACGCCGGCTGACGATCGCCTACGCCGAGGGCGACGGCGGGGATGCCGCGCGTGGCCTGGTCCTTCCGGCCGGTCAGTCCCTGTCCGGGCGGGTGCTGGCCAGCGGCGAGCCGGTGACCTCCGCCGACTTCGCCGCCGACGAGCGAGCCGCCGCGGCTGCGCGCGGGGCGATGAGCCAGATCGGGCCCGCGATCGTGTTCCCGCTCGGCGTCCCCGGCAACGTCCGCGGCGTGCTTACCGCCGGGCGCCGGCACGGCGCGCCGCCGTTCCCCCCCGCTCAGGTGGACGTGGTGGCGTCCTTCGCCGCCCAGGCCGGCGTCGCGCTCGAGCTGGCCGCCAGCCGGGCTGAGGCCCACCGGCTTTCCCTGTACGAGGACCGGGACCGGATCGCCCGGGACCTGCACGACCTGGTCATCCAGCGGCTCTACGCCACCGGCATGTCGCTGGAGGGAACCATGCCGATGATCACCCGGCCGGAGGTGGCCAGCCGGATCACCAATGCGGTAGACGCGATGGACGAGACCATCAAGGAGATCCGCGCCACCATCTTCGCCCTGCAGGACAGAGACACCGCCGACCGGCCGGATCTGCGCACGGACATCGTCAGCGTCGTCGAGGAGATGACCCCTCTGCTCGGGTTCGATCCCTCCCTACGACTGGGGGCCGGTCTGGGCGGCGGGATCAAACCGGAGGTGGCCGAACAAGCACTCGCGGCACTGCGTGAGGCGTTGTCAAACGCAGCCCGGCATGCTGCCGCCACCCGGGTCGACGTGACCGTGGATGTGAGCGCCGACGCGATGCTCACCGTCCAGGTCACCGACAACGGGATCGGGATGCCGGCCGACGGCAGGCGCAGCGGGCTGCGCAACCTGGCCAGCCGGGCCGAGAAGCTCGGTGGTGAACTTCAGCTCGGGCCGGCGGATCCGGGTGAGTCCCCGCCCGGAACCAGGCTGGAATGGCGCGTGCCCCTAGGCTGATCGCCGCCCGGCGAACGCTACGCGAACGATACCGGCCGGAACTTATCTATTCTCCATAGACACTGCACCGTTTCTCCACATCGGTCGGCTCATTAAGAGTCGAAGTGCTGCATGTGTCGCTCCTGGGCGAGCAGACCATCACTGACGACCGGGGCGGAAGCGTCCGGGCCCGGTCGTCGCGCGCCGTTGTCCTGGTCGCATTCCTCGTCGTGCATGCCGGATCCCCGCAGGCCCGGCAGCGGATCGCCGGCCTGTTCTGGCCCGAGTCCACGGATGCGCAGGCGCTGACCAACCTGCGCCGCGAGTTGCACCACTTGCGCCAGGTCCTGGGCGACGAGCCGTCGCTCGTGGTGACATCCAGGGATCTGTGCTGGCGTGACACGAAGACGTGCCACGTCGACGTGCGTGTCTTCGATACTGAGCGGAACGCGGCCGTGGCGGCGGCAGCGGCCGGTGATGACCACGGGATCCTGTCGCATGGCGCCGCGGCGATCGCCGTCTACCAGGGTGAGCTGCTGCCCGGCGTGTACGAAGACTGGCTGTTCGAGGCCAGGTCGCAGCTTGAGCGCCAGTGCGTGGACGTATGCGATCTGGTCGCTGCGGCACGGGCGCGCACGGGTGACCTCGCCGGAGCGGTAGCGGCCGCCCGGCGCCGGGTCCAGCTGCAGCCGCTGGAGGAGTTCGGCTACCGGACCCTGATGAAGTTTCAGGCCGATCTGGGTGACCGGTCCGGCGCGGTCAGTACCTATCATCACTGCGCGTCGGTGCTCGAGTGCGAGCTCGGCGTCGCCCCGGACCCCTCGACGCGCACAGCGTTCCAGCGCTTGATGGCTCATGCCCGCCCGGCAGCACGACCCCTGGCGGCGGCTGGTAACTCAGGGGCAGGCCGCCCCGGCCTGGCCGTGGCACAGCTTTTCGGCCGGTCCGCTGAGCTCAGCGTGCTCCAAAAGGTGTGGCGCGCCGCCGAGGCAGGCCGCCGTGGTCTCGTGCTGGTCCGCGGCGGCGCAGGCGTCGGGAAGACCCGCCTGGTATCCGAGGTCGCTGAGATAGCACGGTCACAGGGCGCGGTGGTCGTCATGACCCAGTGCTTCGGGACAGCGGGGCGGCTGGCGCTGGCCCCGGTGGCGGACTGGCTGCGAAACGACGCGATCCAGGCCGCGGTGGCGACCCTCCACCCCGCCTGGCGTGCCGAGGTCGGCAGGCTCATACCGGCCGGGGGGTACGGAGACCGCGGAACCAGCCCGAGAGCAACGGCGGATGCCTGGCAACGTCACCGCTTCTTCGAGGGCCTGGCGCGGGCGCTGCTGGCCGTTCGCCGACCCTTGCTGCTGGTGCTGGACAACGTGCAGTGGTGCGATCAGGAAACGTTGGCGTTCATCACGTTCTGCCTGGGGCTGGCCGATGACTCCCAGCTGCTGGTGGCCGCCACATTGCGCGAGGACAACGTCGGCGAAGACGCCGAAGTCGTGAACTGGATGATCCGGATGCGGGCCACCGGACTGCTCACCGAGGTCTGTCTCGGCCCGCTGGAGGCCGCTGAGGTGGCTCATCTCGCGGAGGCGATTTCCGGCCAGCGCCTTCCCGAGGCCGACGCGGACCTGCTGCAAGCGGCGACGGGTGGCTTCCCGCTCTACGTCATCGAGGCCGTCCGCGGCACGGCCGCTCCCGGCGGCACCCCGCTTCCGATCGGCGATCTCGCCGCGGTGCTCCGCAAACGTCTCGAACAAGGGACCGCGGCGGCCCGTGAGGTGGCCGATCTCGCGGCGGCGGTCGGCACGAACTTCACCCTCGACCTGCTGAGCGAGGCCAGCGATCTGGACGCCGACCTGGTTGTGGAAGCGGTCGACGAGCTATGGCGGCGCAGGATCCTGCGGGAGTTCCGGGATGGCTACGACTTCTCCCATGACCTGCTACGCGAAACGGCATACGCCGGGATCAGCCCGCCGAAACGCTGGCTGCTGCACCGGCGTATCGCCCAGGGCCTGGAACTGCTCCACGCCGAGGACACAGATCCCGTCGCAGCCCAGCTTGCCGAGCAGTACGCGCGGGGCGGGCGGCCCGAGCGGGCGGTGGCCTACTACCAGCGGGCCGCCGATGTCGCCGCCGGCATGTTCGCCCACGCCGAGGCCATCCGGCTGCACGAGCAGGCGCTATCCATCATTGCCATCCTGCCCGCGGGACGAGACCGGGACTCCCGCGAACTCGCGGTGCTGGAGGCGATGGCGGCGCCGCTCAACGCCAGGCGCGGCTACTCCTCCCCCGACCTGCAGCGCGCCCTGGAACGGACGATCGTCCTCGCGGAGTCACTGGGCCGCAATGACGCGACCGTCGCCGGCCTGGCCGCGCTGTGGGCCACGCAGTTCGTCCAGGGGCGCACGGCCGACAGCTACCGGACAGCTACCCGCGCCCTGAACCTCGCCGAGCCCGAATCCGAACTGTGCGGGCAAGCTCATTTCGCCGTCGGCGGTTCGGCCCTCAGCCTGGGGATGCCTGCCGAAGGGCTTGATCATCTCGAACTTGCCGCGAAGCTGGCCAGTGGCGCGGTCTGGCTGAGCGTCGGCACCCGCCCGGACGTCCACGGGATGGCCTATGCCGCGCATGCTCACTGGCTGCTCGGCCACGACGACGCCGCCCTGGACGCCTGCCGTGAGGCCATCAGGCTCGCCCGGGCGATCGACCACCCGTACAGCCAGGCAGTGGCCCTCGCCTACGCCGGCATTACCCACCAGATGCGCCACGACGTGTCCGAGCTCAGGGACACGATCAATGACCTGCGCCGACTGTGCGACCGTTATGACTTCGCCTACTACCGCGAATGGGTGCTGATCCTGGACGGCTGGTCGCGCCCGGGCTCGTCCGGCATCGATCTGGTCCACCGGGGCATCGGCAATCTCAAGTCGGAGGGCGCGTTCGCGCGCATGCCGTACTGGCTGTCGCTGCTCGCCGACCTGTCAGCACAGGACAACCGGCCCGGTACCGCACGAGCGACCCTCGATGCCGCCCTCGCCGCCGGGCGCGTGCACGACGACGTGTGGTGGCTGCCCGAGGTGATGCGGATGCGTGCCGCCTATGATGAAGGGCAGGCGGCCATCGCACGCCTGCGCTCCGCGGCGCAGATGGCGTCGGAGCACGGCAGTGTCGCACTGCTGCGGCGCTGCGAGCGTGATCTCGGCACGCGAGGCGTCCGCCGTCCTGCGCCCGGCGTCCGCCCTCCCGCGCCCGGCGTCCGCCCTCCCGCGCCCGGCGTCCGCCCTCCCGCGCCCGGCGTCCGCCCTCCCGCGCCCGGCGTCCGCCCTCCCGCGCCCGGCGTTCGCCGGTCGACGTAGCGCCGCGAACGCTGCGCGAACGCAGCGGCTCGTACCTTCGGCGTGTACCGGACTTCAACGACGCACCGAAGGGGCGACATGACTACCTCAACTGCCACGACCACGGTTCCGTACGCGGAACTGGCCGCTACCGTACGCGGTGATGTGATCATGCCCGGCGATGCCGGATATGACCAGGCACGCGCCGTGTACAACGCCATGATCGACAAGCACCCGGCGGCCATCGCCCGCTGCCGTGACACCGCCGACGTCATCACCTGTGTGCGGTTCGCCCGCCAGCACGGCCTTGAGATCGCGGTCCGCGGGGGCGGCCACAATGCGGCCGGCTTCGGAGTATGGGATGACGCCCTGGTCATCGACATGTCGCTGCTGCGCAGCACCACCGTCAACCCGCAGAGTCATACGGTCCGCGTCGACGCCGGATGCACCTGGGGAGACGTCGACCATGCGACCGTGGCGTTCGGCATGGCCACGCCGTCGGGATTCCTGGCCTCGACCGGCGTGGCGGGCCTGACGCTCGGCGGCGGCATCGGCTATCTCACCCGGCGTTTCGGCCTGACGGTAGACAACCTCCTGGCCGCCGACGTGGTCCTCGCGGACGGGACGTTCGTGATAGCCAGCGAGACCTCTTGCAGCGACCTGTTCTGGGCGCTCCGCGGCGGGGGCGGGAACTTCGGCATCGTCACCTCGTTCACCTTCCGCTGTCACGACATCGGCGAGAACGGCACGATCATCGGCGGCCCGGTCCTCTACGATCTCGCCGACGTCCCCGAGGTTATGCGCTGGTACCGGGAGCTGGTCCCGTCGCTGCCGGAGGAGCTGAGCGGCTGGATCGCGCTGCTGACCATCCCGCCCGCGCCGCCGTTCCCCGAACGGTTGTGGGGACGCAAGGCCTGCGGCATCGTCTGGTGCTATACCGGGCCGCATGACCGCGCCGAGGAGGTACTCGAGCCGGTCAGGGCTTACGGCTCGCCGCTGCTGGTCGGCTTGCACCCGATGCCGTTCACCGTGCTGCAGAGCGCATTCGACGGCCTCTACCCGGCCGGGCTGCAGTGGTACTGGAAGGCGGACTTCTTCAACAAGATTTCCGACGCCGCGATCGACGTGCACGTCAAGCACGGTGCGCATCTGCCGTCCGGCCACTCCACCATGCACATGTACCCGATCGACGGTGCCGCCAGCCGGGTGCCTGCCGATGCGACCGCCTTCGCCTACCGGGACGGCGGCTGGTGCGGCGTGATCGTCGGCGTCGACCCCGATCCCGCCAACGCCGACCGCATCTCGCGATGGGCGCAGGACTACTGGGAGGCGCTGCACCCGACTTCGGCCGGCGGCGGCTACGTCAACTTCCTGATGAACGAGGGCCAAGACCGGGTCAAGGCCTCCTACCGCGGCAACTACGACCGGCTGGTCCAGATCAAGAACCGTTACGACCCTGACAACACATTCCACATCAACCAGAACATCCAGCCTGCAGGCGGGCCCACCACCTAGCGCGGCCCTAGAGCTGGAATCCCAGCCCACGCCCGGCTTCGTGCAGTTCGTCCCGGGCGGACGGGTGCGCGACCTGGGTGATGATCTGCCCGGCCTGCGCGGAGGCGCCGGATACACCACAGGAGGTACGCCAGGCAGCGCGGCGAGCACCGCCCCGAGCCGCTCCTCAGAGACTATCCGCGCTCGCACATTGTTGCAGGATCCGGGGAACGTACTCTGAGCCGTAGGCGGCCAGTCGACGGCCGTTGAGTATTCCCGGCCGGATCCGGATGAAATGATGGCGATCCCCCGGGGCCCACGAGCGCAGGCCTATCTGATCCAGCCAATCGGTTTCGTCCGGGTCGGTGACCTCTTGCGACTGTCCGATGGCGGTGACGCTCCAGCCGACGTGACGGTCGGTATCCAGGCTGTCGGCCTCGAACGCGACCACGGCCTCACGGATCGCAGCGGCCAGTTTGCCGCTGTGGTCCGTCCTGATGATGATGTCGCCGTTATCAACGGCGAAGTTGACCAGCTCCACCGCTGGCAACGCCTGCCGGGTATAGATGATCCGGCCTACGGATACCGATGCCATCAGCCGCAGGCATTCATCCCTGGTCAGTTGCTTCAGGGTCAGGCCGTCGGAGTACATGGTCGCAAGGATGCCCGTGGCGCGGCGGCCGGCCAAGGGAACAAAGTCCTCATTCGCCGGGACTCCCGGCGTCATGCTGGTCGCCGAAGACACGGACGGCATAGGCAGCGGCCTGGGTGCGGCGCTCCATGCCCAGCTTGGCGAACAGGGCCGACACGTAGTTCTTCACCGTCTTCTCGGCCAGGAACATCCGCTCGCCGATCTGCCGGTTGGTCAGGCCCTCCCCGATCAGCTCCAGGATCTTGCGCTCTTGCGCGGTCAGCCCGGCTAGCGGATCGCGGTGGGCCGACTGATCCCGCAGCCGGGCCATGAGCTGGCTGGCTGCCCGCGGGTCCAGCATTGACTGGCCGGAGGCGACCGTGCGGACCGCGCCGACCAGGTCGGTACCTCGGATCTGCTTCAGCACATAGCCCGCCGCCCCGGCCATGATCGCGTCGAACAGCGCCTCGTCATCGCCGAACGAGGTGAGCATCAGGCAGGCGACCTCGGGCATCCGGGACCGGATCTCCCGGCACACCGTTACCCCGTCCCCGTCCGGTAGCCGCACGTCCAGCACGGCCACGTCCGGCTTGAGGGCCGGGATGCGGGCCACCGCCGAAGACGCGGTGCCGGCCTCGCCGATAACCTTGATGTCCGGCTCGGCCTCCAGCAGGTCGCGGACGCCACGGCGAACGATCTCGTGGTCGTCTAGGAGGAACACCGCGATCGGCTCTTTGGCCTCGTCACCTGGTCCAGGACTGCCCACCGGATGTGTCACCGTAACTCCCGACGTTCGGGAGCGCCGCCCCATCGTCATGCCGGGCGGGGCTCTATGTCACCTCAACTTTAGGCAGTAAGCCCGCACGAAAGTAAGGACCAAGGTCCCTAGCGAGCAGTCGGACGGCCTGATTTCATGCCGGCGCGGCGCACGGGATCCGCCTACCGGCGTGGTTATGTTCATAAGCATGTTCGACCAAGGCGACATTCTGGACGGGCTGAACGAACAACAGCAGCGGGCGGTAACGCATGAGGGCGGGCCGCTACTGGTGCTGGCCGGGGCGGGCACCGGCAAGACACGGACGCTGGTGGCCCGCGCGGCCTGGCTGCGGGACGGCCAGGGCCTATCGCCCAGCCGGATCCTGCTGCTGACCTTCACCCGCCGCGCCGCCAGCGACATGCTCGCCCGGGCCGCGGCCGCCGGGAACGGCTCGGCGGAGCGCGTCTACGGCGGCACGTTCCACGCCATCGCGCACAAGATCATCCGCCAGCACGCCGAGTCGTTCTCGCTGCCACCGCAGTTCACCATCCTCGACCAGTCCGACACCGCCGACCTCCTGGACGTGCTGCGCCCCGACCACGGCCTGGCCGAGGCTGGCCAGCGGGCGCCCCGGGCGGCGACATGCGCCGACATCTACACCCGGTGCGTGAACACCGGGCGGCCGGTCAGCGAGGTGGTCGCGGCCAGCTTCCCGTGGTGCCGCCCGTTCACCGGCCAGCTGGCCGGCCTGTTCCGCGCCTACACCGCCCGCAAGCGCGCCCGTCACCTGGTGGACTTCGACGACCTGCTGCTGCTGTGGCAGGCGGCGCTGGCCGACCAGGCGGCCGGGCCGGTGCTGCGCGGCATGTTCGACGCGGTCCTGGTGGACGAGTACCAGGACGTCAACACGGTGCAGGCCAGCATCGTGCGGCTGCTGCAGCCCGGCGGCAAGCAGCTGACCTGCGTGGGTGACGACGCGCAGGCCATCTACGGCTTCCGCGGCGCCGACCCGGGGCACTTGCGGCAGCTGGCCGCCGACTACCCCGACCTGGATATCGTCCGGCTGCACCGCAACTACCGGTCCCGGCAGGGCGTGCTGGACCTGGCCAACCTCATCCGCCCGTCCGCGCCGGGCCTGGACCTGACGCTGACCGGCGACCGCGGTCCAGGAGTGCCGCCGCTGCTGGTCCGCTGCCACGACGAGGCTACGCAGGCCCGGGAGATCTGCGCCCGGGTGCTGGAATCGGTCGAGGACGGCGCCACGCTGCGGGATCAGGCCGTGCTGGTCCGCGCCGGCCATCACAGCGACATCCTGGAAATCGAGCTCAGCTTGCGCAAGATCCCGTATGTCAAGTTCGGCGGGCTGCGGTTCACCGACACCGCCCACGTCAGGGACTTCCTGGCCACCGCCCGGATCCTGGCCAATCCCGCCGACGACCTGGCCTGGTTCCGGCTGCTACGCCTGCATGACGGCATCGGCCCCGGGCATGCCCGTCGCGTCCTGGCCATCCTGGACCCCGATGCCTTCGGTCAGCCTCTGGCCCCGGGTGACTGGCCGCGGGCCGCCGGGGCCGCCCCCGCCCGGTCCCGGCCCGCCCTGGCCGCCACCCTCGGCCAGCTGGCCGCCGCCGGGCACGACCCCGCCGCGGCCCAGGCCGAGGCGATCGTGATGATCCTGGACCCGCTGATCCGGGCCCGCTACCCCGACGCCACCGCCCGGCTCGCCGACCTGCGGCGCCTGGCCGACGCCGCCGCGGGCCAGCCGTCGCTGCACGACGCGCTGGCCGAGCTGACCCT
>Ga0306920_100011642_pt1 | contig 11902 bp, 12 predicted proteins | sample flu12Cox44000170_FD_204666 | JGI IMG/M metagenome (GOLD analysis project Ga0306920, IMG submission 204666) | Lab enrichment of tropical soil microbial communities from Luquillo Experimental Forest, Puerto Rico - flux4day.12C.oxic.44.000.170 (v2)... | ecosystem: Environmental > Terrestrial >...
AAGGCCGAAGGCGTATTGCGGGTGCTCAGTGGCCGCCTGTGCGATCAGCCCTTCAGAGGCGTCGTAGCCAACCGCCGGATATCCGTGGGCGTTCAGCCACGCAACGTCGCGGCCCGATCCACAACCGATGTCTACAGTGCTTCCGCCAGGATGGAAATACGCGGTGAGACGCGCGTACAAGTCGTCGGGCGCGGGCTGGTTTGCCCATTCGGCGGCGAAGCTCGCGGCGCCGCTCGTGTAGGTCTCGATCGTCGTGAGGTCCATATGGGGCTCGCAGTCCGTGCGGACAAGAGGAAAGGACGCTTCGAGACTAGCCGATCGGCAAAACGGCAGGCAGTGGTGCGGCGATACCGGTATGGCCGCTACCATGCTTGCCTGTCCGCACTCCCCAAACGTCAGGGCGGGAATTCGTCGTACTGCGGCAGCGAGCCGGCGATTTCGAACCACGGCGCTTTCGAGCCCACGAACATATGGGCGGCTGGGCGGATGTCCGGCGTATCGAGCAGCGTGCCGAGCGTCACGTGCACATAAGCGCCTTCGCGCACGACTGAATAGAGCAGCGAGCCGCAGTGGCCGCAATGCACGTCGTGCGCGCGTTGCGGATCGCCGTAGATCAGCGTCCGCCCTTCGCCCTCAGTGAGGTGAAGCGCCTCGCTTTCGATGCCCGCAAACGGCTTGAACGCCGAACCCGTGGCGCGGCGGCACTGCGAACAGTGGCAGATGAACGCGTAGCGGAATGCGTTTGCAACCGCGTAGCGCACGGCGCCGCACAGGCACTGGCCACGCAGTGTGGCGGGGGAATTCGCGTGGGTGTGGACGGTGTCGGCGGACATGATGGACGCGAGGCTGAGGTGGCCAATGTCAAACATTGCGAATGAGCGATTGCCGCTTGAGCGTCATCATCATACGTTTGAGTGACACTCGGCGCAGAAGAAGGCCAAGGTCACCACATATGGGGATTTGGCCGCCAGCCACGGCCTCCGCCCGGTTCGCGACGCCCCTCTGAGCCCGGTAAGCACCGCAAATTTCCCATAGACGGTTACCTATTGCGCGCTCGCCCAACGCGCGCACGGTCTTCACCGCCTAACCCGGCCTTTCCCTCAGTTCCTTCAATCCCTTGATGACGACGAGCAGCGCGCGGCCGTGCTCTTCCGAGCCGTCCCATGCCTCGACGATCGCGTTGCGCAGCAATTCGTTATAGGCGGCCGCGTGCCGCCCGGCCGCCGGCGCCTTCACGCCATAGAAACTGCATAGCTTGTTGAATGACGCGCTCCGGCGTATGCGCCGCCCGTTCGACGTGCGAAGACGCGAAACCGTAGGCTGGCTGACCCCGGAAAGCCGCGCAATCTCGCTGGCAGAGCGGGAATCGTCCGATAGCCGCCGCAGCAGTTCCTGCACCGGAAAATAAGTGTCTGGGGCTTCCATGTCATGCATTATACCTATACAGTAACGGTTATTGAATTGCCCGCCAAAATCGGCGGGCAGCTGCATTCCGAGGAAGTCGATGGCACTGAAACACCTACCGCCCACGTTTTGCTGGTCACGCATCGGGCCAGAGGCTGGCGTTGATCTCCCCACGCTGGTCCTGCGCAAGGAGTGGGAGCGTCGGCAGGGGGGCGGGCGTTTCCTGTGGGGCATCGGCCAGTCGCTCGGGAGCAGCGCGCAGGTCGCGGCGCTGCGCACGGGCTCGCTGCTTGCGTTGTTCTCGTCGTCGGCAAGCCGCTCGCGCGCGACACATGACAAGCGTGGCAGGCGCGCCGACGTGGTCGTCTGGAATGCGTGGATCGACGCAAGCGGCCAGGTGCGCCAGCTTCCACCGCACGTATTCGTTACGAGCGGCGCCACGCTGCCTTCGGGCGCCGCGCGCGAGCATCACTACGCGCTCGTCTGCGTCTCGCCTGCCGAGCTCAGCATCGGCAGCTCGCTGCGCGTGTTCCCGGAACGGCTGCGCAGCGTGAGCACGGCGAAGCCGCCAAGCCCCTCGCAGGGCACGGTCGTGGTGGATTGCGTCGAGCGCGCCGCGGAGGCGGCCGGCAAGAGCCATCCGCTCGTATTCACGGCGGAACTGGAGGCGCCGTACTTCGTGCGCCTCACGCAGCCGAAGCCCGTCAAGGCGCGCGATCTCGCGGCCATTCACGAGGCCTCGCGCATGGGCGACTTCGACACCTACGCAGAACTCACGAAGCGCGTGCGCAGCCAGGCGTGCGCGCAGCAGGCGCGTGGCTTTACGCGCGATCTCTTCGACGTGCCGCCTGTCGAGCACGCCGCTTCTTTGCGGCATGGCGGCCCCCGAACGCGTCACGTCTCCCGGGCGGGCGACTGGACGCAGCTCACGATGGAACTCTTCCATGGCGATTCACACCCGTTCACAAGAGGCCGAGGCCGCGCAACGCTTTTTTGAGGCGAGCCGGAACGTCGACCGGGCATTTCGCGCCCTGCGCGCCGAGGCGAACGCCTACGTCGCCGCGCCACTTGCTTATGGCGCCGCGCAATCGCGGCTCGACCACGCGCTAGACGAACTGGCGCGCGCCGAGGCGCTGTTCGATTCCGTTACGGGCGTACGGGCGCGCGCCGGCAGGGATCATCAGGATCACTGAGCGTGTGGGCGCGATGACCCGCGAAGCGGCACGCACCGGCACGGGCCCCACGACTCTGGTTGCCGTCGAGCAAAAGCTGCTGCGCGCGCAGCGCATCGTCGACGATGCGCTTGCCGGCGCCTTTCTGCCACTGCCTGCGCGAGCGCTCCTCGCCTTCTGCGGCCCGCGAGCCGCGCGCTGCATGATGCGGGCGACCGAGCGGAAATACCCCGGCCTCTGGGGCGGCATGCTGTGCCGCAAGCGCTATATCGACGAGGCGCTGCAAGACGTGTCGGCGCACATGGAAGCGCTCGTCAACCTGGGCGCGGGCTTCGATACGCGTGCCTTTCGGGCATGGCGGCCGGGCGCTAGCCCGAAGCTGCCCGCATGGGAACTGGACCAGCCCGTCAATATCGAGGCGAAGCGGCGGCGGATCGTGGCGCGCTTTGGCCAGGTCCCCGAGCATGTGAAGCTCGTGGCGATCGACTTCGAGCGCGAGTCCATCGCGGCGGCGCTTGCGAGGCAGGACTACGAGCCCACACAGCGCACGTTTTTCATCTGGGAAGGCGTCACGCAGTATCTGGACGAGGCGAGCGTGCGCACGACGCTCAATTTTCTTTCGACGGCCACGCCGGGCAGCCGGCTCGCGCTGACCTACGTGCGCCGCGACTTTCTCGAAGGCCGCACGCTTTACGGCGCGCCCGCCATGCATCGGCGTTTCGTGGAGCGGCAGAGGATCTGGCGCTTCGGCCTCGACCCGCAGGCGCTGCCCGCGTTTCTCGCGCCCTATGGCTGGCGCGTGCTAGACCATCCCGAGCCCGCGGCGCTCGAACGACGCTATGTCGTGCCCACTGGCCGCGCGCTGACCTGCATGCCGCTGGAGCGCTGTGTTCTCGCCGAACGCGTGGAGTACGACGGCCGCTGATCGCGCTGCCGGGCAAACGTGGGCGGATTGGCGCATGCCAGATCTGCGCAATATGAAAGCCGCCTCGCGGCACAGGTGGGAAGCCTCGCGCGCCGATGCGCGCCAAGCCGACGAGCGCGCGCGTTGACTCAGCCTTATTTCACCTCCACCGGCAACTCCAGCACGGCCGCCACGAGCGGCCAGCGCTTCGCGGCGGAAATTGTCGAAACGGCCGTTGTGGTTGAGCAGCGCCTGTGGCGTGTAGCCCGCCTGCGCGAGCTGGGCGAACAGGTGGCACTCGGCCGGCGCGGGATCGTAGTGCGTCTTGTGCGCTTCCTGGCCGCAGGACGCGCGCGGCGGAGCTGAAGTTCTGGAAGATGTAGTCGAAGCGCGAGAAGAGCGGGTTGTTGCGCATCTTTTTGCCGGCCAGGCAAGGCTTGCAGCGGCGAGCCGTGAGCGGGCCGAAAAAAGCATGCGGATTGTATTGCAAATGAGAATGATTGCAATTTAAATATTGCGGTCAACAGGTGTATTCAGCGGTTACGCAACGATTTCGGTTTCAACCGCTCGATGTGGGCGCAACGAAAGGTTCGTGGTCAGCTGGATTTATTTGGGGTCGGGAGGCGTAGGCGCGACAGGTGGGCGCTCAGTGCTTTTGCGCGCGATCTCGCCCAACGTTGCGCGCTCAACCAATGCGTCACGCCACGCGTGTCGCCGCATTGGGGAAACCCGGCCCCACCCGTTCGCGCAGTGCATTTCACGCGATACCAATAAGCAGATTCGATGCCTTTAGGCAGTCCTTTCGTTGGTTCGCGAGGCGCGCCCAAACCTACAATGGGGCTTCGTGATGATCGACGTCTGGTGAACCGGAAATGACTGAAAAATCGATGCTCGTGGTGAGCGCGCACAGCGCGGATTTCGTATGGCGTGCGGGTGGCGCAATCGCCCTGCACAAGAAGAATGGCTATCGCGTGAAGGTGGTGTGCCTCTCGTTCGGCGAGCGCGGCGAGTCCGCGAAGCTCTGGCGCAAGGGCCCGGACATGACCATCGAGAAGGTGAAGGCCGCACGCCGCGAGGAAGCGCTCGCCGCCGCCGGGATTCTCGGCGCGGAATGCGAGTTCTTCGATCTGGGCGACTATCCGCTGCGCGTTTCGGACGAAGCGCTGCTGCGCCTCGTCGACATCTATCGCGACGTCCAGCCCGCCTTCGTGCTGAGCCACTCGCAGAAGGACCCGTACAACTTCGATCATCCGCTCGCCATGCACGTGGCGCAGGAAGCGCGCATCATCGCCCAGGCCGAAGGCCATAACCCGGGGCAGAAGATCGTCGGCGCGCCGCCCGTCTATGCGTTCGAGCCGCACCAGACCGAACAGTGCGAGTGGGTTCCGAACACGTTCCTCGACATCACCGAAGTGTGGGACGTGAAGCGCCGCGCCATTGAATGCATGGCGGGCCAGGAGCACCTTTGGGAGTACTACACGCGTGTTGCGCAGCAGCGCGGCGTGCAGGCCAAGCGCAACATCGGCATCACGGCGAAGCGCGACATTCAATACGCGGAAGGCTATATGCGCCTGACGCCTGCAGTGGTGGGAGATCTGGCATGAAGCGCGGCGTAGTCGTCACCCAGATCCCGCGCGCCGACGCGCGCCACATCGAGATCCTCAAGGAAGCCGGCACGGCCACCGTGCACGAGGCGCAAAGCCGGCTCGGCCTGCTCGCCACCTACCTGCGGCCCATCTATTCGGGCGCCGCGATTGCGGGCTCGGCCGTGACCGTGCTCATGCCGCCCTCGGACAACTGGATGCTCCACGTGGCCGTGGAGCAGTGCCGCGAAGGCGACGTGCTGGTGGCCGCGCCCACTTCGCCCTGCGAAGACGGCTACTTCGGCGAACTGCTCGCCACCTCGCTCGCCGCGCGCGGCGTGCGCGGGCTCATCATCGACGCGGGTTGCCGCGACGTTCGCGCACTGAAGGCGATGGACTTCCCCGTGTGGTCGAAGGCCGTTTCGGCGCAAGGCACGGTGAAGGAAACGCTGGGCTCGGTGAACGTGCCGGTGGTGTGCGCACAGCAGATCGTGCATCCGGGCGACGTGATCGTGGCCGACGACGACGGCGTGGTCGTGGTGCCGTTCGCCACGGTGCCGAAGGTCGTGGAGGCAACCCAGGCGCGCCTCGCCAAGGAAGAGAAGACGCGCGCCGTGCTGGCGGGCGGCACGCTCGGCCTCGACTATTACGGCATGCGCGAGCGCCTTGCCGAAAAGGGCCTGCGCTACGTCGACACGCCGGCAGACGCTTGAGTTTGCAACGTTCGATGACATCGCACGTGTCGCCCAGAGGGCAAACGCGCATTCGCTGCATGCTGATGCGCGGCGGCACGTCGAAGGGCGCGTATTTCGTCGCCGACGACCTGCCGCGCGACCCGGCCGAGCGCGACCGCGTGCTGCTGGCCGTCATGGGTTCGCCCGATCCGCGCCAGATCGACGGCATTGGCGGCGCGGACCCGCTCACGAGCAAGGTGGCGATCGTCTCGCAGTCGTCGCGTGACGACGCCGACGTCGATTATCTGTTCGCACAGGTCGTGGTGAACGAGGCGCGCGTGGATTACGGCCAGAACTGCGGCAATCTGCTCGCGGGCGTGGGCCCGTTCGCGATCGAGCGCGGTCTCGTCGATGCGCGCGACGGCGCGACGTCGGTGGCGATCCATATGGTCAACACGGGGCAGATCGCGGTGGCGACCGTCGCCACGCCCGGCCGCGAGGTGCAGTACGAAGGCGATGCGAGCATCGACGGCGTGCCCGGCACGGCGGCGGCGATCCCGCTCGCGTTTCGCGACACGGCGGGCGCGACGTGCGGTGCGCTGCTGCCCACGGGCAACCTCAAGGACGTGGTCGATGGCGTGGAAGTGACCTGCATCGACAACGGCATGCCGCTCGTGCTTTTGCGCGCGAGCGATCTCGGCCGCACCGGCTATGAAACGCGCGAGGCGCTCGATGCCGATGGGGAACTCAAGGCGCGCGTGGAGGCGATTCGTCTCGCGATCGGGCCGCGCATGAATCTCGGCGACGTGCGCGAGCGCACCGTGCCGAAGATGTGCCTGATCGCCCCGCCGCGCAATGGCGGCGCAATCAGTACGCGCAGCTTCATTCCGCACCGCTGCCATGCGTCGATCGGCGTGCTGGGCGCGGTGAGCGTGGCCACGGCGGCGGTGTTGCCGGGCACGGTTTGCGATGGCGTAGCTCAGGTAAGCCGCGAACAGGCTTTGGAGCGCGTGGCGGTCGAACACCCCACGGGCGAGTTCACTGTCGAGCTGACGCTCGCCCGGCATGACGGCGCGACTGAAGTGGAAGGCGCGGCGCTGCTGCGCACGGCGCGCTGGCTCTTCGACGGCGTGGTGGGAATTCCTGCTTCGGTGTGGCAAGGACGCGCTTGAGCAGACACGCGTCGCGCGTTTGAATCTTCTCGTACGACAACGAGCGCCCCTGTGGGCGCTCGTTTTACGTTGGCACGGCGCGCCACGCTCAACCCGCGCGCCGTCCCTCCACCACGCGCGTTGCCGGCGCGACTTCCATGACCGCGAGCCGGATCGCGTCGATCAGCGCGCGTGCGGCGGGCGAGGGCGAGCCCTGTGCGCGCAGCGTGAGCCCGATATCGCGGCGCGTGTGCTGCAGCGGCACGTCGAGAATCACGAGCTGGCCCGAGTCGATTTCGTAGTGCAATTGCTGCGCGGAGAGCGCCGTAATCATGTCCGTGCCGAGCAGCAGGCCGCGAATCACGGCGAGATCGGCGGTTTCGACGGTCGGCATGGGCGGCTTGAGCTTCACGCGCCGGAACTGCGAGTCAAGCAGCCCGCGCGAGGGCGAATGCGTGCGCGAAAGAATCCACTGGGTATCGCGCAGATCGTTCAGCGTGAGGCCGTGCTTTTTCGCGAGCGGATGGTCGCGCCGCGCGAGCACCACCATGTCCTCCGACATCAGCCGCTCGTTGGCGAGGCCGCTTGCCGCATCGTTCTCGCGCAGCGCGCCCAGCACGAAGTCCACGTCGCCCGCGCGCAGGCCCGCCACCAGCAGCTCATAAGCGCTTTCGTCCGTGACCACGCGCACGCCCGGATGCTGCGCGGAAAGGCGCGCAATGGCGGCCGGCAGGATGAGCGTGCGGCCGAGCGGCAAGGCACCCACCGTCACCGCGCCCTGAATATTGCCGTGCAGCGCGGCGATATCGTCGGGCACGTGGCGCAGTTCGTTGAGCGCGCGCCGCACGTGCAGCAGGAAGGTTTCGCCCTCGGCCGTGAGCAGCACGCCGCGCGGCCCGCGATGGAACAGCGTCACGCCCGAGCCGCTCTCGAGCACGCGCATGGCGCTGCTCACGGCGGGCTGGCTGATGCCGAATGCATTGGCCGTGCTCGGCATGTGGCGGTGCCGCGCCAGCGCGACGAAAAGCTGCAGCCGCCGCGTATTGAGCAGATATGCGGGCAGCGTGCCCTCGCTCAATGCGCGCCGGCGCGCCTGGCGCGCCGCGCACCACTGCGCGAGCTCTTCGAGTTCGCCGAAAATGCGCGCGCAGCGCTCGAGCACGACGCGCCCCACGGCCGTGGGCAGCATGCCCGAAGGCTTGCGCTCGAAGAGCGGCGCGCCGAGCGCAGTCTCCAGCTCCTGCACCGAGCGCGTGACGGCCGATTGTGCGCGATAGAGGGCCGAAGCGGCGCGCGTGGCGCTGCCGGTGTCGGCAACGAGGCGAAAAGCGCGCAGATGCGCGAGATTCAGGAGTTCTGGCTGGCTCACGGCTCGATCATGTCGTTTTGAGTGGGAAACGTGCCGTGTCTCATGCGGCGACTGCGGCCGCGACCGCACTCAGATGCAGGCGGTCGACCGAGAGATTGAGGCTCTCCTTCGAAATATGCGTGTGCTCTTTCATCAGCGCTTCGACGCGCGCGCCTTCGCCGTTCACGAGCGCGCCGACGATGGCGTGATGCTGGCGGTGCGCATACGAGAGCATCATGAACTGACGCTCCTGCGCGGACTTGTCGAACACCACCGTGCCCGGCGAGACGAACGGGATCTTGTCGTTCAGCCCGAGCGCGGCGCTCACCGCAAGATTGTGCGCCGCTTCCACGATCAGTGCGTGGAAGCGGCCGTTCATCGCGGCGTAGCGCGTTTGCGCCTCGCTGTCGAGCGCGCCGGCCGCGAAAATCGCATCGCCTTCGCGCAGGCATTCTTCGAGCGCGCGCGCGAGCGCTGCATCCACGCCGCGCTCGGCCACCGAACGCGCCGCGAGCCCTTCGAGCACGCCGCGCACGTCGATGGCATTGAGCACGTCGGTCACGGAAAAGCGGCGCACGATATAGCCGCGTGCGCCCGAGCGCTCGACAAGGCCCTCGGTCGCGAGCACGCTCAACGCATAGCGCAGCGGCGTGCGCGAAATGCCGAGGCGTTCGGCGAGTTGCGCCTCGACGAGCCGCTCGCCGGGTGCGAGCTCGCCGGAAAGGATGCGCGTGCGCAGCGCCTGCACGATGGTTTGCTGGGTCGTCCCGTTCATGTCATGCGTGAATCGCTGTGGCGGGGCGCGCGCTGCAGAGCGTGCACGGCCGTTGCGAGTTCGTTCTTTTGATATCTGTTTCGTTTATGAGGGGGTTGCCGAGGCCGCTCTCCAGCGACTCTTGCAACGGCATTTCAGGATACCAAAAACCGTTGCGGTGCGCGGGTTTAAGAGATCGGCGAAGTGTGGGGAAACGCCCAGAGGCCCTGAATTTATGAGGAAAAAGGAAAAATTGGTGGTTAACCCTTACTTACGATTTGGGTGGCATTTTTGTAACTTCGTATCCCAATCGATGGATCGAAGGCGTCTGCCGACGTATCCGGTCCAGCGCGGCGCGTGTGCGCCGCATGAACAGCAGCAGAGGGCAAGATCATGGCAAGAATAGTGGGCGGCATCGGCACCTCGCATGTGCCGACAATCGGATTGGCATACGACAAGGGCAAGCAGAACGAACCCGCGTGGGCGCCGCTCTTCCAGGGGTACGAACCGGTGGCGCAGTGGCTTGCCGAGCGCAAGCCGGACGCGCTCGTGATGTTCTACAACGACCACGCCAACAGCTTCTTCTTCGACTGCTACCCGACGTTCGCGCTGGGCGTTTCCGCGAATCACGAGTTCGCCGACGAAGGCGCGGGCAAGCGGGCGCTGCCGGACATCGCGGGCCACCCCGATCTGGCGATCCATATTGCCGAGCAGCTCGTGAACGACGAATTCGACCTCACGATCTTCCAGGACAAGCCGCTCGACCACGGCTGCAACTCGCCGCTTTCGCTCATGCTGCCGCACGAAGGCGGCTGGCCCGCGGCGCTGGTGCCGATCCAGGTGAACGTGCTGCAGTATCCGCTGCCCACGGCGAACCGCTGCTACCGGATCGGCCAGGCGCTGCGCCGCGCCATCGAATCGTTCGAGCAGGACCTCGACGTCGTGGTGGTGGGCACGGGCGGTCTCTCGCACCAGGTGCACGGCGAGCGCAGCGGCTTTAACAACACCGAGTGGGACATGGAGTTCCTCGACCTGATCGTGAACGACCCGGAGCGCCTCGCACGCATGAAGCACGTGGACTACGTGCGGCTTGGCGGCGCGGAGAGCGTGGAGACGATCATGTGGCTCGCCATGCGCGGCGCGCTGGGGAGCAAGATCCGCGAAGTCCATCGCAGCTACTATCTCGCGACCAGCACGGCGATGGCGGTCACGGTCTACGAAGAAGAGGGCCAGCAATGAATCCGCAACTGGTGGGCATCGAGGAACTGACGGGCACCTATCCGTTCGACATTCGCCAGAGCATGAAGGCCATGCGCCTGAACCGCTTCTTCTGGCAAATGCGCTTGCCGCAGGCGCGCGAACTGTGGCTCAACGACCGCAAGGCCGCCTACGACGCAGCCGCGCTCACGGATGAAGAGCGCGCGCTCGTCGACGCGACCGACTGGCTCGGCCTCATTCAGTACGGCGTGTGCTTCTTCGTGCTGGAGAAGTTCGCGCGCGTGGTGAAGATCACCAATCTCGGCATGTACGCGAGCATGCGCGGCGAAACCCTCGAAGCGTTCCTGAAGACGCGCAGGGTGCCCGACGCGGTCTGAGCGCCGCAATCATCGTGAGCACGACGTAGTGACCCGCGGCCTGCACACGCACTTCTAGTTTCAGTGTCTCCAGTAGTTGTTTGACGCCGCCCGATCGTTTGATCGGGCGGCTTTTTTTGTTTCCGTTCGCCCACTGTCCGTGGCGCATCACGCACGCGAATTCGGCACAATAGCGCCAGTCGAAACAGCACTCGCGTGACGAGAAGGGAAGTCTCATGACGGACACGGTGGATTGCGTCGTGATCGGCGCGGGCGTGGTCGGGCTCGCGGTCGCGCGAGCGTGCGCGCAGCAGGGCTGGGAGACCGTCCTCGTCGAGGCGGAGAACGCCATTGGCACGGGCACGAGTTCGCGCAACAGCGAGGTGATCCACGCAGGCATCTACTACCCGCAGAGCTCGCTCAAGGCGCGGCTGTGCGTGCAAGGCAAGCACAAGCTCTACGCGTATTGCGAAGAGAAAGGCGTGGAGTACAGCCGCTGCGGCAAGTTCATCGTCGCGACGAGCGAAGGGCAGCTCGACGCGCTGCGCGCCATTCGCGCGGCGGCGGTCGCCAACGGCGTGGACGACTTGCGCTGGCTGGAGCGCGACGAGGCGCGCGCGAAGGAGCCCGCGCTCAATTGCGTGGCCGCGCTCGAGTCGCCTTCAACGGGCATTGTCGACAGCCACGGGTTGATGCTCGCGCTGCAGGGCGACTTCGAAGCCGCGGGCGGCATGCTTGCGTTGCGCTCGCCAGTCACGGGCGGCGCGGTGCGGCCGGGCCAGCCGATGCTCCTCGAGGTGGGCGGCGACGAGCCGATCGAACTGCTGGCAACGCGCGTGGTGAACAGCGCGGGCCTTTACGCGCAGCAGGTGTCGGCTTCAATCGAAGGCGTGCCGGCGCAATCGATCCTGCCGGTGCGCTATGCGAAGGGCAATTACTACTCGCTGACTGGCGCGGCGCCGTTTTCGCGGCTCATCTATCCGGTTCCGGAGGAAGGGGGACTCGGTGTCCACCTGACGATCGACCTCGGCCGCCAGGCGCGCTTCGGCCCCGACGTCGAATGGATCGACACGATCGACTACACCGTCGACCCGGGCCGGGCGGCGAAATTCTACGAGGCGATTCGCACATACTGGCCCGCGCTGCCTGACGACGCGCTGCAACCGGGTTATGCTGGCATCCGCCCGAAGCTCGCGGATGGCGAACGCGGCAACGGGCATGGCGGCGGCGACTTCGTGATCCAGGACGCGCGCGAGCATGGCGTGAGCGGGCTCGTGAACCTCTACGGCATCGAGTCGCCGGGGCTGACGGCTTCGCTCGCGATTGCGGACGAGGTGA
>Ga0306920_100011643_pt1 | contig 11902 bp, 11 predicted proteins | sample flu12Cox44000170_FD_204666 | JGI IMG/M metagenome (GOLD analysis project Ga0306920, IMG submission 204666) | Lab enrichment of tropical soil microbial communities from Luquillo Experimental Forest, Puerto Rico - flux4day.12C.oxic.44.000.170 (v2)... | ecosystem: Environmental > Terrestrial >...
TGCCACCGTACCGGCACGGCCCATGCCGTTTGCCACAATGAGAGCGCAGATGGCAGCCGTTGTTCCCCTTTCGAGCAGGGAACCAAGCAGCAGCAGCTTCGCCGTGAGCGAAAACCAAAGCGCAGCTGCTCCATAAACACCGATCGCGCTCCCTTTCATGATCGCGAGTCGTTGCGCGGGAGTCCTCCCGCCTGCCAAACCATCCGCTGCATCTGCTAAGCCATCTTCGTGCAAGGCACCGGTCACCCAAACGGTCGCCAACATGCACAAAAGAACCGCAACAATTGAGGGAAAAACCAATTGGGCACAGAAAAGCACCGCTCCGGCTAACGATCCGATCAACAACCCAACCACCGGGAAGTACACCGTTGATCGCGGCAGTTCCTCAGCCCGGAAGACGTAAAGGTTCCCAACAGGAATCCTCGTCAGAAAAACAAGAGCGCCAAGAAGCCTGTTCATCTGAAGCCTGAACTCGACCATAGACACGTTGCGGGTCATACCACCTTCATTTCTTCTTCGATAGCGCCTGAAATTCCCGCCGATTCAAAGGTAGCCATCTCGGACAAGATCTTTGCAGAGGCTTCCAGAATCGGCATGGCCAGTGCAGCGCCAGTCCCTTCTCCCAGCCGCATTTTCAAATTGAGAAGCGGCTCGACTCCGAGCAATTCCAGAGCCCGGCCATGCCCTCGTTCTTCGGAACGATGACTGAAGAAACAGACCTCTTTGCTGTCGGAATCGATATCGAACGCGGCGGCGGCCGCCGCAGTCGCGATGAAACCGTCCACGACAACCGGCAAGCCGGTGCGCGCTGCCTCCAGAATCGTTCCTGCCATCGCAGCGATCTCAAATCCGCCGGCGTTTTGAAGCCAATAGAGGCCCAACGGGTAACTCGGCGACCCGCCATATTTGTTCAGGGCCACTCGGATGACCTCTATCTTGTGGCGCAGTGCTTCATCTCCGATTCCGGTGCCCCGGCCCGCAACGTCTTCCGCACGCATTCCACACAAAGCTGCGAGAAGAACAGAAGCCGCGGTGGTATTCCCGATGCCCATCTCTCCAATGCCGATCAGATCGATCTGATCTGCGATCGCGATTCGGGCTTGTTCGCGTCCAATCTCAATGGCGCGGTTGCATTCGTCCGGACTCATCGCAGGTTCGCGCACAAAATTGGCGGTCCCTTGTCGAATCGAACGAAAGAAAAATTTGGGATCTTGAGTCAGATGTTCCGGCCAGATCGCAGCGACGCCGGCATCGATAATATGAACATCGATCTGGCCGTGGCGTGCAAGGACGTTGATCGCTGCTCCGCCACCGAGGAAATTCAAAACCATCTGCCTCGTTACTTCGGTGGGGTAAGCACTGACATTCTCCTCACACACGCCGTGGCTCCCTGCGTAAACACAGATCCGTTTTCGCCTGAGACTTGGCGTCACCGTACGCTGCAATCCAGCAACGCGTATCGCGAGTTTTTCAAGGATTCCGAGCGAGCCGGGAGGCTTCGTTTTCCGATTCATCGACTCGAGCGCACGAGAGCGAGTTTCCGGCGCGCTTTCCGATATCCCCGCACGGCTGGAAACATCGGTGCCAACCATTGGAAGTTCCACGACTTCGCTCAGGTCAGCATTTTCAAATTCTTTTCTCATTCTGTTCACTCTTCATTATGCGATGAAGCTTTCTCGCGACCGCCAAACGGTGCGCAGTGAAAAACCGTGTCCAAGTATTCGGACTCCAAGTTTACGCTCGCCCGAAGGAGAGCACCTTTTCTCCGGCCTTCACCAACTTGACGGGTCGATTGGCTTTGTCCTGCTGATCACGCAGCAGGCAGAGAATTGTAACTTGATACCGCAGCGCAACTGTGACCGATTCTCACGGTCTTCCATGGATACACTGGTATCTCTTCAAAAGTTTCAAATAACCAATGGGTATCCGATCAGAGAACGGATTGAGTGTCAATCCGCTACCGGTCGGATTCGGGGAATTGCCGATCGCGAATTTCGAATTGTGGATTTGTGCTCAGTTCCCGTCTCAAACTCGCGACTCAAGAATTAGCGTAGTATTAGGGATGAATGTTCAAGTGTATGGATGCAACCATGTTGCGATCGAAGTTGACGATCTCGCGAAGGCGCAAGCGTTTTACCAAGACGTATTTAACCTGAATCTTAAGTCCAGTGATGAAGGGCAGGCTTTTTTTCAACTCGGCAATCACCAGTTTCTCGCGATGAGAGAGGTTGACCATCTTGGCTCGCCCGGAGGCTGGCATTTCGGCCTGATTGTCCGAGACGAGGAACAACTGGGTCAAGTGAGAGACAAAGTCACAAAGAAGTACGGGCTAAAATTAATCTCGGGATTTCGATGTGCCTTCCGGGACCCGTTCGGCAACCGGATCGATGTTGTCGACCTGCACGACGAATCACTCGCATGGCTTCTGCCGTATCAGGAGGTTCAAGAAGCCGGCATTCGGTTCGGGAATTAGTGATGACCGCGAATTCCGATCAAGCAAACGGCAGGTTTTCGATCGGCGGGAAGGTCGGTGAATGGGTCCAGGGCATCGATAGAACCGGAGCTCCGCTCATCTATCCCTTGACGGTCACCAGATCGCCTTTCAACCCAAGGGCGTTCGTGGAGCGATCTGAGGCGCTCTCGGTCCTCATCAATTGGGAAGCACTGGAAGATCATTCCAAAACCAGGAGAGCGATCCTTGAGCTTGCCGATGCGTACGGTTTCACTCACAATTGCAACTACAGAATTGTCATTCATGGGTCGCCTCCGCGCGGAAAGGGACTCGGTGTCAAAAGAGAGCCAACACGTTTTGAAACTGGTTATTTCCAACATGATACTCAATTTGATCAGTATTCATGAAACGTCTCACCCTCTACGTTGCGATAGTCTCTTTACTCCCTTGCTTGGGCTTAGGCGAACAACAGCGTGGGCTTATGGCGTCTTGTTTGCGGCAAGTTAGACTTGGACAGCGTAGCCTGAAGGGCCACGCGACTATCTGTCTCGAAGAGATGGTTGCAGAACTCCGGGGTCACAAACAGATCAGGCCTCACTCAAAAATGGGATGCGTCGGCACTAAGACTGAATCCGGAAATGTCCCTGGCTGGGCGCAACAGAAAATTCCTCTCGCTTCGTTTCTGATGCCTGCAGGACAAAAGCTAAGGAGCACTGAATCTTCAGCACCTCCTGACTATTATTACAATTTCGAGTGAGAATGTCCTGTTTCTTTCATGAGCCTATCCCCCAGATCTGGTAAGGCAACACGACCGAAAATGTACTGCCGCGGCCAAATTCGCTGTCAACCGAAATGGTTCCACCTTGCAACTCGACAAACCTTTTTGTTAGCGCCAAACCTAGCCCCGTACCTTCGTATCGGCGAGTGTTGCGGGATTCGAGTTGCTCAAATTCTTGGAACAGACGCGGCATGTCCTCCGATTTGATACCGATGCCAGTGTCTCTAACCACTAACTTGAAGCGATGCGCGTCGTATGTTTCGGCGCAAATGTACACTTCACCACCCTGCTGCGTAAACTTAATTGCGTTAGAGAGAAGGTTGTAGAGAATCTGCTTGAACTTTTGCTGGTCGAGAATGACTTCCTGAAGCGCCGGCGAAACGAGGACGTTTAAGCGGATGTTGTGTTTGCGGGCAACAGGCGCAATTCCAGCGCAGACGCTCTCAACGGCCTGTCGAACGGAAAAACTCTCCGACCTCAGTCCCATTTTACCGGCCTCAATCTTTGCAAGATCGAGCACGTCGTCGATGAGCCGGAGCAGGTGCTGACCGCTGTTATAAATGTCCTGTAGGTACTCCTTCTGCTTCGAGTTCAGGGGACCGGCCTTGCCATCGATCAGAAATTCAGCGAAGCCGATGATGCCGTTAAGCGGCGTCCGAAGTTCATGACTGGTCCGGGAGAGAAATTCGCTCTTGGCTCGGTTCGCACGTTGCTCTTTGTCGCGGGCCTGGCGCAGGTCTTCCAGGATGCATTTCAGCTCCGTAATATCATAGCCGATTCCATGCATGAAGGGACGGCCGGATTCGTCGCGAAGCACTTTCGCTTCCCCGTGAATCCACACGAGGCGACCGTCTTTAGCAAGAAACCGATAGTCGCCCTTGAATGACGCAGCACATGAAATCGTGCGTGAGAATTCTTCGTTCCAGCGTTCTCGATCATCGGGATGGAGTCGCTCATACCAGAGAATAGGATTTTCGATCCATTCGGTAGCCGTATATCCGAGCAGCGTCTCAATGTGCGAACTCACGTAAAGTTCGCACCTCCCATTCTCGAACCACGCCATAAAGGTGGCCGCGGGAAGCTGGTCGATCAGAATCTGATACCGCGCCTGAGCGATCGTATTCGGTGCGGTTGCGTGCGACCGAACAGGCATTGTGGTAAGCTCAAGCAGGTCCCCCGACGACAGGATCCCACCCGCGAGTTTGGCAAGCGCTCCGACCGCCTCCAGTTCGAGCGGAATTTCTGGACGAACAATCTCCTGGTTCTCGTTTTTCATGACTCCAATCTATGGCGCGCGTGCTTGAGTCAGGATTCCACAAGAGTTCTTACCCAGGCGCCAGCAGGTTTTCATGAGTCTCGCTCCTGTTTCCTCCACGACGGTTCTTTGTTCATCGAAGCTTGCGTGACGGCACACGGTCGGCGGCCATTTGAAGCAGGTAGAGCAATGTCCCCATAAAGTTATCGGGGTGAACGGGACAGCCCGCAACGTTGATGATCGGGATGCCCGTCTTTGATTCCATTCCCAGCCGAGATAATCGGCAAGGCCCATCGCATCAGTAGGATTTCCGTGCATGGCGTGAATGCCCCCGTAAGCCGCGCAGGTGCCCGCGCCGATAATTGCCCATGCTTTCGGCGCCAAGCGGTCTATCCACTCGCAGGTCGTAATTGGCTGTCCGGTGGTCGGGTCCGTACCGAAACTAGCCCAATAGCCCCCCGCTTTATTCTTCTCATTCGAAATTGAGCCTTCGACGATCAGGATGAACGGATCGATGCGGCCAGCAGCAGCAGCAGCATAGAAAAACTTCATAAAACCCTCGCCTACTTCATAGGCGAGGAAGGGGTTATGAAAACGGACTTTAGGAATACCTGGAATCCCGCCCAACACCAGATCCTCAATACTTGGTTGCGAAGCGCCAGTCATCGCAACGGTATCGCCGTCACACCCGAGCCCGGCAGTCATCCATAGAACATCAATATCTGTGATTATAGCTGGAATCTATCAAAATAGCAGGCAGCATAGTGAATGCCAAACTGAAAGGCATTTAACAAGAATCAGACCACGCCTGCCAGGTGATTGAAGAGGCGCCAAATGCGATAACATTGCGCAGACAGCAAAAATGCTGCATCCAACCGCATCAATTCATCATATCGGCGACGAGACTTGTCTAATATCCATTATTCCCAAAATATTGAACCGCAGATGCGCAAAAAGATCACTGTTTTTAACAGGCTCTCCTTATGGCTGTTTTGGTCGTAGACGATAATGTGACAGGTTCTAAACTCCTTCGCGCGGTGTTAGAAGCCGAAGGTCATGCGGTGATCACGGCTGGGGACGGCCTCGAAGCGTTGGATCTCCTGGAACGCCATCCGGTGCAAGCCATCATTTCCGACTTGCTTATGCCCGGTTTGGACGGTTACCGGCTTTGCCGGGAGATCCGACAGGACGGACGCTGGCGCAAAATTCCTTTTATCTGCTACACCGCTATCTACGGCTCGCAGAGCGATGAGAAGCTGGCATTCGACCTCGGGGCGGATGCCTACCTTCGCAAACCCTCTTCCAGTGCCACCATCCTGGGCACCCTCCGTGCTTCGATGGAGGGGGCGCGTTCCGGCCTAAGCCGACCCAAGGAGTCGCATGAGGAATTGGACGTCTTGAACGCGTACAGCCAGCCTTTGGTAGCGGAGTTGGAGAACAAGAATTTTGAGCTGGCTGACAAGAGTCAGCTAGCGGAGTTGGCGGTTGAAGTGGGCGTCGCATTGACGCGCCGGAGCGACTTGGACGAAGTGCTGCAAATATGCTGCGAATCGATGGCGAAGCATCTGGACGCGGCCTCGGCCCGCATTTGGTTATACAACGAAAAGAAGGCTGCATTGGAGCTGCAAGCCAGTTTCGCCGCGGATACCCTGGCGGAACGAGTTCGACTCGGTCAAGCGATCTTCGATCGCATAGCGCGGGGACGAAAGCCTTATCGAACAAATGCAATTCTCAATGAGCTTCACGCTGGGGAACAGGAATGGGGCCGCCGGGAGGGCATTGTGGCATTTGCGGGTTACCCGCTAATCGTCGAAGACCGACTGGTCGGCGCTGTGGCGGTTTTTACCCGAAAAGAATTGTCCGAAGCGACGACAACGACGCTGGCGGCTATCGCGGACTCTCTCGCCCTCGGTATTCAAGGCAAGCGGACGGAGGGGGTTCTGCGCGAAAGCGAAGAGCGTTTCCGTCAACTGGCCGAGAACATCAGTGAAGTCTTCTGGATGATCGAACCGACGGGAACAAAAGTGCTTTATGTCAGCCCGCCTACGAGAAGATTTGGGGACGCACCTGCGAGAGCGTGCTGGAGCAACCCAATACCTTTTTCGATGCCATTCATCCGGAGGATCGCCAGCGAGTCGTCGATACCCTTCAGGGCGGGATGGGTATCCCCTGCGAGTTGGAGTATCGCATCGTTCGCCGCGATAGTGCTGTACGTTGGATTCGGAACCGTGCATTTCCGGTGTGCGATCCTGCGGGCGTTGTGATTCGGATTGCGGGCGTGGCAGAGGACGTGACCGAGAAGCGCCAGTTGGAAATGCAACTGCGCCAATCGCAGAAGATGCAGGCCGTGGGCCAGTTGGCCGGCGGGGTTGCACACGACTTCAACAACCTGCTTTCGGTGATCGTCGGCCATAGCGAACTGCTCGAGATGAGTTTGCGCTACGGCGACCAGGCTTTGGAGTCAGTAACCGAAATCGGGCGGGCTGCCGAGCGCGCTACCAGCTTGACTCGGCAACTCCTTGCCTTCAGCCGCCAGCAGGTGGTTGAGCCAAGAGTATTAGATCTGAATGCTGCGGTGTCTGTGGCCGAGAAAATGTTGCGCCGGATTATCGGCGAGGATGTGCAGTTGACGACGAGTCTCCAGACCAAATTGAGCCTGGTGCGAGCCGATCCAGGCCAGATTGACCAGATGCTGCTAAATATGGCCGTGAACGCCCGCGATGCAATGCCTGAAGGTGGAACCCTGAGGTTCGAGACGAGCAACGTCGAACTCAACTCGACCTACGGCGGTGCCCACCCAAAGCTTCGATCAGGCCGTTACGTATTGTAGGCGGTTTCGGATACCGGGTGCGGCATGACGCCGGCGGTACAGGCGCGCATCTTCGAGCCTTTTTTCACCACCAAAAAGGTGGGTCAGGGTACTGGGCTGGGGCTAGCTGTGGTGCACGGCATCGTGGAACAATGCGGAGGCTACGTGGAAGTCTACAGTTCACCGGGCTGGGGTTCGACGTTCAAGATTTACCTGCCGGCAGCAGAAGAGCCTGTGGCCGGTGCGTCGCAAACTATGCCCGGCGCGCTGCCTCGAAGTCGCGGCGAGACGGTTTTGCTGGTGGAAGACGAGCCAAGCGTTCGTGCCGTCACGGCCGTATTATTGAAGGGCCTCGGCTACCGTGTGCTGGAAGCGCCCAACGCCGAGGAGGCTTTACAGCTCATGCGGCCTGGCCAGGAAAAAATTGATTTACTGATAACGGACCTGATCATGCCCGGCAAGAGCGGTATGGAGCTTTCCGATACCCTCCGCAGCCGTGACCCGGGCCTCAGGGTGCTTTTCCAAAGTGGTTATGCCGGCGAGGCAGTGCTGTGCCATTGCAATCTCAAACCCGAAATAGCCTTCCTGCAAAAGCCCTTTTCCGTGAATGCTTTAGCTTGGAAGGTTCGGGAAGTATTGGATAAACACCCTCTTGACTGACGTAACGCAGACCCGCTGCATCCTCATGACTGTCACATTTTTTTCTGGCGGCGCCTCTGCAGGCACCGCTAACCCAACTTCCGCATTAAGTCAGGCTAAAAGCACGAAGGAGCCCCCAGCAACAAAGACTCGATGCGATTCGGCGCAGCGCCGGAACCTCACAAATCTATGGCAAATATCGAACACATCGTTGTGCTGATGCTCGAAAATCGATCTTTCGATCATCTTTTCGGCTTTTACCCCAATGTCGATGGTCTCAAAGGCAACGAATACAATCTATTGAATCCCTGGAGGCCGGAATCAGCAGCTAATCCTCGGGTGTTCGTCGGCCAGAATGCCGCCTGGAATATCGTCGGGAATGAGGGGCCGAGTCACTCACTTAAGTCGGTGAATAAACAGTTGTTCGCCGTCAGCGAACCGGCTGCGGGGCAGGTGGCAACGAACAACGGCTTTGTCCTCAGTTACCACGACGGACTTTTCGGCTCACAAATCCCCAACCCCACGATTGACACGTTGCGCGAGGCCATGCTGGCGTTCACCCCCGCCAGATTGCCTGCACTCAACGGACTGGCCGACCAATTTGTGCTCTGCGACCGTTGGTTCAGCGATGTGCCTGGGCCAACACAGCCCAACCGGCTTTTTACGCACCTGGCTACCTCGAACGGTTTTGCCTATAACGTATGGGATCGATTGATTGACGGGGATTCCATTTATAACCTCGTCGAGCGCGCCGGGAAGAAGTGGGCCGTCTATTATTCCGATGATAACGACGCCGCCAAGTTCGTCCGCCTGCGCGCGAAGGCATACACGACGGCCGCCGAGCAGGCGGAGTGGGAGCAGGATCAGAAAAATGGAGCTCTCGGCGGATTCTTCGATTTCCAGACCTTTTTCTCCGCCCACGCGGCGGACGGAACCCTGGCCCAATATGTATTCATTGAGCCGGCTTTTGGCGAAGATAATCAGCCCGAATCGGCCATCAATTCTATGCACGCCCCGCATGATGTCCGCCCCGGAGATCGGCTGGTGGCGGATGTGTACGGGGCGTTGCGGCACAACGAGCAGCTGTGGGCCGAGACCATGTTCATCTTAACCTTCGACGAGCATGGCGGATTCTACGACCATGTGATTCCGCCCGCGGTGGACAACCCGGATGGCGCGGTCGGGCAAAAGAGTTCCCGCGCGCCGGCGTTTGGATTTGATCGGCTTGGCTTGCGCGTCCCCGCCATCATCGCCTCGCCGTGGGTGGCCAAGGGACAGATCGCCCATGACGAATTTCGTCACACCTCAATCATCACCACTGTCCGGGAGGTTTTCGGCTTGGGTGGGCCATTGACCCGACGCGACGACTCGGCCCGAACGCTCTCCGGGCTGCTGACCAACAGCCCAAGGACGGACACCCCTACCACGTTACCTCGTCTCAACCAGCTGGAAGAAGCCGCAGCACTCGTGAATCGCAAGAATGTCATTGATACTCCGGCCTCGGTCCCTGATGAGTTGCTCGCCGAGAAAGCGGCAGCGTGGCATCGCCTCATGGCGAAGCAACCCGCGTCGCCGTGGATGCCGGCTTCGGTGAAAGAAGCTCAGAGCACGATTCGAGATTCAGTCAAAGAGTTCGCGCGCGCGCGGGTCGCGGCGGATGGCTTCTCCTCGGTCCCCAACAAATCCTGAGCTTTCATCAACCGCGAAAATTGTCTGTTCCCTCAGCCCGAAAATCTCACGCGCCAAAGCGCTCGTGAGATTTTCGCGCTATAGAGCCGCCCAGGAGGCGGCTCCCGAGGAAAATAGCGTTTAAACAGACTGCAACAGGGTATTTGGCTTCTCCCAGGTTTGTGAGCGATGCCGGTTAGCTTAAGCGTCCCAATTAATCCTGGCCAAAACGCCGGAGGATATAACCGTTTGGCACTACATTGCCGATGCCCCTTTTGGGTGATCAATTCAGACTGAGGGTTTTTCGCATCTCTCATAATTGAGAAGTGAGTTATAATTTTATTGCTCTCGCAGATTCGATTCCTTTAAAAGATATTCGAATCCAGCTCCGGCCTTGTGACCTGGATTGTCATTTTAATGTAGGAGACATCAACGTTTCCGAAGGTACGCAGAGGGTTCTGCCGAGCAGAATGAACTCTGCAGGCTAGTAGTTTTTGCTTGTTGATAGTGGTCGACGGATTTCGAGCACTAGCAGTCTACAACTAACACTGGCAGACCCGATGCGTTATCAACGTGTAAAACAAATCCTAAACGAAGTCGCAGGCGACGCCATTGCGCAGAATCTCTGACACGCAAGGAGCAATACGAGATGCCAGAACCAGGTAACAATATTCTCATAGGCACGTGGACATATCGGAGCTTCCTCAACAACCCGGATCTTTCCGTGCCGTTCAACAATCTTGAATTCGGGCGGGGAAATATACGGATCGATGCCGCCCCAATGAATGAATTCAAGGGATTGATTTATGGCGAAGGCTGGCAGCTGGAGCTGAATGGCTCGACGAACTACGGCTATCCTTTTGTCGTGCGATTTCAAGGCAAAGGGGTCGTGGGTGGTGAACAGTGGATTTACGATTATCTCGGAAATGTAGTACCTCCCTGGCCGAACGGCGTTAATCAGCGCCCCGCCATCGTTGGGTCGATAGTCCGGACAATCCCACATTCCGACGGTGCGGGCGGTGTAGCACCAGATGGGGTTGTTTGTTCGTGGATCGCCGTGCGTCAGGGGTGAGCACCTTACTCCTTGGCGTTACAACATCTTCCTACCTTTCTGGCGTGGGGGAGCGACGAACTGTCGGCCCCATGCGGTGGAAGATGAGCAGCACCTGGATCGGACGCGTTTTTGACCGGATGCTGGCTCACCAGGCAGCCGAACGCGGCGTGGACGTGCACGCTGCTTCGACAACCGCGGCTTGCCACGGACCTATCGACAGACCCTATCGTTTCACACTGACGACCCAGGATGGCGAATGCCTCTGCGTCGAAGCGGTCTTTCTGGTCGATGCGACAGGTCTGCATAGGGATCAATGGGACTGGATTTGGTGCTCCCCTTCGTTCGACCTGCTTCGTCGGGCCGCCGGTCTTTTCGCAGTCAATCCCACCATCCAAGACTAAATACGGTTTGATCGCCTTTCGAGGACGACGAGCACGAAGACGATTGACAACGGAAAGCAAAGCCATTCTCGGGAACATCCGCGCAGCAAAACAAAATTTGGCTCAATAGTAACACGGGTACAATAGGTTACGATTAGCGGCACCCTGAAGTTTTGCCACGAAAAGGTTCTTACGGTTATCCCCAATAACCTCAGGAATTTCCTTTACGCGCGATGAGTCCTTATCTGCCGACGACGAAACCGCCAGGCGCAGCCTTGATCTCGGCCGCGCCCGTCATTCGATTGTTTGCTGGTTAAATCAGAAGGCGTATCTCAGGCCCCAATTGACCTGAAGGAAGTTGTTCTTAGGTCCGTCGACAACGTTATAGGTGGTTTCGCCGAACAACCCGATATGTGGAGTGAAACGATATTCGAGCCCCCCGCCGAAATCGCCGAGTACCCTATTGATCCTGCGCAAGGTTCCATCCGGCCTCAATCCGTTGTACCCATCGATCAGACCACCCACCCCGGCTATCGCATATGGAGCAAGGTGTACATTCGGCCAGCAGAGATCAAGCGGATAGCGCAAAATAAAGCTTCCCGTAATGATACCGGCTGTATTATCTCCCGGGATGAGATTTACCACGGATCCCTGGACTCTAAAACCTGCGTAGAGCCAAGGGAAATAAGCCGCATCCACGCCACCGCCCCAGGCGTGATTGCCGATCCCCAGATGACTAGACCCGGATCCAAACTTCGTTCCATAGGTTGCGAAGGCTCCTAGATCCAGCTCGTTGGCCCGGAAGAATGAAGGCGGCGGCGCCGGCGGAGGAACAACTTCCTTTTTCCCGGAGCACTTCGGGTGGCC
>Ga0306920_100011644_pt1 | contig 11901 bp, 13 predicted proteins | sample flu12Cox44000170_FD_204666 | JGI IMG/M metagenome (GOLD analysis project Ga0306920, IMG submission 204666) | Lab enrichment of tropical soil microbial communities from Luquillo Experimental Forest, Puerto Rico - flux4day.12C.oxic.44.000.170 (v2)... | ecosystem: Environmental > Terrestrial >...
CTTTTCGTCACATCCGGTGTCGCCGGCGCCTGCTCTTGCATCTCTCTCGCTGCGCGGCGGCGCGCTCAGGGCCACCGTTCTCCATATGGAGATCAGCGCCGCGTCGCACGGCGTCGTTGTCCTGGGATCGCAGCGCTCGGATTTCCCGACCCCTACCGACACGGTTTTCCTCATTGCGGCTATGAACCAGGCGACAATATCGCTCAGAAGCATCCGAGCGGCCGTGGAACATCGCCGGGTCCAATCAGACCTGGCCGCGAGCGAACGCCATCAGCAGCGGCTCCAAGCCGAAAACGTGTATCTTCGCGAGCAAGCCGATACAGCCCTCGCCTTCGGACAAATTGTTGGTCAAAGCCCAGTCCTGCGAACGCTTCTCTCCCAGGTCGAGACGGTTGCCGCAACCGATACAACTGTGCTTCTGCTCGGCGAGTCGGGCACCGGTAAAGAATTATTCGCGAAAGAGATTCACGCGCGGAGCCGGCGCACCGAACGGCCATTGATTGCTGTCAATTGCGGCGCCATTCCGAAAGACATGTTTGAAAGCGAATTCTTTGGTCATGTTCGAGGCGCGTATACTGGAGCATCGCGAGACCGGCCGGGGCGATTCCAGCTCGCCCACAATGGTACGATTTTTCTGGATGAGATCGGTGATATTCCCCTTGAACTTCAACCAAAACTGCTGCGGGTCCTCCAAGAAGGTCAATATGAGCGTGTAGGTGACGACACGACTCGCCATGTGGATGTGCGTGTTATCTCGGCAACGAATCGCAACCTTGCTGCCGATGTAGCCGCCGGACGTTTTCGCGAAGATCTCTATTACCGGCTGAGCGTCTTTCCGGTGCATATTCCGCCTCTTCGCGAACGACGGGAGGACATACCTCGACTAGCGGCGCATCTGGTGGCTCTCGCCGCAAAGAAACTCGGCCGACCTGCGCCAAGTATCAGCGAGCAGCAATGTGAGCTTCTCCGCAGTCACCATTGGCCCGGCAACGTCCGCGAGCTTCAGAATCTGCTGGAGCGCGGCGTGATTCTTTCCAGGGGTGACGCGCTGTATCTGGACCCTTCGTGGCTGGCGGATGGCGACCCACACATTCAAATGCCTGCTCCGGTCGCTGTTGGCATCGTGCCGGAGAGCGAACGGCGCAGGCAGGAGCGCGAAAACATTTTGCGCGCTCTGAACCGCACAGGTGGACGCATATACGGTCCGAGCGGTGCGGCGGAACTTCTGGGGATTAAGCCGTCAACGCTCCAGTCTCGCCTTCGCGCCCTGGGCCTGCAGTCACGATCGAGCGCTCCTCAAGGAGATTGAGCTCCACAGTAAGCAGCTTCAACGATGCTGCGCGATTGCGGGCGCACAGCATTCGATCGATCGCCATGCGACAAACCCCGCGTGCTCAAATCGTGAACGAGTGCAGCAGCCGGCTCAAGAAGGCGAGAACGTCAAGCCGGAAAAGCGCAGGGACGATTGGCGATTATCCGACCGGGATAGCGGCTGCGAGCACGAGGCACGGAATCGCGGCCCACACGAGGTCAGTGGCGAACCGATCCACCGGCAGACCTCGTGCGGCATTCTTGTTGCTGCATTGCAGAAGGCGGCGGGCTCCGGCGCGATGATTCGCCCGAGGGTACTGGGCATTGCCTGGGTTGCACTAGGGTGCGGAAACGATCGCAATTACCGCCGGGATAGCGGCCGCAAGCATCATGAGCCACGGGATCGCGGCCCACACGAGCTCAGCCGCGAAGTGCTGTCGGAGGGTGTCGTCGGCCGCGGGGGCGCGTCGAGTGCTCCAGATTGAAAGGAACATCGCGCTGAACACGCCGGCGGCAAGCAGTGCGCACATACCCAGCATGACGAGTCGCATTTCGGTAAACCCCGACGCTTCCTCGACTCAGTGTTCGCGCCGGCTTGGCGCCGGCGCGCGGCCCCATCCCGCTTCAGTTCGCCAGAGTGACGTCCACCCCGTCGGCCGATAACTTGACGCCGCGCAGAAGAGAGTGCACGCCGCCAAAGAAGCCATCACGCTACGCATTGAATACAACCTCCACAAAGCTTCGTTGATGGAACGCATCCTGGAGCCGCTGCTGTCCTCGCCCCGCTCGTGGTGAGACTAGGTGGTGGAGGCGCGCGACGTCTTCCCCCCAAACGGGGGACTCCGTCGCGTCTCGCATCGGATCCCCGCCACTCGCGCGGTGACATCAAAGGGCGCGGAAAAGCGCGCAGCTACCCGCATATAAGCTCAGCATTCAAGCTCTTGGTGGCCGTTCGCGCACCCCTGCGTCGCAGGGTTACAAACCCATCGGGCGCATGGCGCCTCGAGACGTAACCTCGCTCTGCCTGACCCTGACAACCCAACTCAGTGCCCGCCCGCTGGACCCTCTAGACGCGGCGGCGCCATCCTTGCGACTCGGTGGGGTTACGTTCGCCGAAGACCTACCAGATAGTGGTCGACGAGCAGCGCCGCGAACAGCCACATGAGATACGTTACCGAGAAGCGGAACACGCGCATGGGCTGCGGTCGCGAGCTCAATTTGAGTGCGAGGGCGTAGTAGAGAAACCTGAAATCCAGGACCAGTGCAGCGCCGAGATACAGGGGACCGCTCATGCGGGTGAGAAACGGCAGCAGAGTCACGACTGTGAGGAGAATCGTATAGAGCAGAATCTGCAGGCTCGTGTGCTCGACGCCATGGGTGACCGGCAGCATCGGAATGCTGGCGCGCGCGTACTCGGCGCGTCGCGCGATCGCAAGTGCCCAAAAGTGCGGTGGTGTCCAGACGAAAATAATGAGGAAGAGCAGCCACGCATTCGCATCAGCTCGGCCGGTGACGGCGGTCCAACCCAGTACCGGCGGCATCGCCCCCGCCACGCCGCCGATGACGATGTTCTGCGGTGTCGCGGGCTTCAGCCACAGCGTGTAGAGCGCGGCGTACGCGATGAGCGAAGCGAAGGTGAGCACGGCCGCGACCGCATTGGCCCACAACACGAGAATGCCCATCGCCATGCCTGCGAGGGCCGCGGCAAGTGCAATCGCGCGGCCCCGAGAGAGTCGGCCCGCCGGCAGTGGCCGTGTGCGCGTGCGCGCCATCTGGGCATCGATCCGGCTTTCGAGCACGTGGTTCAGTGTCGCCGCGGAGGCCGCGGCGAGCGCAATACCGGCGCTCGCCGCGAAGAGACTAGCAAGGGGTGGCACACCCTCGCCGCTCGCCAGGAGCGCGCCGACGACGGCGGTAAAGGTAATGAGGGCCACGACCTTCGGTTTGGTGAGCTCGAGATAGCCGCGCCAGGCGCCACGAGCAGCCCGGAGGTTTGTGGAGGATGTCGCTGGTGTGTTGGGCACAATCACATCTCAGGGCACAATCTGGTTTACCTTCTCGCCTAAATCCCCGTCGCTTCTATCGCGTGTTCGAGGAGAACGGGGGCGCTCCGCTACTGGAACAGCTCGCGGCGGCACCCCCGATCGAGTGCTGCGCAACCATCTGCAGCAGCGGGTGTACGAACATCGTGAGCGCAAGCACCACGGCCGGCGACGCTGTCCAGCCGCGCAGCATCAGCAGAGTGGCGCCCCACACGGCTGCCTCCGTGTGCATGCCGCCGACCTCGATGACCATCAATGGATAAGCATTGGCAATCAGGAAGAGCAACGCCGCGGCCACGGTAAGAGCCAGCAACTGGTCCACCGAGAGCGAATGATAGCGACCCAACACGTGCCCGCATGCAACGCAGGCGGCGACTTCGCGCCTACCAACGCGCACCGCTCGATTGGAGGACATCGCAATCTGGGCACACGAGGAGCTCCCTTGCGCAAGTTGACATGCCTGGCGACGCCTATCGCTCTGAAGAACACGGCGTCAAGGATTGGCACCTCAATACGGGAGGATTTCATGATTATCCGGGGTGAATCGGGCCTCCGCCGTTTGCAGCGGCCTCAAATGGTGCTGCGGCGAACGACACCGCGCCGGGCGCCGCAAGCGCTGCCGTGCGAATCCCGGAGGCGTAAATTCGCTGCGACAGCTGCCCGATCCCATTCCACTTACGCTCGACCAGCACTCATTCCCAAGACCGGCGGGCGCGAGGTTCAGAACGTCCCGAGCGGCTTCCAATTCGCCGCTCGGACGCTCTTTGCGTGCAGCAAGCCTTACCTGATCGGAAAAACCCCGCTCAACCAGGGGTGCCGATGGTAGTTGCGCGTCAATTCGCTTAGAGCGTGCCATGTGGTTCTCCTTCCCGAACAGTGGAAGTGCACGCGGCAGAGCGTCGCGCGCAACGTGTGCGCATGTCTTGTAGATAGCCGCGCATTTGTATTAGTCCGTGCCGACGCACGGTGACCCGTTGCTTTAGGCACGCGGCCTCAAACAACCGTACTGCTTCACGCGCTACGGCGAACTCCTTCAGCAGATCGATGCAGGCCCGGGCCTTGATCAGATCTCGCGGCTCGCGGACGGTACGGTCTCGGAGCAAAGTAGCTGGCTTATAGTGGTCCGCAGCAGCGAGCCAAGGCTGCGGGATCTCGCAGGGCTCCATTCGATGATCTAACAGGGCTCTTCCTGTCGAGGGCGCGCCGGGTTCGCCCCGAACCGCACTTCTCAAGGCAGTACTTACGCCGCCCGGTGCTAGAGCTGGAAAAACGCACTCGGCCGAACGACCGTAAGCGTCCGGTCTTGGCCGCGTAGCCCTTTGAGTTTGCGATGCCGATGATGTGCTAGGTGGGCACATCGTAGATGTCCACGTAGGGCTTAGGTGGGCACCTGCGCAGCAGAGAGCGTTGAGATCGATTCGCTGGGGCGGCGTACCGGGCCGCGCCGTCAGCACACGATCGAAGAGAAGCTGCGCATCGTGCAAGAGACGCATGTGCGTGGCGCCTCAGTGGCCACCGTGGCGCGCCGACACAACGTCAACCCCAACCAGGTGTTCGCCTGGCGACAGCTGTACCGGCGTGGACTGCTGGATCGGAACGCTGCGCCGGAGAGCCCGCTGATGCTGCCGGTGAAGGTCAGCACGCCGACGGTGCTGCCGACCGAGCAAGCGCAGCCGGCAGAACCGAGGAACCAGGGTCGACGTAAGCGATCATCCAGGCTCATCGAGATCAAGCTCTGTAATGGTCACAGCATTGTGCTGCACGGGCGAGTAGATGCCGAAGCGCTATCGCGAGTGATCGACCTGTTGGTGCAGCGGTGATTGCACTGCCTGCGGGAGTGAGGGTGTGGCTGGCGGCTGGAGCTACCGACATGCGCAAGGGCTTTGATGGACTCGCAGCCCTCGTGCAGCTGCAGCTCGCCGAGGATCCGTTCTCCGGGCAGCTGTTTGTCTTCCGTGGCAAAGCGGGTGATCGGGTGAAGATCCTGTGGTGGAGCGGGGATGGGTTGTGTCTGTTTGCGAAGCGTCTCGAGCGCGGGCGCTTTGTGTGGCCACAGGCAACACACGGCACGGTGAGTCTGAGTGCCGCGCAGCTGTCGATGTTGTTGGAAGGGATCGATTGGCGGCGCGTCGAGCGCACGTACGAGCCACAGCTCGCGGTATAAAAGTCCCTATTTTTATAGAGTTTTATACTGCATGCGCTGAACGCGCGCGGTATAATACCGCATGCCAAAAGCGGCAGATCTGCCGAACGACATCGAAGCTCTCAGAAGCCTGGTAATGGAGCGCGGTGCGGCCCTCGCCGCGAGCAGCGCCAAGCTCGAAGCCGCCGAAGCACTTCTTCTCTTCCAAAAACTCGAGCTCGAGAAGCTGCGCTTCGAGATCGCGTGTTTGAAGCGTATGAAGTACGGGCGCTCCTCGGAAGCCCTCGATCGCGAGATTATCCAGATGCAGCTCTCGATCGAGGATCTGGAGGCAAGCCTTGCCGCCAAGCCGGCCGAGCTGAGACCCGCTCCGCCCACCGAGAAGCCGGTCCGCCGTCCGCTGCCTGAGCAGCTGCCCCGAGAGCAGATCGTGCACGAGAACCCCTGCGCATGCCCCGCCTGCGGTGGGGAGCTGCGCCACCTTGGCGAGGATGTCTCCGAGATGCTCGAGTACGTGCCGGGGCGCTTCAAGGTGATCCGCCATGTGCGGCCCAAGCTCTCCTGCAGTGCTTGCCAGAAGATCGTGCAGCCTGCAGCACCCAGCCGGCCGATCGAGCGCGGCCTCGCGGGTCCCGGGCTCCTCGCGCACGTGCTGGTGTCCAAGTACGCCGATCACCTGCCGCTGTATCGCCAGAGCCAGATCTTCGCCCGTGAGGGGATCGATCTTGACCGCTCGACCCTCGCCGACTGGGTGGGCGGTACGAGTGCTTTACTCGAGCCCTTGGTGAACGCGATCGGCCGATATGTGCTCGGTAATTACAAGATCCACGGCGATGACACCCCGGTGCCGGTGCTCTGCCCAGGCCGCCGCACGACCAAGGAGGGACGGCTGTGGACGTATGTACGGGATGATCGGCCGGCCGGGAGCGATGATCCCGCGGCGGTGTTCTTCCGCTACAGCCCGGATCGCAAGGGCGAACGCCCTCGGGCGCACCTGGTGAACTTCACCGGCGTTCTCCAGGCCGATGCCTATGCCGGCTTTGACCGGCTGTACGGGGAGAAGATCAAGGAGGCGGCCTGCTGGGCACACGTGCGGCGCAAGTTCTACGACATCCATGCCTCGCTCGCCTCGCCGATCGCGCTTGAAGCGCTCGAGCGGATCGGACGGCTCTACAAAATCGAAGAGGAGATCCGCGGCCATCCGCCCGATGAGCGCCAGGCGGTACGCCAGGCACGCGCGGGACCTGAGCTCGAGTTACTGCACGCGTGGCTGCAAAAGACCGTGACGACGCTGTCGAAGAAGAGCGAGCTCGCCAAGGCGATCCGCTACGCGCTCTCGAACTGGGCCGCACTGACGCGCTACCGCGACGACGGGCGACTCGAGGCCGACAACAACGCTGCCGAGCGAGCACTGCGGGCGGTGGCGCTGGGTCGCAAGAACTGGCTCTTTGCAGGATCCGACGACGGCGGCGAGCGCGCCGCGGCAATCTACACACTCATCGGCACAGCGAAATTGAACGAGTTGGATCCGGAAGGTTACCTGCGACACGTCCTCGAGCGCATCGCCGACCACCCCATCAACAAGATTGACGAACTACTGCCTTGGAATGTCGCGGCCCGCATGCCAGCGCTGCGCATGGCGGCATAACCAGCCGTCAATGTGCCGTCGCCGGACGGTTACGAACGACCGCGAACCGCACCGGAGGGTCTATTCTTACCCGCTACGCCGCTACCCAAATCGCGCGTTTAAGCAGGCACTCAGCAGCGGGTAAACCAGCGGGTAAAACTCACGCGTCATTTCCTAAAAGGCTGATTCTCTTAAAGAAACCGGCGGGGTTCGAGTTCTCCCGGGCACCAACTCAATTTCACTTTCTAGATCAATCACTTAGCTTGCTTATTTTTCGACCGCGGCGACTGAGGCGCGCGATGCGCACTATATGGGATTCGCGCAACGCGTACGCAAGTCATTGCGCGGCCGGCTGAATTGAAGATTGCCCCGCTCAAGAAGTTTCCCAGCCCGCGTGCAGCGTGAGGGTAACTTCTGGCGCCGTTTCTCGCCTGAATTTAGCCCGGATCTTCTGCATCACTGACGCCTCGTAACCTGTGCACTTTCCCGAGCTTCGCAGGTACGCCGATGTTACTCACCTCTGACATCGTTCGCGCAGCAAGACCGTGCGAGCGCCGCTACGTACTTTCTGACGGACAGGGAATGAGTCTTCACGTTACGCCCTGGGGCTCGAAGTGGTGGCGTTTCCGATACCGCTTTCGCCGTAAGGAAAAGATGATATCCCTCGGTGTCTATCCGCGTGTGAATCTCGCCACGGCCCGGCTGCGTCGCGCGGATGCGCGTGGCCTTCTCGCCCGTGGAATCGATCCGAGCGCTTTTCGCAAAGAACGCCGAACAGCGAATGAGCGCACTTTTGAAGCTGTCGCACGAGAGTGGCTCAAGTGCCTCGAGGTGCCAGTCGCCAAAGGGCTAGTCACTGCCGACACGTTGAAGGATGCGACCCGAATCCTTGAGCGACACGTCTTTCCAGAGCTCGGTGTGCGTCCGATCGGGGACATTCGCTCGCAAGAACTTCTCAGCGTGTTGAAGCAGATCGAGTATAAGGGCTTGCGCTACACGGCACACCGCGCCAAGCAGCGCTGCAGTCGCGTATTCCGTCATGCGGTCGGCCTGGGATACGTCGAGCGGGATCCCACACAACACCTGCGCGGCCTTCTCGAGCCGCCGAAGGTTCGCCATCGACCCGGCATTATCGATCCCCGGCGTCTCGGAGAGCTGCTACACGCGATCGACGGCTATGCTGCCCGCGAGGTCACCGGCATCGCCTTGAAACTCGCCCTACTCTTCTTTGTACGACCTGGCGAGCTTCGCAGAGCGCGCTGGGAGCAGTTTGATCTCGAGCGCGCCCAATGGCGGATTCCGGCCACCTGCACAAAGGCACGCGTCCAGCACCTGGTTCCCCTCTCTCGTCAGGCGCTTGAGCTGCTCCGCAGGCTCCACTCCCTCACCGGCGACGGTGAATACCTCTTCCCACTACTCCGCGATTCTCACCGACCGTTGCACGGCGCGGCAATGAACGGCGCACTACAGTCATTGGGGTTCGATCGCAAGGAGGTCACGCCGCATGGGTTTCGCGCCACCGCCTGCACGCTGCTCAACGAGATGGGATGGCCCTCCGAGGCCATCGAGCGTCAAATGGCGCACGGGATCTCAGACTCAGTCCGTCGCCATTACAACTATGCGCAGCATCTGCCCGAACGGCGCCTGATGATGCAGGCTTGGGCCGACTACCAGGATGGACTACGCTCGGCGCAAAATCAGAGCTGTCCCGCCGCCCTGCTCTCACGATTCGTGACGGCTCAATTCCCGCCCGCCCGAACTGTTGAAACAGCCGATCGTTACGGCTTTACCGCTACGACTTTCCCATTTTCCCAGACGTAGATCGGTACGCCGTACATGCGGGCCGTTCGCCGCGCATCCTTGGCGGCACGACGCAGAGCGCGCCCGACCTTCGCAGCCGTCGTGGACGCTTTCGTTCGGGCTCGCTTATCCCTCATTCGCTCTTCTCCAGGAGCCGCGGCTCTCTGCCGGAATTGTCGTACACCGTCCACACATCCGCCAGCCGGCGGTAGATCCGCCTGAAATTGTCCCATCCCCGCCCGAAGCGCCGGACAACATCGGGGCGTGGCACGTCGTGGCCGCCCTCGCGGACCCTCGCGGCGATCCGTCTCAGCGCGAGACGAGTGGACTGAAGTCTCAGGTATACGATTTCGATCCGATATCCAGCCCGCTTCCACGCGCGCATGCGACGCACGTACCCTAAGCCGCTGAGGGTCGTTTCGAATGCAAAATCTACTCGCTCTGCAGCTAGTCGATCGATCTCGCGCAAGACGAGCCGCCCCGCCCTAATCGCAGCGAGTTCCGGCTTGAGCGGCGATAGGCCGGCCGCGATTAGGTCTGCATTCACGAAATGGATGACTCGAGCGTCCTCCGGCAAGTAGCGGTGCGCAAAGGTTGTCTTGCCGGCGCCATTGGGTCCTGCGATTACGATGCAACGAGGTGACTGCTTTCGCCTGGGCACCCGGTCAGCATACGGGCCGCTTGGAGCTGAGGAAAGTGCGCGAGTTACACTGTTGCTGGCAATGCGCTGCTTGTCCTTATATGTCGCCTTCGCGTGATGAAATCCTCCGAGATCTCGCCAACGTAACTACCGCGCTAGCCGTCCTCGAGGGCACGCGCGATTAGCTACAAGCACCGACTGCCGTTCCGTATGGAGCTCGCGGCGACTTACCGACCGCCCGCTGATGGGGTGCACATGCACCTCGAAGCATGCTGAGGCTAGAAAACGGAATCAAAGCTCACTCCCGGCGCGACTCCGTCGTTCTCGACGCTGTGGCCAGACTAATGGACCGACTATTTCCCGGTCAGCTGTCGAATCGCAGTCGGCGTGCGGGGTCGCGGCATTCCTTCACCAGAAACGGCATTCCTTCACCAGAAACGGCATTCCTTCACCAGAAGTAGATAAACGGCCGCTTGTGATCGGGCCAGTACACTTGATCCGCGTCGCGTCCGAGCGCAACCATGCGCAGCGCGTGGTGCTCTTTCGCACGCGCAGGCCGCGTCATCATCGCCTTACGCCAGTGTTTATGCCCGGATTCGCTCATCACCAGCTCGCCGAGCTGTTTCCACAGCTTCGGCTGCCAGCAATCCAAGGTTCCGGCGAAATTGTGATGCGGCGCCCATGCGCCGCCAACTTTCAGTTGACGAATACGCCGGAACTTAGCGACACGCTGCTGCCAGCGTCGCACAGCTCGCTTCGACACAGTAGGCACTCCATTGAGTTAACCTAATGTGTCATCGAAAATTTCCTTTCCGAGTCGGCAGACTTGTTGCAAGTCCGCATGGGTGTGAGTGAGCGCGTGTAGCTTACCAATCCGCCACGTCCGGCAATCTCACGCTGCACCTTACGCTCGCTGTGGTCATGGATGGCGTTGAGATCGGCGCGTGCGCGTAGCGTCCAGATCACCATCCGCGCGTCACCACTGCTCGATCTCGCGCGCGAGCTCCTCGCTCGAAATACCGCGGCCGGCTTCGACGTCCTGCATGCCTTGGCGGACCTTGTTGAGTACGTAGAGCCGATAGACGATCTCATCCATCGGCACGTTGTCGGGCAGCTGCTCGATCACCTCGATGGCGTCCTGCTTGTCACTGTGGGCGTGCATGGTGCTCTCCGATCAGCTTTCCCGATGGCGCGGCTGGGATTATATCTCTCCGCGTTCACCCATCCGCCGGTCAATGAGAGCATCGGTGAGTGGCGCTACAAGCGCTAGGGTCATAAAAACGCGCTCGGACGAACCGCAGTGAACCGCCCCGGACGGATTCTTGTTACCCGCTATGGGTTGGGCAAAAATTCGCGTTTAAGCAGGCGTCTCGCAGCGGGCAATTTGGCGGGTAATTGGAAATGGTCGATCCCTAACTATCTGAATCTCTTACGGAAACTGTGGGGGTTCGAGTCCTCTCCCGGGCACCAGAATTTCCTTATTTTTCAATACAATATTACTCTTTATTTGGGTAATCTCGAGTCTCGTTTCGACTCGAATTTGCGCGGGAACTATAGATGATTCCTGCGCAGCTGACTCTTATTGCTTGCTGCCGACAGAGACGTCGGTGCGTTCGCCTGCCTTCTCACGTAGTCGCTAACGTCATGCGACGTCGAGAACTATCTTGCCATCTGGCCGCGGCCGGGTCCCCTCAAGCATTTCGTGCGCAACGCGCGCATCGCGGAGGGGTAACGTGGCACCGACCCGCGTCCGGAGCCGGCCGGCATCAAGCAACTTCGTTATCTCGCACAGGGCTGCGGTCGTCACCGAAGCTATGAAATAGTCGGTACGGATCTGGCCCTTGAGGGCAAGCGCCGGATCGGGTCGAGACACTGACGAGATGAGAAGTCCACCAGTTCTCACCAGTGAAAAGAGTGCAGCCTGCGAGCGGCCCCCGACCGTATCGATGACGACGTCGGCTCCTTGTGCGAAGCGCGCGTAGTCCGCTTGATTCCTGATGACCTCGGTCGCGCCGAGCGCACGCGCGGTCTCCTCGTCCTTTTCCTGCCGGACGGTGCCCGCTACCCGGGCACCGCGTGAGCAGGCAATCTGGACTGCGAATGCACCGACATTACCCGCCGCACCGTGTACGACTACTGTCTGTCCGTCGGCTACTCGCGCGTGCTCGACGACCATCTGCCAGGCCATCACTGCTGCCACAGGCAGGGAGGCCGCTTGGGCTGGCGCGAGTCCCTGCGGTTTGGGAGCAAGCATCTCGGCCGAGCAGTTGGCGTACTCGGCGTAGCCCGCCGTGTAGAGCGAAGTGGTGGATCCGTAAACCGCTTGAGCGGGCGCGAG
>Ga0306920_100011645_pt1 | contig 11900 bp, 9 predicted proteins | sample flu12Cox44000170_FD_204666 | JGI IMG/M metagenome (GOLD analysis project Ga0306920, IMG submission 204666) | Lab enrichment of tropical soil microbial communities from Luquillo Experimental Forest, Puerto Rico - flux4day.12C.oxic.44.000.170 (v2)... | ecosystem: Environmental > Terrestrial >...
TTCCGCGTCGAACAACAGCCTGCCACAACAAGCCCAGCTATTATTAGTAGTATTATCTGTTTCACGCTTCGGCTCCTGTTCACTCCTGCACTATGCGATACAGGCGTTACGAGGTCGTTTAATACACATCCTAAGATCTGGTCAATGGAGACACTCCGCCTCAGTTGCGTTTTGCTTTGCAAAATTGCGCCGCTCAACCAATCGATGAACCAACGACCCGCTTCACACGATCGCGCTAGAATCGTTTTTGATTACCAGACAGCCGGACAGATGCGCCGATGCCATCGACGATTTCTACACACGCTTCGAAAAATCTTCGGGGCAGAGACACGGTACCCTATTACACCCTTGCGGACGGCGTGGAAGCCGCGTTCATCCTCATAGCCTTCCGGCGCTTTGTGCAATGCTAAGATAACGAGCGCCAGAGAACCCATTCCGGAAATGAAGAGGCCTGCGGCTACGATCACGATGAAAGCTCAAGCATGAGCTGCGCCATTATCAGGCGTTTGGCCTTCTTTGAGATTTCTAGCTTCGTTTCAATTCGGGAACTTACTAGCACAATATCTGACGCGAACGAATATACGGGGACCTGATGAATTCTTTTCGCGCACCATGCCCACGGAGTTTTTACCAACACAATCCGTCAGATTTTGAACAGTTTTGTCAGAATCCTGAACACCCGCTCAGCCATCGACCACTCGCTCCAACCAACCGATTTGCGTTCCACCCACGTTTACGAAGTTCGCCCGCGCAAAGAAAATGCGGCTTTGACCCGATCTCCGATGCGCTGCCATTCGGTCGGCTGATTATAGAAAAGCGATCAGAATGCTCAGGCCGATAACACGCTCTTCATCGGCCTGAAACGTCCAGCGTTACTGCGCTCAACGAAAAGACAAGTGAGACGTAACCCCCAGATGGACACTCTCTGACACCTACTGATTGCCTTTAGGCCGTTGGCTCTGTGCATAGCGTTCACTGGCTTTGCGATTTGGTACACCAAATAAAGATAACACTGGCAACGTGATCGAAATCAGCCGTTGATTCCCGGGGGCGAACGATCTGGATTGTTGGACTCCCGTCGCGGCGAACTCTTGAAACTATCAATAGCTCGTAGCAGGAACAGGTGAGCAATAATTAACAAACTCATGTCGATAATCTAAATACTGTCTGTTAGGTATGCAGCCCGCCAAAAGTAACACCGCTGTCACTCTTTCCATCGGGTCGAACAACTCGTTGTGTATGCCGACGAAAAGCTGACGGCGTTTGTTGAAACTCGAATCAGCGATTCGGGGATCTTGAATCGGGCGGAGGACAATTCCCCACTAGTCCCTTGGTCCACTTCCAGGGCAAAAACGCCCGGCAATTCTCCGAAAAATGAATGATTAGGGTAATCGCTTACTTCATTACCGCTAGAAAGGGTCGTGCTGGCTGTAATCAGCCTAGCTGATGTTAGGGCTAGGCGTTCAATCGCAGCAACAGATCTGCAACCGACGCGGCAAGTGGCTGGCCTGTCATCGCCTCGAAAAACGTGAAGCCCGGAGAAGGGTTCACTTCAAAGCAATACCAACATCCGTCGGCGGTGCGGCGCAGATCAATACCGGCGAAGAGAAGATTCATATTACGCGCCATTAATCGGCATGATTCAGCAACACGCTCTGGAAGGACCGCAGGCGCCATCACCAAATCGTTTCCGCCGCGTGAAGCATAACGATAATCGTCAGCTGCGGATTTGATCTCAATCGCAAATATTGATTCTCCGATTACATGGACGCGAACGTCGGTTCCCAGGATGTATTCTTGAAACTGAGTCGGGCAGTTGCCGACATCAGCCAGTCCAGCCTCGCTTAGCGCAGACAGACGTGAAACGATGCTGCGCACGCCGCTGACAGATTTATAGACCACACTTTTGTGGCGTTTACAGAAACGGCGCACCGCGTCGACGTCCGTGGTGATTAACGTTTCGGGGACTTCAAAGGCGAAGGCCGAGATCAGTGAAAGTCGGTAGGGTTTGGAGTTGTTTGCAGTCATCGCCTCTGGACGATTCACCACGGATGCGCTCGTCAGATTCGCCCAGTCAATCATCGCCACATCTGCTGCCGCCGCACGTACGTAGGCCGGGTCGCTTAACGATGCGATACCACTCGCCTTGGCCGTTTCGAGTGGCCGGATATAGACCGCTCTCACGGCTTTCAAATCGAGCAGCCCGTGCGGTGTTTCAATTTCACCCGAAACAGTTCCGTCGCAGGCGATTTCTAACCGCACCGAAGTTCTTGCGCCGAGTCGCTGGTCTAGCAGAAAAACGTCCGCACCTCGGCGATCCAGTTCTGTGCGCACCGAATCCAGCGGAGCATCGCCTGGCGCTCCCCACAGCAAAATCATTTGGCCTCCACTAAAAGTTTTAAAAGCGCAGCTCGCACTTCTTTGCATGCCAGATCCGGCGCGACGGACGCGCCGCAGATTTTGCCACCGCGAACGCGAACAGCCAGAAACTCGACTTTCGCAATGCGGGCAAGCGTCAATGCAGACAGTTTCTCGCGCTGATTACGGGCGAAAAGTGCATTCGACCCACAAACCACTACAATATGCGCTTGCTTCTGGGTCGGCGAGTTGTCCCATGCGAGACCTGCCTTTGTTGCCGCGGCGCGCCAGTGCAACGCGTCCCATGCGGGGCCGCACAGCGAGTTCGGCGTCGGGCGGTTCACCACGCGGCACGGCAATGCGCTCAACCATGCAACCAAAAATGCGTTCGTCTCGGCGGCAACATAGGCGCGGTCCGCCGAATTGATGCGCACGAGTTCCTCAGCGACAACTGCAGGGCGACGGGTGACCACGGCGCGTAGTTCGCAAATCTTCACGCGCCTTCCGCTGACGATTGCAACCCCTCGCGTCGGATCGCGCGGATAAAATATCCACCCGGGCGCGCACAGATCTTCAGCCGACAATAGCGCGGCGCCCGCGTCCGACCACCCGGCGACGAGTGCTTGAGCCTCAGGGTCTAACTCGCTGGCAAGAACAGCGATCACTCATTTACGTCGCGATTTCTTGCCACTCTTTTTCTCCCTCCGATCCTTGTCAAAGGGCGGAGGAGCATCTGGAGCTTTTTCGGGCATCGGGATCGGAATTATACCGGTTTCAGGTCGTTGCTTGCCTTTGATGAATGACCGCAACTGGCCCTCGATCTCATCGCTGCGCTTGACTAACTGACGGATCACTTCGCCCCAACCTGCTTCACCGAAGCGTTCGCGCCAATCGCCTTCGTTGATCTTGGTGAGATCCTCGAACACCAGTTTTAGCCCCTCGGTTTCCCACTTGATCAGCTCCTTATGTTCCTTGATTTCGTACTTTAGTTCTTTCCAGATCTTATGAGTAACAGCGACCGAGACACAATCGGAAGCGATACCGTTGGCAATGACGCGCAGGCAATAGGAACCCAGCGGAGCGTTGGATGGAACCGTGAACTTGGTCGTATGAATCACCGCTCCCGTTTGAATACCCATGGTCGAATGGTCATGGGTGCGGCAGTAGACGACGGCGTTGGTAGCTGTGTTCGTTAGCTGGACTATTGGGTAGTTAGTCGCCATCGCGCCTTCGTCACCGTAAATGACGGCCTGCGAGAGGCCATTAATTTGCCGTCCATTAAGCACGTATGTTTGGTCGGGATGCAGCGCAGATGGAACCGAGGTTATCGTCGGCTTCCACATGGGATCCGGCGTTCCGTCCGGCGTGTAGATTGCCACGGAAGTAGAGCTGTTGGTGTGCAGCACTTCGCCAGTTGGCAATAGTATCAAGCGAGAGCTAAATGGATTGCCTGAACCATTTGAAGGCGAAGACACTTGAGTCAACGTGTTCGCCACCGGATCAAATTCGTAGAGGTAAAGCGGGTAACCCCACGCCTCGGAAGTCGTTTGGGATGCTTTCGGATCGTAAGGCGCGACGACACAAAGCACTCGCCCGTTAGGCAGCAAGCACGCGGGCGCATCTTTTGCGCCGGTCACTCGGCCTTTCACGACCACCGGAAAATCAGGGCCGGCGGCCCATGACCCGGGTTGGTTGGCAATGGGAGGCGGTGTGTAAAGCGCCGTGTGATTAGTTGCACCGATGCAAAAAGCGCGGCCGTCTGGAAGCGCCAAAGCCGAACCGACTTCGTCGGATGCAGTATCGATGAGTGTCACTGGTGTGTTTCCGGCTGTGACCCATGTATTGCCAGCCATCACATACTTCTCCGCGCGAGGCTGACGATCGCATTCAATACACAACACGGTTTGATCTGGCAGGAGCACCCAGGTTTCCTCTGTGCAACGTGTATCATCCTTTGTTGGTCCCGCCGTCCAGTTGTCGGCAGCCGGATCGTAGATCGCGGTCCTATTTCCGCCGATGTCCCCGAGCAACACTCGCCCATCAGTAAGCACACACGACGGTGTATCTCCGATTTGAGTCCAGCCAGCCGGTGTGCTGAGTGTTTTCCAGTTATTTGTCACTGGGTCGTAAATCTCCGCAGCGAGCAACTCCACCTGCGTGCTTGTTCCGTTGTATTCGCCTCCGGCAATGAACACCCGTCCATCGCGAAGAATGGAACACGCGAAATAAAGTGGCGAGTTTGGGCCGTCTTTCAGTTGGGTCCAAGTGCCGTTGCGATAGCTGCCCGTCGAATCCGGGGTCAGTTTCCACCAATGCTTCGATCCGGAAACTGTGGCGTTGTTTGGCTCATCATGACACAGGACAGTGCCGTCAGTGAGCAACAGCATGGTGCCGGCATTAAAGCTCGGCGCGTTTGTAAGATCTTGCCAAGTTCCAGCCATTTGGTCCTCGCTTTCCGTTTCCCGCCGCGTCGATTCTGTGATTGCAGGTCCGGAAGAGGTGAAGAACTCAGCGGGAAAATGTCCTCCGCCTGATTCAGGTCTGCTTAGCCGCAGCAAGTTTTGTGAAAGTCGCGTTGGACGTCAAGAAAATTTCCCACGACTGAAAACGATTGTCTTAGCGGGCAGAGCCGAGTGGTAAATGTTGGAAACAGAGGTGAGAACACTCCTGTCCACGCAGGCGAGCGGCTCTGCGTTTTTGCGGCTGGAACAGTGCTTACCTCGGCGCTGTAGCAGACGCTTTTCGGATCCAATCGTCTCCTGTGATGAGCGCTCCGCCGCTAAACGGCGGCGAGGATTTCGCCGGGAAAATGGGTCGTAGGACCGCGAGCGCCTGCGAAATCAGCGCAAGCCAGACGAGCGTAATCGCTACTGCACATTTCATGTCGGGTGGTCTTATCAAATTGCAAAAGCGTGACAAGAAAATTCTCGTGTGGTCCTGATTCGTTTGGAACGTCACATCGTTGAGCGAGTCCTGTAGACTATCCCAACCAGATGTAAACAGAGATTCTTCGCTTCGCTCAGAATGACAATGCTGTGGGACCCAAAGTTCGGACGAATTAACGCTAGCTCCGCACTCGCCTTGGTGTTTAAGGATTCAACAGTTTAGCGATTCGACCGGCGAAGCCACTTTCCAGTTTCCGATTTTGCGTTTCCGACTATTTTTCACCGCCGATGCCACAGTTTACTTATCGTGCGCGCAACGCGCAGGGCGGTTTGGTTGAAGGTGTGCTCGACTGCGCAGATCGTGCCGTTGCGATCCGGCAGATTGAATCGCAACACTGCATTCCGATCCGGATCGATATGGTAGAAGCGGCTAAGCCTGCGGAAACAAAAACAAGTGCGCCGCCGCCTGCGGCTCAACGAAAATTGCGGCTGCTTGGCTCGCCGGAAATCGCCACGCCTTCGCAAAGCCTGAAAATCCCGCACGGGCAGCTGCTCATTTTCACCGAGCAGCTTGCGCATTTGCTTCAGGCCGGCATGACGCTGGACGAAGGATTGTCGATTTTGGAAAAGCGGTTGAAACAGCCGCGCGTCCAACAAATGACCCATACCCTCCATCAGGCGCTGATCGATGGCCGCAGTTTTTCGCAGGCTCTGAGCGACATGCCTCGAATTTTCCCGCCGCTGTATGTGAACCTGGTCGCTGCGGGCGAGGCCAGTGGTGCGTTACCGCAAATTCTGCTGCGGTTGGTGAAGCATCTGATGCAGGCCAAGGATTTGCGAGACCGCGTGCAACAGGCGTTGATTTATCCGGCCTTCCTCGCGCTCGCCGGCGCTATTCTTGTCACTATTTTCATCACCTTCATGGTGCCGCAGTTGACCGGATTCATGGCGCAAACCGGCGGCACGCTTCCATTGCCCACGCGCATCTTGCTGCAATTTCACCACGCGATCACCGGCTACTGGTGGGTTGGCGTACTGATATTGGTTGGTGGAATTATCGGTTTCCGTGCCGTAGTTCGCACGCACGAGGGACGGATCGGATGGGACCGGTTCCGTTTGCTGATCCCCGGGTACGGACGGGTGATTCGTCACCGGTATTACGCGCAGTTTGCGCGTACATTGGGAACTTTGATGGAAAACGGCGTTCCTCTGCTGCGCTCACTGGATCTCGTGACTGAGATAGCGGGCAACCGTTTTCTCGAAACGAAACTGGGTGACGTGCGCAAAGCGGTCATTGACGGCGCCACGCTTTCCGCTGCGTTGCAACAGCAGAAGCTCTTTCCGGATTTGTTTACTGACATGATGGCGGTGGGCGAACAAACCGGACATTTCGCCGAAACGATGCAAGCGATCGCCGACGTGTATGAGCGCGAGCTTGATCGATCGGTTGGAGTGATCTCGCAATTGATTCCGCCGGTCATCATTGTGATCATCGCGGTCCTCGTAGGCTTGGTTGTGTTTAGCATCCTGTCGGCAGTTTTCGAAATGACCCACAGCTTGCAATTTCGGCCACACTAAACTCAGAGCTTGCAAACCAGGTTGGGTTTGAAGTAATCTCGCCCACTTAATGTTAACCCGCGCAGCGTTTGCGATCCTTTTGGCCACGGCCTGCCGCGTAAGCGCGCAGGAAGCTTTAACCGACGGTCTCCCAACACCGCCGCCGATGATTGCCGCTCCCCCTCCCGGGGTTGCCGAGCCGCCTCCCACGGTTGCCGAGCCGCTCCCATCGAGCGCATGGCTTGATCTGCGTCAAACGATGTCGCGTAATTCCAAAACGCAGGAGGCGCCCGCTTGGGTCGAAGCACTCACCCTTTTACCCGCCGAACCCACTGAAGGCAGTAACGCGGGGAAAAGCGTTTTCCGCATTCGAGTGACGCCACCCGGCCCCGATTATAAAATCCTTTTCTTCCGATTGTTTTTCGACGACAAACCAAATCAACAGCCGGAATTGGTGGCGTGGGACGAAACCGGCACCCACATTTTGCGCTCGGGCACGCTCGGCGCGGGAATGAATCTACCCAGCTCGGATTCAGTCATTATTCCGATGACCGGCGCTTCCGCGATTGATATCGAAGTGCCCGGTGACGGAAAGACAATTCGGGGGGCGTATCTCGACTGGATGACATCCAGTGAGGTTGTCCATCCGGTGAACGTCGAACATCGTGACATAATTCAGGAGCCGTTTGCAGTTGTTCCTGCGCTGCACGCGCCACCAGAAGACGTCGAAAACTTCGGAACGGTTACTGCCACACTGGCGGCCGAAACAATTAAGCTTGATGCCCGGACTCAACAAAACGCAGTGTTCCAATTTCCGATTGAAGCGGAACCGCTGACCGCGATTTTGACCTTTGAAATCGCCAACCCGCGCATAGACACGCCGCCGGAAATCTATGTCAACGGCCAAGACATCGGGCCTGTTGCGCTCGCGCTGCCCGATCTCGCTGATCCTGGTTACCGAGGCGAAGCCGAGCCGCTCACCACTGACATGCATTTCAACTACACGGGATGGCTGCGCGCTCAGAAAATTGTTCCGGCAACAGTGTTGAAAGTAGGTGCCAACGACCTCGTCATCACAAACGGATCAGGCACCGGCGCATCCGCAATTCGAGCGACGCAAATCCAACTAAAATACATCTGGGACAAGTCGGATTATCTTCTCCGGCCAAGTCCCTAATTTTTACGCTCGTATTTCGAGCGAAGCGAAACATCTGGTTTCGCAAAAATGATCCAGAAATAGCCGGAAATTCTCCGCGGCGCTTAGAATGATACCCCCAAGCTGGCCACTAGCAATTGTTGAAGATCAAGGTAGTGTAATCGCCGCAAAAAGACGGAGGGTCTCCATTTAATTGAGATGAGAACAAAGAAAACACAGCAGGGCTTCACGCTATTGGAAATCATGCTCGTGGTGAGCATCATCGTGATCATTCTGGGAGTGGCGATTTCAAAGCTCGGGAACACGACTGCGATCGCCAAAAGCATGCGCGTTCAAGCGGACATCCAGGCAATTAAAACACAGCTGCAACTGTACGAGAGTATGAACGGATTTTTTCCAACGACCGAACAAGGATTACAAGCGCTGGTGACGCAGCCACAAAACGATCCCAAACCCACCCGTTGGTATCAGTTGTTCAGGGAAATGCCTAAAGATCCCTGGGGCAGCGATTACATTTATCGCAATCCAGGTCTGAAAAATCCGGGCGGTTACGATTTATATTCTGCAGGACCCGACCGTCAGCCTGATACTGCAGATGATGATTGGGGCGGCGGCTAGCATTAAACAGCAAGCTCACAGCTGCGGGAATTTTGCCGGGCCAGGTTTGAGTTCGTCCGGCAAAGACGGCCCGCAGGGCCGTGGGTACAGATTACTGCTTCGCACCCGCGTCAGTCCCGCCAGCGCCCCTGTTCGTTCTTGGACTCCGCTGAATCACGCCACGCGTACGCGGCTGCATTGCGTCACGCGAAGGAATCAACTGTTGTAATTCCGGTGGCACATTGGCGGGCAATTGCGGCGCACGTGTGTTCGGCATGCCGGCGGGATTTGGAATCGGCGCTACGGGAGCCGGTAGCGGCCTAGCTCCGACACCTCCGCCCGGCGACGCTTGCGATAGTAGCGCTTGATTAAACGTAAGCGTCGCAAAATTTCCGTCCTTACTGATTGTCACCTTCGTCCCGCCCACTTTGTCAGACCATTCGATGTTGGCGATGCTGTAACCGTCCACTAGTTCCTTTGTAGTAAGATATTTTTTGAAATTATGATCTGCCGTCGAAGCGATCGTCACCAAATCGCCGTCCTGAGATTTCGCAGCGTTAGCGATGTAGAGGTCCTTTGCGAAATCGGGAGTCGCAGCAGGCGCTGCTACGGCAGTGGCAACCGCGAATGGCGATTGATCCACCATTTTTGAGTAGCGATCGAAGTTGTACTGCGGCGGGAGAACGTCCTCGGCCTTGCTGTAGGTTATTCCGGCCATTGCGAGGATTGTTGCGAGGGTGAGAGAATATTTCATAACTTCACTTCCTATTTATTACTTCTCCTTTTGCCCCGACGCAAACCAGCGGGCGATCTTGAACTTGCCTCGCATCATTGTGGGATCGTTGCCGTCGATCGCGAGATTAACATTTTCAAAAACCACGAACGCGTCCGGACGTTGCACATCGTAAAGAAAATGGACCAGAGGCGGCCATGGGCTTTTGGTTTCGATCGAAGCGAAAACCGTCTGATGATAGGGTGTGGTCTCGCCTGTCCCAATCGCGGGGTTTTCAACCAGAATGTTGTATTTGCCGGCGATTTCCCTGGCTTGATCAAGCAGCGCAGAGGCTTCCGCTGGATCTTTGAGTGGCGGCTGATGCTGCCGCATCCACTCATCGCGTTTCGTCCAGCTGTCCCGCTCTTTCACGTAAACGGCTTGCTCGGCCAGTTTACTTCTCCGGGTGCCGAACTCCTTTTGCGCGCTCGCGACGGCGCCCAAGAGCGAACTCAAAATCCAAAGATTGAGCAGCACACCAACCGTCCCCGCGACAATCCACGAGAGCACACGCTCGCGCGGGTTCATTCGTTGATACCATGCCGGCATCATTTGGGTTTCCCCTCCAGGCGAAATTGCGCGTGATTGTTAGGCAAAATCCTCGGCGCAGCCATATCAAATTGAAACGTTCGCAAATCGCGGTTCTTCTTGATCTTGTCGATGAATTCGTAAGCGAGCGCAGCCGTGTTCGCCTCTCCATCCACGGAAATCTGACGGGCCGACTGGTTATACGAAGTGATGCGTACGTCGGCAGACGGCAGGCTTTCGAACAAATGCTGCAGAATTTCGACCGGGTAGTAATGCGGATCAATCGCCGGTGCAAGCGCTTTCCATTTTGCTTCAGTCGCGCGCACGAACTCCGTCCCAGGCGCGTCTCGCGCAATGCGACGATCGAGGCGTCCCAGCTGAAACCGCAACAGCGCCAGATATGCGAACAGCAAAACGAGGATCGCTAAGTAACCGCCACCTATCCAGACAAGCCGTTTGCGCCATTCCACCTGCCGCATGAGTTGCAGGCGGCGCCGGCGCCAACTTTCCGGCAAAAGATTCAGTTTGACCGGCGCCGGAGGCAGTTCGATTCCGACGATCTCAGTGGGACTGGTCAGAATTCCCTCAACAGTCGCGCGCAGCTCATAGCACGTTTCGTCCAGCAAAACATTCGGATAGGAAGCATCTATGCCTTGCAGTTCGGCGCTTAGTCGGAGTTGCGGTAGTTCTAACTGCAGCTGGTCTCCATTGCGTTCGATTGCTCGCGCCAAGCTGAGCTTGCCGTTCTCGGTCATTGCATATACCAGCATCTCGCCTTCGGGATAAATCAGAAGAGCATTGCCCTTGGGCGCGTAAGTACTGGCGCGCTGCGCGGCATACACGGTCACCTGCCGTGGAATGTAGCCGCGGTTCAGGAGCGGCGAAGCCACCTCGGCAAGTTGCTCGTTCGTGATTGCAATCGCAGAAACGACGCTTTCGGTTTCGTTTTGTGCGATCAATTCAAAATCGCTCGTCACTTCGTCGGCAGGAAATGGCAGCAACTTCTCGATCTGAAGACGAATCATCTCCGGAAACTCCGCCGGATCGACGCTCGGCAGACGGAACCGTTGTGCAATTACCGCCGATACGGGTAAGCCGAGAACAAACTCGTCGTTCGCAGTAAGTAGAGGCACTGCTTCTTCCAACGTTTGCAGTTTGCGAACTGTCCACGAGCCGTTTTGCTCAGTTGTCGCCGCAGCGGCTTTGCCCGGACCTCCATTGATGCGCGAAGACTTACGGGCAGGCGGCGATGCGGGCGCGGTCGAGCGCACGAAATTCCAGCCGTGAGAAGTTGGAATAATGAAAATGGATGGCATCCCGGTCTGAATATTAAAGCTCCTTCCAAGTGATCACTTGAGGGCGGCCAACGCCTGCTGCCTGCTTGAGCACCAGCATCTCCACCGAACGCGAAACGTCGCCCGATTTTCCGACGCTGACGATGCGAAATACGGGGTTCTGGCTTTTAAACACGATCAGGTTTTGAATTGCATTAGCCTGCGCTGATTTCGCAGTCCCAGTTTGGACGGCCGCAAGGCCAAGAAGAGAAAAAGCCGTTTGCTGGTCCATTTGAGGATCATCGACTGTTCCATCGAGTCCATCCGGTCCACGCCGCACCTGAAGGAAACGATCGACGAATTCATCCGGGATACCTAACGCGCGTAAAACGTCGCGCGAGGCGTACGCTGCGTCGATCTGCTGACAGCCACCAATGATCGTGGTGAAATCTTCGTCCCATCCCGGATGAGAGGTGTATTCAGTCCATCCAAAAACCTTTTTCAGTTCGTCCACGGAAGTAAGCGGCGCATGTGGCGGATGATAGTCGTCAGTCTCCTCCGGCGCATTCAAGCGATGCAATCCTGTAGTCGGCGTTATCCAGTCGAGCAGAGAATCCATCATTACGTCGAGATCATTTAGTTCTACGCCTTTTATGTTGAGATACTGGCGCAGCGCCGCTATGAGCACAGGGTTCTCTACTCCGCCCGGCGCCAGCAAGTTCAAGTTAAAACGACCACACTCGCCACTCATCTGGACATCGTAACTTTCGTTG
>Ga0306920_100011647_pt1 | contig 11900 bp, 8 predicted proteins | sample flu12Cox44000170_FD_204666 | JGI IMG/M metagenome (GOLD analysis project Ga0306920, IMG submission 204666) | Lab enrichment of tropical soil microbial communities from Luquillo Experimental Forest, Puerto Rico - flux4day.12C.oxic.44.000.170 (v2)... | ecosystem: Environmental > Terrestrial >...
AACTTTATTCAAGATTGCTTCGCAAGGGTTCTCCTCCATCAACGGAACGTGCTTGTGGGCGGCAGCATGGAAGACGATTTGAGGATTGAATTCCATGAAGACTGCCTGCAATCTCTCCTCGGACCGAATGTCGACAATTCTAGGCTCGATCTTGACCTCGCCATCTAGGGCAAGTAGCTCTTGTTGCAAGTCATGGACCGCGTTCTCGTCCTTATCTAGCAGGGCGACGGACCGTGGCCTGACGCGCATCAATTGCCGAACCAGTTCAGCGCCAATGGAGCCTCCAGCCCCGGTGACTGCAATCCGTCTGCTGGAGTACATTTGTCGAATCATCGGTTCATGCCGAGTTATGTCGACTGACTCGCGGCCGAGAAGGTCCTCGATCCGAACGTCGTGAATCTGTTCGATTCGGGCATGGCCGAGCAGAAGCGCTTGCAAGTCAGGAACGACCTTCAGAGTTGCAGAAATCCGTCGACATTCGGTCAGGGCCTTGCGTACTACATCTGGCGGTGGCGAGGTCATTGTGATGACAACCTGATCGACGCGGTGAGTAGTAGCGATTCTTTCCAGGAGGTCGCCACCGCCCAGCACCCGAGTCTCGGCGATAACCGTACCAACCTTCTGGTTATTGTCATCAAGAAAGCCGACGACCTCCACGTCAGCGCGGTTTTTCGCGTCACGTGCAAGAGCAATGCCCGCCCTTCCTGCCCCATAGAGCAGCACCCGCTTCGGTTCCCGAACCAGGGCCGATCCCAACCGTTCTCCACGCTCGTACTGGATTCGGCGCAGGGCGCGCGCGCCCACGGTGCCCGTAAAGCAAAACAGGAAATCCAGTACGATCACTCCCAGCGGCATTTTCATGTCGCTTGAAAAACTCCAGGAGGCGGGATAGAAAAGGCGCAGCCCGACCAGCATCAGGCTGACGACCGCGAGGGACCGGGCAATGGCCAAGCCCTCCGGCAGAGATATGTAGCGCCACACGAGACGGTAGATTTCCGACACCCAATTGACAATGAGGCGAGCAGCAACGACATAGGGCAGAAACAACACAAACTGCTTCGTCTGCGGCCACGCTGGCCAGCTCTCAAATCGAACCAGATAGGCCCCAGCCAGGGATGCGGCAAAGATGCAGGCATCAATCAAGAGCTGGTTCGCTCGGCTGTACAGATTGAAGAGGCGCTTTAAGTCTCTTGACATCTTCTCTCCTTCAGCGGGAAATGGGCCGCCTCGATCATGCCCGGAGTGTTATTTCAAGTTCGTCGGCAAGACTCGTCGTCAACGCCGGAGGTTCTGCCAGCGAAGAACACACGGCTTGCCGCAGTTCGATTGAGGGTAGAAATCAAGCTAGCCTAGGTTGCGACGGGTCCCAGGAAGGCCCCTTGGCGGACCTGAATAACCTGGTACCGAATCACGGCCGAGCATCGTCCTGAAGATGATGCCTAAGTCAGAGATAAAGGTCCGACGCCGTGAGTACTCGACGGAGAGATGCAGCTTATACGGCAGGATTTGAGTCACATAGTGTTTCTCCACATCTTCGACCGGCATGGAGCGTTCCTCTTGTCGATAGACCACGGTCGCCGGATCGGTGATTCCGGGGCGGTCGGCGAGAATGATCGCATATTGCTGACGGAACATCTGCACATACCGCTCGAGTTCCGGGCGCGCCCCCACCAGTTGCATATCACCTTTCACGACGTTGAACAGTTGCGGCAACTCGTCCAACTTAAATCGGCGCAAGATCTTGCCTACGCGCGTAACCCGTGCGTCACAGCGCGCGGTCAGTGGAGCGAGCCGGTCGGCGTCAGGTACCATACTGCGAAACTTCAGGAGCCGAAAACCACTGAAGCCCTTCCCAACGCGAAGTTGAGAATAGAATACAGGGCCGCCGTCCTCCAGCTTGATGGCCAGCGCCAGGATCGCAATAAGAGGCGAGAGGAGGATTAATCCGATCGCCGCACAAAAGACGTCAAAAGCTTGTCGCACGACAAGTCTCCCACTCGTGCTGAAAAAGGTGCCTGTTTCTACATTTGGTAACCGTCGGAGCCGCGGTCTTGTATCACGGCACGGCTTCAGCCGTGCCGAAAGGAAGTACGGTCGCATGAAAATGGGCCTTTAGATTAGGCCCTGGCGGCGAACTGCCCCAGCCCCAAACCCGTCTCGGGTCGCGTGGCCGGTCTCAGCACGCCTACGGTCGTGTCCTGACGCTTGCACCCCGATGTGACGCGAACTTGCGTCACGAAGTACTAGTGCGGAGCGTTGAGATCGATGATAGAAACCGTCGACACGGGGACCGGAATCGTCTTGCCGCCGAACACGAAAGAGAGCCCAGGTGTATGAGAGCCATTGTAGGTCACGAACAAATCCTGCCCTTTGTTATCGACAAAATGCCGCACAGCCAAGGGTACATTGGGACGGGAGGGGGAAAGTTTCAGGCCCGTGAGATCCAAGCCCTTGGTGTCCCAATAGACCGGCCGGCGGTTCCACCAGTTGACCTTCTTGTGCTCCTCGACCATGATGGGCAAAAGGCTGCTATAGCCGTTGTGGGGGATGTTGTAGTATTGCTCGATGGGCACGTCAAATTTTGCACCGAGCAGGAAAGCGAGAATTTCATCCCCGTTGTCACAGATGGTTGCGTTGGTGCAGTAGTTGTCCCAACCACAATTTATCAAGCCTTGTTGTTTCGATTCCGTTCTCCATGAAGCTTGATCGCCCCAGAACCAAACATCAGCCGAGTTCTTCCCCTCGTAAACCAGCCGGTCATTGAGCAAATAACGCCCGAACTGGGGAACCGTAATCACATGGGCAAATAGGGCCATGGGAGATGGCGGGTCCGACACCTGCCCATTCGGGGCTCCACACACGGCGCCCTCCAGAGCGCCGCTGATGAGCGCGGCCACCGGATAAGCATCGACCGGCCTTTCCGCCAGGACGTCCTGAGCTAGTGACCCGTTATGGAACAACTCGACGAGCTTCCCGGGATCACCCGAATAGATTCCGGCGTTCAACGTATCCGCAAAACCGCTAGTGTTGGAGTGATACATGGTTTCGTTCTCGCGGATCCAATCCATTGTCCACTTCTGGCCCTCCGGCGTGTCCAAGTACACTGGTGGCGTGCTGTTGGCCGACTGGATGGTGTAATATCCCAGATGGTAGCCGCCGCCACCAGTGGCTACTTCTTTGGCAAAATTGGGCAGGTCGGGCAGTAAACGCGAATCTATGCCGCGAACATCGGGGGTACATCCCACTTGCCGCAACGCGCATTGCTGGGCCCAAAACTCGATAAGCGGGAAAGTGGATTTCCATTGGTTCCAGGTGTTGGAGATGAAGTTGCTGCTCTGTGTGAACGAGGAATAGACCGGCGTGAAGACATGAAGTAGCCCTTCACCTTGCCACATCCAGGCTGGAGGGTAGGAATGGTCGATAGGCTGCTGGTTAAGCCATCCACGGTATAGGTCCAGAGCGGCCTGCCAAGGCAGAATATGCTGCGCGGCATCGCCGGGAACCTGAGCAAACAGCGTCTGGTAGGTGGCGCTCGTCCCGGCGGCGATCAGGGGTTGAGACGGGTTCGGAATATTATGGTAAAAGAGCACTATTCTTTCCCCGCCAAAACAGACGTGGACCGCTTTGCTGGGCCAATTCTCCGCCGCCACGATAAACGCTTGATTAGAGTCGGCCAGAACGGCCAACGGGGCCGGATAGTTGGCGGCGTATAGTCCTCCAGTCCATTTATGCCCGGGCGTCGAAGGCTCCTGATCATAGGCGGTGGCTTGGCGCGCGATTCCGAAGACCTCCATCGAATAAAAAATCTCGTTTGCTTTATCGCCTAGCGTCTGCCGCTTGATTTCCCAGGGGAAAAAGAGGCCGCCGATATTCTGCTTGGCTGTTATGGCCAAACTCCATTGGTTATGGCCTAGAGCCATCATGGTCGCGCTCAGAACGTTGTCTTCGACATGGTATTGATTCTGACCCACCTTCGTGAAGTTGGAATAAACGCCGCTGGGATAAGCCGAGGGCGCGCTGGTTAGTACGTATGTCGAATTGGTGATAGCAAACACCGGCATCGCATCGATGGCGAAGGATGTGCTTGGAATGAGTAGAAGAGGCGTGAGCAAAAGGAACGCCGCTGATAATCGAACCAGCTTATCAGTCATGGGATTCTCCTCTGTTCTGAGGGGTGGTGTTCGTCGTCTGATAATCGCAAGATCGCCCAATAATCCGACTCGCCGTCGAAGGCCGGGTTTGGACGTTTTGCTCCTTCACACACCGAATCATATTTCTCTCCATTGGAGCCGCCTGAGTGGCCCTTCAGCTATTCGCGATCGTCGCCGGTACAGGGTCCCTTTGGTCACCGACGGCCTCGCGTAGCAGTTGGTAGAACTCGCGGCAGGCTGACTCCTTGGAATGGTGCTGTGCTACATAGGCGCGGCCGTTGGCGCCTAGTCGCCCGCGAAGCTTCTCGTCTCGATAGAGCTCCAGAATCGCCCTCACAAGGGCTCGTGGGTTATCCGGCTCTACGGATACGCCGCACTCTGCCCGCTGGATTAGGTCCCAGGTGTCCGTGCCGGAATCGATGGTGGCGATGACCGGACGCGCGCTGGCCATGATGGAATAGACCTTTGAAGGCACCGTGTCCGCTCCGAACCCTTTCTTCACCGTGTTAAGCAGAACATCTGCTGAGGCGAGGACCAGCGACAGACTCGCGCGGGGTTGAAAGGGGATGAACTGAACGTTGTTAATGCCCGCCCGCTTAACCAACTCCTGCAAGGAATGCTTCACACTTCCGTCGCCGACAAAAACGAAGCGGATCGAAGGTTCGTCGGCCAGCCATCTTGCCGTCTCCACAACTTGCTCAAGGCCTTGGGTCGAACCCAGGTTGCCCGCGTACATTACTACAAATGAGTAGTCGAGATTCCACTGGGCGGAGAATACATTGCGCCTCGGCATCGGCCGAAGAAGATCGGTGTCGATCCAGTCGCAGATCACGGCCAGTTTCGACCTTGGGACCCCTTTGGCCTCGAGCTGTCTCTTGTAGCCTTCGGAAAGGGCACGGACATAGCGCGCCTTTCGGCAACACCATCGCTCCATCCAATCCAGGACCCTGATTACCGGACGATGACGAAAGTAGCCCAGCTTCACACCAATGTCAGGGTAGATCTCGTGCATCGAGTAGACCGCAGGTTGACGCAGTAACAAGCTCAATACGAAAAAGGGAATATAGGTCTCCAAAGCCGGGCTGCTGACGAATAACACGTCTTGGCGCCGGCCCAGCGCCACGACGGTCGCCAGCACTTGATAACAGACGAAACTCAGAAGCCGGAAGGCCAGCCGGCGTCGATCCAGGCTGGGGACCCAAACGCGAGTAACGTCCACTCCGTTTCGGTTTTCCCGCCACGCCAACCGGCCTCGGTAGTCCGAAGCGACCGACCCGGTAGGGTAATGCGGTACCGCACAAACGACAGACACCGTGCAACCCATCCGCACCAGTCCCTCGCACAGCATTTCATAGAGGGCGGCGGAAGGACCCAAGTCGGGAGCGTAGTACGGCGTCACGAACAGGACTCGCATCGGGATTTACCTCTCGGTTAAAACGCGGGCCAACCCCTGTCCAACCCGGGCTCGATTCTGAGTAGAGAAATGCGAGTCTATGGTGCGCCCCAGCCCTTGGCGGAACGGCGCTTGGGCTCCCGTCCAAAAAGTTTCATCGTAACCATCACAGCTTGCTGGTCAGCGCCTTCCGGTGCTCCCGCACATTGGCGATATCGAGGACCGCCTCGATCACATCCTCCACATCTCGATCTTGCATCTTGGGAGACAGCGGCAGAGACACCATCCGCTGATATTCGCGATAGGCGACCGGAAAGTCATCGGGAGAGTAGCCGTATTTGTCCCGATAATAAGGATGGATGTGAACGGGAATGAAGTGAACTGAGGTCGCGATGTTGGAAGCTCTGAGTTTCTCGATGAACTGCTCGCGCGAGAGACCGAGAAGCTCGGAATTCAGACGCAGCACATAAAGATGCCAGGCGTGCTCTACCTCAGGACGGTGGGCAGGCGTCTGAAACTCCTCCATCCCGGAGAAGGCCGCGTTGTAACGCTTAATGATAGCCAGCCTTCGGGCGTGGAAGCTCGGGAGCTTGCGCAGTTGGTACAAGCCCATGGCGGCCTGAATGTCCATCATGTTGTACTTGAATCCCGGCCGCGTCACCTCATAGTCCCAGGAACCGTCAGCCCCATAGCGTTTCCAGGCGTCGCGACTCATCCCATGCAGGCTCCAGATTCTTGCCTCGTCCACCAATTCTGGCCGAGCGACCAGCATCCCGCCCTCTCCGGTCGTCATGTTCTTGGTGGCGTAGAAGGAGTAACAGGTCAGAATGGGGACCCCCGCCGAGCCCAGAGGTGAACCAATCAGTCGGCCCTTGTACCGCGCGGGTAACGCATGGGCCGCATCCTCGATTACAGCCAAGCCGTATTCGCGGGCGATCTCCAGAATCGTGTCCATCTCGCAAGGATGTCCGTACAGGTGGACCGGGATGATAGCTTTGATCCGAGAGCCGTCCCCTTTTCGCTTGAGCTCCTCGAGGGTTTTTCGAAGCTGCGCCGGATCAATGTTGAGCGTGTCCGGTTCAACGTCCACCAGGATCGGTCGCGCCCCGACATGCTCAATCACGTTAACGCCGGAGCAAAAGGTCATGGGCGTGGTCAGAACCATGTCGCCTGGCCCGATACCTAGCACTATAAGGGACACATGGAGCGCGGCCGTGCATGAAGTTAAAGCCAAGGCCGCCGGAGCGCCGAGCATGGCGGCGAACTCCTGCTCGAAGCGCTTCACTTTGGGACCGGTGGTGATCCAGTCAGAGCGCAGAGTCCCCACCACTTCCGAGATCTCTTCCTCGCCAACGAGAGGTGGACAAAACGGTAGTAGTCTAGCGCGCACGGTGTTTCTTCAGCCTGCCTGGTTTATAGACCAGACTGCACATCAAACGTCAGCAGCCCTTCGCTGACGAGGGCCGTAACAAAAGAATCGCGAATTCGCTAAGAAGCCAGCGGGGTTTCTCTGGTTTGCACAACCGCAAATGCCTTGCGCCACAAATCGCTCCGTGGGTTTCTTTGTGCCATCCACCGGATGAGCTTGTTGCCGCCCAGGGAGAGCAGGGGCGTCAAAAGTGGATTGAAGGCGACCGATTCCCCGAATGGCTTGAGTTTAAAACCCATACTTAGTTTGAAGTGATCCAAACCCGGCGTAGGTTCCAGAGATTTCAAACCGTAAGAAACACAAGCAATCTCAATGGAGGAGAGTTTCAGTTTGGTCACGGCAAAAGCGAGAGCGTTGTTCGGATGGCAGCCCAAGAAATCTTTGGTCGAGTACTGTTCTAGGATGCTGAAGTAGCCCTCCACAACGGCGGTCAACATAAAGGCCGCCAACCTGCCTTTGACGAAGGCACCCCAGGCTTCAAAGCCAGGAACCCTTCGGGCGGCCTTACAGGTGCCAACCCACTGCGTGTGGGTCTTGGCCTGCTGGCCTCTTCCCTGGCGCTGAAGCGTATCTTCTACCAGTGAAAAACCATGCTCCAGCAAGTACTGGAACTCGACCGGCTCGATGCTGCAGTTTTCCAAACCTCGGCGCGTCTCATTGCGCGCCTTCTTGTCGAGCTTGGGAAAGTCGTATTCTCGGTCAGAGCAAATGAAGAGACCTCCGTCGGTACCGGCCGGGTCATGGAAGCGGGCGGCGGCGGCAGGGCCTCCCAGAAGGACACGCCTCAATTCTCTTCGCGAGGGTGTGAAAGTACGATGATAAGGTACGCTCATGAAAACCAGCGGCTGAGGGTTATACCAAAAACAACTCTTCGTTTCGATCACTTGGTGTCCCTGGATCTGCCAGAACTCCGCAAAATGGGCGGCATCCATCGGTAATCCTTCTGCACAGAGTGTCGCTATGGAGATTGCCAATTGACGACTAACGAGATGGCTGTGAGAGCGTGCCCTTCTTCAACTCGTCGGTCGGCAATCGGCAGGCGAAGAGGAATCTACTGTGGCTCTGTCGTCCCTTGGGCGCCTTCTCGCTCAAGCAGCAACGCCGCTCTCCGCAGCATTACCTTCTGCGGGTATTTCCGAGCCATCCAATCAATAATCTTGCGGCCGCCAAGCGAGAGCCCAGCCCTCAGGAGAGGGTTGTACACGATGCGCTCGGCAAATACTTGGCGCCTGTACCCCATGCGTAACTTGTAGGCGTCCAGCCCGGGGGTAACGGGTGATTCGGCGCCATAACACAAAGAGGAGACCAGCGGATCGGCCAGCTTCCATTTGGTTACCACGAAGGTCAGCGCGTTATTAGGATTATACTTCAGGTAAGCGGTGGCCGAGCTGCCGTGTTGGAACAACATCCAGTCTCCGACCAAAGCCAGCACTGAGAATGCCGCCAGGTTTCCGTCCTTAAACGCGCCCCACGCCTCAAACCCCGGGATTTCACTGGCGACTTGACAAAGCCTTTGCCACTGCGTTTCGGTGATGGAGTTCACGTCCCTCCCTTGGCGTCGAAACGTTTCCTCATTGAGTCGGTGTCCGTGGCGGCCTAAGTAAGTGAAGTCGACCTGCTCGACTTTGCAGTACTTAAGGCCCTGCCGTGTTGGCGCGCGCTGTTTATGGTGAAGGGAGGAAAAGTCGTAATTTTTGTCCGAGCACACCAAGATGCCGACTTGTCGCCGGCTCTTTCCAGCCTCCGTGGGAAACCGCAAAGCTGCCGCAGGTCCCCCCAAAAGCACGCGCGCCAGCTCTCCCTGGGAAGGTGAGACCGCTCGATAGTAGGGTAGGCTCATGAAAAGGAATGGGCGATGAGAATACCAAAAACAGGTCCTGGTCTCAATGACCTTCTGGCCTTGCCTCAGAAAAAACTCTGCAAATTGACCTTCTGTCATGAACCCGACTCGGATGGGCTACCACTCTAGCGCACACTTCCAGCCAATTTCTTTCCATTCCTGCCCGAGTGGCGGCGCCACAGCGTGTCAAGGCGGAGACTCAGAAAATCGCGAATCAGTGTGATCAAGCCTTAACACCCAGATAAAGTTCTCTTCCGGCGATCGAGAATTGTCCTGCGCTAGCCTTGAACACCAGCCAAGCCAAGGCGAAGTAGAAATCGTGATAGGCCTGTGCCAGGCTTCGAACGCTGACGGAGGCTCCGGGGACCATCTTGAGCACCCGGAAGCCGGCGCTTTCGAAGAGGAGCCGTATCGTCGAGGGAGAGAAATAATAGAGAATGCCGGAGATGGCAAAGAGCCTCTCCCACCTGCCTTCCAGCAGCCAGCAGAGGAGTCCCTTGTCGCGCCACTTCATTGCTGTAAGTCCCGGAATTTCCACCGCCAGGAGGCCATCATCCTTCAGAATGCGACGGATTTCGACAAGGTCAGCCTTGGGGTCCGGACTGTAGTACAGGGCGTCCATGACCGTGACCACATCAAAGAAGCGGTCCGGGTAGTGCGCCTCACGCAGCGTTCCGCAGAATACTTCCGCATGATACTTGTCCCGCGCTGCCTCCACGCCCATGGGGGAAGGGTCCAGCCCATGGAGGCGCCAGTTGGCATCCTTGAAATTCTCGAAGAAGTTACCCGTGGCACAGCCGATGTCAAGAAGCGCCCCACCTTTCTTGACTCTCTTGATGGCCTCCGCAGCCTTGCTGAGCGCTCGCTGGCGGCGGACGAACCATTCGAGTCCGGTTTGGGGAACAAACTCAGTCTGGAAGTCTTTGAGCTCCCCGCTCGTAGGCCGCGGGTTCCGATAGAGCAAGCCGTCGTTTCGGCAGCGAACGATCTGTGCCGAACCTTCGCCGCGGACGAACACTTCTGTCTGATCCTTCAGGCAGATGATGCAGTCAACGCGCTCAGACCGATCGTGCATGAGTCCGGTGACATCAGATCCCGCAGAGGGTTTCTCCGTGAGGTAGCAGGGAGAACAAGAGCCCCCAAGACTCCGAGCCGCAAACGCCCCAGGAGTTGTTCGCAGTAAGCAGAAGGCACAGGCAGCCTACGGCCAGCCGTCATCGTCCGCTTTCTCCGCTACCACACAGGCGGTGGCGTGGTAGTGATACAAGGCTTCGGTGTTGGCTGCTTCCTCTGCGCCGGCACGAGCCCACTTCACGCAGCGACCGAGGAACCAAAACTTCGGAACCCAGAATTCGGACACAAGGAGTCGGAAACCACCCAACAGATCCACGAGTCGAGACATGTCGTACCAACGCTCAAACCCCTCAATGACGCGTGTTTGGCCTGTGAACGGCGTCGTCAGGATGACTTGGCCCCTCGGCTTCAAGAGTTGACGCACTTTTCTCATTGCCACCCTGTCACCATCCTCCACCACAGGATCCCCGTAATGACCGAAGCCGACGTGCTCGATAGTCGAAAGCAGGATAACGGCGTTGAAAACGGCGCGGCCAAAGTCCCATTTCAGGAAATCGCCCTGTGCCAAGCTTAGATTCTGATGTTTCCCAGGATAAGGCAGGACATCGCACACCGTAACAGCGTTGCCCTCGTGGGCTAAGTCCCAAGCCAGAGAGGATCCCACACCTCCGATATCGAGAAGCTTGAGGCCGCGTCCGGGGATATGACGTTTGACGAAGTCGGTTTCCACGTCGCGTTCCGACCTTCCCCCAAGCCGGCGAACAACCACTCGCTCCAACTGCCGAAGCCTCACCCCAAATCGATTGTTTGGAACGTAGCTTTTCCCCGCTTGATGGAGGATAGGGTCGCCCTGGCTTGCCGGGCGGGTATTAGCGTAAGCCAAGGGCACGCCTCCCATCCGCGGGAGCCGACACTGTTCCCGTCACGACTCCCACTGGGATCCCTTTCTTTTCTGGACGAGGTAGTTGCCGATGGCGAGGACGTCCATCTTGGTCCGCAAGAAGCACTCGACAGCTTCTTCGGGCCGACAGACGATGGGCTCATTCTCGTTGAACGAAGTGTTGAGGACCACCGGAACACCCGTGACTCCCTGAAATTCCTTGATTAACTGCCAATAGAGCGGATTCTGTTCCTTCTCTACGGTCTGCAGCCGCCCTGTGCCGTCCACGTGGGTGACGGCTGGAATCTCCGGCCGCTTCTGCCCCAGCACTTTGTAAACCTTTAGCATGAAGGGATCGGGATAAGTCTGGTCAAAGTAGTGGCCCACAGAATCCATCAAGATCGAAGGCGCGAAGGGGCGGAATTTCTCTCGGTGTTTGATACGTGCATTAAGGATATCCTTCATGTCGGCCCGGCGCGGGTCGGCAAGGATGCTGCGGTTGCCCAGAGCCCGCGGACCCCACTCCATATCACCCTGGAACCAGCCCAACACTCTCCCTTCCGCGATGAGGTTCGCAGCCAGTCGAGCCATTTCGCCGAGGTCGTGGGTTTCATAGGCCAGATTGTGCTGGCGGAGGACGCCTTCCACTTTGCCATTGGTGAAGCGGGGCCCTGTGTAAGCATGATTCATGACAAAGCCGCGGGGTTTCCCTAGAATCTGATGGTAGATATAGTAGGCCACTCCCAGCGCCGTGCCCGCATCATTTGACGCGGGTTGAATGAAAATATCTTCAAAAGGGGTCTCGGGAAGCACCCTCCCGTTAAACGTGCTGTTGAGCGCAACACCTCCAGCCATGCACAAAGCCTTCAAACCCGTGACTCGATGGAGGTGGCGGACGACATGAAACTCACCCTCTTCCAGAATGGCCTGCGCGGACGCCGCCATGTTGGCGTAAAGCGTCGTGATCTCACCTCCTGGCAGGCGTGGCGACCCAAACTTGTCCGCAAACTTCTTCGAGTAGATTGTTCGCAAGGCGGGTGACGATCCCTCCCAAGTCCAATCGATCCCTTCCGACCAGTGAACAAAGTAATCCAGATCAAGCGCAAATCGTCCTGAAGGTTTTAAGCGCACGA
>Ga0306920_100011648_pt1 | contig 11900 bp, 9 predicted proteins | sample flu12Cox44000170_FD_204666 | JGI IMG/M metagenome (GOLD analysis project Ga0306920, IMG submission 204666) | Lab enrichment of tropical soil microbial communities from Luquillo Experimental Forest, Puerto Rico - flux4day.12C.oxic.44.000.170 (v2)... | ecosystem: Environmental > Terrestrial >...
CATTTTGCGTGGCTGCGCTCGCCATCGAGTGTGTCGCTGCCTCGCTTATCCAGCAGCGCAGGGACTTGACCGTGGCTCTTTCATCTCGTGACCATAGCGCTCACAACGTTAATGCGGTCGAGCAGCCAACCAATCTAGAAAGCAGCTCACCTAGACGGAGATAGATCTACTTTATCGCTCAGATGACGGAATCCGAGAATACTGTTTTGCCCTGGAGGTATCTCCGTCCTTTCGCCAATCGATCAGGGGCTGTTTCAGATCTATTCTTCGACCAATTGGTTAGCTTTTGGCGGGCCTTCCTATCATCCTTGGCTGGTTTGAGCGGCCTTAGACGGGCAATGAGGGGGCAACCCGCTGTGCCCCGAAATCCGCTAAACTATAGCTATTTCAATAGGTTGTAAAGCTACAAGGTGTACGGTTTGACGATTTCGGGCCCCCGCAACCATGAACGACGAGGGGTTAGCGGGCGTTGACGCCGCTAACCCCTTTCGTTTACCCAGACTTCACCAAGGAATTGGTTACGTATCAGCCTGGCGCTAGAATGCCGACCCAGTCGAATCCAGACTCTCCGAAAAGGGTACGCAAGGGTCGTCCGCCGGGAGGCAGGAGGTTTCATGAACGCTAACGAGCTCTTCCTACTCCAGCACGCGAATGTCCATTCAGCCGCTATCGGGGGCAATCCGGCTTCGGCCGCCGAGCGGACGTTCGGCAGCATCACGGACGAGCAAATGCGGATCCGCCCGCATGAGCGCCTCAACTCGGTGGCGTGGGTGTTGTTCCACATCGCCCGGTGTGAAGACATCATCGTGAACGCCGTCATCGCCAGTCGATCGCAGGTCTTCGGCGACGCGTGGGGGCGAAGGCTCGGCGTTACCCGCCCGACTTTGGTATCGGCATGACCAGCGCGGAGGTGACCGACCTGACCGGGCAGGTCAAGCTGGATGCGCTCCGGGCGTATCGGGGCGAGGTGGGCGCACGTACGCGGGAAATCGTTGCCGCGTTCAAGGATGCCGACTGGCAGGGGATGGTGACCACGGAGGACCTCGAGCGCGCGGGTGCGCAAGGTGCCTTCGGCTCGCGCCGGGAGCTGGTGGTCAAGGTCCAGTCCGGCCGCCCGCGTGCCGGCGTGCTGAGCGCCCTCGCGATATTTCATTGTCTCAGCCACATGGGTGAGGCGCGGGCAACTGGAAGTCGAATGCGAATTCGATCGTGCCCAGGTTCATCCTGGTCAAAGCAGTGCAGGACGCTGCCGAAGAGGCGATCTCAAAGGAGACTTCGGCGTACGGAAGGATCGTTAGCCTCATTGTGGAGCGGCGGATCATGCAGCGGCCGGAGATTCTTGATCTTAAGACGCGAATCGAGGAGGTGCTTCGACTCTTCCGGCCTGACCCTGGCCACCCGGAGCGACAAGCGGAGGAGATACGAGATGTCGAGCAGCGGATCAATACACGGCTGAACGAGGTCGTTGGCGGCATCGTCAGCATCGAGACTCTGGAACCAGATATCCGACCGGTGCTCCTGCCGAGCACTCGGCTGGTGCTTCGTGATAGAGAGGACGGTGTCAAGACCGCCGTGGGCCATCAAGGGCACGGCCTACAACGAACCTTGATCATGACGCTGCTACAGATTCTTGCGGAGATACAGATCGAACGGTCTCGCGGGGACGGCGGAGGTGCGGGACTCCAGCCTCGATCTGGTTTCGACCTGGTTGTCGCTCGACAGTTGTACACCGTCCTGACCGGCGGCAAAGCGCAGGGTCACGTTGGAACGCGCTCCCCTCAACGTCTTACCGGGCGACAGGCGAAATGTCGGTAATCCGGTGAGATTGGCGGTTACGACGATGTCGCCAACGGCCGCGGCATCGGCGGCGGCCGCTGTCAGTTCCGGGGCAGTTGCAACCTGACGTTCCTGGTTACTCATGACGGCTTGAGCCGGGCCAACCGTGAACACCGACAGCAACAGAAGTAATCCAAATGCTCGTGGCGTGTATGTTCGCAAAGGCGGACGACGGAGAGGAGCGACAGGGGCCCGCTCCTGGCTCTCAGCCCAGTCACCGTCGATCCAATGCCGCCATGACGTGCTCCTCAGCCAACACAACGACGGAGACTGCGGAACGCCGGCCATCGACTCGTCGTATTCAGTCGTCCCATCGCGCATAGATCAACGCGGTATGACAGTGGCTGGCGGCGTACACATCGACGCTCGCCAGTCTGTCGGACCAACGGCTCTCTATCTCTTTAGCGCACTGGTCGACCACACCGTCCAGCACGGTGCGAAACAATGCCATCTTGTTGTCCCAGCCATATTTCGCGGCGGCCTGCGAGATAATCTTCATTTGGTCGGTGCTATCGTGGATGCGTTTGACCGTCTTGTAGACATCCGTCGTGTAATCCTTGGCTACTTGCACGTCGTTTCGATTGCCCGGAAATCCCAAGTGGCCGCCGATCAGGACGTCGAAGTCGTACGCCAGCAGCCGATCGAACATTCCGAGATACTCGTGAAAGTCGGCGGTGAGATCGAAATCCTGAAACTGCGCAAATCCCGGCGGCAGCGTGTCGATGGCCATCAGAACCTTTTTTGCCGGGATGTAGATATACAGATCTCCCTCGTTCGAGTGCCAATGACCGCGCTTCATCTCGATGCTCGCCGATCCGAGCCTGAGGGTGTATTGTCCCTCGAATGTCTGCGTGGGAAGCGGCCGCCGTGCGTCCCTCTTCGCGCGAAGGAACTCGGCAACGCCCTCCTCGGCGAGGATCTTAAGGCCGGGTATCTGCTTCAATACATCGACTGCACCGGAGATATGATCGAGGTGGGAGTGCGAGTAAACGAGCTCGACGATCGGCTCCTTCGTCATCTCCGCGACCGCCCGCACGATTTTGTCTCCGTACGAGGGAGGCGCATCCAGGAGTATCACGCCCTTGCCGGTGGTCACAAACAGCGACTGATAGCCGCCATCGGTGATGAGGTAGACATCCGGCCGGAGTTGTTTGACGAGATATCCCTTGTTCGCAGCCACCGGTAATATTCGTGCTTTGATGGCCGGCGGCACAGGCTTGTAGTCGGGAAGCGACAGCGTATCTCCTGCCTGCGCCGCGGATAGCAGCAAGAGAACGAATGCCAGTGGCGAGGTGGCGAATCCGAATCGTGCGATCGATATTGTGCTTTTCATGTTGCCCCTAAACCAGTGCGCTCGCTTCTTTTGCGGTCACGAGCCTCCCCAGCCGGCCAAACTCGTGCAGATCACCGAAGACCTCGATGCGGATGGATTGATCGAGGCCTCCGATGGGAACGGGGGCGAACCCACTCGCCCGGATCAGATCCGCAACAGCATTTCCCGCGTCTCGGTCGTCGCTCGCACAGAAGAGCACATTTGGCTCGGGGGAACGACGAGCACCCTTCCCCAGGGATGGCGCGGCAAGCGTACCGAAGGCTTTGACGAGCTTGGCTCCGGGCGGAAGCAGTGCGGCGAGGATCTGCCCTGACGATTGATCCTGGGGGATGAGCTTCTTGAATCCGCCAGAGCCATCAGGTGCAATGGGGTTCGACGGATCGACGACGATCTTGCCAGCCAGCTGGGTACGATACTCCGCGAGAAGCCCCTTAATCGCGTCGAAGTAGACCGCGAAGATGAAGATGTCAGCTTCATCAATAGCGGCCGCTACCGAAAGCGCACGAGCGTTGCCGACCGATCCTTTGACGAAGTCCACTGCCTTCGTTGGGCCGTGATCGGCGACGATCACCTGCTGGCCGCCGGCAATCAGGTTCAGTGCGACCTGTTTACCGATATTTCCGAGCCCGATGATTGCGGTAGTCATTCCGCTCCACTCCGGCTCCCGTTGGGGAGCGCCAGCCCACGCATTCGACTCCAACCCTTTTGAAAATGAGAGCGTCCGTAAAGGAATATCGGCCAATGCAGTCCACGTGACTAGTCGTGCAACCTGCAATAGTGTTTCTCTAGTTTGGGATAATGACTCGCGGAGTCGCCGATGCGAGTGTTGTCTGGTCCCGCTCCCGCGCGGGCATCCGTCCTTTCTCGCTGGACGCCTCACGCGTTGTGCTGTATGGCATGATCGAGTGCGCTTCAACGCGCGGATGGACGAACTATGACCGACCTGAATTCGCTAATGATTTTTGCAAAGGTTGTCGAGGCGAAGAGCTTTTCTGAAGCGGCGCGTCGCCTGAAAATGCCAACGTCCACTGTCAGCCGCCGGATTGCCGACCTCGAGGAGCAACTCGGCGTCGTATTGATCGAACGGTCCACACGCAGTCTGAGACTCACGGACGTAGGCTCGGAAGTGTTTGAACACGCCAAGCAGAGCGCCGACATCAGCGAGGCGGTCGACAACATCGCCTCGAACCATGCGTCTACCGTCTCAGGGGAATTGCGGCTTTCGGCGCCGCCGAGCATCTCCGACACGCTGCTTGCGCCCCTGGTCCGCGCATTCCAGGCATCCTACCCGAACGTTCGCATCCAAGTGTTCATCACCGACCGGATTGTCGATCAAATCGCGGAAGGTGTTGACTTGGCGTTTCGGGTTGCTCCGCAGCTCAAAGACTCGTCACTCGTCGCGCGGAAGATCCTGACGTACCGGCACCAGTTGGTCGCAAGTCCAGCCTACCTCGCGGGTTGCAACCCGCCGCAGAAGCCTCGCGACCTCCTCCAACATCGCCTGCTCGCGTTTTCGTTCTGGAAACCAGTGAATACCTGGGACTTCGTGAATGGAAAGAAGAAGGAGATCTTGACATTCCACCCTCATCTTTCGATGAATGACTACGCTGGCCTCTCGGCCGCGCTGCTCGCGGGCACGGGCATTGGCGATCTTCCGCCCTTGGTACAGCCCGAATTGCTCCGCGACGGGCGACTCGTCGAGGTCATGCCGAACTGGCACTTCACCACCTTCTATCTATGGCTGGTGCACACGGGCAAGCCGTGCATCACGCGACCTGTTCGGCTGTTCAAGGAACTCGCCTCGCAAATGGCTCCGACGCTCTTCCCAACACTTCCGACTTGACCATCGCTGGCTTGCATTCCTTTGGGTAGCCTCGGTGAGGAAGAACCCCGCCACGTCCGCGTGGGAGAGATGGGTCGCGCTGCAAGTTGACGGTGTCGAGCAGCGGCCGGACATCGGTAGACGCTGCCCCGCACGCTGCCGAGAATGCTCGAGACCCCCGACCTTGTCGTTGAGGAGCTCACGCGACCCGGTCGGCAAAAAAAGAGCGGGTGTTCGACTTCCAGCCCCCGCACCCTCTCGAGCCCAAGAACCGGTGCTCGGCCATTCAGTAGGCCAGAGCGTCGGCGAGGGGATGATCAGCGTGCAATGAAATCGCGTACTTGAATTCTGCAAGTTCGATCGTGTCCCGTTATGGCCACCACGACTTACAGTCTTCTCTTCCGGGTGCAGTGCCGATATAGAGCCACTGGAGAGATCGCGGAGGTTCTGTCTGGTGCAGCGAACACGGCCTATCTTGACAGCGCTATTTCAGCACCGCTCTGCCGGGAACTTAGGCCGACTAACAGCTTGGGATACTGGTATGCGAGCCGTGGTTGGAATCGACAGAGGATGACCTGCCGCTTGTCACGGCCTGAAGTGCGCGCGCTCCCAGCCACGATGGAAGGTAGCGCACGGAGAGCCAATCAGTGAGGCGGCTCTCGAAGGGTCAACCGCCGGTCATCTCGCTGCTGGTACCGCCGGCCGCCGGAATGTAGCACTTGAGCACGTAGTCCATGATCATGCGGTCGGCGCTGAACCGCCAGCCGAGGGTCCGGATGGCTCGCTTCATCCGCACGATCCAATTCCGAGGCAGGCCGTCGCGGTCGCGATCGTAGTAGCTCGGCACCACCTCGTCGCGGAGGACCCGGACGAGCGCCTCGGCATCGCGGGCATCGTGGATCTCCGTCGAGGAATGGGTCTCGCCCGCGCCGATTGCAAAGCCGTTCGATCCATCGTAAGCCTCCGCCCACCAGCCGTCGAGAACCGAAAGGTTCAGCCCGCCGTTGAGCACGATCTTCTGACCGCTGGTCCCAGAGGCCTCCAGCGGACGGCGCGGCGTATTGAGCCACACGTCAACGCCTTGGACGAGATCGCGGCCGAGGTTTACGTCGTAGTCCTCGAGGAACAGGACCTTGCCCGCGAAGCGTGGATCGCGCATCAGCTGGGCCACGTCCTGGAGCATCTGCTTGGCAGGTCGGTCGTGCGGATGCGCCTTGCCGGCGAACACGATCTGGATTGGCATCTGCGGGTGATTGAGCAGCGAGACGATCGCTTCCATATCTTGCAACATCAGATTCGCCCGCTTGTAGGTGGCGAAGCGCCGCGCGAAGCCGATGGTCAACGCATCGAAGCTCAAGGCCTGCTTGAGGCGGGCGACCGCGTCCGCCGGCTCGCCCCGCCGTTCGGCGTCGAGCGCGGCACGCCGCCGCGCCACGCCGATGAGCTGGACCTTGAGGGTCTGGTGAGTTTCCCAAAGTTCGCCGTCGTCGACGTCTTCGATGGCCTCCCAGAATCCGGGCTCGCCACAACGTCGAGGCCAGTCCGGGCCGAAATGTCGGTCGTACACCTGACGCATCTGCGGAGCGAGCCACGTCGAGACGTGCACGCCGTTGGTGATGTGGCCGATCGGCACCTGATCCCCGCTGGAGGGAAAGAGCGGAGTCCACATGGCCCGCGACACGCGCCCATGGATCGACGAGACCGCGTTAGCGCGGCGGGAGAGCTTGAGGGCCAGGACAGTCATGCAGAACTCCTCGTCGAAGTCGTGCGGATACACTCGACCCCAGGCCATGAAGTCGTCGTGGCCGAGCCCCATCGCTTCGCGCAGCGGACCGAGGTGCTCCTCGATCAGGTGTGGCGAGAACCGGTCGTGACCCGCCGGGACCGGCGTATGCGTGGTGAAGACAACCTGCGGGGCGACGCGACGGACGGCCTCACCGGCGTCGACCCCCTCGCTGGCCATCCGCTGTCGCACGAGCTCCACCGCCGCGAAGGCGCTGTGGCCCTCGTTCAGGTGGACCACACCGGGCGCGATACCGAGCTCTCGGAGGGCTCGGACCCCGCCAATCCCCAGCAGCAGCTCCTGGCGGATACGGACCCTTTGATCCCCGCCGTACAGCCGCGCCGTCAGCAGGCGGTCCTCGGGCTGGTTACCGTCGACGTTCGAATCGAGCAACAGCAAGGTAATCCGGCCGACCGACAGCTTCAGGACCCTGGCGGCGATCGCTCCGGTACGGGTCTCGATCGTGACCATGATGGGCTCGCCGCGCGCGTTCATCGCCGGGTGAATCGGGACGAGGCGTGCGTCGAGCTCGATGTAGTCCTCGTGCTGCCAGCCCTGGAGGTCGAGCCGCTGCCTGAAATAACCCTGGTCGTAATAGAGCCCGATGCCGATTAACGGGATACCGAGATCCGAGGCGCTCTTGAGATGGTCTCCCGCCAGGACGCCCAGGCCGCCCGAGTAGATCGGGATCGACTCATGCAAGCCGAACTCCGCCGAGAAGTAGGCGACGGGCCGGGCCCAGAGCACGCCGGCGTACCGAGCGCCCCAGGTGCGTTTCGAGGTCAGATATTCGTGCATGCGGCGGTAGGCGTAGTTGATCCGGCTGTGCAGGGCGAGCTCGGAGACCCGCTCCTCGAGTCGGTCGACGGTGAGCTCGCGAAGCAGCGCAATCGGGTTGTGGTCGAGCTCGCGCCACAGGACGGGATCCAGCTCGCGGAACAGGCCGGTCGTGTCGTCGTCCCAGCTCCACCAGAGATTCTGGGCCAGCGTGGACAGCCGCTGGTGACCGGGAGCGACGAACAACCCGCGCGTGCGCGCCTCGCTCACGATCGGCGCGAGCTGCGTCCCGGCTGTCATCATGAGCCGCACCTCGTCCCGATCGAATGCGCGCGGCTCGACCGTCTGGACGACCAGCACGCCCTGCAAGAGTCCGCGGTCGACCAGCGGCACGCCCAGGAACGAGTGGTAGGGATCCTCGCCCGCTTCGCGGAAGTATTTGAAGCGCGGGTGCCTGGTCGCGTCCGCGACGACCTGCGGTCGCAGCTCCTCGCCGACGAGCCCCACCAAGCCCTCGTCGAGCCGCATTCGCACCCGGCCCACGCCTTCCGGCCTGAGCCCGATGGTCGCCGCCAGTACGAGGTTCGTGCGGTCGGGCTCCAGCAGATACACCGAGCACACATCGGTCGCGAAGCGCCGCTGGATCAGCCCGACGATGTTCGTCAAGGTCTCGGCTGGATTACCGCTGTGCGAGACCAGGTGGCTGATCTCCTCCAGGGTCCATAGGAGCGATCCCTCATCGATCGAGCTGGACTCGCCCCGGGCCAGCGGCCGTCTCGAATCCATCAGAAGCGCCGCTTGTTCGAGGCGTCGAGCGCGGCCACCTTATAGCACTCGGCGAGAGTCCGACGGTCGTGGCAGTGGACCACTTTATCGGGTTGGAGTGCTTCCATGAGAAGGCCATCGTCTGTCAAGGCCAACGTGGTGGACTCCGGCTGCCGCACTATCCCACCCGTCCGCTCGGCCTCACCATCGGTCGCGCGATAGTACGGCTCGGCCTCGTTGCGGTACTTCGCGAGCGGATCGTGGCCGGCCGTCACAGCTTGCGGAGCTCGCGGGCGGGCTTGTCGAGCAGGTTCCGCCTCAAGAGGTCCCAGGTCTCGAAGATGACTTCGCGGACCTGCCACGTCGTCCTGGCCAACACGCGCACGATCGCACAGCCCGGCGCGGGCCGGCCCGCGCTGCCGTACACGTCCCCCCGACGCTCGACGACTTCGGCGAGCGCGTCAGCGACAGTCGCGTCCAGGCAAGGTGAGTATGCGTAGAGCGTCCCGTAGTACGCGTGGCCGTTCCAGAGGCCGAGCCGGTCCGGCGCGCCGTCGCCCGGCGCCAGATTCAGCCGGTCGAGCATCAGGCGCTCGTCCGCGATGCGAACGTCGACCTCCACGAAGAGACGCTCGAACGCGAACCGCTCGCCGCGCGCCACGCGTCCGGCCGCGAGCAGATCGGTGAGGATCAACGTGGAAGCCGGGTCGAGATCGACACGCGTCGCTCGGTGGAAGCGCGAGCCGGCGAACGGGATCGTCTGGTCTGGAACGCACTCGAGCACGGCGTCACCGTGGAGCGTGTAACGATTCAGCTCCTCGGCGTAGGAGTCGTCCATGCGATAGATCTTCGACGCCGACTGCGTCGTCATCACGCTTCGGGCGCCAGGCATCAACGTCACGTCTGTCCGCAGACGATCACCCTGCACGACGCCCCCGGTCGGATTGAGCAGGTAAACGTAGGCCTCGTCGTCCGCGTCCTGGTACGACGGCGGCAGGACCTGCAACGGAATCCGCCAGTACTGATCAACGATCACCGTCCGCCCCCGGTCCGGTGCCAGGGACAGGCATAGGGCCCCGGACTTCCCGACCTGATCGGCAAGCGGGCCGAGCGCGTCGAAGGCTCCCGGCGAGGTCACGAGATGCACAACCGCGAATACAGCCGCGCGTGGCGCAGGGCGGCGATGTCCTGAGCAACGGCGGATGCGTGGAGCTCGTGCTCGCCGAGGGAGTCGGCGATGGTGGCGGCATCGCGGACGCAGGGGCTCAGCTCGCGGAGTCGCCGCTGTGCGGCGACCGCTCCGAGCGGCACCAGACGGGTCGCGACCGCTGTGAGCGAGGACGCCGCGCCCCAGAGGAAGGCGAGCACCGACGCCGACGACGCGATCTTGAGGTTCGCGGTGACGCAGCCGAACACGGCGGCGAGGTTGCCGGGCGCGTGCCGCCCGCCGAGCAGCGCCGCGTAGCTCTCGACCGCCGGGCCCGGAAAGATTTCGCGGGCCGCGCGCAGCGCCGCTCGGCCCGTGGTCAGGCTCGCGGTCCTGATCTCGGGCGCGAGCTTGAGCGCCGTCAGCAGGATGTCGATGCGCGTCACCGCGTCCCAGTCACCGTCGGTCGCCGCTCGATTCACGAGCGCCACTGCGGCGCCGTCGGAGGGCGCCGCGGCGTGCCTGAGATGGGCGGCGAGCCAGTCGCCGAAGGTCGAGACGTCGTGCACGAGTCCCTCCTGCACGAACGTCTCGAGGCCGTAGGAGTGGCTGAAGGCCCCGGTCGGAAAGCTCCCGCTCGTGAGCTGCCAGAGCGCTTGCAACGCATCGTCCGGAAGCGCGAACGCGCCGCCGTCGGACGGGCTCACCGCAGGAAGTACCGCTGAGTGAGCGGCAGTACCCGCGCCGGCCGGCAGGTCACCCGCTCGCCGTTCACGAAGACCTTGTAGGTCTCCGGATCCACGCGGATCTCGGGGCAGAGCCCGTTGCGGACCATGTGCGCCTTGCCGAGCGTCCGAGTCCCGCGGACGGCTACGAGCTTCACGTCGCCGTGGATCCGGTCCGACAGGTTCGCGTCCAAGGCTGCCTGTGTCACGAACGTCACGCAAGTCGCCCGCACGTTCGCGCCGTACGCGCCGTACTGCGGCCGGTAGAGGATCGGCTGGCAGGTCATCAGCGAGGCGTTGGCGTCGCCCATCGCGGCCCACGCGATGAAACCGCCCTTGAGGATCACCTCCGGCTTGGCGCCGAAGAGACCCGGTCGCCAGATCACGATGTCGGCGAGCGTGCCGGGCCGGAAGGAGCCGACGTGGCGCTCGATGCCGAAGGTGATCGCGGGATTGAGCGTGTACTTCGCCAGATACCGGAGCACGCGCTGATTGTCGTCGTCGCCAGTCTCGTCCCGCAGCCGTCCGCGCTGGGCCTTCATCGAGGCCGCGAGCTGCCACGTGCGCGTCACCGTCTCGCCGATCCGGCCCATTCCCTGCGAGTCCGACCCGAGCATGCTGATGGCGCCGAGGTCGTGCAGGACGTCCTCCGCGGCGATCGTCTCGGCGCGGATCCTCGACTCGGCGAAGGCGACGTCCTCCGGGACGAGCGGGTTCAGGTGATGACAGGTCATGATCATGTCGAGATGCTCGTCGACCGTGTTCACCGTGAACGGGTTCGTCGGATTCGTGGACGACGGCAGGCAGTTCGGCTCGCCGGCGACGCGGATGATGTCGGGCGCGTGACCGCCGCCGGCGCCCTCCGTGTGATAGGTGTGGATCGTCCGTCCGCCGATCGAGGCGAGCGTGCGCTCGAGGAAGCCGGCCTCGTTCAAGGTGTCGGTGTGGATCTGCACCTGGAAGTCGTAGTCGTCCGCCACCCGCAGGCAGGTATCGATGGTGGCCGGCGTCGTGCCCCAGTCCTCGTGGAGCTTGAGCCCGATGGCGCCGCCGAGCGCCTGCTCGACGAGGACTCGAGGCTTGCTGCTGTTGCCCTTCCCGAGCTGCCCCATGTTCACCGGGATGCCCGCGAATGCGTCGATCATCCGCTGCAGGTTGAAAGCGCCCGGCGCGTCGATGCCAACGGTCTTGGGGCCGGTGCCGCCGCCGATCATGCTCGTGATCCCGTTCGACAGCGCCTCCCACGCGAGCTGCGCGCAGTCGAAGTGGACGTGCACGTCGATGCCGCCGGGCGTCGCGATCATCCCTTCTACCGAGAGGATGTCCGTGTTGGCGCTCACGACGAGCCCTGGCGTGACGTCCATGACGTCGGGGTTGCCGGCCTTGCCGACGCCCACGATGCGGCCGTCCTTGATTCCGATATCGCCTTTCACGATGCCGAGCTCGGGATCCATGACGATCGCGTTGGTGATCACGAAGTCGAGCGCGCCTTCCTCGGCCGTCACGCCGGGCGCCTGGCCCATGCCGTCGCGCAGCGTCTTGCCGCCGCCGAACACCGCCTCGTCGCCGTAGGTGTTGAAGTCGCGCTCGATCTCGATGACGAGCCCCGTGTCGGCGAGGTGCACCCGGTCGCCGGTCGTGGGGCCGTAGAGGTCCGCATACTGGCGCCGCGTCAGTCGCCGCGTCATGCGAAGCCTTCCACCTCGGCGCGC
>Ga0306920_100011649_pt1 | contig 11899 bp, 7 predicted proteins | sample flu12Cox44000170_FD_204666 | JGI IMG/M metagenome (GOLD analysis project Ga0306920, IMG submission 204666) | Lab enrichment of tropical soil microbial communities from Luquillo Experimental Forest, Puerto Rico - flux4day.12C.oxic.44.000.170 (v2)... | ecosystem: Environmental > Terrestrial >...
CAGATAATTACCGGTCGCGAAGCGATAAGCAGGCCGTAATACACCCACAGGATCTGGAACGCTCCCATAATGGCGCCCATCCGTGGATTCATGCCCTCGCTTGACCGGCGTCTCATCATCGCCAGAAGGTCGGGGAAAGCGGCGAAGGTGGTTCCAAAGCCGGCGATAATTCCAACCATCTCGGGCAGGTCGGTATCCGACCTAACGATCTTGTCCGTATCGATGACCAGGTGCTGACACCCGCTAAGCAGGACTAGGCTGAGCAGAAGGGCAGCAAATAGAACTTGCTTGAATCGGCTCATCCTGTTCTCCTCACCCCTCCGCTCAGTTCGGATTGGACTGCCATTTTCACCGCAAGCCAGAGTTGACGGCAACTGTCACTTGTGACAGGTAGCGCGAATTTGTGTCGTTGGCGGTTCTCGTACTCAGAACCTTTGTGCGAATGCCGAATGGCGGGCTATTTCTTTAACTTCGGCGTTCCCATCCACGAATACTGCCAGGCAACGGCCACATTATTGTAATTCCCGCCGAACCGCGAAAATGTGCCGCCGCTATAGCTGAATTTCAGTGATTGGTGCTTGGCATAGCGCCACGCGAAAGTCCCACCCAGCCGCGATCCCACTTGCTTGGTGTCAAGGTTTTGTATGCCGCTTAGGCGGGTCAGCCCGCCCCACCAGAAATTGCCATCCAGCGACGCCCACGTACCCGGCTTGAAGTCGTAACTCAAGTGACCTTCCAAAGATCCGATGGGGTCCTCCGTCTGCGGCTTGGACCCGGTGCCGGGAGCTGCAGGATTGGTGGTATAGAACCACACCCCGGCGTAGCCGTCGAGCACCCAGTTTGCCCATCGCTGGGAATACCCGAATTCTGGCTTGAACGCCCAGCGATTGATGCCCCAGTTGATCACCTTTGTGGGATCGTATTGTCCCGTAGGAGCAATGATTTTCAAGCTGACACCCAGCAGCACTTTCTGCTTCCACTTCGCGAACGCCGCGGGTTCCATGGCCGGGCCACCCTTCAGGTTCACTGACACTCGCAGAGCAAAATCCATCAGCCCCGAACGATAGATTTGCCGATGCTGTTCGTTTAGCTCGCCTTGAAAGTACCCAACCCCGTATGGCAGCGCTCCGAGTATGTTGGCGGAACGGCCAAAGAAACTGAACGAATGGTACAAGCTGAAGACCGGCACGCTGAATGTCCCGGTCGCATTCGTGACCGGCACCGCTCCGTTAAAGTTCACTCCGCCGTCATAGAAGCAATAGGTAAACGTCGCTGCGTTGGAGCTCACCGGCGTGATGACATAGGCTCGCGGCGCCAAGTCCTGCGCCCACAAGGGCAGGGCCAGCGACGCCACCAGACTGCACTGTAGCGCCTTGGAAAACGGTTGCATAAGCAGCAGCAAACGAGCGCTTTTTGCACGATTTGGTAAGGAAGGGCGGCCCCGCATGGCCGCCCGTCCGCTTGGTTGTTTCTCTACTGCCCTTCGTGCGCCTTGATCATTGCCGCAATTTGCTTCTTGACCGCGTCCAGGTTGAAGCTGGCCGGGTCTTGCATCGGTGGATAGTTGACGGCCGTTTCCGCAAGATCGAATACCGCTTTCTGCACCACCACGAAGCGCCAGAACTCGCGAGCGAAGAAGTCCATGGGATAACCCCAGGCGCCATTGAGAGCGCTTTCCCCACGCAACATCGAGAAACGCTCGAAAGGATCCCACCGGAGATTAGTGATAGCCGGCATATCAACCGTTACCTTCTCTCCGGGCCAGCCGTAGGGCTGTACGAGGAAGGTATATTTGAAGTCGTCGGTTCGAACTGCCATGAGTGCCGGACCGGCGAAGTAGAACACTTCGTGGCGGGCCGAAGGTCCCTTCCCCTCCAGCAGGGCCATCTGATTGTAGCCATCCAGATGGTTCTTATAGGTGCTGTCGCCCAGCTTCACCCCTTTCAGGAGCTGATCCGTGATATTGGGGTTCCCAGCAGCCGCCGCCAACGTGGGTAACCAGTCGAGACCGGAGAAAATACCGTTCTCGACTCTTCCCGGCTGCACGTGACCCGGCCAGCGGATGATGCATGGTACGCGAAAGCCACCCTCATAGCCGGTGCCCTTCTCGCCTTTGAACGGCGTGTTGGCGCCGTCCGGCCAGGTGAACGTCTCGGCCCCATTATCGGTGGTGAAAATCACGATGGTGTTGTCGGCCTCGCCAATCTCTTGCAGGTGCTGCAAATCCGCTCCGACGATGTCATCTAACTGCGCCATTGCAGCTTCTTCCAGACCGAAACCCGATGTGGGGTTCATCAAAGCCTGATATTTCGGCGAGAGATAGGTGAAGACGTGCACGCGGGTGGGGTTGTGCCAGATGAAGAATGGCTTGCCGTCCTTCTTGGCCTGCTCCATGAAACCTGCGACGCTCTGTGCCAGCTCCTCGTCGATGGTTCCCATGTTGTGTTTGTACGGGCGCCCTTTCTGCCAGCCCTGCATGCCATCCATGTTGGCGAATGGCGCCAGTGGTCCCTCGTCCTCAATCTTCTGTTTCCCGATGGGTCCCCATCGCGCTTGACTGGTTGTATCATCCGTGTTGGTCGCCCAACAATGAATCAGGTTGCGCGGTCCGGTCTTGTCGATCCAGTCCTGCGGATAATCGAACCAGTACGGATCAGACATCGCGTCGAGGTGATAAAGGTAGCCGTAGTACTCGTCGAAGCCATGCACGCATGGCAGGAACTTGTTCAGGTCACCCAGATGGTTCTTGCCGAACTGTCCGGTCTCGTAGCCCAGCGACTTCAACACGGTGGCCATCGTGACGGCCTGTGCCGGTATCCCTACATCAGCCCCGGCCTGACCCACCGTAGTCATACCGGTGCGGAGAGGAATCTCTCCCATAATGAAGTTGGCACGCCCTGCCGTGCAGCTCGCCTCCGCATAGTAGTCGGTGAACATCATTCCCGCGGCGGCAAGCTTGTCGAGATTGGGCGTCTTGCCCACCATCATTCCCCGGTTGTAGGCGCCGATGTTGAACCAGCCCACATCGTCGCCCATGATCACCAGAATGTTGGGCGGCTTTGCGCTCCCGCCCTGACCGTGACCAGTTGCCGCACTCATTGGGAGCGCGAGGATACAGAGGGCTAGCGCTCCTAGTGCCAGTTTTCCTACTACCGCTCGCAAATTCATCTCTTTCCTCCTGTCTATTGCCGAATAGCGCCCGCTAAGCCGGCACCGATACGTTTGATCGAACGCCAGAGGATCGGTGCGACCGCAGCCAGGTAAGGAGAGTGGTCGACCTGATCTTTGGACAGGCGCCTCACTCCTGCTTGGTTCGTTGGCCTGCCATTTCACTGCAAAAAGCGGTTAATGGGAACTGTCATTTATGACAGGTGGTGTGATCGGGCGGGCGCGCTCGGTTGTTGTTGGGCTCGATACCGCCCAGAAGACGTGCGACTAAAGTGCCTAATGTGACAGTGTTAAGGCAAAAATTAACATAAGTTAGCTGAGTAACCCGGCTAAAATCTGAAGCATTCCTTTGAAGCAACCTCTTCGGCGGGCGAAAGCCCGTGGGTATTCGTTCACCTTTCGACCTGACTTGGTTCGATCACGATCGACGCGCGCAGATAGCCGGCGCGACGATGTGGTCCAGCAATTGCGGCGATTCAGGGTGGAAACTAATTGTCGCGTCAGAGGGCCTTATGCGGAAGTTGCGGGTCACAAGGGACCCACGTTTCCACAGTAACTTTGAGGTCTTGGGGTTTCCCGTAACGGGGTTGCTTATCCTCGTTGTCTTAGCACTTCCCATTCCCGCAAGTCTTTGCTCAGCTGCGGCCGAGCCTAGGCCACGCGCGAAGAACGTTCTGGTGCTGTTCACTGGAGATGGAGGGGAACACAAGAGTGAGTTCTTGAACACCGTTGAGTCGACGGTGCGGGCTCGTGTTCCAGTGCCAGTGAACTTCTTTGTCTCATCGCTGGCTTACCCGATATCAGAAGAAAGACCATATTGGGGAACCCTGGCAGAAACCTTTCGCGGCCAGTACTCCGGTGTAAAGCTGGATGTCGTGATTGCCTCTGGTCTACCTGCGCTTCAATTCGCGGCGGAATACCGAGAAAAGCTATTCCCTGGCGTAGCGATTGTTTTCATAGCGATCACTGACAGGGAATTGCGAGAACAGAGCAAGTGGCCAGACGTGACCGGTGTGACCGTGCCTGTGGGTCTTCGGGAAACCATTGATCTTGCGCTTCATCTCCATCCAGATACAAAGACAGTCGCGATTATCACAGGCCCATCCTTTTCTAGTAACTACTGGCTGGCAGTTGCGCACGCCGAACTTCTTCGTTATCAGGACCACATCAGCGAGATAGACATCCTCGGACCCGCAAACCATGAGATGGTTGACAGAATTGCTGCTCTCCCCCCGAATACGGTTGCGCTCTTTAGTTTTTCTGCAGACACGGTGAATCGGCCCGCCTTCGGGGGCTGGGATGTGCTCTCTGCGTTAGCACAGCGCGTGCCGACTTATTCCGCCTGGCCAGCGCTCTGCCAGTACGGGTGCATTGGAGGAGCATACGAAGACGCAAGAAAAGAAGACTTGGCCACCGCCGAAATAGCAGCACGAATCCTGTCAGGTGAGCGAGCAGAGAATATTCCCATTTTGCACGCCACCGATCTTCAGGTCCGCGTGGATGCGCAGGCACTCCAGCGATGGCACATTCCGGAATCGGCCTTGCCTCCCGGCAGCGTCATCATCGACCGCGAGCCCAGCTTTTGGGAGCGCGACCGCAACTACATCATCGTTGCTGTTCTAGTAATTCTTGCCCAGTCGTTACTGATAGCCGGACTCTTGTGGCACCGCGCTCGAAAGCGAAAAGCCGAAGCCGTCTTGCGCGAAAGTGAAGAGCGCTTCCGAGTTATGGCGGACACGACCCCGTCCCTGATTTGGATGGCAGACCAAAATGGCAAGATCACCTATCTGAATAGCAAGAGCGTCGAATTTACCGGCGATCCGAGGGCTGGATTTGGCGACTCCTGGTCAGAGTATGTTCACCCCGACGACTTGGATAGCGTACTGTCGGCTAACGCGGGGGCCTTGGCAAAACGCGTGTCTTTTTCTAAAGAATATCGTCTCCGTCGTTACGATGGTGTCTACCGCTGGATGTTCGATGTTGCGTCGCCCCGGGTGAATGGCGACGGGTCATTTGCTGGCTTCATCGGTTCGGCAATCGATATAACGGACCAGAAGGTTGCTCAGGATGCACTGGAGAAAGTCAGCGGCCGGCTCATTGAGGCGCAGGAAAAAGAACGCAGCCGAATCGCACGTGATTTACATGACGACATATGCCAGAGACTTGCGTTGCTCTCTATGGAGTTGCAACAGGCAAATCGCACTCTGAACGAAGCACCAGCAATTACGAATCAGCGCTTGGAAGAAATTCAGCGGCATTGTGCGGAGATCACGGGAGATGTTCAGGCTTTATCACACCAGTTGCATTCATCGAAACTCGATTACCTGGGAATCACAGCAGCCATTCGAGGCTTCTGCCAGGAGTTTGCAAGGCAACATGGGGCGAGCGTTGAGTTCGTAGAAGAGGGACTGCCGACGCATTTGCCCAAGGACGTTTCGTTGTGCCTTTTCCGTGTCACCCAGGAAGCGCTGCATAATGCGGTGAAGTACACGGAGCAAACCAATACACAGTGGATCTTAAAAGTGACTCTGACAAGGTAGAGCTCGGGGTGTCGGACACAGGCGTTGGGTTCGACGTGGAAGCAGCCAGGCGGAACGGGGGCCTGGGGCTCGTCAGCATGCAGGAACGAGTTCATCTGGTGCATGGGGAGTTCTTTATAGAGTCGTCGCCCGGCAAAGGAACCAGAATTGTCGCAAAGGTGCCCGTGACAGTGAAGGCCGACGCAGGAGCAGGCGGTAACCAGGACGCACGAATAGCAGGAGTGGCATGAAGCGGATACGCATACTGCTCGCTGACGATCACACCATGATTTGTGATGGTTTTCGCAAATTACTGGAGCCGGAGTACGAAGTCGTGGATTCCGTTCGCGACGGGCATGCCCTAATGAAAGCCGCTATCGAACTGAAGCCGGACATAGCGCTCATAGATGTAGGGATGCCGCTGTTGAATGGTTTGGACGCGGCACGCGAGCTGAAGCAGAAAGCGCCGGGCATAAAACTCGTCTTCCTCACCATGAACAACGATCCGGATGTTGCAGCGGAGTCACTAAGGATTGGGGCCTCCGGGTATCTGCTGAAGAACGCACCTGCCGCCGAATTGCTGCAGGCCGTTCACGACGTAGCGTTAGGCAAGTCCTACGTGACACCACAGATCAATCAGGCTTTAGAAAAAATCTTCATTCGTGACCCGAAGGCATTGGAGCGGCCATCGCACCTAACCCCCAGGGAGCGGCAGGTCCTGCAATTGCTTGCCGAGGGACGTTCGGGAAAGGAAATCGCGGACATTTTAAACCTGTCTATCCGAACGGTGTGGTTCCACAAGTACCAAGTCATGCAAGAGCTTGGACTTAAAACCACCGCCGAACTCGTGCAATACGCCATCAAGCACGGAATCATCTCCGCGGCTTAATAGCCGCTGTCTTCCAACGGTCGCCAAGGTCCTGCGTACTGTCAAAATTGACAGTGGTCAGCCTCCTCGCGCAGAGCAAGAATGGATCGTGGTATAACACCACGACGCGTGGAGCCCTATGGGGAAGCTTCGAGTGTTGCTTGCTGACGACCACGAAACGATCCTGGCACGGGAGCGTTCGGTACTGGGCGAGGACTTTGAGATCGTTGGCGCCGTGACAAATGGCCGAGATGCCGTTGAAGAGGTGCGGCGACTCGATCCGGATGTATTGGTAATCGATATTTCGATGCCAATTTTGGACGGATTGCAAGCAGTGTCCCGGCTCCGGCAAGACAATCGTCGGACCAAGTTCGTTTTTTTGTCCGTTCATGAAGATCAGGACTTCGTCGATGCGGCCTTTGCTGCCGGCGCTTCCGGCTATGTCACGAAATCGCACCTCACATCTGACCTGGTGCCCGCAATCCGCGAGGCGCTTAGCGGGCACACGTACATCTCTAAATCGATCAAACCATAGCAGCGAGATCTGGCTCGACGAGTTGAGAACCAACAGTGCGAAGACCGTGGATAACATTGGCAATCGTGCTGGCCGCGATGCCATTCGTTGCCCGCGCGCAAACGTTTCAGGCGCTGCCTGAAATCGATGCATATTACCATTTCGACCCGAACTTCCGTGCGTATTTTCAAGCCAAAGAAACGCGGGAAGGAGGGGCTCCGATGACAGCGGAAATCGGACCCAGCCTCGATTTTCATTTGATGTCCATGGAACAGTTACGCGAGATCACAGCTTTCGATCTCGATAAAGCGAAGTCCCACTTGCTGCTGTTCTCGGTTGGATATCGCTATCTGCCCACTCCGGGCGAGCCACCGACAAACCGGTTTGAACCGTACGTCATCGTTCATCTTCCCGCGCCCGAGCGGATTCTGCTTTCAGACAGGAACCGCGCCGACCTTGACTGGAAGAGCGGCAACTTCTCCTGGCACTATCGCAACCGCATCGATGTGGAACGGCCATGGAAAATTCGCAGCTATCACCTGTCACCGTATGTTGCTGCCGAATTCTGGTATACGAGTCAGTACTCGAAGTGGAGCACAACGTCGATTTTTGCTGGATGCCTGCTACCGCTCGGCAAACACGTCGGTTTCAACCCTTATTACGAGCATGAGAACAACACCGGCCAGAGCCCGAATCAGCAATTGAACCAGTTGGGGCTGATTCTGAACCTCTGGTTCTAAATCGTTGCATTCCCAAATGGAAGTCGCTAAATTTACGGGTACCCTGGCCCCACTGAAAACAAAGGGTTTGCAGCGCGATTCGCTGTAAGTTCGTCCACGGCGGCCAGATTCGGAACTGACAATTGGCGGTGAATAAGAAGTAAACTTCGCTTGCCGGCCGACGGAAGCGTTGTTTCTAATTTCCGGAGGTACTTAAGAAAACCGGCGCCCTCGGCGAAGGACGACGCCGGCGTAGGGGTGAGGGGAAGTCGCTTACTTGCCGCCTTTTGGTTATCCGCTTGTTTCAGCAAGTCCCAATAGGTTGTGGTCCACCACGGCTTAAGGCCGGGGATATCGTGGTTTGCTGAAGCAACCGGATAAGCGGGTGAAGATCAGACGGAGGCGATCGTCCCCGATCTCTTCGTCCCAGCTATCCTCATCTCCGCCGGTTGTGTTGTTGATGCGCGATTCTCTCGTGCATCGACTCTTCGGCCAGGTCCAAGTCTCCCAGAAGGCGCACGAGCGTCGCCAGTACCCGGCCCGATTCCGAGCGGTAAAGAGTCTCAATGGTCCTGCTGAGTTTGTTCAGGCACGGGCGGCAGCACGTACGCCAACCTAGCAAACGGAGGCGCTGGACACAACTGCCCTCGGGTTCCTCTACCCACAACTCATCGGTGTTACGATCTCTTGCGCATCGTTAGTAAGCGCATAATCGCAATTCACTCACCGACAATGGAATGCGAGCCACATGGCCGAAAAGTCGGCTACTCGGACACCAGCAGCCGAATCGACGGGGCAATGTAGGGTTCTGAATTGCCTTATTGTCTCCAAGCCGCCAGAATCGCCTGTACCTGACTGGCGACCCGCTGACGGGCGAGATCGCGCTCTACACCGGCCGCCAGTAGCGCATCGTACTCGGTATGTTCATGGCGGACCGCCGCCGTTACGGCAGCCACGAGAGCCCGCTCTTCGAGGTTTCGCCCCGCCGCGGTTCGTCCGACCCGGCCGCTGCCTCTTGCCGCGGTATGCGCGGCAATAGCCGCCGCCTCTTTTGGCGGACAGCGGGGAAACAGGATTCCTATCTCCTCAGTCATCTGGGCGACCAATGCGCAGTCTTGCTCTTTCCGCCGCAAGGCCCCAACCGCTCTGGCTTTCGCCCGTTCATCGGCGTCCAGCGAGCACTCTTGTTCCGCCTTTTCTAGTGCGGAGTTCTCCACCAGGATGCCCTGCCGCTCATAACGCCCGCGCGACCGGCTGAAACGCAGCACCACGGCCGTGCGGTCACTGTACTTTGCGGCGCGCCGGGTTAAGGCGGCGTCGCCTGCCGGCAAATATTCGAGATGGTCCAGGCGCGCACACGGCAGGCACAGTGGCTGCCCCGCTTCCATAAAAAGAAAGCAGCCCTGGGCAAGCTCGGCGCCGCACTCCGAGCACTCGGAGTCGCGCACAATTTTAAATACCACGGGTTGGACGGGGCGACTCAGCTTTTCGGTGATCTGCTGTTGTTTGCGTTCAGACAGAGCAGGCGAGACATAGTGTGTGCGGTAGCTCTTCTCGATGGCGGGATCTCCGCTCTTGCTGAATTGGAGGTCCGCCGTCCCTGTGCGCGTCCGGCGGACGTAGCGGGTTTCACTAGGCTTGAGACCATGCGCCAGCGCCCACTGACGGAACATCGCCATCGATAGCGAGATCTTCTCGAGATTTGCCTGGATTACACGCTCCAGGAAGTCGATGCGCCCTTTCCTCCAGGATTCGACATGGGTGGGTGCCAGGAGTCCAGCTCCAGTGAGGATATCGATCGCACTGACGTATTGATGGTGAGCCAGGGCAGCCTCCGCCGCGCGGACGATCCTCTCCCTCAACTGGTTCAGACGGTCCGGGTGCAAAACTACCCTCCTGGCGCGAGTCAGGCAATGTATCACAAGCATGCCGACAGCAGTCGGCAATCGCAGCACTCCTCGGCATCTACGATGATGGGTTCGGAGTATCTTCTATCTTCTTAATAAACCGGGGAACGGGCATCCCGCAAGCACAGCTCCCTGGAGTACAAACTCCCCCGACTTGCACTGGGAAATCAGCCGCGTTCTTTTCCCGTCACGGGAGAGTCGGAAGTGGGCCGCGAGGCCGCAGGTCGGTACGATGAAACGTCCTTGCGACAGGTATCACGTTTCCGCTTGGACGCATAGTCGCCGTTCCGTCCATGTGGTCGCGACCTGGTGGAGTTCTTCAAGAGCACCGGTTGGGCTTTCCCGTCAACTTGACGCCGGACAGACCACCTCTGGATCGGCCTTCACATGTCAAGCGAGATTCCAAGACCCCGCAACTCTGCAGCTTCGCGATTCCTAGTCATCCGGAGGACCTCGTCTCCATCAGGCGGATAGGCCGTATAGGGTTCACTCGCCGCCGATGCGCTAGAGTTGTCAATCACACAGATCCCATGATGCCGGGCGCGAGTCGGGTTATGATGTTGCGCAGAACCAGACAATGACAACTTACGGCTCATCGCAGCTTGACCGCATCTTTCAGTTCGGATCGTTCGAGCTCTCCGAGCGCGAGGGAGAGTTGCGCAAGAACGGCGTGCGCATCAAGCTACAGGAACAGCCATTTCGAGTATTACTCGAACTGGTCGCCAATCCGGGCAAGGTTGTTTCCCGCGAAGAACTACAGCAGAAGCTCTGGCCCGCTGACACGTTTGTCGATTTCGACGTTGGGTTGAATAATGCAATCCGCAAGCTGCGGCAAGCTCTAAACGACGACGCCGACCATCCCCACTACATTGAAACGCTGGCGAAGCGTGGATATCGCTTTGTTGCGCCGGTGACCGAGCCCACCGTCTCGCCTCCCCCGACCGGGCCGCATTCTCCGTCGAAGGCTTCGGACTCGATATCCAACGACGGGGCATCAGATACTTTGTCAGATGTCGGCGGTTACTTAAGGTTAGCTGCGGTTCGCAAGTGGCGACCGTGGTACCTCGTGCTGGCTGGGTTAGCTGCGATTGCCCTCGTAATCTACATTGCAGTTGTCTACGGACCGGGATTAAGGAAGACTCATCTCGCGACTGAGCGACAGGTCACGGCCAATCCTCGGGAAGCGCCAATTGTTGGCGCCGTGGTATCTCCCGATGGACGATTCGTTGCCTATGCCGACACCACCGGGGTGTACATCCGTCACATTGACACCGGTGAGACCCGCCCGCTGCAGTTGCCGGAGGGCTTCGACGCTGTACCCACAGGCTGGTTCCCAGACGGCATGCATCTATTGCTGGACTCGGGCGAAGCCCTTTACTTTCTCTTGCCAACAAGCACAACTGCGCTTCCCAGCCTGTGGAAGGTGTCTCTTCTGGGAGGCAGCCCGCAGAAGCTGATGGACAATGCAAGCGGGGGAGCGGTTTCGCCGGACGGCTCCGGGATCGCATTCTTGCGAGCTGACACCGTGGGCTCGAAAGAAGTCTGGGTAATGGGGAGCGACGGAAATAATCCCCAGCGCATTGTTGAGGCTGCCCGGCCAGAAGCGTCGGGCAATGTGAGCGCTCTGACGATCAACGAAGTGTTTACTCCCCCGACGGTTTCCGGCATTGCCTGGTCTCCTGATGGGAGACGGCTGGCTTACATCCGCCGCTTCGAAGCAGTCAGCCCAGGTCCTACGGTGGTGAAACATTCCCTTGAAACGGTGGACTTAATTGGCGGCAAACCAAGGGTGCTCATGACCTCGACGCAGCTTCTTCAGGTCGTCTGTTGGGTTGCCGATGGCCGCCTGCTCTACGGATATCGGAACGATCCAGCCGACGAGCGGGTGGACTCCGGAATCTGGTCGCTCCGAGTTAACCAGAAATCCGGAGAGCCTGAGGGCAAGGAGTCGCAATTAACTGAGGGTGCGGGAAGAATCGCGGGCCTGAGCGTTACCCGAGATGGGAAAAGGCTGGTTTTGTGGCGAGACAACGTGTCCCCCGCAGTCTTTTTGACGGAAATCGACTCGGAAACCCACAGTCTAAGCAGGCCTCGCCGCCTGACCCTGGACAAAAATTCGAACTATCTCACCGACTGGACACCGGACAGTAGGGCCGTCTTGTTCTTCTCAAATCGCAACGGCACCTACAAGCTCTTTCGCCAAG
>Ga0306920_100011650_pt1 | contig 11899 bp, 10 predicted proteins | sample flu12Cox44000170_FD_204666 | JGI IMG/M metagenome (GOLD analysis project Ga0306920, IMG submission 204666) | Lab enrichment of tropical soil microbial communities from Luquillo Experimental Forest, Puerto Rico - flux4day.12C.oxic.44.000.170 (v2)... | ecosystem: Environmental > Terrestrial >...
GCTGAGCCTTGGGGGGTTGAAAGCACCGCAGTGGGCGCCATGAGGTATGCTGGCTGCGTGAACCTGATTGGGGGCGACCGGTTTCGACGTGGGTCGCGAACCTTCAGGGGCGTACCGAGGCGCAGTACCCTCGTAAATAATGCTGCAACTCATAGTTGCCAACGACGACAACTACGCTCTGGCTGCCTAAACGCAGCTGACCTCTGACCGGCTCGTGCCTGTGCGACCGAATCAGGGGACGCGCTCACAGGATCGCGCTCCGGCGTTGCGGACAGGCCGGCGCGTTAAGAGTCACTGGCCGCTGGCGTGGCGTCTTCCCTGCTCCTCGGGTAGCGCTGCGTGAGAACCAAAGAGTGAGCTACGTACGTAGATCCTGAAGTCTAGGGCTTACGGACGGGGGTTCGATCAAAGGGTCGCACCGGACCGAGAGGTCCGGGTGTAAACGGAGCTCACATCGGCGAAACCTGACGGCGTCCTCAAACCGAGGGCGGCATGGCAACGCCGAGGGGTAGGAAGAGGGCCAACTTCAGGCCTGCCCTGTAGAGACTCATAGGCTCGCCGAGGTCATTACCAGGGTGAGTACTAGGATCCGGTATTGGCGGCAATGCCGGATAACACGCTCCGCGTCCACAAGTGCAGTAGCAAGTGTGGATGAAGGCATAGTCCAGCCCGTGGCGAAAGCCATGGATTTGCTGTCCCCCCGCCTCCACCAATGAAAGCAGTTCCCGGCCGCTGAGGCCGGGAACTGCTTGCGCCGACTATTGTTAACTGGTTCGAGCCCGGGTTTTCACCGCGCGCGCGGCGGGGCTACACTGCCGGTGAATAGGACGACAGTTTGCAGGACGCCGGTATGGCAACAAGAATAACTTTCCGGGGACAAGTCACCGTCCCGAAGCAAATTCGCGAAGCGCTGCGGCTCGAGCCCGGCGATGCCGTGGAGTTTGACGTCAACGCCGCGGGCGAGGTGGTGCTGCGCAAGCTCGTTGCGAGCGTATCTGCGGCCAGCGGTTCCGAGCGGCAGCTTCACCCGCGCGCCGACGCACAGATGCAACGGCGGGCCGCGGAGCTGCTGGCGCTCCTGCGCGGCCTGGATTGAAAGCCTCCGCGACGCGCGCGTGCAGCTCGTCTCGTCGATAGTTGCCTGAATAACTAACTATCGCGCACAGGAGCTTCAGCTCCCGGTGGAGCAGGCGCCGACGCGTCCGTCGAACGAGGTGAGCGCCCCGTAGAGGTCCGGGCGGCGATCCCGGAACACGAACCAGTTGTCGCGCAGCTGCGCGACCGCGGTCAGATCGAAGGTGTGCGTGAGCACCGCATCGCCCTCCTCGCCCGCCTCGGCCACCTTGCCACCCGTGGCGTCGGCGATGAAGGACGATCCGTAGAAGCGGATGTAGAGCCCCTGCGGGTCCTGGAGCGAGCGCTCGAGACCGTGGCGGTTGGCGGCGATGAGCGGAGTCAGATTGGCTGCGGCGTGCCCCTGCTGGGTGCGCTGCCAGTGCTCGCGCGAGTTCACCGGGAGCGCCGGTGGCGGCTCGCTGCCGATCGCAGTCGGGAAAAACAGCAGCTCTGCCCCCTGCAGCGCCATGACGCGTGCAGTCTCCGGGAACCACTGGTCCCAGCAGATCCCCACGCCGATGCGCGCGAAGCGCGTGTCCCACGCCCGAAAGCCTGTGTCGCCTGGGGAGAAGTAGCTCTTTTCCTGGTAGCCAGGGCCATTGGGGATGTGCGACTTGCGATAGACGCCGAGATTGCTGCCATCGGCATCGAGGATGGCAATGGAATTGAAGTGCGCAGGGCCGGCCCGCTCGAAAAAGCTGATCGGCAGCACGACACCGAGCTCGCGCGCCACCCTCGCGAAGTGCTCCACGGCCGGATCCTGGGCGAGCTCGTGCGCCAACGCGAGGTGGCGCACGTCCTGCTCGATGCAGAAATAGGGCGTCTCGAAGAGCTCCGGGAGCAGGATGATCTGTGCGCCTTTTGCCGCAGCCTGGCGCACCAGGCGCTCGGCGCGGGCGATGTTGGCATCGACGTCCCAGTCGCAGGCCATCTGGATCGCGGCCACGGTCACCGGCCGCGCGTTCTGCCGGAAATGCTCGGGCTGTCGGGACATGGAAAGCGCTCCTTCAATTCTGTGGCTTGCGCTGTGCGAGTGAGCGCTCGACCTGCTCGGTGATGCGCATGGCGGTCTCGAGCGCCACGAGGCCGGCTTCCCCGGGAACCACCGGCGCGCCGCCGGTGCGGATGCAGTCGAGAAAGGAGTCGATCTCCGCCTTGAGCGCGTCGCCGGGCTCGAGACTCTGCTCTTCGATGGTCACCGGCAACGGCCCGGCTGCGTCCCCGGGCGCACGCTTGCGGATCACCGTCAGGATCTTCTGCTGCAGGTCGAGCGAGAGATACGCGTCATCCTCGAAAATGCGCAGCTTGCGTTCGGTCTTGACGCTCACCCGCGAGGCCGTGGCATTGGCGATGCAGCCGTTCGCAAAGCGGATGCGGGCGTTGGCGATGTCGATGCCCTCGGAGAACACCGGAGTGCCGATGGCGTCGATGGCCTCGATGGGGGCGCCGACGATGGTCTGCACGATGTCGATGTCGTGAATCATCAGATCGAGCACCACGTTCACATCGGTGCCACGCTCGCGGTAGGGCGCGAGCCGATGACATTCGACGAAGCGCGGCGAGCGCAGGTAGGGCTCGGCGGCGAGCACCGCCGCATTGAAGCGCTCCAGGTGGCCCACCTGGAGGATCCGCTGGGAACGGGCGGCGAGCGCGATCAGCTCGCGCGCCTCGGCCGGGGTGTCGGTGATGGGCTTCTCCACGAGCACGTGGGCGCCCGCTTCCAGGAACTCGCGGGCGATCGGGAAATGGACCGGGGTCGGTGTCACGACGCTCACCGCGTCGACGGCACCCAGAAGCTCCTGGTGCTCAGGGAGCGCACGGGTCGAGAGCTCCGCGGCAACCTGCTCCCGCGCCTCGGCACGCGAGTCCACCACCGCAACCAGCTCGCACCCCGCCGCCTGCGCGTACTTCTGCGCGTGAAAGCGTCCGAGGTACCCCACGCCGATGACCGCGGCTCTGATTTTCTGCATCGCAACGGTATTATGCCCGCACCCATGTCGAGTCCGCCCCCGAGACCCCCTACCACCCGCCCCGACGAGCGCCCGCTGAAGCTGCCGACCGACGTCAGGGCAGTGCCACCACGGGTGCCGCCGCCCGTGCCCCCACGGCCGCGGCTCCCGCCACGACTGCGTCGTGAGCTCATCGTCTATGGGGTGGCGCTGCTATGCGGGCTGATCGGGGTGCCGCTGCTCACCTGGTGGGGGGGCAACCGGGTGCTCGGCCCCTACACCCATGATCAGAACACCCACGCCGGCCCGCTGGCCCTGCTCGGGGATTTCTTCATCGGGCTGCTGCACGGCTCGGCGGTGTTCTGGGTGGTGGCGCTCGGGCCGGCGGCACTGGTGCTGCTGGTGAGGCTTTTCATAATGCTGGTGCGGGCAATGCCCAGCGGCGATCGTGAGACGCCCCCCACCCGCCCCACAGGCGCCTTCGGTCCCTCCGGCCCCGCCGGCGGCAGCCGCAGGGCTCGCTAAAGGCGCTGGGCTCTCATTTGGGCCAATAGAGCCATACCGCGAGGGCGAACATCGCGAGCGTGGCTGCGTGGGCGCCCATCCGCCAGCGGCGCTCGCGCTGTTCCCCGTAGAAGCTGGCGGCCGTGATCGCCGCAAAGGCCGTGAATACCAGCACCGCGCGCACCAGCGCCCCGTGCTCGGGGGCAAAGCGTGCCTGCTCAGCCGGCAGGAACAGGATCACAATCCAGGTAAGAAGCAGTCCCGAGGCCAACGCGACCGCCGATCCCATTAGAATGGCCAGCAGCGCCGCGAGAGGCCGCATATGTCTTGTCTTATACCCTGCACTTGCTAAGAGCGAACCGCCCGCTCTAGCCTTACTCTAAGAATCTACCGAACCTACGAGCCTTACAATGCCCTTACTCCTGCGCCGATCTTCAGGATGGATCACTGCAGCCGCACTGGCGGCCATGGCGCTCGCCCTCGCCGGATCGGTGCAGGTGCCAGCCAACACGGCGCTGCCCGCCGGGTCGATCATCCCGACCGAAACCCAGCGCTCCACCGCGCGCAAGATCGGCCGCATTCTCGAGGATCAGCACTACAGCCGCGCGGCGATCGACGACAAGATGTCCGATGTCGTCTATCAGCGCTATCTCGAATTCCTCGACGGCCAGCGCAGCTATTTCCTCGCCACCGACATCAGCGAATTCAACATCTACCGCTACCGCTTCGGCGACATGATCCGCACCGGCAACATCGATCCGGCGTATCTGGTGTTCGCGCGCTTCCAGCAGCGCAACCGCGAGCGGATGCAACGGGCTCTCACGCTGCTGCAGAGCGAGCCCGACTGGACTCTGGACGAGACATTCGAGTTCGATCGCACGCATGCTCTCTGGCCGGCCGATCAGGCGACCATGGACGAGCTGTGGAGAAAGCGCGTCAAGAACGATGCGCTGTCGCTGATGCTCACCGGCAAGACCTGGCCGGAGGCCGCCGACATTCTGCGCAAGCGCTACGAGCGCGTGCTGCGCCGCGTGGACCAGGTGACGAGCGAAGACGTGTTCGAGAATCTGATGAACGCCTACGCACGCGCCTTCGATCCGCATTCGAGCTACTTCTCGCCGCGCAGCTCCGAGGAATACCGCATCCAGATGAGCCTCAATTACGAGGGCATCGGGGCCTCGCTGCAGCTGGTCGATGACTACGTCACCATCATGAGCGTGCTCGAGGGAGGCCCGGCGGCGGTGGCCGGCACCCTCAAGACCAACGATCGCATCGTCGGCGTCGGCCAGGGGCGCGAGGGTCCTTTTACCGACGTGATCGGCTGGCGCCTGGACGATGTGGTGCAACTCATTCGCGGCAAGGCCAACACCACGGTGCGGCTGCAGGTGCTGCCGGCGGGCGCCGCTCCCGGCACCGGTGAGAAGGTGCTGGAGTTCGTGCGCAACAAGGTGACGCTCGAGGCGCAGGCCGCGCACAAGGACGTCAAGACCGTGGTGCGCAATGGCCGCACGCTCAAGATCGGCATCATTACCGTGCCCGGCTTCTATCAGGACATCGCGGCGCAGAATGCCGGCGACCAGAACTATCGCAGCACTACGCGCGATGTGCTGAAGCTGCTCACCGAGCTCAAGGCCGAGAAGATCGACGGCCTGGTGATCGATCTGCGCAACGACGGCGGCGGCTACCTGCCGGAGGCGACCGCGCTCACCGGGCTGTTCATCGACCACGGGCCGGTGGTGCAGCTGCGTGACACCTCCGGAAGGCTCGAGGTGCTCGATGACCCGCAGACCGGCGCCGCCTACGACGGTCCGCTCGCGGTGCTTGTGGACCGCCTGAGCGCCTCGGCATCGGAGATTTTCGCCGGCGCGATCCAGGACTATCACCGTGGTGTGATCCTCGGACAGACCACCTTCGGCAAGGGCACGGTGCAGAACCTGGTGTCGCTCGATCGCTGGTCACCGGACAAGACCGACAACGGCCAGCTGACGGTCACCATCGGCAAGTTCTACCGGGTGACCGGCGAGAGCACCCAGCATCGTGGCGTGCAGCCGGATGTGCCGCTCGCATCGATACTCGACACCAAGGAGATCGGCGAGAGCGCGCTCGAATCGGCGCTTCCCTGGGACCGCATCGCGGGAGTCCCCTTCAAGGCGAGCGCGGTACCCGCTCCGCAAGTCGCCGCGCTCGCAACCGAAGAAGACGAGCGCGCGCAACACGACCCCGACTACAAGTGGCTGGTGTCGGACATCGCGGCGATCGACTCGGTACGCGAGCAGCACACGGTGTCGCTGAACCTCAAGACGCGCCGCGAGGAGCGCACTCGCCTGGAGCACGAGCGGCTCGAGCGCGAGAACAGCCGCCGTGCGGCCAAGAACCTGCCGCCGCTGAAGAGCGTCGAAGAGCTGGAGAAGACCAAGGACGAAGCCGCCGACGTGGTGCTCGATCAGGCTGCGCAGGTGATGGCCGACATGGTGACCGGCGCGCGTCCGGGGCCGCAGCAGAAGACGGCGCGCGCGAGCTGAATTTCGCCGGCTGCCGAGTGCGCTCCGCGGGGTGCCCGCGAAATTCCGCTGCTTAATGAGCGGTGGACGCTCGTCCAGCAGCAGCGAGCGGAATTTCGCGGGGTGCTTCAGCGGAGCAGCACGCGGAACAGATCCCAGGTGTCCTCGGCGAGCACGTTCGGCACTCGCGCCGCGGCGCCGCCCTGTGCGGGCACGGCGAGCACGTCGCCCTCGCCGGGCGCCAGGCACTCCGTCTGCGGCGCCGTGTCCTTCGGGCCCCGATAACGCGCCACGGACTTCAGCCGCTCGCCGCGCGTGCGTATCTCGGCGCCGAGCCCGGCGCGGTCGCCGAGCAGGCGGTGTGCGCGCGCGATCTCGCCCATGAGCAGCACGCACTCCTTCGGTGAGCCGTAGTCCTCGCCCGGCTCACGACGTCCGATCGCCTGCCGCGCGAGCTCCACCAGGGGGGTCTTCAGCTCCGTGAGGCGCAGGCACAGTACCTCGGCGCAGGCGATCGCCGCGAGATTGATGGTGCGGCGCGCCTGCAGCGACAGCCCCTCAAACTCCGGCGGCGGCTCGCGCGCGATCTCATCGAGCTTCGTCTGCGTCTGCGCGACGGCGGCGTCGGCCCCGCCGAGCGCCACGTTGGCCGCGGTGATGCGCCGCTCGAGCCCACGGCGCCGGAAGTAGTGCCAGAAGCGCGTGAGCTTGGCGCGCTCACCCTCGAGCGATTCCAGCTGTGCGCGCGCCTGCTCGTGCAGCGACTGTGCCGCTTGCAGCTCGCTCTCGGCTGCCTGCCGGCGCGCGAATTGCTGCGCGTTGTGCTGCGCGAGTTGCGTACGCCGCTCGCGCTCGTCCTGTTGTCGCGCCAGGTCCGCGACGAACGCCGCGACCAGCTCCCGCCCGGTCTGCCACAGACGGCGCAGCTGGTAGAACACGAGTGCCGGATACGCGGTCTCGGCAATCCCCAAGCGCCCCTCGAGGGCGTTGAGCATCTCCTGCACGCGCTGCGTGGCACCTTCCTGCTGCTTGACGAGGTCCTTGAGGCGGAAGGACTCCTCCTCCAGATCCCCGTAAGCCTTTTTGAGCTCCGCGCGGTTGCGGAACAGGGCGAGGACCCGGTGGTCCTCCTCGAGCGGGACGTCCGGGCGCAGGCTGAGCTTGAGAAAGCCGAGTTGTCGCAACGCCTTCATGAGAGATGCGGCGGCCAACCGCCACGTCTCATGCGCCGGGGCGTTGCTCCGTGCGGGATGAGAAGCGATGACCTCGCTCCACGCAGTACTCCAGCCACTTGTTTAACATCATGTTACGGGCCCAGCGCTGATCCAGTTCACGCTCCGCACAGCCGCGCTGCGGGCGGGCAAGCGGTGCGCGCGCCCCGCGCGGCGGCGCCGGCGGCTGACTGTGAACGCTGTTCCACGGCTGCGCCTCGACGAGATGCGCGTCATGGTAGATGCGCACGCGCATGTCGGGGTATGGACGCGCTCCCCGCGCGTCCGGCAGCAGGTAGGTGAGAATGACGGTGCTGGTGTACGGTGAGCGCTCGGTCACGGTGAGAACGAGGTCACAATCCCCGCGTACCGAGGACAGGTACCGCCCGCTGAGTTCCAGGAGGTTTCCGGCGAGCCAGCCGAGGCGTATGAAGTTACTCTCATACAGGCCCATGAGCGCGACGAAGCTGCGCGGGCGGGCGCGCCAGGAAACGACCGTGGTTGTGTCAGCAAGCAGCACGCACCGACTATAACGCACAAGCCTCGCGCTGCAAGTGCGATCAGCGCGCGAATACCCGGCAATTTTCTCTACGCGTCGCTTGCAATTTTCGTGCGAGTTGGAGCCGGCAGCGCGTGCCCCTCACACGCACGCCAAACCGTGCAACAATGCGCAGCTCGAATGCCTCCTCCGGCGGGGTCCCCGGGAAACTGCGCGTCTTGTTGAGCGGAGCGCGCTCGCCCGTCGCAGCAAGCGCAATTCCCCGGGGTGGCTATAGCGGCAGCCGCCGCTCGATGCCAGTGGTGTTCATGATGCGGCTCGCGATCTCCTCGATCGAGGACTCGCTCGTGTCGAGCATCGGAATCGAATAGCGGGCGTACAGCGCATCCGCCGCGCGCAGCTCGTACTGCACCTGCGCGCGCGAAGCGTAGCGGCTGTCCGGGCGGCGCTCCGAGCGGATCTGCTGCAGCCGCTCCGCGCGGATGGTGAGCGCGTAGAGCTTGCTGCGGAAGGGCTCGAGCCGCACCGGCAAGCGCCCGGCTTCGAGGTCCTCCTCGGTGAGCGGATAGTTGGCCGCAAACACCCCGTACTGCAGCGCCATGTACACGCAGGTCGGGGTCTTGCCGACACGCGACACCCCGACCAGCACCACATCCGCGTGCGCATAGTCGCCGCCGCTGCCGTCGTCGTTGGCGAGCGCGAAGTTGGTGGCGTTGATACGCGTCGTGTAAGCGGCCAGATCGGCGATGCCGTGGGCGCGCCCGGCGCGGTGCGTGGAGCGCGTGTGCAGCTCACGCTCGAGCGGACCAACAAACGCCGAGAACAGATCGAGGAACAGCCCGTTGGCGGTCATCAGCACATCGCGCAGCTCATCCTGCACCAGCGTGCTGAAAACGATCGGGCGCACGCCCTCCTCCTGCGCGGCGCGGTCGATGCGCCGCACCGCCTCGTGCGCCTTGTCAAGCGTGGATACAAATGGCAAAGTCACCGGCCGAAAATCCAGGCCCTCGAACTGCGTCATGAGGCTGTGGCCCAGCGTTTCCGCAGTGACGCCCGTCTGGTCCGAAACGAAAAAAACGGTTCGACGGCTCACGGCTGCAGATGGTCGGGACGGTTACGACGGGTCCGCAGTGTTTCACCGTGCGGGCAGCCCTGGCAAGCGCCCGCTGCCCTTGAGCGATCCGCGGGAGCAACCGTGAACGACTATGTCATTCCGTTCGAGCAGCTCGGCATGCACGACGTCGAGCGGGTCGGCGGCAAGAACGCCTCCCTCGGCGAGATGATCAGCGCCCTCTCGAGGCTCGGCGTGCAGGTCCCCGGCGGCTTCGCCACGACCGCACACGCCTACCGCGAGTTCCTCGCGCAGGGCGGGCTCGGGGAGCGCATCCGTGCCGAACTCGCCGGGCTCGACGTCGATGACGTCGTCAAGCTGGCCGCCGCCGGCGCGCGCATCCGCCAGTGGATTCTCGCCACCCCGCTCCCGCCGGCCTTCAACGCCGCGGTGCTCGCAGCGCTGCGGCAGCTGAGCGCGCAGCACGCGGACGCTGCGGTCGCGGTGCGCTCCTCGGCCACTGCCGAGGACCTGCCGGAGGCCTCGTTCGCGGGCCAGCAGGAGACCTTCCTCAACGTGCGCGGCGAGGCCGAGGTGCTCAAGGCGATCCACGAGGTATTCGCCTCGCTGTTCACCGACCGCGCGATCTCCTACCGCGTGCACCAGGGCTTCGATCACGCCGCCGTGGCGCTCTCGGTCGGCGTTCAGCACATGGTGCGGAGCGACCTTGGCGCGAGCGGCGTCATGTTCACGCTCGACACCGACTCGGGCTTCCGCGATGTGGTGTTCATCACCGCCTCCTGGGGGCTCGGCGAGACGGTGGTGCAGGGCGCGGTGAATCCCGACGAGTTCTATCTCTACAAGCCGGCGCTGCGCAGCGGCAAGCACCCGGTGCTGCGCCGCAATCTCGGCGGCAAGGCGCTAAAGATGGTGTACGCGCCGGCAGGCTCGAGCGAGCGCGTACAGACGGTGCCGGTGGCGGAGGCCGACCGCCGCCGCTTCTGCCTCGATGATCCCGATCTCATCACGCTCGCGCGCCAGGCGCTGCTCATCGAGGAGCATTACCGGCGCCCGATGGACATCGAGTGGGCGCGTGATGGCGCAAGCGGCGCCATCTACATCCTGCAGGCGCGCCCCGAGACCGTACAGAGCCGCGCCGGGCGCACCATCCAGCGTTACGCGCTCAAGCGCCGCGGGCGGGTACTTGCCACCGGCCGCAGCATCGGCACGCGCATCGGCGCGGGCACGGCGCGGGTGATCAAGGGTGCGGCGGAGATGGCGCGGGTACAGGCGGGCGACGTGCTGATCGCCGACATGACCGATCCCGACTGGGAGCCGGTCATGAAGCGCGCGGCGGCGATCGTCACCAACCGCGGCGGCCGCACCTGTCACGCGGCGATCATCGCGCGCGAGCTCGGCATCCCGGCGGTGGTCGGCTGCGGGGATGCCACGCAGCGCATCCGCGAGGGCCAGGAGGTCACGGTGTCCTGCGCCGAAGGCGACAGCGGCTTCGTGTACGAGGGGCTGCTGGAGTTCGAGCGCAAGCAGGTCGAGCTCGATGCGCTGCCGAAGATCCCCGTGAAGATCATGATGAACGTCGGCAATCCCGACCGTGCCTTCGATTTCGCCGCCATTCCCAACCACGGCGTGGGCCTCGCACGGCTCGAGTTCATCATCAACCGCATGATCGGGGTGCACCCGCGGGCGCTGCTCGAGTTCGAGCGGCTGGACGCCGACCTCAAGGAGCAGATCCACACGCAGATGGCCGGCTACGCCGACCCGGTCGGCTTCTACGTGGAGAAGCTCGCCGAGGGTATCGCCCAGATCGCCGCCGCCTTCGCCCCCGAGCCGGTCATCGTGCGGCTCTCGGACTTCAAGTCCAACGAGTACGCGAATCTGATCGGCGGCGCACGCTACGAGCCGCACGAGGAGAATCCGATGCTCGGCTTCCGCGGCGCCTCGCGCTACACCGACGAGAGCTTCCGGCCGTGCTTCGAGCTCGAGTGCCGCGCGATCCGCCGCGTGCGCGAGACCATGGGGCTCGGCAACGTGCAGGTGATGGTGCCGTTCGTGCGCACGCTCGAGGAAGCGCGCCAGGTCACCGAGCAACTCGCAGCCAATGGCCTCAGGAGCGGCCGCGACGACCTGCGCATCATCATGATGTGCGAGCTTCCCACCAACGCGCTGCTCGCCGAGAAGTACCTCGAGTATTTCGACGGCATGTCGATCGGCTCGAACGACATGACGCAGCTGACACTCGGGCTCGATCGGGATTCCGCCATCGTGGCGCGTGGCTTCGATGAGCGCGACGAGGCCGTGCGGCAGCTGCTCGCCATGTCGATCACCGCCTGCCGCAAGCTCGGCAAGTACGTCGGCATCTGCGGCCAGGGACCCTCGGACCATCCAGACCTCGCGCTGTGGCTGCTCGAGCAGGGTATCGAGAGCATGTCGCTCAACCCCGATACGGTCGTGGAGACCTGGCTGTTCCTCGCGCAGCACCAAGCCGGCGGCAAAGGGTCCTGAAACGGAGCGCTCGGGCGCGGCGCGGGCACGCGGCGCGCTTCACTCGTGGGAGCGATGCCGGATCTTCGCCTCCGAGGCGGCGCGGTCCTCATCGTCGAACGGCTCGATAGTGACCCCGGCCACCGTCGACCGATCGAGGCAGCGCAGATTCACGCTGTAGCCATCGGGGTTCGAGCGCGGCACGTAGAACGATTTGACCCCGCAGTTTCGGCAGAACAGATGCCGTGCGGTCCCCGTATTGAAGCGGTACTCGCTCAGCGCATCGGCCCCGCGCAGCAGCCGAAAGCGGGCCCGCGGCACGATCAGGTGCAGGAAGCCGCTCATCCGACAGATCGAGCAGTTGCACTCGCTCACGGTGAGGTGCGCGGGTGCCTCCACGGCGAAGGCGACCGCGCCACAATGGCAGCCGCCACGATGGGTGACCAGCGCCTCAGAGGCCTCAGGCAACTCCGCCTCCCCATGCGGGAGCAAACAGCCGCGCACGGTAATGCCGCAACTCGCGGATCGACTCGTGAATGTCTGCCGCGGCGAGGTGCGTTCCCTGC